>Ga0182017_10000026_pt1 | contig 99435 bp, 94 predicted proteins | sample 712E3DmetaG_FD_120492 | JGI IMG/M metagenome (GOLD analysis project Ga0182017, IMG submission 120492) | Permafrost microbial communities from Stordalen Mire, Sweden - 712E3D metaG | ecosystem: Environmental > Terrestrial > Soil > Wetlands > Permafrost | place: Sweden: Stordalen | collected... | reverse complement strand
TGCTTAACTACTTTTCGACGGATATTGGCATCGATTTGGGGACCGCGAACACGGTGGTTTATGTGCGTGGTCGGGGTATCGTTTTGCGTGAGCCGAGTGTGGTGGCCATCATCACCGGCACCAGCCAGGTCAGGGCCGTTGGCGAAGAGGCAAAACGGATGTTGGGCCGCACCCCGGGCAACATCACCGCCATCCGGCCCATGAAGGACGGCGTCATTGCCGACTTCGACATCACCGAGGCGATGCTTCGCTATTTTATCAAGAAAGCCCACAACCGCCGGTACGGCGTCAAACCGCGCGTTATTGTCGCGGTTCCCAGCGGCATCACCGAGGTGGAACGGCGCGCCGTGAAAGAAAGCGCCTATCACGCCGGGGCGCGAGATGTGCGCTTGATTGAGGAACCGATGGCGGCAGCCATCGGCGTTGGACTGCCCGTGGAAGAACCTGCGGGCAATATGATTGTGGATATTGGTGGCGGCACGACTGAAGTTGCCCTGATCAGTCTGGCGGGCATCGTGCTCAGCCGCAGCGTGCGGGTAGCAGGCGACGAGTGCGACGAAGCGATCACCCAGTACATGAAACGCGCGTATAACCTGATGATCGGCGAACGCACGGCGGAGGAAATCAAAATGAAGGCCGGTTCGGCCTATCCATTGGAACAGGAATTGACCATGGAAGTCCGTGGCCGCGATTTGGTCGCGGGATTGCCGAAGACCCTGACTATTACCTCCGAGGAAGTCCGCGAAGCTTTACAGGAGACGATTTCGATCATTGTCGAAAATGTTCGAGTCACACTCGAGCGATGTCCGCCCGAGTTGGCGGCAGACCTTATTGACCGCGGCATCATGCTGGCGGGCGGCGGGTCGTTGCTGCGTGGCATCGATAAACTGTTGGCCGAGGAAACCGGATTGCCGGTGCATCTGTCCGACGACCCGCTCAGCGCGGTTGCGCTGGGCACGGGCATCGTGTTGGAAAGCGGATACCTCGAACGCCACGGCGACACTTGGGCGTAACTCCCCTACTGCACCCCACCGGACAGGAATGCCCCGCAAACCGGGGCGCGATGTGATTGAAACGACAGAACTGGATCGTCGTTGGGCTGCTGGTGTTGGGTTGGATTGTTTTTATCGGTCAACCGATCGCAGCGTCCGCTAAACTTCGCATGATGTTCGTTCGGCTTTGCACGCCGTTCGTGCGGCTGGGCGATTATGTCCCAGCCATCCATTCACGCCGCGAATTGGCGCAGGAAAATGCCCGTTTGCATGCCGAGAATGACCAGCTACGCCAACGCGAACGCGCGCTCGCCGAGACAGTCGCCGAGAATCAACGATTGACGCGACTACTCCGCCTCGCGGGACACGTCAGCCCGCGGACCATCGGCGCCCGCGTTATCGGTCGCGATGCCTCGAACTGGTGGAAGACCATCCAGCTTGACCGGGGCAGCGACGACGGCGTGCGCACCAACTGCCCCGTGCTCAATGCTGACGGGCTGGTCGGCAAAATCATCTCTGTCTCCCGCGGCGATAGTCGCGTGCTGCTGCTGCTCGATCCGAACTGCAAAGTCAGCGGGTTGCTGCAAAAAGGCCGCGAGACGGGTGTCGTCGCCGGATCGGGGGCCGGTCTCACACGCGAGCCACGGTGTTGCATGACATTTGTTGACCGCAACGCAAAGATCGCCGCCGGCCAGACTATCATCACGTCGGGACTTGGCAGCGTGTTCCCGAAAGGTGTCCTCATCGGCACCGTCACCGGTGCGCATCCAAATGCGCAGACTGGCATGTGCCAGGACTTGGACGTGAAACCCGCGGTGGATTTCGCACGACTGGAGGAAGTGGTTGTGATTATCGGACAGGAATAGGCGATGATTTTCATGGTTCTCATAGTCTCGTCGTTGCTGGCCGCAGCGTTGCAAGCGGCTTTGCCGACGGCGTGGTGGCTCGGCGGGTTTCGCCTCGAATTGTTGCCGGCACTCGTCGCTTGTGGCGTGCTGACGTTGTCCCGACATCCAGTGTCGGGGCTGGCGCTGGCGATTGTGGCAGGGCTGGCCCACGACGCATTGTCGGCGGCGCCATTCGGTCTGACGGCGCTGGCCTACGGAAGCGCCGTTGTAGCGATCTTTTTGCTGGATGAGATCCTCGATCCGGAATTGCCATGGGTGCAGATGACGGCGGGCGCGATCGTCTCGGCGACTGGCGGTTCAGCAGCCTGTGCGGTAGTCGGATTCAGCGCGGCCGCCGTCGGCAAGTTGGTCGTGCTGGCGCTGATCAGCGCTGTGCTGACGCCTTTTGTGTACCTGTTGCTGGAACTTCTCAGTCGCTCGCGGGAATCGGTTGACGCATGATCATCAGCGCCCCATCTCAAAACAGCGAGCCACGCCTGCGGATTGTTGGGATTGTGATCGGCCTCGGGCTGCTGGTGCTGCTGGCGGCGTTGTGGTACGTCCAGATACTGCAAGGTGCGCACTATGGCAATCGCGATCAGGCGCAGTCGCTCCGACGAATCCGCATCCCGTCGGCACGCGGCGATATTGTGGACCGCAACGGTGTAGTGCTGGCAAATAACCGGCAGAGCTTTGACATCGTGATGTATCTTGAACAACTCGATCACCCGTCGAAGCGGCAAAACGTGGTGCGGATAGCCTCTGAGACGCTGGCTGCGATTAACGAGACGCTTGGCACCGCGGTCACGCTCAGCGACCACGATGTGCGCATCCATTACGAGCAACGCCGTCCCCTGCCGCTGACCGTGATGCGTGATGTCTCAACGAACGTCGTGGCGACGTTTGTCGAACGGGTCAACGAATTGCCCGGCGCCGACCTGATCGTCACACCCATCCGCCAATACCCTTTCGGTTCGCTGGCTGCACACCTGCTCGGCTACGTTGGGAAACCGCAGGGAGTGTCTGACGACACGGAACAGGAGCCGGAACGGTTTTACTATTATCAACCTGACATGGTGGGCGTGCAAGGCGTCGAACACGCTTGCGACAAGTTCCTCCATGGCGCGCCCGGTGGAAAAACGATCCGCGTCGGTCCCCGGGGCGGCAGTGTCGGTACCGTCAGCGAAAAACTGGCGCTCCGCGGCAATCGCGTCGTGCTGACCTTGGACGCGCGCATCCAACGCATTGTCGAGGAAGCGTTGGACAATGTCGCCCTGCCCGCCGGCAGGGAACTGCGCGGCGCGGCGGTGGTGCTCGACCCGCGCACAGGCGAGGTGTTGGCGATGTCATCCAGACCAACATTTGACCCGAACATATTTAATCCCGGTGTTCCCGCCGAAACTGTGAATGCGGTGCTGTACGACAAAGCGCGCAGTCCCACGCTTAACCGCGCGATTGGCGCTCGCTATGCGCCGGGTTCGACTTTCAAGACAGTGACGCTGCTGGCGGGACTGGATGCGGGTGTGATCACGCCGCATGACACCGTAGTCTGCCAGGGCGAGTTACGCATAGGCACATGGCCGCGTCCGTTTGGTTGTTGGAACAAACACGGTCATGGCGCGCTGGACATGATGGGCGCGATGCGACAGTCCTGCGAGATTTGGTTCTACCAACGCGGAATGGCTGTCGGCGTTGATCGAATCGCGAATATGGCCATGGAGTTTGGCCTTGGGCAGTCGACTGGCATTGATATCGGCAACGACCTGGACGGTCTGGTGCCGACGCCGGAATGGAAACGCCAGCACCGCGGCGAAGGGTGGTGGGATGGCGACACAGCGCAGATGGCAGTCGGTCAGAGTTTCCTGTTGGCTACACCGCTGCAGATGGCGAATGTCGCCGCCACGTTCGCCAACGGCGGCACCGTACTGCAACCGTTTGTAGTCAAGCGCATCGAATCGCCGACCGGCGAAACGTTGCGCGAGACCCAACTAACGGTGCGCCGACGGCTGAGTGTATCGCCGCAAAACATCGAGTTGGTGCGTCAGGCGATGGCGACGGCTGTGCAATCGGTGGATGGGACTGGACACCACGCGGCAGTAAAAGGTCTCAATGTTGCCGGCAAAACTGGCACGGCGGAGGCGGACACGGCTCACGGGCGGATCAAGCGGGCGTGGTTCATCGGGTTTGCGCCATACGAACAGCCGCAGATCGCGGCGGCGGTGTTGTTTGAGGACGCCGAGAGCGGCGGGCACACGGCGGCGCCGGTCGCGGCTGAGATTCTGGCGGGAATCTTCAGCAAGAGCGCCGAAAAGACGGCGGGAGATCGAGGGTTGTATGCGGATTAAGCATTATTTCGAACTCCTGAGACGGATGGACTGGTGGCTCGTCGTGACAATGATCGCGCTGATGGTCATCAGCGTGTGTTTCATCTACAGCGCGTCGTATCGCGGACCGGGACAGCCGATGCCGCGTTACTACCAGATGCAGATGATTTGGTTCGGGATCGGACTGGTGATATATGTCGTGGCCGCGCTTGTGGATTACCGGCGCGTGTGCGAATGGGCGCCGGTCTGGTACGCGATGGCCATCGGCGCGCTCGTGTTGGTGCTGGTGGCGGGGACAAAGGTTTACGGGGCGCGCCGCTGGCTTGGCTGGGGAAGCTTTGGAATCCAACCTTCGGAAATCGCGAAGCTGGCGGTCATCGTCGCGGTATCGTATTATTTGTTTCACCGGCCACCGGAGACGCGCCGGCAGTGGCGAACCGTGGCGGCTGTGCTGGCACTGGCAGGCGTGCCTCTGGCGTTGATCGTGGTTCAGCCTGATCTTGGTTCGGCGATGGTGTTGGTGCCGATTTGTCTGGCGTTGATGTTCGTGGCGGGAGTCCGGGTAAAACACCTGGCCGTGGTAGTGGCAATCGGACTGGCGCTGGCGCCGCTCGGTTGGATGCAATTGAGGGATTACCAGAAGGCACGGTTGACCGTGTTCTTGAATCCGAACAAGGATCCGCTCGGCGCCGGCTGGAACCTGAACCAATCACTGATCGCAGTCGGTTCGGGCGGATTGACGGGAAAAGGTTACCTGCAGGGGACGCAGAACCTGCTCGGGTATCTGCCGCGCACGGTGGCCCCGAATGATTTTCTATTCAGCGTGATTGGGGAGGAGACTGGATTCGTTGGTGGCGCGTGCGTGGTGGGATTGTATGGCGTGCTGTTTCTGCGTGGTTTGCGAATCGCAGCGGATGCGCGCGACCGTTTGGGCTCGTTGTTGGCGACCGGGGTGGTCGCCATGTTGTTTTTTCATGTGTTCATAAACATTGGAATGACCATTGGCCTGATGCCGATCAAAGGATTGCCATTGCCGTTACTGAGCCACGGCGGTTCGTTTGTGCTGGCAACCATGACGGCGCTCGGGCTGATACAAAGCGTGTGGATTCACAGGAGGGTTTACTAGTGGAAGTGTTAAAACAAATACTGAAAAAGGGCGAAGAACTGCTGACCGGCAAACGAAAAAAAGGACCGTTCAAGGAAATCCTGATCAATGCCGAGGCATTGGAGAACCGCGTGGCGGTGATGGAAGATGGGCAACTGGAGGAGTTCACGATTGAGCGGACGACAGAAAGACGGATCGTCGGCAGCGTGTTCAAAGGCAAGATCAAGAACCTCGAGCCGGGACTTAAGGCGGCGTTTGTGGATATCGGGTTCGAGAAGAATGCGTTCCTGCATTATTGGGACATCATCCCCGAGTCGTTCGACCAGCGGGTTGAGTTGCTCGATCTGCCTGAGAAACAGAAGACCGAGAAAAGAATCACGCAGGCGGATATCCCGAGGTTATACCCGCCCGGCTCGGAAGTCATCGTGCAGGTCGTCAAAGGCCCAATCGGCACGAAAGGCCCCCGGATCACGACCAACATCAGCATACCGGGCCGTTTCCTCGTGCTCATGCCGTTCAACGCGATCCGCGGAGTGTCGCGCAAGATCGAAGACGTCAAGGAACGTCAACGGCTGAAAAAGATTCTTCAGAAAATGCGGCTTCCAGAGACCACGGGTGTCATCATCCGCACCGCCGGCGCGGGCCAGCGAGCACGATATTTCATCCGTGACCTCGAACTCATGTTGTCCACGTGGCGCGATGTCGAACAGAAGATCAAGACGGGCGCCACGCCTTCATGTGTATTTCAGGAGCCAGATCTGGTCGAACGCACCGTGCGCGATTTCCTCACCGAGGAAGTGGATCGTATCATGGTGGATAGCGAGTCGGCCTACGAACGTGTACGCGACATGATTGGACGGATCAGCCGATGGTCGCGCGGCAAGGCGAAGCTCTATAACGAGCCGACCCCGCTGTTCACCAAGTTCAACGTCGAGCGCCAGATTGAGAATGCGTTCCGCCGTCAGGTCTGGCTCAAGTCGGGCGGCTACATCTGTATTGACGAGACCGAAGCGTTGGTGGCCATTGATGTCAACAGCGGCCGCCACAAATCGCAGAAGGACCTGGAGACAACCATCGTCGAAGCAAACCTCGAGGCTGCCGAGGAAATCTGCCGTCAGCTTCGTCTGCGGAACATCGGCGGACTGATTGTCATCGACTTCATAGATATGCGCCACCGCAGCGATCAGCAGAAGGTCCTTCAGCGGATGCGGGAGGGACTCAAGCGCGACAAGGCCAAGACACGTGTCGTGCCCATCTCCCTGCTCGGCCTGCTCGAGATGACCCGCCAGCGCCACAGCGAAAGCATGGTAAGCGCGACGTACGAGGATTGCCCGTACTGCAAAGGCCGCGGCATGGTCAAGAGTGAATTGACCATGTCGGTTGAAATCCAGCGCAAGATTGGGGAGGTGCTCCGCCGCCTCAAGCAGCGCGGCAAGGGTGAGCAACCGCAACTGCGCATATACGTCAACCCGGACGTGCTCAATCGTCTCCGGACCGAAGATGAGGCGCTGTTGATCGAACTGGAGAAGGAGCTTTCCGGCAAACTCAGTTTCCGCGCCGACCCGAGCTTCCACCCTGAACAGTTCAAGATCACCGATACCGTGACCGGCAAGGAATTCGAGTAATCGGGCCGTTTATACGTTCACGTCATTCGCAATCCGCTGTTGCCGCTGTGGCTGACCGCTGCTACCATAGCGGTGTGAACGAAGCCAGACTCAGCCGACTGCTGAGCGCCGTGCGCGACGGGCGCAAGCCTATGAACGCCGCGCTGCGCGAGTTGAAGTCGCTGGCTATTCACGATCTGGATTTTGCGCGCGTGGACGGGCATCGGGCGTTGCGAAAAGGTTTCCCGGAGGTCATTTACTGCGAAGGCAAGACGCCGGCCCAGATCGTCAAGATCGCCCACAGCATTCTGCGTCACAACGACAACCTTCTGGCCACACGCGCGTCAAGGGAGGCATTTCGCGCCGTGAAACGCGCCTTCCCGAAAGCGCGTTATCACGAAGCCGCCCGGGCGATCACGGTCATCCGTAAACCCCTGCCCAAACATGGCGGTACCATTGCAGTGTTGTGCGCTGGGACGACCGATATCCCGGTCGCCGATGAAGCTGTCATTACCGCCGATATCATGGGCAACCGCGTAAAACGATTTTACGATGTCGGCGTGTCCGGCATTCACCGCCTGCTCGCGCTCAACGAAGAACTGCTTGATGCCAGCGTGCTGATTGTCGTTGCCGGTATGGAAGGCGCGTTGCCGAGTGTTGTCGGCGGTCTGGTGGACAAGCCCGTCATCGCCGTGCCAACCAGCGTCGGTTACGGCGCATCGTTCGGCGGTGTCGCCGCGCTGCTCGCCATGCTCAACTCCTGCGCCAGCGGCGTCACGGTCGTCAATATCGACAACGGCTTCGGCGCCGGTTACGCCGCAAGTTTGATGAACCGGCTGGCGACCACAAATTCAAAACTATGAATCCACGGATTACACAGATTATACCGATCTGAACAAAATCCGTGAAAATCAGTGAAATCCGTGGATAATTCCTGTGGTTGCATGAAATTCCTCTATCTCGACTGTTTTGCCGGCATCAGCGGCGACATGTTTCTAGGCGCGATGCTGGATCTCGGCCTTTCGCCGCGGGTCCTGCGCACCGAACTGGCAAAACTCAAATTGCCCGGCTATACGATCTCGACCCGGCGCGTGGTAAAACAGAACATTTCGGCGACAAAGTTCGAGTGCTCCCAAAGGCGGCACACAAGCCATAGCCATCGCGGTTACAGGGAGATCGCTGCGATAATCGAGAAAAGCGCGCTGGCAAAGAATGTGAAGCGGCGGGCATTGAGCGTATTCAAACGTCTTGGCGAAGCGGAGGCCAAGATTCATGGCGTGCCGCTCCAAAAGATTCACTTCCACGAGATCGGTGCGCTGGATTCCATCGTGGACATTGTCGGCGCGTGCGTGGCTATCGAGACGCTTGGCGTGAATGAAATTTACGCGGCGCCGCCACCGCTCGGTTCGGGTATTGTTGAGACCGCGCACGGGCGATTTCCCCTGCCCGCGCCGGCGACGCTGGAACTGCTTCGCGAACGCCCCACCCAGGCGTCGTCGGAACACGTCGAACTCGTCACGCCGACTGGTGCTGCGCTTCTCACCGAGTTCTGTTCGCACTTCGGCCCGATGCCCGCAATGACCATCGAGAAGATCGGTTACGGCGCGGGAACTCGCGATCTAAAGACTGTCCCAAACGTGCTGCGAGCTGTGCTCGGTGTAGCGTCGGCTGTCCCCAGCCGATCCTCTGACGAAGCGGACACGATCAGCGTGCTGGAGACGAACATTGATGACATGAATCCGCAATTGTTCGGTGACGTGATGGAACGCGTGCTGGCGGCAGGCGCTCTGGACGTGTTCCTGGCACCCGTGCAGATGAAGAAGAATCGCCCGGGCACGTTGCTGACGGTGTTGTGCGCATTGTCGGATGTTGAACGGATAGCTGGCCTGTTGTTGACGCACACGACGAGCTTCGGTGTCCGCGTCCACGAGGTGCGCCGTCACAAGCTGCAACGCGAGATTATCAAGGTGAAGACGAAGTTCGGCAGAATTGAAGTGAAGCTTGGACGGCGCGGTGGCAAACTAGTGACATGGGCGCCGGAATATGAATCGTGCAAGCGAGCGGCAGCGAAGACTGGTGTTGCCGTAAAAGAGGTGTATAACGCTGCGCTACGAGTTACGGGAGAACAATCATGATCGACAAGGAATTACTTAAGATTCTGGCCTGTCCGCAGTGCAAGACGGAAGTGAAACTGGAGAACGATAAGATCGTCTGCACCAGCCCGCAGTGCGGTTTGCGCTATCCCATCCGCGATGGCATCCCGGTCATGCTGATTGATGAGGCGGAAAAGCCGGGAAAGAAATGAACGGTCTGCGGTAGCCCACCGCGCCATTCCTTTAATGAACCAGCCCACTCTTTCAATCATCATTCCTGCGTGGAATGAAGAAAAGTACATCGGTCGCGCGCTGGAATCACTCAAGCGAGCTGGATTGGTTTACGAGCGCGAACGCGGCGCGATTGCTGAACTCATTGCGGTGGACAATAACAGCACCGATCGCACTGCCGCGGTGGCGCGCGACCACGGCGCGACTGTCGTTTTCGAGCCGGTCAACAATATCGGCAAGGCCCGCAATGCCGGCGCGCGCGCGGCTCGGGGCAGGTTTATCGCGTTCTGCGACGCGGACAATCAAGTGACCGAGAATCTGTTCGTTCTTGTTCACGATCATCTCAGCGACTCGAAGATTGTGGGCGGCGGCACATGGATCGAACCCGAGCGGCGGAACCTAAAAGTCAGCTTTTTCTTCTTTCTCTGGGGCATCTACGTCCGGTGCAGCCGGGTTGGCGTCGGCATGATGCACTGCCGCAAGGAAGATTTTCTGTCATTCGGCGGCTTTGACGAATCTATGTACGCCGCCGAAGACCTGCAACTGGCTTACGACCTGCGGAAGATCGGCAAACCACGCGGCCAGAAGTTCAATCTTATCAGGAAAGGTTGGATCATCACCTCGACGCGCAAGATCGACCAGACGCCGCTCTTGGAAATGATTACGAAGCTGGTCGGATTCGGGTTCGGTCTCCAGAAGAAAATCCGCAGCAAAGAGTACTGCGAACATTGGTACGATAAGGCGGCGCGTTGACAAGCTTGCCTAGGAAGACTACGCTGCCACAACTTAGGGAAACGAAAGGAGTCTCATATGACCCATCAACTGCCGAAATTACCGTATGCCTATGATGCGCTGGAGCCGCACATTGACGCGCGAACGGTCGAGATTCACCATGGCAAACACCACCAGACTTACGTGGACAACCTCAACAAGCTCATTCCCGGCACCGAATTTGCCGAACAACCGCTGGAACAGATTATTCTCAAGGCGCAAGGCCCCATTTTCAATAACGCGGCACAGATATGGAACCACACCTTCTATTGGCAATCCATGAAACCAAAAGGCGGTGGTGAACCCACCGGCGATTTGGCTGCGGCGATCAACAAGGCGTTTGGCTCATTTGCCAACTTCAAGCAACAACTCACGCAGGCGGCTGTAACCCAGTTCGGCTCCGGTTGGGCATGGCTTGTGAAGAAGAAAGACGGAACTCTGGTCATCGTTCAAACCGGTAACGCCGGCAATCCAATGACCACCGGCGATGTGCCACTGCTTACCTGCGACGTGTGGGAACACGCGTACTACCTCAAATATCAGAACCGCCGGGCCGAGTACGTGGCGGCATGGTGGAATGTTGTTGATTGGGATGCCGTGTCGGCGCGACACGCCAAGGCGAAGAAGTAGTCTAGATAACATCGGCCAGAGAGCATGCGTGACACGGGCGACCTACTAACCCCGTGTTTCATTTCCCCAGCGCCAACATTCTTTCAATCGGGACAAGTGCGCGTCGGCGGATGTCTTCGTCGAGGGAGATTTCGGGAGAAAGGTTTTCCAGCGCGGTGACGCATTTCTCCAAGGTGTTCTTCTTCATAAACTCGCACTCGTTACAACTGCACGTGTTGGTCGGTCCGGCGATAAATTCTTTGCCGGGCACTTCCTTGCGGAGCCGGTGCAACATGCCGCTCTCGGTCACGATGATGAACGCCTTCGACGGCGACGTCTTGCAGTACGCGATCATCTTTTCGGTTGAGCAAACTTCGTCGGCCATGGAACGAACGACTGGCAGACATTCGGGATGCGCGACGACTTTCGCGCCGGGATGTTTCGCGCGCAATGCCGCCAGTGATTCAGCGGTGAACTTGACGTGCACATGGCAAACGCCGGGCCAGAGGAGAAGGTTGCGGCCGGTTTGTTCCATCACCCATTGGCCAAGGTTTTCGTCGGGACAAAACAAAACCTGTTTGTCGCGCGGGATGGAGTTCACGACCTCTACCGCGTTGCCGGAGGTGCAGATTATGTCCACCTGCGCTTTGACCGCAGCGGTGCAGTTGATGTAGGCCACCACCATCACGCCAGGATGTTCCGCCCGCCACTTGGCCAGTTCTTTCGCATCGCACGAGTCGGCCAGCGAGCAGCCGGCTTCCAGGTCGGGAATAATGACGCGCTTCGCTGGATTGACGATCTTGGCGGTCTCGGCCATGAAATGCACGCCACAGAACAGGATCACGTCGGCCCGCGTTTCCTTCGCCTTGAACGACAAGCCGAGCGAGTCGCCGACGTAATCCGCCACGTCCTGAATCTCAGGCGTCTGATAGTTGTGCGCGAGGATGACGGCATTGCGCTGTTCTTTCAACTCGCGCACTCGCCGCTGCAATTGGGTCATATCTGCCGGCATATTCATCGTTCTTGTTCCATCTGTCATTCTTAGATTTCCTCGAAGAATTCGAGGCGAAGCGAAGAATCTCCGCTTCTGACACTGGAAGTGTCATAGGAAACGTCGGGTTTGTCAACGCGACGGGACTCATTCACCCCGCGACACAGTCGGGGTTTTCGGGGTTGATTGCCTTCGGCGGCGGTGGTAAAAGCAACCCATGAAGACTCTGAAGAAGCTTCTTGTCAGCGTCGTCCTGATAGTTGTCGCCCTCCTCGTAATCCTGTTCCTCGCCCGCAATTTCATCGCCCGCAAGGCAGTGGAGGTCGGCGTGACGAAGGTTACGGGTTTCCCCCTGCAAATCGGGTCAGTCAACGTGGGCCTGTGGAACGGTCAGCTCGACGTACGCGATCTCCGGCTGATGAACCCGGCGGATTTCGAGGATAAGATGTTCGTGGATATGCCGCAATTATACGTTGATTATCAGCTCGGCTCGATGCTCAAAAGAGCGCCGCACATCAACGACATGCTTATCAACATCAAACAACTCGTCGTAGTCACAAACAACAAGGGTGAGTCGAACGCGAAGAAACTTAAAGGCATTGTGTCGTCAGGCGATAGCTCCACCAAATACAGTATCGACAAGCTGCGCATCCACGTCGGCACCGTCACCGTCAAAGATTTCAGCCGCGCCAAACCGAGCGAGCGCAACCACGCCCTCAACATCGACGTCACCTATAATAACATCACCGATGCCACAGATATCACGCGCCTTGTCTTGCTCACCGTCATGAGCCGGGTACATCTGCCCGACATCGGCATCAAAGTGGACGACCTCAAGAAAGGTTTGGGCAACGTCACCGACGCTGCCGGGCAGGCTGCAAAAGGCGCTGTTGATACCGTGGACAAGGCGGGCAAGGGCGTATTCGACTCACTCAAGAAAGCCATGCCGGGCCAGCAAGGGAACAAATAAAACTGTAGCCGCAGGCTTTATGCCTGCGTCGCGCACCCATGAAGGATGCGGCTACAATCCCTTCACCTGCCGCATTGCTTCGTACAACACGATCGCCACTGCTGTCGCCAGATTCAGGCTGCGCGCCTGTGGATTGAACATCGGGATGGTGATCGTCGTTTTGGCATTCGCATCCAGCAACGTCTTGGGCAAACCGGCCGTCTCCCGCCCAAACACCAGATAATCGCCCCACTCATAGCGCGGCTCCGTGTACGACCGCTTCGACTTCGTCGTCACGTAGTAAAACCGCGGCCCCTCACCTTGATCCTCTCCCCGCACGCGGGGCGAGGAAAACTTCCCTCTCTCTTCCAAAGGGAGAGGGTCAGGGTGAGGGTTGCCCTCCGCAATCCGCAATTCTTCGAGCGTCTTCCAATATTTCCACGTCACGTGTTCCCAATAGTCCATCCCAGCCCGTTTCAGTTCCCGATCGTCCAGACGGAACCCAAGCGGTCCTACCAAATGCAGCGTGGCTCCGGTCGCAGCGCACAACCGTGCCACGTTACCCGTGTTCGGCGGAATCTCCGGTTCAACCAAGACAATGTTCATACGCCAACGCTCATCACGAAGATTTCGCGTCCTTCTTGCCCTTCGTGGTTCAATACCATACTCGCCACAGGAACAATCCCCTCGCCGGCGCCGTCTCGACCAGTGCGGTTCGCTTCTTCGTCTTCACGAGTGCCTTCAACTGCTCCGCTGTCAACTTCCCCTCGCCCACCTTGACTAATGCGCCGACGATTGAGCGCACCATTTTGTAGAGGAAACCATCGGCGCACACCGAGACGATCAGCAGATCGCCACGTTTTATGATCGTGAGCTTGGAGATGGTTCTGACCGGGGTTTTGACCGGCCGCATCGGGTTGGCCGATAACGCCAAGAAATCGCGTCGCCCTTTCAACAACCGCGCCGCGCGGCGCATCGCTGCCACGTTCAACGGATGTGGATGATGCCACGCGTATCGCCGTAGGAACGGGTCGGCCACTGCGCCACAATCAATTTGATAGCGGTATTCCTTGCCACGCGCGGAAAACCGGGCGTGAAACCCGTCGTTCACATCCTGCACTCGCAGCACCCGAATGTCCTTGGGGAGTTGCGCGTTCAACGCGCGGCAAAGAATAAGCGGTGAGAGGCGAGTCGCAAGCGAACAGCTAGCGACTTGGCCGCGCGCATGCACACTTGCATCCGTTCGTCCTGAACCATGGACGACGACGCGCTTGCCCGCAATTCTAGTCAACGTCTTTTCGATAAGTTCCTGCACCGTGACGGCGTTCGGCTGCCGTTGCCAGCCGCCATACGTCGTGCCGTCGTAGGCGATGGTGAGCTTGAAATGACGATGTTTCATCGGTTGTAGCGGCGCTCTATGAGCGCCGACGGCGGTCACAGACCGCCACTACAGTTCTCGCTCTGCGCATCCAAATAGCTCTGCAGCATGAGTTGCGCGGCCAATTGGTCTATCTTCTGTTTGCGATCTTTGCGACGCACATTGCCCTCCAACAACACCCGTTCGGCCTGCGCCGTGGTCAACCGTTCATCCCAATGCTTGACTGGAATCGCGGTCGTCTTCTCCAACGCCGCGATAAACTGCAACGTCCGCTCGGTCTGCAGGCTCGAGGTGCCGTCCAACCTCACCGGTACTCCGACCACAATCGTCCCCGCGCTGTGTTCCGTGGCGATACGCACAACTTCGCGCGACACTGTGTTCACACCACCGCCGTCGACGTAGCCAATCGCCAGCGCGACGATCCCGGTCTCGTCACTGATCGCAAGACCGACTCGTTTACTGCCGAAATCTACTCCAAGAATTCTCATCCGCATCCACGGATTACACGGATTTCACAGATTTCACCATCGGCGCCACGAACCGCGCGATCTTGGGCGCGAGCCGCTTGTCTTTACCGAGCCGCGCAATCTGGTTCACAATCGCGCTGCCTACCACCACTGCATCGGCCGTTTGTGCGACCGCGCGCGCCTGTCGCGGCGTCGAAATGCCAAAACCTACCGCCACCGGCAGATTCGTATGCCGTCGAATCGCTGCCACCATCGGCGCAATCGATTTCGACATTGTCTTTTGCATCCCGGTGACGCCTTCGTGCGATACGTAGTAAATAAATCCCGTCGCGTGCCGCGCGATTTTCGCAATGCGCGTCTCGGGCGTCGTCGGCGCAATCAAATAAATCGGATGCACGCCGGCGTCTTTCATCAACTGCTCGTATCCGTCCGCCTCTTCGGGAGGCAAATCCAGCGCGAGCACGCCGTCCACGCCGGCAGCGGCTGCGTCGCGGACGAATTGATTTAATCCGTGATGATGAATGAGGTTGAAATATGCATAAAACACGATGGGGATTTGCAAACCGCGCCGGCGCGATTCCGCAACGGTTTTCAGCACGCCGTCCAACGTCGTGCCGCTGTGCAATGCGCGTTCGGCGGCGAGCTGGTTCACCACGCCGTCGGCCAGCGGATCGCTGAACGGCACGCCCAGTTCAAGCACGTCCACGCCTACCTGTTCCAGCGCAACCGCCAACTTTGCCGTCGCTTTCAGGTTCGGGTCGCCCGCGCAGATATAGGCGATGAAGCCCTTTTGTCCGGCCGCGCGTAGTGCTCGGAATTTGGCATCAATACGATTCATTAAAACTCTATTTGCCGCCGACCATCAAAAGCTGTCACCCTGATCCCGCAGTCGCGGGAGAAGGGTCTCAGTCGTTGCGCGCCTTTAGACGACAGAGATTCTTCGCTTTGCTCAGAATGACAGGATGAATGATCATTTGGTATTTCGCATGTAGATAAGCCTCAGTCCTTCCAGGGTCAACAACGGATTCACGCACTGAATCTCCGGCACCTGGCGCGCAATCAACGGCGCGTATCCACCGGTCGCTACCGCCACCGCGTTGTGCAATCTCGGCTCGCGCCGTAATGCCGCCAGTATTTCCTTCACCAACCCGCGATACCCGATTACAGCGCCCACTTCCATCGCGCCGACTGTGCTCTTGCCTATCACTGACCGGGGTTCACGCACCTGTATGTGCGGCAGCAACGCAGTTCGCTCATACAGATAATCCGTCATGGCTGACAATCCCGGCGCGATAACACCACCGATGTACTCGCGACGCGAATTAACCACGTCAAATGTCACTGCCGTCCCGAAATCTACCACGATGGCCGGCGCTCCGTACAACTCTGCCACGGCGACCGCGTTCGCAAGCCTGTCTGCGCCGATTTGACGGCGGTTCCGACACGGCACGCCGATGCCGAGGTTGATCTTAATGCCAACAATGATCGGTCTTCGCGGCAACCAACGACGCAACTTCTGCGTCATCACCGGAACCACCGACGCCAGCACGATGCCGTCGAGTTTCTCGTTGCGGAACGGCAAACGGGCGCGCGAAAGCTTCGACGTCGGCACGGTCACCGTCCGCAGAATGCGGCGCGACGTTGCCAATCCGAAGTCGGTGTTCGTGTTGCCGACATCAATCAGTAGCAATCTCTCGTTCATAATATCGATTTTCAGCCGCAGTGCGCAGTATTTGGGCCGGCCTACAATTCTTGGACCAAATCTCCGCCCAACATGCGTTCCACCTGTCCGTTGTCTTTTCGCACCAACAACGCGCCATCGCCGTCCAACGCCTGAGCGCAGCCTTCGATGCGACGTTTCCCCACCGTGACGACAATCTGTTTACCCAGTGTCGTGCTCAACCGCGCCCATTCATCGGTCACCGTGTCAAACTTCGTCAGTGCAGCCCGGTACCACTGGTCAAGTGCCCGCAACGTCACAGCCGCCAACGCGAGCCGGTTCTGCGCATTGCCCGTTGCCAGCCGCAACGACGTGGCGATTGCCGCCACTTCGGGCGGAAACTCATCCTGCTGACAATTCACGTCAATGCCAATCCCAAGAATAACACACTGGCCTGCGCTGTCTTGTCTTGGTGGCACAGGCGTCCCTGCCTGTGGCTCTTGTTCTGGTTCTGCTCCTAGGATTTCTGGTGCATACCAAAACCACTGATAATCTTCCGCTGTGGTTGCCAACCCTTTCTTCACGGCATTTTGGGCGATGTAATTCCATTTCTCCATGAATTCCGTATCGTCGCGCACGATACGGTCGAAGCTTTCATCCATCCAGACAGATCCATTCCACCCACACTGGCGCTGGATTTGGTGAGCCGTGAATGACTTGATACCATACAGGATTTCGCCGAGTGAATGGACGCCTTTTTCGGTTTCGGTGAATGACACACCCGACTCAATTGGACGCGGCCACAAAAGCAGATGCACGTGATCAGACATCACGGAGACCGCATAAAGATGGTATTTCCGTCCATGCCAGTGCCGACAAGCTTCCAGCACAATACCCCTCATCTGCGGACTTAACACATCGCCACGCCGCACCCGAAAAGTGACAAAGTACACTTCTCCGGGATTCTGCCAGTGTGGCAGGTTACGACGGGACACAGTAAAGGCAGTAATACCTTGATGAGTAGGAACACAGGCAGGGACGCCTGTGCCACCAATCTTCTTGCTGCTTTCAGCAAAACACGCACTTGTTTCCACCAGTATCCCCGCAGTTTTTCTGCCGTTTACGATGACATCGTTTGGCCATTTGATCCGCGCGTCCAAACCGCTCGTTTCCCGAATCGCGTGCGCCACGGCCACGCTCGCCGAAACCGTGATGCGCGGCGCACTTGAAAGAGGCAGCTTGGGCCGTAACAGCACCGAAAACCAAAGTCCCTTCCCGCGCGGTGACGCCCAAATCCGACCACGCCGTCCGCGTCCTTTCGTCTGGGACTCCGCAAACACAACCAATCCATCGCGGCCACCGCTCCGCGCAAGCTGTTCGCACACGTCGTTGGTGGACGCCGTCTCCTCGAACACCAGAATCTCCGACCCAACAATTCTTCTTGTCGTGGGAGCGGTTTGTAACCGCGTTCCGCTTGCCTCGACAGCGTCGAGGCGCGCTTCCAAGTCATCAGCCATCAACCGATCCGGGCTTTCCAGCAACCGATATCCGCGATGCGGATGCAATTCGATTTTGTATCCGAGCCGCTCCAGTTCGGCCACTTCGATGGCAATCTTTTCGGCAGGCGTTCGCAGCGATTTCGCCAACTGCGTCGTCGGCACAAACTCGCCCGCCGCCTGATAAAACATCTTCAAGATCGCCGTGCCCGAGTTCATTTTTCGATCTCCATCGAGAAATCCACTGCTCGCGCTGAATGAGTGAGCGCGCCGACGGAGATGTAGTCGACACCAGAAGCAGCGATGGCGGCAACATTGCTGAGACGAACGCCACCGCTGGCTTCGGTTTTGGCGCGTCCCGCAACCAGTTTCACGGCTTCACGCAGTTCGTCCGGCGCCATATTATCGAGAAGGATGTGGTCGGCACCGGCGGCGATGGCTTCTTCGACTTCCTCCATTGAGTCGGCTTCGATGATGATCGACGCGCTGCGATGCTTCTTGCGAGCGGTTGCAACGGCATCCCCGAGCGCCTTTGGTCCAAGCTGGGCCAGGACCGCGCGGTGGTTATCCTTAATCATCACGGCATCGAATAATCCCATGCGATGGTTCATACCCCCGCCGACTGCCACGGCATATTTCTCTAACACCCGTAGCGTCGGCGTGGTCTTCCGCGTGTCGAGAATCTTCGCCTTCGTCCCTGATACAGCCTCCACAAACTCGCGTGTCAATGTGGCGATGCCAGACATGCGCTGGAGGAAGTTCAATGCGGTGCGTTCGCCGGTGAGGATTGCCCGGGCTGAACCTGCGAGCACGCACACCCGCGTCTCCTTGGCGACGATGTCGCCATCATCCACAAGAAGCTTCACCTGCAACTTTGGATTGAGTTCATGAAAGACCGCCTCGACCAGTGCTAATCCCGCAACGACGCAAGGTTCCTTGGCGATAATGGCGGCTTCAGCACGCGCATCGGCCGGGATGGCGGATTCAGTCGTGATATCGCCCGCACCAACATCCTCAGCGAGAGCGGCACGGACTATGGCTTGAATGGTTTCAGACGATAGGACGTTCATGACGATCTATTATCCACGGATTACACAGATTTCACAGATTCTAATCCGTAAAATCCGTGGATCATTTTGGCCTTGCTGTTCGCTGTTTCTTCAACACATTTACCTTCAATTTGCGGTCGTATTTGATCTGGCGTTTCGGCGCGGCATCGGCCACGCCGGAGCGTGGCCCTCCAGCGCCCTCTTCTTTCTTCAGTTCCTGAATCTGGTCACGGAGAATCGCTGCCTTCTCGAATTGCAGGTTCTCGGCGGCTTCGAGCATTTCAGCTTCGAGTTCGCGCAATAGTTCAGCAGTGCGATAACCGCCCGGCGTTTCGCGCACAACGGACTCTTCCACGGTGCGCGCCTGCGTCAGTTCGGCGAGGCTCAACTGAAGCTCATGTTTAATCGTCTTCGGCGTGATGTGATGCTCTTTATTGTAGGTGAGTTGTTTTTCCCGCCGGTATTCGGTGGTCGCGATGAATTTCTTGATCGAATCAGTCATAACGTCGGCATAAAGAATGACCTCGGAGTTGACATTGCGCGCGGCGCGGCCGGCAGTTTGAATCAGCGCCGTGGCGCTGCGAAGAAATCCTTCCTTATCAGCATCGAGTATCGCCACCAGCGATACTTCAGGCAGATCGAGTCCTTCACGCAGGAGGTTGATCCCCACCAGCACGTCGAAATCGGCCTTCCGCAATCCGCGCAGGATCTCGACGCGTTCGATGGTGTCGATTTCGCTGTGAAGATACTTGACCCGGATACCGACATCCCGCAGGTAGTCGGCCAAATCTTCCGCGGTGCGTTTGGTCAATGTGGTCACCAACACGCGCTCGTGTCGTTCGGCGCGGCCACGCGCCTGCTCGATAAGATCATCAATCTGGCCTTTGAGCGGCTTGACGATCACCGCCGGATCAACCAGGCCAGTCGGACGTATGATCTGCTCCGCGATTACGGGGCTGTGTTGGAGTTCGTACGGACTTGGTGTCGCGGAAACGAAGATGCATTGCCCGAAAAGTTTCTCAAACTCGGCAAAGTTCAGTGGCCGATTGTCGAGCGCTGATGGCAGACGAAACCCGTGCTCGACGAGCGTCGTTTTGCGAGAACGATCACCTGCGTACATGCCGCCGATCTGCGGCACCGTGACGTGTGATTCATCTATGACCAACAGATAATCTTTCGGAAAGAAATCCAGCAGCGTGCCGGGTCGCTCACCCGGCGCGCGTCCGCTGATGTGCCGCGAGTAGTTCTCGATGCCCGAACAAAACCCCATTTCCTTGAGCATCTCAAGGTCGTACATCGTCCGTGAGTGAATCCGTTGCGCCTCAACAAGCTTGTTCTGTGACTCGAACCACGCGACACGCTCCTTGAGTTCATCCTTGATGGAGTCAATGGCCCGGACAATCTTTGGATACGGCGTAACCCAGTGCTTGGCTGGATAGATCGAGACAGCGCGGGCTTCATCGCGCTTGTGCCCTGTTAGCGGGTCGAACCGCGTGATTCGTTCGACCCTATCGCCAAGGAACTCGATACGCACGGCGTCTTCGCTGTAGCTGGGACACAGCTCGACCGTGTCGCCGCGCACGCGGAAATTGCCGCGAGTGAACTCGATGTCGTTCCGGTTGTATTGCATATCCACCAGCTTCCGCAACAGATCATCACGCACCATCTGGGCGCCGACATTGACCATTACCATCATGTCCAAATAATCTTTGGGCGACCCCAACCCGTAAATGCACGACACACTGGCGACAACGATCACGTCCCGCCGGGAGAGCAACGAACTGGTCGTTGAAAGCCGCAACTTTTCGAGCTGCTCGTTGATGCTGGCGTCTTTCTCGATATAGGTGTCGGTTTGCGGGATGTACGCCTCGGGCTGGTAGTAATCGTAATAGCTGACGAAATACTCGACGGCATTATGCGGGAAAAACTGTTTGAACTCGCTGAATAGTTGCGCCGCAAGCGTCTTGTTGTGAGAGACGACAAGAGTCGGCCGGTCAAGCGCCGCGATGACGTGCGCGGCTGTAAACGTCTTGCCGCTGCCCGTCACGCCGAGCAACGTCTGGTGGCGGTTACCCGCCAAAAGCGATTCAGTCAATGCCTTGATCGCCCGCGGCTGATCGCCGCGTGGCTTGAACTTGCTGACGAGTTGAAACGACATTGCCAGAAAACTACCACAGAACCGTAGGCGAGGTCTACTTGTCACGTTTCACGTGATGACCGGCGGGGGAATCGATCTTGACCTATTCGTAAACCACCCAAAACGTGCGGCAACCCCTCACCTTAATCCTCTCCCCGCAAGCGGGGAGAGGAGATATCCCCTCTCCCTTCCCAAGGGAGAGGGTCAGGGTGAGGGTTCGAGCAGTAACACACTCTGAGCTGCTTAAGCGTATAATAAATAATCTGGCCCACTACCCGCTAGCCCCTCCCAACGTCAGCGAAGCAGAATTGACACGGGCCTGCTGGAACCTTAGGCTGCCATCATCAGAACCGGCTCGCCTTCTAAGAAGCGCGCCGAGTTCAGGTGAATAATAATGTTAGGCAGGAGGAGGAACTATGAAAAAACTTATTTTCTTAATAATCGCAGCACTCGTAATGCTAAATTGCACAATGGCTTGGGCTGAATGTGCTGACGTAAGTGGTGCTACAAGTTGGTCTAGGATCGATACCCACAAAATCATCATCTACCGAGGAAGCACCCCACTTGCCCTGTTGGATATTCCGTATTGCTATATTTACTCAACTTCGGAAATAAGGTTCATTAAAGACTATGTCTGTAACTGGGACAAAATAATTATTGATGGAGAGGTGTGTGATATTAGAAATGTTGAAAGATTATAATCGGTAATATGCCTAACAAATCACTCCAGCGGATGGTTTATAGCCACCACTGACCTTAATCCTACAGCGTTTCGCCCAACCAGTCCACGGTCTCGGTGATTGCGCGGCGCTCCCAGATGTAACGGTTGAACGTGTGATCCGCGTCGGGGACGACAACTTTCTTGACGACGCGCTTGGCGGCTCGTAACGCGCGCTCGTACATATCGGCGTGTTCCACCGAAACGGTCTCATCTCTTTCCCCGTGCACGATCAGGACCGGACACTTGGCCTTGACGACCTCGCGTATCGGTTTCATCTCGGCAAACTGACGCACAAACGCGACCCCCACCAGGTTCCCGCCGTAATCTGTGATCCCAGTCTGCGCCAACGCCGAGACCGCATCGGGCGTGGATAAATCATCAAGGATTCCTTCGCCCTCGGCCACCGGCGCCCATAGCACCAGCGATTTGCATCGCACTTTTTCGCGTCCGACCAGATGGGCCGCAATTGCCGCACCCAAGCTCAAGCCGATCAGCGCCAGGCGACGGGTGTCGATGCGCGGATGACGCCGCAGGAACTTGATGGCCTCAAGCGCATCGGCGATCTCCGAGCGCACCGTCAACTCTTCGAATTCACCCGCGCTGTCACCCGACCCGCGAACATCGAACCGCAGACTGGCCACGCCGTGCGCAGCCAGTTCGCGGGATAGTTTGACAAACATCCTGTGAATCTCGGATTTCGTGCCGGTGAATCCGTGCAAAAGTAGCGCAACGGGGAAGCGTCCGCGCTTGTCGGGCAGATGAAGCATGCCGACAATTTGCTGGCCTCGGCAGGAAAAAACCACGGGCGATTCCATGCGCGGCATAGTAGCTTGGGTATTTCACACCTGCCAGAAGATAGTTATGAAATATCCGCTAGTGGTACAGTTCGAACGTTGTAGCGGCGGTCTATGACCGCCGACGCATGCGATTTCGGCGCTCGCAGAGCGCCGCTACAGCAAACTGTACCACTACCAAATATCCACATCGGGAGCCCCGGAGATTGTCAACGAAGCCCGGTGCGGCTACATTCGGTCGTTCTTATGCCGATCACTACTGATTACCATTTGCATACGCCCCGCTGCAAACACGCGAAGGGGCCGCTCGAGGCGTACGTCGAACGCGCCTGCCAGGTCGGCCTGCGCCAGGTCGGGTTCGCCGATCATAATCCCCTGCCGAATGGGCTTGCCGACAATGTTCGCATGGACGAGGCGGAATTGGACGAATACGTTGCCGACGTTGCGCGATTACGCGACCGTTACCGCGGCCAGATCGAAGTGTTGCTCGGCATCGAGATGGATTACCTAGAGGGACTCGAACCGTACTGCGAGAAGATGATCGCGCAGTATCCGTGGGACTACATTCTCGGCTCGGTCCACTATCTAGATTCTGAATGCCGCTCCAGTTCATGGCCGCATCATTTCACCGGGGACGCGACGGCGTTGTACCGCCGTTACTTCGAGCTGGTGCGCAAACTGGTGGGCAGCGGTTTGTGCGATGTCGTTGCCCACTTCGACGTGGTGAAACGATCCGGCCAATCCATCCCCGCGTCTCTGGATGGTGATCTGCGGCGGACGTTGGAGGAGATTGCTGGCACCGGTTTATGTCTGGAGATCAATACCTCGGGTCATCGTCATCCCGAGCTGGCCAAACCAGAACCGTATCCGAGCCTCCCAATCATCGAGCAGGCGATTCTGCTGAAGATCCCGTTGACGGTGAATTCGGACGCGCACGAACCGGCACAGGTCGGATTCAAGTTCGCGGAGATGGCCGAGAAGTTGCGACAGCGCGGCTGCGGATCGGTAGCGACGTTCCGTCAACGTCGCCGGGTCATGGTGGAGTTGTAAGCCTCAGTCCTGTGTCGGAGTCCCGGTCTGCTCCGTTTTCGTCATTTCTTGTTCGGCCCGCCACGAATCGAGTATGTACAGCGCGACGCCGACACAGATAGCCGCGTCCGCCACATTAAACGCCGGCCAGTGATGCCGTCCGACGTGGAAATCCAGAAAATCCACCACGTGCCCCAACCGGACGCGGTCAATCAGGTTCCCGACGATGCCGCCCACGATCAGGGAGAGCGCGACGCGCCCGAGCGCGCGGTTGAACTGAAATGAATGGCGAAACAAGTACAGCGTGAGAATGGTAACAACCGAGATCACGGTGAGAACGAGGTTGCGATCCTGAAGAATCCCCCATGCCGCGCCGGTGTTGGTCCAGCGAACCAGATTGAAGAAGCCGCCGATTACAATACGGGATTCATTCTGCTCGAGACAGCGTATCACCAGCCACTTGGTTAACTGGTCAGTTGCCGCGATTGTTGCCGCGATGATCAGCACCCAGTTCACGTATCGCCGCGCGGAGGACTATTCCCCCGCGTCCTCCGCATCGCTGCCTTCTTCGTCCGCCGTTTCGCTGAACACAGGAGTATTCTGTGAGGAATGGTGTCGGTTTTTCTCGACCTGCGACTGGCATCGCACGCACAAGCGCGCGAACGGCACAGCCGACAACCGCTCTTTGCGAATCGGTTTCTCGCACATCTCGCACAGGCCGAACGTGGATTGTTCGAGCCGTTTCAGGGCCTCCTCAATCTCGTAAAGCGCCTCCTGCTCGTTCGACACGAGGCTCAATGCGAATTCGCGGTCGAAATTGTCCGTACCGGCGTCGGCCATGTGCGTGCTGTAACCGCTCAACTCACCGGAGGCATCCCGCTGACTGCGCTTCAAGTTGTCGCTGGAGAGAAAATTCACTTCGTCGATCAGATAATCGCGCAGATCTACCAACAACCGCTTGTACCTTGCTGCCTGCTCCTTCGGCAGCTTGACCTTGCGCGGTTGCTCGATGGGCGGCGGCGTTTGCGCCTTCTTTGTGACAGGTTTCACCTTTTGGACCTTCGCCGGGCGTGACGGCTTGCCCGGCTTTGCCCGCTTCGCGTTGAGGTGCGCACCCGTCTTCTTCTTTACGATCTTCTTGTGTTTCTTCATGAAAAAACTCCGCAAACCTTATGACTTTGTTGCTAACTTTTTCACTACATCAGCGCAGCGCCCGCATAATTCGGCGTACGCCCCGCTCTTCTTCACGTCTTCGCTCCAACGCCAGCAGCGAACGCATTTTTGTCCCGCTGACCGACTGACTTTGACGCGCATGGCGCCGCCCGTCGACTTTCCGATCTGCGCCTGCGAAACAATCAACACCGTTTCCAGCACCGGCACGAACTGTTTCAGCAACTCGCCTGTCGCCTCGCTGTCAGGCTCGATGAGCACTTGCGCTTCGAGCGACTTGCCGATCGAACCCGCCTGCCGCGCCTTTTCCAGTTCCACCATCACGGCTTCGCGAATCTGCATCAGCTTTTCCCACCGTGTTTCCAGCGTCGCGTCACGCAACCGTGCGTCCATCGCGGGAAACTCCGCCAAGTGCACCGATTCCGTCGCGCGCCCCGGCACGAAACTCCAAACCTCTTCCGCCGTGAACGGCATTACCGGCGCGATCAACTTCGCCAAAGTCTCGACAACCTGTCGCATCGCCGTCTGAGACGACCGCCGGGCAGCCGAATCGGGGGCAAGTGTGTACAGCGCGTCCTTCATAACGTCAACGTAAAAGGATGATAATTCCACCGCGCAAAACCCGTTGATCAGATGATAGACCCGATGGAACTCGTACCGTTCGTACGCCTCGGTCAGGTCCGCAACCAGCGCCTGCAACCGCGACAACAGCCAGCGGTCAATCACCGTCAGCTTTTCCGGTGCCACAGCGTGTTTCGTCGGCTCGAAATCGTACAGGTTCGCCAACAGTATGCGCAGCGTGTTCCGAATCTTGAAATACGTCTCGCCGATCCGCGCGAAAATCTCGTCCGACAGCGGTACGTCGCCCTGATAATCTTCCGAGGTCACCCACAACCGCAACACGTCCGCGCCGTAACGGTTGATATAGTCCTCGGCATTGGCGGGTTTGCCAGCCGACTTGGAGATCTTTTGTTTCCTGCCAGTCTCCTCCGCGCGTACAACAATGAATCCGTGGGTCACCACCGTCTTGAACGGCGCATGCCCTTCGGTGGCCATCGCCGACAACAACGACGACTGGAACCAGCCGCGGTGTTGGTCGCTGCCTTCCAGATACACGTCTGCGGGATGCGCCAGTTCTTTTCGCGTCTTGAGCACGGCCCTGTGACTCACGCCCGATTCCAGCCACACGTCCACGATGTCGGGGCACTTCTCCAGTTTCGCCGCGCCGCAGTCCGGGCATTTCACGTCGCCAAACAACTCGCGCACACTCCGCTCGAACCAGATGTCCACACCGTCTTTCACCACCTGCTCGCGGAACTTCAGGATGAGACCTCGATCCAAAATCATCTTGCCGCACCCGCGACATTCCAGGAACGGCAACGGCACGCCCCATGCCCGTTGGCGCGAGATGCACCAGTCTGGTCGTTGCTGGATCGTGCCCGAGATCCGGTTCTCGCCCCACGTGGGCACCCACTGGACTTTCTTCAACTCATCGAGAGCGCTCTGCCGCAGCCCCCGATGATCCAGCGCGATGAACCACTGTTCCATCGCGCGGAAAATGATCGGTTGTTTACACCGCCAGCAATGCGGATACGAGTGCGACACCGGCGCATGCGCCGCCAGCGCGCCAATCTTCTGCAGATACTCGACAATCACCGGGTCGGCCTTGAATATGAATTGTCCAGCAAACTGTCCTGCTTCGGCCGTGAACACACCGCTGTCGTCCACCGGCGCGAGCGTTTCAAGTCCGTATTTCTGGCCGACTTCGTAATCTTCCGCGCCGTGACCCGGTGCCGTGTGCACCAAACCAGTCCCTTGTTCCAGCGTCACATATGGCGACAGGATGATCGGCGAATCGCGTTCTATGAATGGATGCCGCGTGACGACCCCTTCCAACTCGCGGCCCAATATCTTCTTCTCGACGGTCAACTCAACGCCGCACGCTTTTGCGACTTGCTCGACCAATCCTTCCGCCACAATCCAAACCTCGCCGCTGTTGGTCTTCGCCCGCACATACGTCAACTCCGGTTTCACAGCAATGGCAAGGTTCGCTGGCAACGTCCATGGCGTCGTCGTCCAGATCACTGCGAACTCGTTCGCGCGTCCTTTGACCGGGAATTTCACGTACACCGACGTTGATACGTGGTCGGCGTACTCGACCTCCGCTTCCGCCAACGCCGTGCGACACGTTGCGCACCAGTAAATTGGTTTCTTGCCACGATAAATAAAGCCGTTCCCAACCATGTCAGCCAGTGTGCCGATGACCTCAGCCTCGTATTCGGGGGTCATCGTCAGGTATGGATGCTCCCAGTCGCCGAGCACGCCGCACCGCTTGAACTGCCGACGTTGGATGTCGACGTATTTCTCGGCAAACGTGCGGCAGAGTTTGCGCAATTCCGTTTGGGAAAGCTTCGCCGCGTCCTTGCCGAGTTCTTTCTTAACCTTGAATTCGATCGGCTGACCGTGGCAGTCCCAGCCCGGTACAAACGGCGCGCGAAAGCCGCGCATCGTCTTATACTTGATGATGACGTCTTTGAGGATTTTGTTCAGCGCGGTGCCAATGTGGACGTCGCCATTGGCAAACGGTGGCCCGTCGTGCAACACGAACAGCGGCGCGGCTCGGCGCGCGGCCTGTATCTTCCCGTAAAGATTCTCCTGTTCCCAACGGGCGAGCAATTGCGGCTCCCGCTGCGGCAGGTTGGCCTTCATCGGGAAGCCGGTCTGCGGCAAATTAAGCGTGTCTTTGTAGTTGATTTGACTCATTTTCCCGCCAAAGGCGGGCAAAACTAACACGCTGACTTTGGAGTGTCAACGCCGCCGAGGAAATACACCACAGAGAACACGAAGCCCACGAAGTTTTTCGAACTCATCCTGTCGCTTTTCCAAGCGTCTTGATGGAGTCCGCAAGCTCCGCCTCTACCGGAATGCGCGCGCCGATTGCTCCGGGCCCATAGGTTTTCACATTATTAAGCGCCCAGTTGTCATCCTCTTTCCCATTATTCTGGACAGCCCAAATATGATCAGGGCCGATTACAAACCATCGCCCGCCACCAGAGGCGTCTTGTCCCTTGCCAATGGGAATGATTTCACCGTCCGTCGTATTCATGCCCTCAGGTCTCTCCCCTTCGACCATAATTCTGTCGAAGATCTTCCTGAGTCGTTCACGCGCGGCACGACGCTGCGGCTCTGCCTCTGTCTGCACCCGCGCAGCTACACGGTTGAGTTGATACGCGACAATTAGAAGAATCAATAGGATCCCGCCGCCAAGAGCGAGTCCCTTCCAGTTCCTGACGATCCATGGTTTTGGTTCCGGCACAGCAGCGACAGCGACTGGCTGAGGACTGACCGAGGCGACGGTCGGTTGCACTATCGGAGCAGGTTTTGGTGTCGGAGTGGACGTTAGTTCCTGCAACTTTGCGACTGCAATTCGGTTTTCTGATTCTGTCTGGGCAATCTGCCGCTTGGTATCATTGATCGAATTATCCAAAGCGGCCGATTGCTGCCGCCCTTGATTCACTTGCGCTTGATAGAAGGCCAGATCGCTCCGAGCCTTATTTATCACTATTGGATCACCGATTATCCATTCTCCGGCACCAGAGTGCCAGGTCTTGTGAGAATCGTAATATGGAGATGCGGGCACTCTTGGTTGGTCCGGTGTCGTTTGGGAGACAGGAACTCTTATTTTAGGTGGATTCGCCAACACATTTTGGGCGTACTTTACAGAACGTTCAGCCTGAGCAATTGACTCGGTCAGGTTCTGCCGCTGGTATCCCAAACTATTGAGTTTCTGTTTCAGAGATTGCAGAGTATCGGCTGTTGCCTGAACCTGCTGTTGCTTGAGAAACTTGTCCATTAACGGCTTCTTTTCATTGGGCGTCATCCACTGATTGTCAAACTTGGCCTCGCCCTTTTCGACATGGGACAGTTCCGATTTCCAGAGGGCGATCCTCTGCCGAATGTCGTCCGTAAACTTAGATTCGGGATACACCGCAAGGAACTTGTTGAAGGTTTCAATCCCGCCATCGTACTCGGTCTTGCTAAGCTCACGATTCGGGTCAAGCTGTAACGCAGTGAGCGCTTCATAGGCCTGACGTTCCTGCTTTTGTTGTGCCGACTCTCGCTGGACAGTCTTAATGTCAGACTTGAGGATCAACCTCTGGCTGGTGATTGTCTTATTGTAGTTGGATACTCTGATGGCAATTTGTGCGTCTGTCTCGGAGACGATTTCACCCTGAATGACCTCGCCACCATTCAGTGTGACCGAGTCTGGAAAGGCATAAGATGTGGTCAATAACAGAGTTGCCAAAACAAGAAGCGAGACTTTCATAGTTCCTCCCATTGGCAGAGTTTCCAATCCCATCACAACGGCCCTAGAGCCTCACCCGAACAAGGCGATTACGATTCAAGCACGGCTATCAACCCGTGGCAACCCAAACTTTTCTTGTCCTCGGCCCGTCAAACTCGCACAGATAAATCGCCTGCCAGGTACCAAGCTGTAGTTGGCCGTCGTGCACCAACACTTGCGCGCTGCTGCCCATCATGCTGGCTTTCACGTGCGCGGCGCTGTTGCCTTCGTTGTGCCGGTAATGCGGCGCATCCCATGGCACCACGCGCTCCAATGCCGCGATGATGTCAGCCGCCACGTCCGGGTCGGCATTCTCATTAATCGTAATCCCGCAGGTGGTGTGCGGGACGAACACGGCGCACATGCCCTGTTTTAGTCCCGACTCCGCCACGACCCGCTGCACTTGAGCAGTGATATTGACAAACTCCGCGTGTTGGCCGGTTCTGATCGTCAGCTCGGTCATGTGACCACTTTGCCGCCCTTCTTCATGGGTTCAGTGTGGACCACGACCCGGCCCAACTGTGGAAACTCGCGCCGCAACCGGTTCTCCATCTCCTCGGCAATACCGTGCACCTCAGCTACAGGCAGATCGGCGTCCACGAGTAGGTGAAACGCGAGATAAATACGGCCATCAACCTGCTGGACTTGCACGTCATGACAACGGTGTGTGCGCGGAATCTTGCGCTGGTTGGCTTCGATGCGCGCGATATACTCAGCGGCATCCCGACGCGGCAACTCCTGGCCTTCAACCAGCCTTTCCGCGCCCGGCTCGATGTGGACATTGATATCCATCACTTTGCGCGCCCCGATTGACATCGCGGTCTGACTGACTTCGGCGCGCAACTGCGTTTCCAACCTTGTGGCGAGCATGTGCGCCTCTTCGAATGAGATATTCGGCGGCACTTCGAGATCGAGATCAATCCACAGGCCGCGTTTCGTCAAATGCGTCGAGACATTGTGCACTGCGAAATGCCCGCTGGCCGCCACCGCATGAATCTTTTCCATGACGCCTTCGTCATCGGCGGACGGCACGGCTTTCGCGGTGACATCCGCGTTAGGCGCAACCGTGCGGACGGCGTCCCGAATCTGATGCGTCACTGCGTGGCTCTCCTCGAACGAGAGATATCTTGGCACCGCCACGCGCAAATCAACGAAGATCTGGCTCCCGGAACCGCGCAGGCGAATCTGTTTCACGCTGCGCACGTTCTCGACGCGAGCTACAACCGCCGAAATCTGACCGGCCAAACCGCTCGGCGCGCGATCCAGAAGCGCGTCCACCGTACGCCGCCCAAGTCGCACGCTCACATGAACCACAATCAATGCCACGATCAACGCCGCCACAGCGTCTGCGCGCATGAAAACCGATTTCTGTCCCGTCGCTGCACCCAACCGGACGAGACCGAGACCGAGAATGACCACCGCCGAACTCCAGACATCCGTGCTGAAATGTAGCGCGTCGGCTTCAAGCGCCTGACTGTGGTACTTCTTGGCTGCGCGCGCCAACATTCGCGACCGCGAAAGATCCACGACAATCGAGATTCCCATCGCCAGAAACGCCCATAGGCTCGGGTCAATCTCAACTTTGTCGAAGCCAAACAACCGCCGAAATGCCTCGTAAACGATCCAGCCGCACGTAACCAGCAACAGCAACGTCTCGACCAGTGCGCTAAGGTTCTCGACCTTGCCGTGGCCATACATGTGTTGCTCATCGGGGGGACGATCGCTGACCCGCACGGCGAGCAACGTGATCACCGCCGCTACGAGATCCAAGCCCGAGTGCGCCGCCTCAGCCAGAATACCCAAGCTGCCGGTCAGCAGGCCAATGACGATCTTCAAGCCGGTTAGAAACAGCGCGGCGACCACCGACGTGGCTGCCGCCCATAGCTTCTCCCGGACATGCGTTGACATGGGGATTTCTGCCATCGTATTGCCGTGGATAGTGACTCGAAAACCCTACACTTGGCCAGCAAAAAAGGGAAACCGTTGATGTCCGCCGCGGTACTCAGTGCGCCGATTCCAGGATGCGAACAACTTCCTCGTCGCTCACCTGCCGGAAATCTTCGTAAAACTGCCCGACGCCCTGGAACCACGACGGGGTATCGAGGCAAACCACTTCATCAACTTGCGGCATTCCTTCGAGTTTGCCGAGCGTATCCGGCGGACCCACGGGCACAGCCACAATGAGCCGCCGCGGTTTCAGGAGCGCCGTCGCCTGCACAGCAGCGATCATGGTCGCGCCTGTGGCCAAACCGTCATCAATCAGGATAGCGACACGGTTGGTGGGCGAAATGTAAGTCTTGACCTCGCGATACACACGCCGCTGCTCCGCAATCTCGGCCAAACGCTCTTGAATCTCGTGATCCATGTACTCTTGCGGCGCAGGGATAAGTCCACGGACCTCTTCGTTGATGAATGCCCTGCCTTGCTCGCAAATCGCGCCCAATGCCAGTTCGGGATCACCCGGTGCGCGCAGTTTCTTCACCAGCAAGACATCCCAATCACATCGCAGCGCCTGCGCAACTTCGGCGCCCACCACGACTCCACCCCGGGGCAGGCCGAGAATCAGCGGATGATCCGCAGCAAACCGCTGGAGTGCTGCCGCCAGCCGTTGCCCGGCTTCGGCTCGATCGCGAAACATCATGCCGCACCTCCGCCCCGCTCGTATCAGCGGGGCTCGACCGTCTTCTTGTATGTTAAGATACCTTCGCTAATGGCTTTTGCCAGTATGTCGCGATACGCAACGGTAACGAGTTTCCGTTCCTCGGCTGGGTTGGACAGAAATCCTGATTCGACAAGAATCGCCGGGCAATTGGCGTCGCGCAACACCACAAACCGCGCCCGGCGGACGCCGCGATCCGGCGCATGCGTGGCGTGTAGCAATGATTTTTGAACGCAGTGCGCCAGCCAAACGTTGCACAGGTCATATTGATTTCCCGGCGCGCGGTCGGCGTCGCCGTTCTGGGACGACGGCTTTGACGTCGAGGCCGCGCCAGCCGGCGGCACGCAATACGTTTCGATCCCCTCGGCGCTGCCGCCGGAGTTGAAATGCAGACTTACAAACAGACCTGCATGCTGCGCATGGCAAAACGCCACACGTTCTTCCAACTCCACTTCGCGATCGGTGGTGCGCGTTAAAACTGCGCGGACGCCGGCTGCGGCAAGGAACTGTTGCACCCGTTTGGCGAGATCGAGCGTCAACTCTTTCTCCGCATGACCTGATACGCTGCGCGTGCCTTGTTCGCTGCCGCCGTGGCCGGGGTCGAGCACCACGGTGCGAATCGGTTGGCTGAACCGGACCGTCTCGGGTCGCAGCACGGGATCAATCACCTTCAACACGTCCACGTCCGCGACCCACAGCCGGTTGCGCTCGCTCTGTACCGGCCAGTTTAACCAGTGATTGACGCCGTTGAGCACCACGTCGCGCTGATCGGCCTGCAGATAGAACTGCGCGGTATTTGTCCGATATTCTGCGCGTTCTGCGCTATCGATTTGATTGCGGCCAAAATTGTAGAACTTCGCCAGATCGGTCGCGGCCACATAGCTGCCACCACCAATACGGTAGGATTTCAAGACCGACGGTTGCGCCCAAACTGCCGCCGCCAGCGTGCAGACCAACCCCGCGCCGACACAACGTTTCCATCCATTGAACACCATTACAATCTCATCCTCCTCAGCGCGGCAAAATGGCGAATACCACGGCAGATTGCAAGGTAAACCGTTTCCTGTTGACGCTCGCCGTGCCCCCACCTAGCCCGCATATTTTACATGCCCATGTGAAATATGCGCCCGCAGGACCGACAATTCGGCGGAAGCTGCCGAATTGTCGGGGCAGCCCCGACACAGGGTGTCGGCATCGGGAGCGCCGCGTCCCACGCGCAGCGCTCCCGATGTGGATATTTCGCAACTATCTTCTGGCAGGTGTAAAATATTCAGGCTAGAGTTCTTGTCGCCAATGATGAAGCTGTATCTCTACTATGAAAATGTCGGTCGTCCGCTAACCATAGATATCCCCGACAATGAAGTGGACGGTTTCATGCAGGAATACGAGGAAGCGCTCCACGACACCTCCGTGGAAACCTTCCAGTGGCGGGGGTCCAGCTTCCGCATCGGCGGTCTAATGGCCATCGTCCACGAAAACCACGTCAGCAATTAGCCTGCATTTTCCCGCCTGAAAACAGGCCGGAAGCTTGACGCTCCCCCGCCCGTGCGGCAGTATGGCACAGCCATGTGGCAATGGACGGAAAACGTCGAGCAGTATGTGCTGGATGTCATCTTCGAGCGGCGCCGTGATTTCGGCGCGCGCTTGACCAGCGCGCTTCTGCTGGCGTTGTCGAAGCTTTTCGAATTGGGTGTCCAAGTGCGGTTGTTCCTGTGGCGGACGCGCATCTTTCGCGATCACACGCTCGGCTGCCAGGTGGTCAGCATCGGTAATTTGACCGTCGGCGGCACGGGCAAGACGCCGGTGGTTGAGGTGTTTGCGCGGGCGCTGGCGCAACGCGGTCGGCGCGTGGCGATCCTGTCGCGCGGTTACAAGAGCACGCCACGGCCGCTCTGGCAACGCATTCTCGCCAAGATCACGTTCCAGGAAAGTCAGGTCCCGCCGAAAGTCGTGTCCGACGGACGCGCCTTGCTGCTCGATAGCGAGCAGGCGGGCGACGAACCGTACATGCTCGCGTCGAACCTCAAAGACGTGGTCGTGTTGGTGGACAAAGACCGCGTGAAGAGTGGGCGTTACGCCATCTCGCGGTTCGGTTGCGACACATTGCTGCTCGACGACGGGTTCCAGTATCTCGCTTTGAAGAGCCGACTCGATGTCTGCCTCGTGGATCGCAATAACCCGTTCGGCAACCATTACCTGCTGCCGCGCGGGACGTTGCGCGAGCCGATTGCCAACCTCAAACGCGCCGACTACCTATTCATTACGAAGTCCGTTGCCCATGGGGCGAACACGCTCCGCAAAGCCATCCGCCAGTTCAACAAGAAAGCGGAGATCATCGAGTGCACACACGAACCGCTTTACCTGCGGGACGTGTTCACAGGCAAACGACGCGAACTCGATTATCTGCGGGGAATTGATGTAGCCGCGCTTTCCGGCATCGCCGCTCCCGAGGGTTTTGAAGACGGGCTGCGGGCGCTCGGTGCCAACGTCGTTTACGTCAAACGCTATGCCGATCACCACCGGTACTCACAGCAGGAAATCCTGAACATGATCAACCGCAGCGTTCGCCGCAACGCCGGGGCGATCATCACCACTGAAAAAGATTCCGTACGTTTCCCCAAGATCGACCGACGCGACATTCCGATCTATTACCTGCGGGTCGAAATCCGCATCCTCGCGGGCGCAAAGGACTTCGATGACGCCATTGCCAGAATCTGCCACCAGTAGCCGGGCACCGCGCATACTTGTCCGCGCCACCAACTGGCTCGGCGACTCGGTGATGATGATGCCCGCCGTTCAACGACTGCGTGAACATTACCCGCGCCCCGCGCACATCGCGCTCATTTGTCCTGCGAAACTTCACGATCTCTGGCGGCACAACCCATTCGTGGACGAGGTCATCACCTTCGACCACACCATGGACATTCGGGCCTTGCGCGAGCGCCGTTTTGATTTGACCGTGATTTTTCCGAACTCGTTTCGTAGCGCCTGGGAAGCATGGCAGGCCGGTATTCCGCGCCGAGTCGGTTTTGCCGGGCACGCGCGACGGTTCCTGCTGACGGACGTTGTCCGGGAGCCGCCCGGTGATCGTCCCATGCACAAAATGCTGGCCGTCGCCGGGAAAAGGTTTCTTGTCAAACGTTTTGAACCAATGCGGCACCAAGTCCATCATCACCTTGACCTCGTTGGTCATCTCGGCGGCAACTGCGCGAGCTGTCCGCCGCGTATCTGGCTTGGTGCGGATGCGCCGGCACTGCGGGACAAGTTTATTAGCCATGATCCGCGGCCCGTCATCGGCTTGAACGCGGGCGCCGAGTACGGCCCCGCCAAACGCTGGTTCCCTGACCGATTTGCTGCCGTCGCGCGGCGCGTGTCCGACAAGATCGAGTCCCGATGGTTGTTGCTCGGCGGGCCGGGCGACGTGGATACTGCCAGCACGATTGAGGCCGTACTGCACACGCAGATGCCGGACCAAAGTTCCATCATCAATGCCGCGGGCAAAACGACGTTGCTCGAACTGTGCGCGCTGGTTCAGTCATGCAAGGTCTTCCTGACAAACGACACGGGGCCGATGCATCTCGCCGCAGCGCTCGATGTGCCACTAGTGGCCCTCTTTGGCTCGACGTCGCCGGAACTAACGGGACCGTTAAACGACGGGGCAGTCGTCATCCGGCATCCGGTTGAGTGCAGCCCGTGTTTCCTGCGCGAATGTCCGATTGATTTCCGATGCATGACTCATCTGACCGTGGATGAGGTGGCCAACGCTGTGCTTAAACTGTTATGACATTGAATATCGCCGATCCTGAGCCGTTGGTAGGGCGCGCCCGCCGGGCGCGCCGCAGACTCATGATGGGCGGACGGCCCGGTCCCGCAGTCGCGGGATCCTTGCCATCATGACCGACAACCCCTCAACCAGCGTCGCCCGCTCTGCGCGCACCGTGAGTCTTGCCGTGCTTGGCAGTCGCGTGCTTGGACTGGTCCGCGAGCAGGTGATGGCGGCCTTGTTCGGCGCGAGCAAGGAATTTGACGCATTCGTAACGGCGTTTCGCATCCCGAACCTGTTGCGCGATTTGTTCGCCGAGGGCGCATTGTCGGCGGCATTCGTCACAACGTTCACGCACAAACTGACCAAGGAAGGCGATCTCGCCGCATGGCGGCTGGCTAATCTGGTGCTGAACGCATTGCTCGTGGTGTTGAGCGCGATCACATTGGTGGGAATTTTCGCCGCGCCATGGCTGGTCAACGTTATCGCGCCGGGGTTCTGCGCCATCGAAGGCAAGACCGAACTGACGATCCTGCTGACGCGGATCATGTTTCCGTTCATCCTGCTGATCGCGCTTGCTTCGCTGGCAATGGGGATCCTGAATGCCAAGAAACGGTTCGGCATTCCAGCCAGCGCATCGATGCTGTTTAACCTCGGTTCGATCATCGGCGGTGTTGCCTTCGCGTTCATTCTCGCGCCCGGTTTCCTTCACGACCGCAGTCAAGCGGGTCGCGCGATGATTGGCATGAGCATCGGCACGCTCATCGGTGGCGCGGCGCAATGGTTGATCCAACTGCCGAGCTTGCGGCGTGTTGGATACCATTACGAACCGATCCTCAACTGGCGCGATCCCGGTCTGCGGCACGTCATGAACCTGCTCGGTCCGTCTGTGATCGGCGCGGCGGCGGTGCAAATCAACGTTTTCGTGAACAACTGGTTTGCGTCGTATTTCGAAAACGGCGCGGTATCGTGGCTAAATTGCGCGTTCCGGCTGATGCAGTTTCCCATCGGCCTGTTCGGTGTTGCCATCGCCACAGCGGCCCTGCCGACAGTGAGTGCACACGTGGCGCGCGGCGACATCGATCAATTTCGCACGACATTAAGCCGCGCGATTCGTCTGGCGATTTTCCTCTGTGTCCCCGCCGCCTGTGGATTGGCAGTGCTGGCGCACCCGATTATTTCAGTGATCTATCAACATGGACGGTTCACGCCGGCTTCGACAGCGCAAACCGCACTCTGTCTGCAAGCCTATGCCATCGGGTTGGCTGGCTATGCCGCCATCAAAGTGCTTGCGCCGTCGTTCTACGCATTCGGCGATTCGCGGACGCCAATGTGCGTGGCGTTGTTCTCGGTCGTGGTGAACGCAACGCTGAATTCCTTCTTCACGTGGAAACTCCACTGGGGCCCGGCTGGTCTGGCCCTGTCCACTTCCTTGATTGCTCTTACCAACCTGGCGTTGCTGATGGTTTTCATGCGACGAAAGATCCAACGACTCGGACTCGCCGTGTTGCTGCGGTCGCTTGTCAAGGTTATTGCAGCTTCCGCCGTCATGAGCGTTGCCGCGTGGTACACGCACGTGCAACTTGTTGGTTACCGCTACCTCGATCTTGCCATCTCCATCAGCGTGGCCGTGTTGGTGTTCGGCGCGATGTGTCGGCTGTTGCGAGTCGAGGAACTTGACGAATTGTTGGCGGCGTTGAAGTTGGGAACAAACCAGACCAAACCGTGACGCACCCGAAGATGTCCGCCACGCGGCTTCTGCGTTCTTGGGCCTTGAACGGCTACTGCTTTTGGGTGGTCAAGGTCAAAAGGGCTGGAGCCAAACGCGGTGAACTCACCGTCAGGTGGATCGTTCCGGGAACCCGGGTTGATTGAATAACGATAAGAGCTTTCCCGTTGTAAGCTCTCCGGCTGGTTGCCTTGAAAGGCTCATTGTTCTTCCAGTCGCCGCTGGCAATGCCGAGGCTCCTTCCCGGTCCGGTCATGGCAAACTGGACCGCATTGGTGGCGGTGAAAATGAGATCGCCGTCCGCATCCCCGATGTCAACTTCGATGCAGGAGGCATCATTCCCATCCGCATAGAGGGCGGTGCGATCGGGCTTGAGCATGATTTTCGCAGGAGCGCTCACGGTCTTGATGCTGTCAGTGGCTACTTCCTTGCCGTTCTTGAAACCGATTGCCTTGATAACGCCGGGTTTCCACGGGACATTCGTCCATTGCATGATTCCGTTATTGGCAAAATCACTCGATTGTTTGGTTCCGATTTTTGTGGAGTTGACGTAAAGATCAACGCTGTCGCAACTGGTATAGGTGACCACGTCCACGGCTCCGGTCTGGTTCCAATTCTCGGCCAGCTTGGGCATGGCGCGTCCATTTCCAGTGCCATTGCCGACCGTGATATGGACCATGGGCAAATCGCTCCACTGGCTCTGCTGATAATAGAACCATGACTTGCGGAAAAGGCAATTATCGAGGAAGCCGCAAGTCGCGCCTAGGGTCTTCTTGCTCTCGCCAAGATAATCCACGCCCGTCCACAAATGATGACCCACAACATAGGGGACGTTCCTCACAGAATACCAGGTGGGAACATTTTTTCCGGGGAATGCATACGGGTCTTGTTCGGTGCCGCAAATCACGGCATTCGGATTGTTGGAATGAATGGAGCCGTAGAGGAAGTCCTGGTAATTGACGCCAACCACATCTTCGACGTCCGCCAGCGCCGCGAAACCGGCGGGGTCGCTCCATCCTGCAACGCAGGCATGAGTGTAAGGGCGGGAGTTGTCGAGTTTCCTGGCAAATGGAACCAGCATTTTGAGGGTGTCAGGAATATAAGCAGGTATCTTGGCAGCAGCCACCACCTCATTGCCCAAGCTCCAGATCACCACGCTGGGATGATTTCTGTCCCGTTCGATAAACGAAGTGAGGTCCTTTTGCCAGACCTGGTCAAAATCCGCATAGTACGAACCCGCATTGCTCCGAGACCATTTATCGCACCATTCATCCATGACCATCATGCCCAATTGGTCGCAATAGTCATAGAATTCCGGGCTTTGCGGATTATGCGACGTCCGGATAGAAGTGCATCCTGAAGCCAGCAACTTTTTAATGGTTCGCTCCCACATAACATCCGGCACGGCGGCCCCGGCCGGAACCAGCGTGTGATGGATGCATACGCCCTTCAACTTGGCCGGAACGCCGTTAATGGTGAAACCATTGGTGGCCGAATACTTCAACTCGCGTATGCCGAACGGGCTGACATAGTCATCGGTTGGCGTTGTCTTGTTTAGAATCCTCGAATAGGCATAGTAACGTACCGGGGTTGAGGGCGACCAGAGTTTGCAGTTGGAAAGGGAGAGCGTCTGAACGCAGGTGTTCGTGCTTTTCGCATCGAGCGTGATTGGCGTTGCGACCGTCTGCAGGGCGTTGCCGGCTTCGTCGTAGATCGTCGTTTCCAGATTGCGCGTCTGCGGGGTCGCAAGATCATTCACCATGTCGGTCTGGACCCTGACCTGCGATTGCGTCGCTGCCACCGCGGGTGTGGTCACAGCCGTCCCCCAGTTTTTGACATAAACCCAATCGGTGGCGATAAGCCACACATGACGATAAATGCCGGTCCCTGAATAGAAATGCGAACGGCGGCTCGTCTGGTTGTCAACAAACACGGCCAGCACGTTGTCGCCCGTGGCATTCAGGTACGGCGTCAGATCGCAACAAAAGCTGACATACCCGAATCGCTGGCTGCCAACCTGGGTGCCATTCAAGTAGATCTTTGAATCATGATAAACTCCGTCAAACTGGACGATGACCTTTTTCCCCGCAAACCCGGGAGGAAGAGTGAAATGTTTCCGGTACCAGCCGATGGCGCCGGGATCGCTATTTGTCGTACAGACCAGCGTGATGCTCATATCGTAGGGAACACTCGTCGTGGCCCAAGCCGCATCATTGAATGCCGTTGCCTCCGCTCCGACAATATTTCCGGTCTGCACCTTCCAGTCTTCATCCATCCGCAGCATGATGCGACTCTTGAGATACTTTGCATCGAGACGTTCGGTTTGAGTGGCCTGGACATTGCCTGCCAGAAGAACAAACACCACAAGACACATTGAAACAGCGGCCACAGTGGAATTTTGCACAGGTTGTTTTGACATGAGTTCGCCTTTCATGCAGCCTCCATATTGACGTCGGGCGGGTAAGAGAGAATTAGTTTCTCACTCACATTTGTTCCGGCGGCATGCTGTCAAACTGGCGGGACATTGTCAACAAGCAGTGCCGTGCCGTCGACTCGTGACGTGAACCGTCCCGCAATGCGGAACGGAACTGACAGCGCCAACCGGCGTTGGCTCCGGCGACTTGTTAGGCTGCTCGGTCATACTCCACCTCTCACACGTCTCGGCCGCATAATGTAAATGCAAAACACCGATACTCCGAGAACAACAATGGCAACAAGCGAAACAATCCAGCAAGGAAAATAGCGATGAGCATACACAATCCCTGTGGGACCGTCGGATACACTGAACCAATCAATCTTCATCTCGCTCATTTTTCCTGTCTGCTCGTCAACCTCCGTAAAACACTTGATGTTCGGGTAGGTCAGAAAATCGAAATCCCGGTCACGAACCTCATCCGCCACGAAGGGCCAGATGGCACGTCCATAGCCAGCCAGCCAGCTAACCGACGCAATAGCGCTCATCGCGCACAAAATAATGACAAGCCATCGTGTCATACATTGCAGCCTAACATTATTATTCACCTAAACTCAGCGCACTTCTTTGGAAGCGATCCGACTCAAGTTTCTGGCGCGGATATTGGCGCGGGATCGGTAGCGAGTCAAGCGTGACGCCTGCCGCTACAGGCGCGGACTCCCATTCAGCCGGGAATTGCAGTATCTTTCTGACCAAGGATGAGCGCGATTTTACAATTGAAATCCAAAGTCCGCGATTTGCCGAACAAACCGGGCGTGTACCTGATGCGCGATCAGTTGGGGCGCGTCATCTATGTCGGCAAAGCCCGGTCATTGCTGAAACGGGTCGGCCAATATTTCCATCCGTCACGGCAAATGCGCTGGGACCCGAAAACGCGGGCGTTGATCGAGTCCATTGCTGACGTGGATACGTTCGTTGTCAACAGCGAGCCGGAGGCGTTGCCGCGTGGTACACGCACGTGCAATTTGTTGGTCACCGCTACCTCGATCTTGCCATCTCCATCAGCGTGGCCGTGTTGGTGTTCGGCGCGATGTGCCGGCTGTTGCGGGTCGAGGAATTTGATGAACTGCTGGCAGCGTTGAAGTTGGGAACAAAACAGACCAAACCGTGACGCACCCCGAACATTGCGCTTCACCGGCGCGTGGTAGCGCGTACGGCGGAAGCGCTGGTTCAGTGATCTATTTCTTCTCCCGCATCATGAGTTCTATCGTTTCCTTGATGAACTGTGCGGGTACAACAACGGCAATTCCGAGTGGATCACGGCGGGTGCTTGACTCAAAGTAGTCGTCGATCTGCTGAACGTGGGAGATATCCTGGCTGAGCACTCCGGCTATGCCACGCCAGTCAAGGCTGCTCGATCCAGTGCCGAATTTGCGGCGACCCTCAAGATCGAAAAAGACGGGGCCCCCGCTGTTGCCGCCAAACACCCTCGCGTCGAGCAGAATCTGCGGCGCACGCTTTGAGGGGTAAACGGGAAAAGATGAAATCCTGCCGCTGCGAAGGATTGGAAAGCCAGCCGGGTTAGATTCGAGGCCAAGTGGAAAACCGAGGCAATACAGTTCTTCGCCCGGGCAAAGATCCTGAGTTTGCATGGCCTCATCTCCCGCGAGCAGGTCAGTCCCTGCGACGGCGTCAAGTGTGTCGAGGAAAGACTTCGGGAGTGAAACGACCATTGTAGCGACATCGGCGTTCGGATGCCTTGTCCAAAGGTTCGTCCCGTGTTCTCTGATTTGGATGGGATGGTTGACCTTGGTGAATGAACCGTCCGGTTGCTTCTGAGCAAGACAAAGGGTTGCGGAATCCCCTTGAATTTCTTCGAGGACATGGTTCGCGGTCACCATGACGTTCCAGTTTGTGCCCTTGATTGGGTGGGTCATGATAAAGACAGTTCCTGTTGATGTCTTGCCGGGTTGCTTTGCCGGTCCTCCGATCCTGAATGTGGAGCGCATTAGCATCGTCGTGAGGTCCGGGTTCGCCTTAGGTTGGGCGAGTGAGACATCAACAACAAGGAGGAGGGCCACAGCGAGTAGTGAAGTTGTTCTCATCTCATTCTCCCACTAACTATGGTTTAGATTGATCCGCGTAATCTACGCCCTTTGTTTCCGCGTCAATCATCACAATGTAAATAGTTTGTCATGTGTGGCTACTTTTGCAAGTGGTTTTAGATGGTTTCCGTCTGGCATCCCGGCGATCTCATCGCTACAGGCACGGACTCCCATTCAGACGGGAATTGCAGTATCTTTCCGACCAAGGATGAGCGCGGTGTCACAATTGAAATCCAAAGTCCGGGATTTGCCGAATAAGCCGGGCGTGTACCTGATGCGCGACCAGTTGGGGCGCGTAATCTATGTCGGCAAGGCCCGGTCATTGCGGAAACGGGTCGGCCAGTATTTCCATCCGTCCCGGCAAATGCGCTGGGACCCGAAAACGCGGGCGCTGATTGAGTCCATCGCCGACTTCGAGACGCTTATGGTCAAGAGCGAGCCGGAGGCGTTGCTGCTCGAAGGCAAACTCATCAAGGATTACAAGCCCCGGTACAACGCGATGCTCAAGGATGACAAACGGTTTCTCCTCGTAAAAGTAAATCTGACCGAGCCGTACCCGCGTTTCAAGTTCGCGCGGCTGAAGAAGGACGATGGAGCGCGATATTTCGGGCCGTTTGCGCACGCCGGCGCGATCCGTCGCGCAATGCAGTTCATGCGGAAGACGTACGGCGTGCTCGTGGCCGGCACAGGACGGCCTACTGAAAAGGAGTTGAAGTACTCGACCTACCTCGTTCCTGTGCCGCTGGCGGGAATGTCGCGTGAAGAGTATCTGCGGCGCGTCGAGCTGGCGTGCGAGTTCCTGGAAGGGCGCAACAAGGAAGGTTTGGCGGAACTCGAAGAACAAATGCGGGCCGCGTCAAAGGAAATGCAGTTCGAGAAGGCCGCTGAGCTGCGCGACGTATCCCGGAGCCTGCGCGAAATCGCACGCATGGCCCGCGAACGGAGGTTCGTCCGCGACCCGCAATCGAAGATTGATGTGCAAACGGAAATGGCGGAATTGCAGCGCGCGCTCTCCTTGCCAAGCCTGCCCAGACACATCGAAGGATTCGACATCTCGAACATCAGCGGGACGTTGTCGGTCGCTTCTGCAGTCTGTTTCCACGACGGCAAACCGCACAAGGACCATTACCGGCACTATCGCATCAAGACCGTCGAAGGCAGCGACGATTTCGCCTCGATGGCCGAGGTGGTAGGACGACGTTGTGGGCGGGTGCAGGCTGAGGGAGGCGGCTTGCCGGATTTGGTGATGGTAGATGGCGGTGCTGGACAACTAGCAGCCGCGTTGCGGGCGCTGGATGCGTTGGAGTTGCGCGCGGTACCGGTCATCGGGCTGGCGAAACGGCAGGAGGAGATTTACCTGCGGTCGCAGTCGGAGCCGATACGGCTTGACCGCGCGTCCCCGGCCTTGCACTTGATTCAACGATTGCGCGACGAGGCGCACCGATTCGCCAACGCGTATCACCAGAAGCTGCGGAAACGGCGGATTCAGGAATCGGTGCTCGATGAGTTCCCCGGTCTCGGCGAGAAACGGAAACAAGCGCTCCTGCGCCACTTCGGTTCAATCCAACGGTTGCGTCAGGCGGATACGGCCGAGATAGTCGCAGTGCGCGGCATTGGGGTGAAGATGGCGGAGGCCCTGAGGAAGTTTCTTACGGGCAGTTGAATGACGTGGCACGATAGCTTTTGACAGCGCGAACGCGGGCGGATACCATGTTTAGTGTTCGAGTTGTGATTGCCAATGGCAGAAGAGAGGGGTGTGAGTTAATTGTCAGAAGTCAAACTGAAGAAGGGTGAACCTGTTGAGAAGGCGCTGCGCCGGTTGAAGAAGAAGCTCGACCGCGAAGGCACGTTGCGCGAGGCGCGGGCGCACCGGCATTTTGAGAAGCCGAGCGAGAAACGCCGGCGGAAAATGAAGACGCCGAAGCGACTGTACAGCTTTGCACCGAATCGCGATTGAAATATTCCACGGAGGCCAACGCTGCGGTACAACGCGGCGTTGGCCTCTTTTTTCCGAGCAGTGGCTTTGGTGAGCCTCGAATCTTGACCTCGAATCCGATTCGAGGCAAGTTCGAGGCAAGCTGAGCGGAATGTCGCACATGGAAAATCGGAGCGCATGAAGAAGAAACTTGGCGCGCTGGCGCGTGTGTTGGTGAGCGTTGGCATTCTCGCCTATCTGTTCAATTCAATCTTTCGCGACGAAGCGAGCCGGATTGCAGATCGCGTCGTCCAAGCACCGCAAGCCGCCGTCCCGGCGCTCGCCCGAGAACTCGGACTGAAAACCAGTCAGGTCGAGTTGATCCTGACCAGATGTGTGGATCCACAGGAGAAGAAGGCCGATCTCAGCAAGTTGGATTGGCGGGAGCGCGAGCGGTTTATTTGGAACGTCGGGCCGCCAGAACTCGGCGATGTGTTTCGCAGAGTCAACCTCTGGTGGTTCGCGCTTGGGATCGCCTGCATGGGATTGGTCTGCTACTTTGGCATCGTTCGCTGGCAATGGATTCTGCGCGTGCAGGGCCTCGATATCCGGTTCTGGCGGGCCACATCGATCTTTTTCATCGGCATGTTCTTCAATGCGTTTATGCTCGGCTCGACGGGCGGCGATGTGATCAAGGCGGTGTATGTCGCGCACGAAACCCACCACAAAAAAGCCGAGGCCGTCGCCACGGTCGTGGTGGACCGCGTCATCGGCCTGCTGGTGTTGTTCGTCATTGCGCTGGTAATGATGGCGTTCAACTATGCCCGCGTGTTCGACGACGTGCGCCTGCGCAGCTTTGCCATTATCACGCTGGTGGTGGTGGTCGCGACGGTGGGAGGCACGGCCTTGACCTTCTGGCGCGGGTTTCCCGACAAGTTCTTCGGCCTGCGCGGCTGGCTGCAGCGGTTACCCAAGTACGATACCTTGTGCCGCATGGTCGAGGCCTGTCGTATGTATGCATCTCATCCAGTCGTGCTCGGCAAGACCACGCTCATCACTGTCGGCGTTCACGTCTTCTCGATGCTTAGCATCGTCTGCGTCGGCAAAGGGCTTGGCATTATTACCGACAACGGGATGGTGGACTATTTCCTCTACTTGCCGATCATCAATTCAGTCACCGCAATCCCGATCACCATCTCCGGCTTCGGCGTTCGCGAAGGGATGTACGTGAAAATGTTCAGCCAAGTCGGTGTGGCGAGTTCTGCCGCGCTGGCTTTATCATTACTCGGCTACATCGCCGGCCTGTTCTGGAGTCTGGTGGGCGCAATCTTCTACCTCACCCACCGCCAGGAAGTCGTTGCCGCCGAACAAGACGTTGCCGTCCCGGAATAATCCCGGCGCTTGCCCTCGGAATCCGGACGTTTTGTTGATTGGTAGAGCAGGTTTCGTTAGTGTGACCGCATGAGACGCGTGGCGACAGGCATTGTGCGGCGGCTTGCGGAGGCGGGGCATACTGCCCTCTTCGCCGGCGGCTGCGTGCGCGACATGGTCCGCGGGGTGGAACCGCACGACTACGACATTGCCACCACGGCGACGCCAGAGGAAGTTCAGCGGCTATTTTCTAAGACCATTCCTGTAGGCGCGCAGTTCGGCGTGATGCTCGTGCTCGAAAACGATCACCAGTTCGAGGTCGCCACCTTTCGCACCGACGAAGCGTACGTGGACGGACGCCGTCCTACTTCGGTGCGCTACGGCACGCCCGAACAGGACGCGCAACGCCGCGACTTCACCATCAACGGCCTGTTCTACGACCCGCTCGCCACCCTCACCCCATCCCTCTCCCGCGACGCGGGAGAGGGTGTCCGACTTGTTCGCCGTAGCCCGAAGGGCGAAGGCGAAAGGACGGGTGAGGGCCGAATCATCGATTACGTTGGCGGGCAAGCGGACATCGCGCGGAAACTGGTGCGGACAATTGGCGAGCCGCGCGCGCGGTTTGGCGAGGACAAGTTGCGGATGCTGCGTTGCGTGCGGTTCGCAGCTAATCTCGGTTACGAGATTGATCCGGACACGTTCGCCGCGGTGCGCGAGATGGCGGCGCAGATTAGCGTGATCAGCGCGGAACGGATTCGCGACGAACTTGTAAAAACCTTTACGCGTCCGAACGCCGGTCGCGGACTGGTCTTGCTTGAAGAAAGTGGTTTGCTCCGGCAAATTCTGCCCGAGGTTGCGGCGATGAAGGGCGTCGAGCAGCCACCGGAATTTCATCCCGAAGGCGACGTGTTCACGCACACGAAGTTGATGCTGGGTTTGATGTCGGAGGCGGCACGGGCGGATGCTTCGACAAACTCAGCACAGGCTATGCGCCATGAAGAGACGAGAACTGTCCTGGCGATGGCGGTATTACTGCACGACGTTGGCAAACCGCCGACGTTCGAACGCGCGCCCGACCGCGTACGGTTCAACGAACACGACAAAGTCGGCGGAGAATTGTCGGAAAAGATCCTGCGTCGGCTGCGGTTCCCCAGCGAAGTGATCGAGAAGGTCTGTGTCTGCGTTGGTGAACATATGCGAATCCGTAACGTTCAGGACATGCGGCCCGCGAAACTGAAACGGATTCTCGCGCGAGAAACGTTTGCCGACGAGCTGGAGTTGCATCGTCTCGATTGCCTGGCCAGCCACGGCAATATCGCAAACTACGAGTTTCTTCGCATCAAGGCTGTCGAACTACCGCCCGAAGTCATCAAGCCGGCGCCGTTGGCGACTGGCCACGATCTGCTGGCACTGGGGTTCAAGCAGGGGCCGCTGCTCGGCCAGGTGTTGCGGGAACTGGAGGAACTGCAACTGGAAGAACGCCTGCAATCACGCGATGAAGCGCTGGCATACGCGCGCGCGCAGCTTGCAAGGCGCGACGGTTGACCGTAAGATGCGCGTGCCATGGACAAGATTCTGATTGTTGATGATGACGCAGATATTCGGCGCGCATTTCGCCGCAATCTCGAGTCGCCCGAACTACAAATTGTGGAGGCGGGCGATGGCCCCCAAGCCATTCGTCAGGTCGCGGCTGAGCGGCCCGACCTTGTCGTCATGGATATCCGCATGGGCGCCAGCAACGGATTGGAAGTGCTCCGCAAGTTGCGCGGCCTTGATCCGAAACTGCTGGTCATCATGATGACCGCCTATGGCACGACGCAGACGGCCATCGAAGCGATGAAACTCGGGGCGTACGATTACGTGTTGAAACCGATCGACGTGCCGAAACTCAAAGCTCTCATCGCGTCAGCGCTCAAGATCGCCCACGATATGCGGCGCGTCGTCAGTTACGAGCCATTGTTGTCAAAAGAGGATTATGCCGAGGGCATCGTCGGCAAGAGCGAGGCGATGCAACAGGTTTTTAAGCTTATCGGGCAGGTCGCGCAGTCGGACGCCACGGTATTGATCACGGGTGAGAGCGGCACTGGCAAGGAACTGGTGGCCCGGGCGATCTACCACCACAGCCGACGCGCCGAACGATCGTTCATGGCTATCAACTGCGCTGCCATCCCGGAAAACCTGCTGGAGAGCGAGTTGTTCGGCCATGAACGCGGAGCGTTCACCAGCGCGTCAGAGCGGCGAATTGGCAAGTTCGAACAATGCGACGAAGGCACGATCTTCCTCGACGAAATCGGCGACATGCCGCAGGCCACGCAGACGAAGATTCTCCGGGTCCTCCAGAACGGCGAGTTCCAGCGAGTGGGCGGCAACCAGACCATCCGGGTGGACGTGCGCGTACTGGCCGCGACCAACAAGGAACCCGAGAAACTTGTTGCCGAAAAGAAGTTCCGCGAAGACCTGTACTATCGGCTCAACGTGGTGCGCATCCATCTGCCTCCGCTGCGGGAGCGCCGTGAGGATATTCCCGTGTTGGTGGACTACTTTTTGCAGCAACTGGGCAAAGAGGACGACGCCCTGAAGAAGGTTAAACGCGTCGCGCCGCAAGCATTGGAAGTGCTGGAAAAGTCCAACTGGCCCGGCAATGTCCGCGAACTGGAGAACGCGATTTCGCGGGCGGCCGTTGTGGCCCGTGGTGACTCCATCTTTCTCGACGACCTGCCTTTGGACATCCGCGAGCCAAGACCAATCGCCGTACCGGCAAAACAAGTCGAACAGACGGTGGAAACGGCCGTGACCTCGCTGTTTGCGCTGGCGCGCAACGACCCCAAGTTGAAGATTATTGCGGTGGTGGAGCGGGAGTTGATTGTCCGGGCGTTGGCTGAGACCGGCGGCAACCAGCTTCAAGCAGCGAAGTTGCTCGGGATGACGCGCGCCACGTTGCGGAAACGCATCGAGAAGTTCGGGATCACGCGGCGACTGGAATTGGACTGAGTCGCAACGCGAAAGATGGGATTCACTGACGGGCGGCAGCCGTTAATATGTAGACAGCGGCCCCAAGAAGCGCAATAGCGAGTAACGCAAGGACCACGAGAAGATTGGTCGGAAACTTACGCTTTATTTCCGGCTCCTTTTCGACCGTCCCTTGGGGGTTCCAGGACTTTGGAGTAAACCCGCAAGACTTGCATACATCAGTATCGTGGCCCATTGCCTTCCCACAAAACGGGCACTGCTTCGCCTGTGATGCGCTTGGAGTTTCCGGAGGTGCTGCCTGACCCGGAACGAGTTTCACCGGGTTCGTAGTGGTTGTCTGCGTCGTCTTGGTCTGAACCGACACTGGAGGAACCATTAACGACTTCCCGCATTTCGGACACTTGACGACAACCGCATCGCTCCTTCTGTCTATCGCAATGCTCTGTCCACACCAATCACAGGTAAATGTGTCATCCATGATCGCTTTCCTTATCTGCTCGATAAACCGATTACTGCCACGAGGAGCCACCTTGCCGTGACCAGCGAAACGCGATCGCCGCATCTCCATTTGCGGTAAGGCGTGCCGTCCGCTTCAACCATGTTGGCAATCATCGTAGGGAATGTAGACATCTGGCAAGAATAATAACACCGGCCATATTGTGCTGGCAATAGCCCACAGGAGAAGACACAGGAGAAAAGCCCCCCGCCGACTCATTCACCCCGCTTAGGAGCGGGGCAGGGAGTCGGCCTACAATTTGGCGGCAGTAACAGCGCGCGGGGGAGTCTGGTCTTTTACTGAATGAGCAATCCTTTTTGCTCCATTTCATCGATCTGATCCAGTGTCCGCTGCTTGGCTTCGGTGGAATCCCCGGACTCTGCGACTTTCTTGCGAAGGTCGTCGGCCTGCATGTGGACCACTTTCACCCAGTTGTTAGATGTCGCCAAAGGGACAGTCGGCTTGTTTCCAATAGATGGAGTTGGCGGTATGTAGTTGGGATATCCAGTCGAACGGTTCTGCTCCGCGCTATTCCATGTGGGCTGGCTGCTTGCGCGAGTTTTTACAGTCGTAACCGGGGACTGGACAACCTCCTTGGGCGGAGTAAGACCGCTGAAAAATGAGTAAGCTAGCAAGCCAATGGTGACGACGACCAGCAACGCAAACGCCGCCAGCCACCGTTTCGAAGACGCATCGAGGGATGACAAGAACGCATTCACACTTAGTTTGGTCCTTCTTGCCAGTTGCTCCACTGGAGTTTGTTCGCAATCGGGGGGTAGAATGGGGGCGGATTATCAATAAACCTTTTGTCATAGCTGTAATTCTTTAAGTAGCCCGTCGATATGTTGCCGTCGTTATCCAACGTGCCAACCGGCCCTCGGTTCTCCTGCACAATGCCGCCATAAAGTGTCAAGGTGCCGCGCGGCGAGCCGCTGCCATAACTATCGACGCCAAAAGCGCCGGCGCCGACCGACGAACTAAATGGACTGCTGTAACCGCTGGGTTTAAGTAGACCGGTCGCCATCATCTCGGCATCGATCTCCAGGTTGTTGGGCGCGGCGTCGTCAACAACGATATCAAGCCCTGAGATAAGCCCCAGAGCATCTGTGGAGTTTGGGTTGGTTCGGGGATTGCTCGTATAAAGAATATTGCCTTTGATGTACGTGTCCTCTTCAGTCGCGATTGTCAACCGCCCGGTAACGTTCCCCCCTTTCAAGTATGCCCGCCCCGCCTTGTCTGACGTGCCAGATGTGGCCTTCTGAACATAGATGAGCCCTTCGGAAGCGGGAGTGTAAACAAAATTGGTCGGGCTATGGCGGCTATTGACAATATTCATCGTAGCGCCATTGAACGTGATCGTCGTCGTGCCCTGGAGCACCAAACCGCTATTGTTGTTCGCTTCATTCATCAGCGCCGCGGTGGTCCCGTCGTTGAAATGCACATCAGTCATCAGCGCGCCTTCGGAGGTGTTCAATTGGAATCCCTTGACGAACGTGACACCGGAAAGACTGCCGTTCTTTAGCGAGTACGACCCGGGTTCCGAGTACCAGCAGTTCGCCAGTGAATCGCAGGAATTAGAGAAGGTCGGGCCGCTGTTATAATTTGGATTCATAAAGTACATTGGAGTATCAGAGTGAACGCGTCCGTTGAACATCTCGCCCACGGTGAACCAGATTGTACCGTTCGTTGCACTCCAGAGCGAGTATTCCGCGTACGTCGGCTGGTAGATCTTTTGGAGGCGAACGACCCGGGTCACATTGTTGACAATGCCGGTGGAGATGATTCTGTAGGTGCGATAGTCGAGTTGCGTGATCATGCAACTGTAAGAACCGCCACCGATACTGCCGTTGAGATAGGTTACAGACCCTATAGTGGTGACATTATTGCTGAGGTAACTGGCGCCGAGTTCCAGACCGGCTTCACCCACATACATGGCACTCTCCAGATTCACCTGATCCTGCGCGACCTTTTTGTGACTGGTGCTGAGATCCAGAATCGACACCACCAGTCCAATGGCCAAAAACATAAAGCAGAGCACGTACAGAAGCGTTTGACCGTCCTCGCTACGATGAACTGGCTTGATTACTTTCATGTTTACCTCTCTTTCCCGTCTCCGTGAACTGCGATCCATAATCCTTGTCGCTCTCCTATTGGTTCCTGAATTGAAGGAAACTGTTCATGACATTGGTGTAGCTGCGCCCGCCTGAACTCTCGGCTACGGTCACGCTCATGTTGCAGCCGTTGATGGCCCCGGAGTTGGTTGTGCAGGTAAAACTGGAGGTGATAACACCAGAACAGATGATCTGGCCGCTTTGGTCGGTGATAAGTTTGGTGGACGGTGTCCACTGGAATGTCATGAAGTACGGAGGTGGCGCAGAGAACGAATTGGTATACGAGCAGAGCCAGCCGCCGGACGGGTACGTGACCGTGACGGTGCTGGCTGATGCCTCAAACAGTCCGACGTTGGTGCCGACGCCATGCACCATACGCTCCAACGCCATGCTGGCATGCGAGGAGGTGTTGCGCAACGAGGTTGTGTCGTTATACGATCGCAGAAACCCGAGGTACAAGATCAGCATGCCCGCGATTACGAAACTCCCAATGCCCGACGCCACCAGCGCTTCCGCGAGCGTGAACCCCGCAGTATCACGGTGCGGGGTGAACCCATCCGATGACCTGCGTGGATTGAGATTGGTGGTGTTCATGGGTGCAAGGTCTGAGACAACGATGTGCTCAAGAAGTTGGTTGCGATGTTATCCCGGGGGTAGTTTTGATAGCAGATGGCGACCGTGATATCCTTAACACCCGCATAGGAGGCATTGGCAGTCACGGTGTAGTAACCCCAGTAGTTCGTGTAGTAGCCCGCGGATGCGCTGTTCGTGATCCCGTGCGTGCCGACACTCAGAGCAGTAGCGCCGTAACTATTGGTGCGCAGACATTCCAATTGGCAGCGGGCGGCATGCAGCGCATACATCTTATTCCTCGATGCGCCTGATATATTCATTGCCAGGGTGAAGCTGAACACACATGCTCCCAAGGCGATATCCAATAGCATCACGGAAAATACCGCTTCCACGAGGGTGAACCCTCGCTTGCCATGCCAGCGTTGAGACATCATGGTGTTGTGCTCTGAGTACTACGTTTTCATGTGTTTTTAGAGCACTTCACATGCCCATACACGAAGTTGCGGCGAGCCATGGCCAAGGTGCGCCGGCCTTTACTAGCCTGCGATGGCCAGACCAAACTCACACTAGCCGATTCTCAAACTTGCGAGATTATCCCCAAATGTTCCGCAGACCCTCGCCCTCACCAACCGAGGGTCTGCGTCAACTGAAGGTCATCAGCGAGCCGATGGAGCAGAAGCTGGTTGCGCCGGCAATGCGGCCGTCGACTTGAAGAATGGGCGCGCCTTGGCATTATCGCGCGGCATCCACTTGTCATTCGCGTAAGCCTCTTCCGACGGCAGGCCGCCGTAGTACTTCTCATACCCCGTTTGCGCCTCAGCGCCAACGATTGTCGGCGTCAGGAAAATCAGCAGGTCCCGCTTCTTCTTGCTCAAACTCTTGCTGCGGAAGAACGCTCCCACACCCGGGATGTCGCCCATCAGTGGCACCTTCGTGTAACTATCGCTGGTATCCTGCCGCATCAGCCCGCCAATCGCCAATGTGTTGCCGCTCTTGATCAGGACAGTGGTGACTGCCGTACGGGTATCGATGATGGGGATGTCGACGGAACTGGTGCCGCTGGCCAACTTTGCCACCCCGCTCCGGCTGCTCGCTTCGGGCGCCACTTCCAAGGTGACAAACTCGTCCTTGTTGATCCGCGGCGTTACGTTCAGAATAATGCCGATATCTTTGTAATTGAATCCGCTGATCTGAAATGCTCCCGTTTGTTCGCTGAACTGGAATTGCGGGATCGGATACTCCTCTGCAATCGAGATCTTCGCCTTGCCGTTGTCGGTTGTGACGATCCGAGGATTGGCCAGCAATTCAGTGTCTGTATCCTGGTTGAGGTACGAGAAAACGACGCTTGCCTCGCCAGCATCCAAAATCATCGTGGACTGCACCCAATTCCCCGCCGTCGGGCTCTTATACCATTCAAATGGGCCGGGATTAGGGGTATCCGGACCACCCGGAGAAGCCTGCGGTTGGTCGGGACTTGGGCGCCTGACCCGCAATGTATGGTTCAGCAAAGTACCGCCCCAATTGATGCCCAAATCCTTTTGCGGATTCTTCGTGGTCTCGATGAACTTCGCCTCGATCAGCACCTGCGGCGTCTGTGCGTCCAGCGCCTCGATCAATGGCATAAGCTTCGTCAAGTTCGACGGCGTATCGGAGATGATCAGCGCATTGCTGCGCGCGTCCACTTGCGTCTTTCCTTGTTTCGTCAGCAATCGCTCGATTGTCTTCGACAAGTCGTCGGCCTTGGCATATCGCAGCACATACATCCGCACTTCGACCGGTTCCGTATCGAGCGATTCCTTGGATTTGACCTTCACCAGGTTTTGGACGGTCTTGTCCTGAACAAACGCGTAACCCTTCGATTCCGCAATGAGCCGCATTGCCTCGGCATACTGCACATTTTCCAAGTGTACAGTGACCTTCCCGGTAACCTCTTCGCCAATAATCAGGTTGACTCCCGCTTTCATTGCCAGTCTTCGTAACGCGCCCTGAAGATCGTAATCCACGAAGTCGATCGTGATCTGCGATGATGGCGCCTCGGCCGCCGCGACGGTGTTCGTCTCAGAAGGTGTTGAGAACGGCACAGGCTCAGGAGCCGGTGGTGGCTCAGTGACCGGCGCAGGCGCAGTGTTCGTGAGCGTCACCACGGTTGGCACCGGGGCCGCGGGAGCATTGGTCTCCTTCTCTGCAGGCGTGATCGGATCATCGGCTAGAACTGCCATGACCATCAGCCCCGCAGTCAAAATGCAGGCACACACAATATTACGCGCGTTCATCACCATCATTCCTCCTGTTGTGAGCCGTACTCCCTGTATTTTCTCGGCATTCTCTGGGCATTTCCCGTTAATAGGCAGCAACAATCAGGCCACTAACGTCGCTTGGCTCATTCTGGTGGTTTACCCGATGGTTGCTCAGGGTTTAGTCTCAATTCCACCCGTTGACCCGCGACTTCCAATATTACCCGATCCCGCCCAATCTCGACAGCTTTGACCTCCACATCTCCGCTCGCCGCGCTTAGAATCATCTTCTTATTCAGGTCAAGAAGCTGGTCATTGACCACGGCCGAAGGATTCGCAGGGGACCAAAAAATGGCTTGCAGGCGGAAATTGAATTGTCCAGCCGTCGCCGCCTTGATCTCGTCGCTGGCGGTGGACGCGGTAGTGCCCGGCTTCAGGAATGGATCGCGCACTTTATTGGGCTTATACACGGACCGGACCAGTTCCAGATCGGATTCGCTCTTCGCCGACACTGCGACTCGATTGGTCTGAATTGCCGAGGCCGGCGTTTTCTTGGCTTGCGCCGCCCACGCCTCACGCACGAGCAGGGCCACAACCACGCTAATCGCCAACCGACTCGTTCGGCCACGCCAGCGTCCCAGATGAAACGCTGTTTCTCTTGAGCCTTTCTTGCTCATCGTTTTGCCTTCGGTCCGGCTATGGGCACGGCCACAGTCTTCTCCGACTCAAGTTTGGGCCGCTCCATCAATGCCAAGTCAACCGCCGCCCGATGTCCCACCTCCGCGTTGTCAGATCCTGCTATATCCAGAGAGCGGATCTCCGCCTCGGGGAACTTGTTTTCCAACTCCTGCACGAACGCGCCAATCTGGTTGTAGTTGCCGACAAACTCAATGCGCGTCACATATAACTCGAACCGGTCCTTGCGCGGGTGTTGGAGCACGCCGCCGGGGCGCATGGTGATGTCGCGTACCGGTTGGGATCCCGCAAGCTGCGCAATCTCACGCACGACCCACGCAAACGAATCACCACTCACCATGGTCGCACGTTGCGCCTCCACGAATTTCTGCATCTCCTCTCGATGTGACATGGTTTGAGCCATGGCTTGGGCGGATTGTTTTGCCTTGGCGATGTCTTCTTTGAGCTTCACGATACTGGCCCGGTTTACATTTAGGGCAACCCACTGCTTATGCCCGTAAAGAAACCATGCCATCACCATGCCGATCAGCGCCATCATGCCAACAAGCACGATCCTCTGCAGTTTCTCTTTTGGCAGTGCGCGCAAGCCTTTCATTGGCGTTCCTTGTACTGGCATTCAATGACAAACTGAGCGACATAGGGCCCCGTGACCCCGCTGTCGGACGATGTCCCGGCACGACTGACCGACCGCAGTTCGACCTTTTTTATGTACGTCTGAAATGCCACATTGGTTTCCAGGATTTGCTGAAATGCCGTTGCTTCAAGCTCCGGCTGCGGCCGCGAACTCACCGCCCTGCCTTCCAAGCGCAAGACGGCTCGCTCCACAGTTTTCGGGCGCGACACGCGTTTAGATTTCGTCTCACCCGATTCGTCCGCAGGCGGCACGGCAGATTCTTCCGTTTCAATCGTCATTGTAATATTCAGGTGCGTCAACTGGATGGAATTCGGCACCAACTCCTTGATCAACGCCAGTTGTGGCGCGCACAGCCGTCGCGACCGGTTTATCTCGAGCAAATCATCGGTCAGTTCTTTGATCGCCCGGATCGACCCGCCTTCGCCCCCGGTTTGTTGCGCCTCCAAATCCTGCAGCTCCTTGTGCAGCTTTGCAGCCTGGATTTTGTAATTGGCGGCAAACACCGGCAGCAGCACACTCACCGCCGTCACCAGCGCCAAAGCGCCAATCCCAGCGGCCAGGGACACCTTGAACGGATCACGGGCCCGGTCCTGCTCGGCCTGCTGCTCTTCCGCCAGTAGGTTGATGATTATGGAGTTCATCAGTTGCAGAGCACCTTCACAAACGCGCCACGGCGGCCCCCACGACCGCCGCCAGAGACGGGGCCTCGGTCGCAAGCAGGGCGGCATCGCCATGGAAATGCGCGGTTCCAAGATGCTGCACCGGATTCCACGCCTCGATATGCATGCCCAATTCCTGCCCGATGATTTCCAGCATCTTGGCCGAGCTTGCTGAGCCGCCGCAGAAAAACGCCCGGCTCACCCGGCACTCGTATTGCCGCTCGAAAAAGTCGATCGACGACCGCAACTCGCGCGCCAGTGGCAGGATGGCCGTTCTCACCAGCGGCTGAACTGTCTCCGTCATCTTGATCTTCTCTTCTTCCGCTGGCGCCAGCCCTATTGTCAACGTCTGGCTGATCTGCTCCGTCACCTGTTGCCCGCCAAAACGCATGATGCGGGTGAACAACGGCAGACCCTGACGCAGAAAGTTCATCACGGTGGAACGCGCCCCTATGTCCACCAAGAGCACAATCTCCTTTTGGCAAATCTCCGGCTCCACTGCCTGAAAAGCGTTTACGACGCAGATCGCCGCCAGTTCAATCATTTCCGGCCGCGCCTTGGCCGCCTCCAGCACATTGCGGTACCATAACACATCCCCTTTGCTCGCCGCTCCAATCAAGAGTCGCATCTTCGCGGTCTTGGGACTTTTTGCTTCAGAGACCGGTTCGGCAAGCTCTGCTACATCCAAATAGTAGTTGGAAAAATCGCGGTGTAGGTAGCGGGCACTGTTAAGCCGCAACGCGCCTTTGACTTCATCCAGGGGTATTCGCGGGAACTCGGTGTGACACACCACCGCCGATGGACTGCTGATCGCGGCGAACACGCGACGATCTTTAACTTTTAAACTGTCCAGCAACTCGGCGACCTGCCCTCCCGTGAACGGTTCGTCGCCTGGCTTGCCGATTTCCCCCGCCAACGGTCGCTCGCCATACGCTTCCACCTCCAAAGTGGAACCGTGCCGCCGGATGACAATTCCCCGCACCCCGCCAGTGCCAAAATCCAGCCCGATCGCCCACTCGCGCTTCCTCTGCTTCTTGTCCACTTTAAATAGCATGCCGGAATTTTCGCTCCGTGTAACGACCGCAAGCAATTGGTAAACCTAACGCTGTGCCACGTCAAGCTGACAACACAACAAGCAAGAGAGGCAGGAGGGTTGTCTCCCCCTGCCTCTTCCTGTGTCTGGGCAGAACTTGCCCCAGCAATTCGTTTCGGAGTTAATATGAACCCCAATCGATGCCCACGCCGGTCAACGCCGTCTTCGTGGCTGCAGCGATTTGGATCTGGGTCGAGCCTACCTGACCGATTACGTACGCATTATTCAACAGGTCGTTAATAGGCCAAGCCCGCTTCAGATACGTGGCGGCTCCCACAGTGTCAACCGTGGAACCATTCGCGGCGCCTTTCTCCAGCGCCCACTGGTCAACGGCCGCGTCCATCTGACGTGCGTCATTGATAATACGCCGGCCCTGCGACTGCATGCGGGCTCTCATGAACCCGGGAACTGCCAACGCGGCGAGCAACCCAATGATTGCTACAACGATCATAATTTCAACCAGGGTGAACGCCGAGTGTGTCCTACGCATGTTTGTCTTCATTCTTTTTTCACCTCCCTTCCCTCTAACGAGCTAATGCTCATTGTTACACTGCAAATCAGCAGCCCCGATGCCAACTGTCATATTCACCCTTAAACACCCCTTTTACACCCTCTAACTGCACATTTATATTGCTCACGCATCTGGTTTTCAAGTTCTGATCTTGCCAAAATTGGCGCAGTCGCACAGTTTTGCCCTCAAGAACCTTAAGGATTCTCAGAAATGAAAGAATATTTTCCGCCAGTCGTGCCCATATCGTCAACTACCGCAGTTCATTTTGGCGCGTCGTCTTGTTGACAAAGCAATGTTTTGGACTCTGAACATGGCATCTTCGGTGCTAAGCTGCTTTTGAGAGATTTCATAGAATGACTTTCACAAGAAGCAAATGCGCATTGTTCTTGGTCGTAGCTACTGTCGTTGTCTACCTCAATTGCCTTCCGAACAGATTCGTTTGGGACGATCAGTTGCTCATCGAAAACAACAGTTACATCCGCAACGGTACCTATATCGGCGCAGTTCTTACGACGGACCTCTCTCACAATGCGCGTGAGCGGACGCTGTACTACCGTCCACTCCAGACCGTTTCATACATGATCAATTACTTCTTCGGGGGGCTAAACCCTTTGGGTTATCATCTGGTGAACATCTTATGTCACCTAGGCTGCGTTCTGCTCTTGTGGCGACTCGTCCACAAGTTGAGCGGCGATGAGGTAATAGCCATGATCGTTGCAGCCCTGTTCGCTGTCCATCCTGTAAACACAAACGCCGTCACGTACATCGCTGGCCGCGCGGATCCATTGGCGTTCTTATTTCTCCTTATGTCTCTCTCGTTGTTTCTTGAGTACCGTGCTCGCACTGAAATCCATGCCCTTTCGCGAACGGCATTCTTTGCCGGGTCCGCCCTGTCGTTCGTGGCCGCCATGTTCAGCCGTGAAAGCGCAATGATTTTCCCAGCACTGATCTTTCTCTACTGTTTCGCGTTTCCATCATCTGCTGAAAGACGGGTTCGTCGCGCGTTAACGGCGACTGCGCCTTTTATTCTCTTGGCCGGCGCGTTTCTGGTGTGGCGACACATGGTGCTCGCTCAATTCCACAGGGTCCTGCCGCCCAATCTATCAATGCCGGCATGGCTGATCTGGCAGATGCCATTCCGAACTCTGGCCACGTATTTCGGGTTGCTTGTGTGGCCGGCGCACTTGCATATGGAACGGCAAGTGATACTCGGTGGCGCGGGATTGTTCGTGTTGACCGGAATCGGATTACTGATCGCTATGGGGCTGCTGTGGGCGATTGGTCGCACATATCGAACACAACCACTTACCTTCTTCGGTCTGTGTTGGTTCGCCGTTGCCATACTGCCGATCTTGGCGATTCCCAAACTGGCCATGCTGGCCGCTGAACACTGGTTGTATGTCCCGTCCGTGGGATTGTACCTGGCGTTAGTGGCCGTTTGCCGACACCAAATGAGCCGACTCCAACCGCATACACAAGCACTTGTCTCCCGTCTCGCTGTCGTGGTCTGCGTTGTTGCCTTGACCGCGCTGGGTGCGCGTACCATCCTGCGTAATGCCGATTGGGTGACTCCCGTCAGCTTGTATTCCCAAACCAAGCAGGCCGCTTCTTACAGCACCCGCATCAGTAACAATCTTGGCCGTGAATACTCGGCAACAGGTGAAAGGCAAAAGGCGCTTGAAGAACTTCTAGCGACAGTACGCGCAAACCCTGAAGACCTGGGACACAAAGGCAACCTCGCCTTCCTGTATCTATCATCTGGCAAACTCGATGAGGCGCAGACATTGAGCCAGGAGATATTGCGCGTCGAGCCATCCAACACAGATGCATTACTTTGCCTGGCAGATATCCATGACCAGCGCGGTGATTTCGCTCGGGCGCGCCTCGAGTATCTTCGCGCTGCGGCATCCAGCGCCGAAGTCGGCCCCTGGTTCCAACTGGGACAATTCCTGCTCCAGCACGGCCGATTCTCGGAAGCGATCAAGGTCGCCGCCGAGGCCTACGACATCGAACCGGGCCACGCCCAGGTTTTCAATCTGATGGGGGCCGCGCTGACCGGACTCGGGCGATATGACAAGGGCGAGGAAGCCTTTCGTATGGCCGTCCGGTTAGACCGGTATTCCGTGAGCGGGTTCGTGAACTTGGGTACTGCCGAGTTTCGACGAGGCGATGTGTCAGCCGCAATCGCCAGCTACCAACACGCCTTGCGTATTCAGCCAAATGATGGACGCGCACGCTACCAGCTGGGTACTGCTTTCTGGCAACTGGGAAACCCGGGCGCGGCGATCCAGGAACTCGAACAAGCGCAGCAACTTTTGCCGGACAACAGGATGATCCGTGACGCCTTGGAAGATGTTCGCCGCGGCAAACCGTACACACCGCCGGTTGTCAGCCCGCCGCGTCAGCCTTGATCGACGGGGAACCGTTCTCGTCCGTTCCACCCGCAGCGGTCGGAGAAAGTTTCCGATAGAGCGTGGCCATGCTGATACCAAGCGTCTCCGCGGCCTTCTCCTTGCTGCCACCAGCCGCACGGATGGCTTGTTCGATGTATTGCACTTCCTGACGACGGAGGAACTCCTTTAACTGTATCGGCTGGAAATTCTTTGCGCATTGAGCCGCACCCGCCATTCTGTCATCCAGCGTCAGCGGCGGCGGCACCGGTCGCGCGCTGACTCCGACATCAGATATCGATGTCGTCTTCTCGCCCATCCTCGTCACCTGTATGCGCTCAGGCAGGTCCTTCATCTCTATGATGTCCGCGTCGCACAATGTGCAGGCGCGTTCGATGGCATTCTGCAGCTCGCGCACGTTGCCGGGCCAGGAATAGGCTTTCAACGCCTCCAACACCGCGTCCGGCATGGCCGGTAGCGTCCGGCCTTGTCGCTCGGAAATTGTCCGCACAAAATGCGTCACAAGCAGCGGGATGTCATCCGCGCGGGCGCGGAGCGGTGGCAACTCAATAGGAATCACGCTGATTCGGTAATACAGGTCCTCCCGAAACGTCTTCTGCTGGATTCGTTCCTGTAACGGTTCGTTAGTTGCTGCCACCACGCGCACATCCACTTTGACCTGATCGGTATCGCCGACGCGACGCAGTTCCTTGTCCTGCAAGAACCGCAGCAGCTTGCTCTGCAACCCCGTCGCCATCGAACCGATTTCATCCAGAAAAATCGTTCCGCCATCGGCATGCTTGAACAGACCAACCTTGTCGAATGCTGCGCCCGTGAACGCGCCCTTGCGATGGCCGAACAGCTCCGACTCCAGCAAATGTTCGGGCAGCGCGCTGCAACTGACGGCCACAAAAGGCATCGCCGCGCGGCAGCTATTGTAGTGCAGCGCCCGCGCCACCAATTCCTTGCCCGTGCCGCTCTCGCCCAGGATCAACACGGTCGCTTCGGTATCGGCCACGCGTTCGATCATGCGGTACACCGCTTGCATCACCGCGCTCTGGCCGACCAGATTATCGAACGCGAATCTATCCCGCAATTGCTTCTTGAGCTGGACGTTTTCCTGTAACGCTTGGACGGCTTTCTGCTGGAACAACGCGATATCGACCCGCCTGGTCAACTCGTCGATACGGAAAGGTTTCTCAATGAAATCCTGCGCGCCGGACCGCAACGCCGTTACCACCCGTTGTTTGGTGGCGTAGCCTGTAATCATCAGCACCGGGATGGTCCGGTTGTACTCTTTGATCTTACGCAACAGCTCCAGTCCCGTGGGCTTACCCTCGGGCATTTCGATGTCAGCGATAACCAGATCCGGGGACTGCTCCTTGACGAGTTCGAAGCCGCGCTCTGCGCTGCCGGCTGGAATCACCTGATGACCGCTGCCAGTCAATATCTCCGACAGCACCGCCACCATTGCGGGATCGTCATCAGCTACCAAAATCTTCGCCATTGTTCTCCTTGGCCATTGACGCCTCGACCGCACGGACCGAACCAGCGTCATCTGCTCGGCACCAAAGCTTAAACATACACAACACCGGTGTCAAGCCGTCGCCCCAGGATGCGCCATGACGTGCTAGAATTGAACGATCTCGTTCAGTTTGAAGATCGGCAGGAACATACAAATGACAATGCTGCCCACGACCACGCCCAGAAAGACAATCAACAACGGTTCGATCAACGCAGTCAGCCCGGACAACGTCGCCTCGATCTCTTCGTCGTAGAAATCTGAAATCTTCTCCAACATCACGTCCACCTTGCCGGTCTGCTCGCCCGCGGCAACCATGCGCACAAGCATCGGTGGGAACACCGGATACTGCCCCATGGCCATGGCCATGCCGTCGCCCTTTTCAATCCTATCGGACATGCCAAGCACTGAGGCTTCAATCAACTTGTTGCCTGAAGACTGACCGACGATCCGCAGTGTCTCCAGGATCGGCACGCCGCTGCGGATCAACGCAGCGAACGTGCGCGAGAACCGCGCCAGAGAGACCTTGTGGATCAACTTGCCAAACACAGGCAACCGCAGCTTTAACCGATCCCAGACGTAAGCGCCACGCTCGGTCTTCTTCAGTCGCACCAGCCCGTAAATAAACGCGCCTGCGCAGATAACAACAATCAGAAAATAGTGCCGCAAGACATCGCTGATATGAATCAGTATTTGCGTCGGCATCGGCAGTTTGCCGCCGAAATCCTTGAAAATACCGGCAAAAATAGGGATGACCTTCATGACAAGGAACAGCGAAATGCAAAGCGCAATGCAGCACACAATCGTCGGATAAGACATCGCCGATTTCACCTTCTTCTTCAACCGGGCCGACGATTCCTGATACGTCGCCACGCGGTCCAGAATCTCGGCGAGCAACCCGCCGGTCTCGCCCGCCTGCACCATGCTGACGTAGAGCCGGTTGAACACCTTCGGATGCTCGGCCAACGCCTCCGAGAACGCCCCGCCACGTTCTACCCGCTCGGTAACCTGCTGTAGCACGGGCTTAAACGCTTTGCTGGTCGTCTGCTCCTCCAGCGCTGTCAACGTCTGCACCAATGGCAGTCCCGCGTCCATCATCGTCGCCAACTGCCGGGTAAACACCACCAGGTCCTGCGTCTTGACGTTGCCCTGTTGGCGTTTGGCCCGCGCCTTCTGCGGGATACCGGCCCGCATCGATACCACCATCAGATTACTATCCATCAACGACATCGATGCCGCTTGCTCGTCAGCAGCGTTCACCTGACCACTGACCAGCTTTCCGCTGGCGTCCCGCGCTTGATAACTGAATACCGCCATCGTGTTATATCCTTGTCTGACTCGAGTTTTCCCGACTCAATTACCCCTAGAACCAGCAGCTAACATGCCACTAATCGACATATTCGTCACCACCGCGATGGGAATCAGTCCCCAACCGCCTCAGCCTTCTTGCTTTTCCCGTTCCCCGCAGTCCCTTTGCGGCGTTCCGCGCGCCACCAATCTTTCACGGTTGGCGTAATCTTGCCGCGGCGGCGAACGAAGTCGATCACTGCCTGACGCGTTTGAAAATCATATTCGACCAGCTTCGTTTCCGGCCGGTCCGCCAACGCCCGCAGTTTATTCCAGCGCAGCCCGCCGCTGGCCAACTCGTAGCTGTTGAACGCCACGGCAAGCCGCTGTTTCTCATCCAGCGACGAACCGTCCGCACGGGTGAGTGAGACCACCCGATGGCCTTCGCCTGCCTGAGACGCCAATGTCCATTTCAATCCCCACATCCCCCGGAAATACATCTTCGAATATGTTCCGGCATCCTCATCAAGGATCTCGCGCAGTTCCGCCGGGGTCAGTTGCGCCACGCCAATCGTGTTCTCGTACGGCACAACCCTCCAAAGATCGCCAATCGTGACCGGTCCCGGCGACAGGCCGGCCTTGGGATTAAGCAGCCCGTGCACAATCGCGTCCACCTTCACGCCCCGGTCGCGCAACGCCTCCGCAATCGCATCGAATAACAGATCGTGGATCGGCGTCTCCGCCTGCGGCGCGTCACGTACCCAGAACTCGCCCGTCGCTTCGCCGACCACAGTGTGTAACATTTCCGCACCGCGAGCCAAATCAGGTCGCGCGGTCTTCATCACATCTGGATCGAGCGGCACATGGTCGTCCATCAGCAAAGTTGCCGTGTGCCGTTGTGTGACCCGCGATTTGTCGGTGTCGAATGCCAGATCCACGCGGCCAAGCCAGATGCCATGGTAGCCAGCCTGCGTGTATAGGATGTCGCCGAGCTTCAACTCCGAATGGTTCTGGTGTGAATGGGCGCCGATTATCACATCGAGTTCGGGAAAGTTGCGCGCAATGGCCTTGACCTGGTTCGCGTGGTCATCGCCCCACTCGCGGTATCCCTGATGACAAACCAGCACCAGCACCTGCGCGCCCGCCGCCTTTACCACAGGCAATACCTGCCGCAACGTCTCGACCGAATCACGGAACTGCAGCCCGGCCAGCGCGCGGGGACGACTCCAACTCGGAATCCCCGGCGTCGTCAGACCGATGATTCCCACCTTCACGCCGTCCACTTCACGCACAACAAACGGCTTGTTCTCCATCGCGATTTGCAGCGCAGGGTTGTTGGTGGGCAAGTCACCCGGCGCGGCGAGCAGGTTCGCATTGAGGATTGGCATTTGCGCTTGCACAGCGCACGCTTGCAACTTGTCCAGACCCCAGTCGAACTCGTGATTACCCCATATCCAGGCGTCGTATCGGAGAAGATTCAACAGTTTCACCATCACCTGACCGTCGCTTAGATAAGCTGCGGCGCTCCCTTGTATCGTGTCGCCCGCATCGACCAGCAACACGTTCTTTTCATGCGCCCGCACCTGCTGGATAACGGTGGCGCAGCGCGCCAAGCCGCCGACGTTCGTATGCCCCTCGTAATCTTCCATCGGCAGGATATGCCCGTGCAAATCGCAGGTGTGCAGAATCGTGATTGGGACTTCGCGGGCGAACGCCTGTAGCGCCCACAGCCACATCAACGCCGCTGCCGAAATCCGTAGCCAACTGCCTCGCACGTGCCGGTCGCTCATTTCCTAATCCACCCACCAATCCAATGTGGTTTCATTATCTTGCCAACCCAAGCGTGTGCCTGTTTTCTGTTGCTTCTCGCGCCGCCACTCCCCGTGTCCATCTACGAACAACACGTTCGCCCCACCGAAGTGCCGCCGCGCCACGTAAACTTCCCAGCCGTCATACCGCTTTTTGTCTGTAGTGTCCGTCGGCTTTGCGTCTTCGCACCGTCCATCAAACAGCAGCACAGTCGCGCTCGACCGTGTCACCTCAGTAATCTTCCGGTATGATGGGTGGGCGTTGATCACAGTGACGGAGGTGCCTTCCGCCCTGTTGCCCACGAGTTTCCGGTTCATCTTGATCGTGCACGAGTTCGTCTTTGCGTTGGCGGCGAATGTGAGCCAGAGAGGATCTTGTTTGACTGCGGCGAGCCTCTGTCGCAGCGTGGGTAAACCAGAGGTGGCGCACGCAAGATGCGGACCAATCGCATAAAACCAGCATGCGGCATCGTTCGGATCTGCTGTGGGACGGGGCAGTGTGTCATTCCAGTCGCCGGCGTACAGGTCGAGAGCATGCCCCAACTGCCGCATATTGCCCATGCAATTCGCCTGCCGCGCCCTGGCTTTGGCGTTGCCGAGCGTCGGCAACAACAGCCCCGCCAGGATCGCAATGATCGCCACCACCACCAGAAGTTCGATAAGCGTAAAGGCTCGCCGTTGACAGCAATCCCGCGCAGCGCTTCTCATCGCCGTTTCCCTTTGCGCCACTGTGACGCCGCCCTCCCAACGCCAATCACGAATACACGCCAGTTATTTGCTCTTCAACGCATCCGCCCGCGTGGTGATGGTCACCTTCATCTCGACCTTGTTCAGCGGATTGTTGTTCTGGTCTCGCGGTGCCGCGACTATCTTGTCCGCAACGTCCATGCCGGCGATCACGTTACCGAACACCGTGTAGCCTCCGTTAAGCGGACCATTGTCGTTCACGTTAATGAAGAACTGGCTCCCGCTGGACGCCCTCTCGGGATTCACGGCGTCGCCCAGGCGCGCCGTTGCAACCGTGCCGCGTTTGTGTTCGCGTTTGATTTCCGCGGGCAACGTGTAACCGGGACCGCCTGAGCCATGCGTGCCACGGTCGGGGCTCCTGCTGTTGGGATCGCCACCCTGAATCATAAAGCCCGGAATCACCCGGTGAAACGTGGTGCCGTTGTAGAAGCCGCTATTTGCCAGTTTGATGAAGTTTGCCACCGTTTTCGGCGCATCCTTCTCGTAGAACTCAACCGCAATCTTGCCGAATCTCGTTTCGATCACCGCTACTTGGTCAGTATCCGCTGCCATTGCACAAGCTCCTTTCAGTAAACTTAACGCCACCGATATTCTCACGATCGTTTTTAGCCATTTCATTATCCGATCCTCCGTATCTTTCTTGCCGAATTCTATCTGAATCGTTAGCTTCTGGCAAATGCTTCCCGATAGCCAACCCGACCACGCACCCGGCGCCCCGAAGATTGACCTGACCAGCAACGATTATTTCATGAACGAAGCGCTGCGGCAGGCGCACTTGGCATACGACGCCGGTGAAGTGCCCATCGGCGCGGTCATCGTCCGCGAAAACAAGGTCATCGCCCGCGCCTATAACCAGGTTGAACTCCTCAAGGACGCCACGGCGCACGCTGAGATGCTCGCGTTGACACAAGCCGCCGCCGCGCTCGGTGATTGGCGGCTGGAAGGCTGCACACTGTTTGTCACCAAGGAACCGTGCCCGATGTGCGCCGGGGCCATCGTGTTGGCGCGAGTCACACGGCTTGTCTTCGGCGTCCGCGACTCGCGAGCGGGTGGCGCCGGTTCCGTGTTCCCCATCGCCACCTTCGGCGGACTCAATCACACCGTCGAAGTCGTTGCCGGTGTCCAAGAGGCCGCAACCCGCGATCTACTTCAGAGTTTCTTTCGAGAAAAACGCCGCAGCGAGTGAAGCTCAGCGTAACGCGCCCGTCTTCGCCAGCGAATCCAACACCCGCAACGTCGTCTGCCCGATAATCTCCAAACTCCGCGGGCTGATCTTGTCCAGCGTGTCTTGGTCGGTGTGCCAGTAATCGTTCAGCCCCGGTTTGCTGCCATACGTAAAATCAATAAGATCCACCGCGGGAATGCCCGCCTCCAAAAATGGCTCGTGATCGTCCAGCAACGCCGTGCCGCGGTACACAAAGTAATCTCTCGTTCCCGCGGCCCGCGCCGCATCGAAGACCTGTTGGATAAGCGCGCCGTCGCTGTTGCTCGGCATCTCAATCTCAAGGCGCGCGTCGCCAACCATGTCCAGCAATACCATCGCTCTGATCTGCTCCAACTGTCTCGCGCGCTTCAGTTCCGCAACGAAATGCTTGCTGCCCCACAGGCCGTCCCCCGAACCGTACTCGATCATCGCTTCCTCGCCATCGAAAAAAACAAACCACAAGTTTGGTTGCGACGCCGACACCCGCGCCAACTCCAGCAACACGCCCGTGCTCGACCCGCCATCGTTCGCGCCGACAAATCGAAACTGCTCAAACCATTTCGTGTCGTAGTGCGAGCCGATCACGACTACGCCCGCAGTCCCGCCGCCTTGCGTCCGCGTCTTGCCGACGATATTCCGAAACTTGATTGACCCGCGCGGCGTCGGCGCGGTGAACGTCTGTTCTTCGACCGTCAATCCGTACTCGCGCAACCGCGCTGCAATGTAATCTCCGCTCTTTGCCAGCTCGGTACTACCGCTTGGTCGCGGCCCGAACGCCACGAGTTGCTCGACGTGCGCATACGCGCGCTGACTATTGAAATCCTCATGACGCGCCGGCGGCGGTGACGCGTTTTGCCCACAACCGGCAAGCGCCAAGCCAACGGCAGCGAGCAGATAATTAGCGGTCCGCGTGCTCCTCCGCACGGTTCTCCGTGATCCGCAATTCGCAATTCGCAATTCGCGATCCATTCTCATCCTTCCGCCTTCGCTAACCTGCCTTCGCCCGCCGAAGCGGGCTTCGCGCAGGCGGGAGCTACGGCGGACACGTCCGCCTTCCATTGCTCCGCCCACTGAATTCGTCGCGCCAACGACGGATGATCGTGCAGCAAAAACTCGATCAGCGGATGCGGCGCGAGATCGGCCAGGTTCTGTTCCGCAAGTTTGCGCATCGCGCGAATGAACCCGTCCGGATTCCGTGTCAACTCCAGCGCCGTCAGATCCGCCAGCCGCTCGCGCCAACGCGAAAATGCATTGTTCAGAGGCATCACGACCAGACTGAATCCTACCATGCACAGTGCCAAAAGTGGAAACGCGCCGGCGTTGCTCCGGTCCGCAAACCCCAAACGGCCCAGCCCAATCCGCAAGCCGCAATCCGCGAGCCATAATCCCACAAATGTCGTCGCCGCGCCCCATGCGATCAACTTCGCCATATCGCCATGCTGGTAATGCGCCATCTCGTGCGCCATCACCACCTCGATCTCATCCTCCGCGAACTTATCCAGCAACGTGTCTCCAAGAATAACGCGTTTCGTGCGGCCCAACCCCGCAAATGCCGCATTCGCCTTCTTCGTTTTCGCGCTCATCGCCATCCGATACACGCCGACCACTCGCGCTCCAATCCGTTCCGCCAGCGGGACCAACTTCTGCCGCAACGATTCGTTCTCCAACGGAGCGAGCTTGTAGAACAACGGCAGGATCAACACCGGAAACACCGCCGATAATACCACGCCAAATAACAGGAAGAACGCGCCAGCCCCGACCCACCACCATGCTCCAGCCTGTCGCAACAGGAAATACACCACGTCAAGCACCAGAACACCTAGAAACAAACTCAGCCCGATCGATTTCGTCTCGTCCACCAGCCAGCCGACAAACGATTCGTTCGACAAACCGAACCGATGTTCGAGATGGAATCCACCGTAGAAACTGAGCGGTAAGAACAGCAACTTTGCCGCGACCACGACCACTACGGCGTAGATCGCCACGTGCAGCCACGGATTCGCCGCAACGTTGCGCGTCCAGTCCGCCAACCACCGCGACGCGCCAGACATGAGAAACGCCAAGAGCAACGCGATTGTCAGGCAGATTTCGACAAGGAAAAGAATGTTATGGATAGCTTCGTAGCGTTTGGCCCGCTCTTGCTGGTCGGCATTGATCATCTTACTGTAGCGGCGGTCTATGACCGCCGTCCGTCATTCTTCATCGGCGCTCGCAGAGCGCCGCTACAGTCTTCCACATTACAGATCGTCCACGCCAAGCAATTCGAGCAGCCGCGCAAGTTCGTCGTTGCCGATATACTCAACAACGATGCGCCCTTTCTTCTTGCCGTGGTGGACGCTGACCTGCGTGCCAAGTTTCTGCCGCAACTTTTCCTCGATGACAAGGATGTGCGACGGTTTCGACTTGCCGCCAAGCACTTGTGCGCGCACTTTCGCGTCGCCCTTGAGTTGCTCGACCAACTGTTCCGTCTCGCGCACCGTCAGGTTCTGCCGCAACACGCGCTCGGCTACCAACCGCTGTTCTTCGGGAATGCTCAGACCCAAAATCGCTTTTGCGTGCCCGACGCTGATCTGGCCGCCCGACACCCACGCCTGCACTTCCGCCGGAAGCTCAAGCAGCCGCATCACATTGGCTACCGTCACGCGATTGCGTCCGACCTTCTCGGCAATCGCCTCCTGCGTCAGCCCGAACTTCGTAGCCAACTGTTTGTACGCCTGCGCTTGTTCAATCGGATTGAGGTCATCGCGCTGCAGGTTCTCGATCAGCGCGATCTCAAGCGCTTCTTCGTCGTTGACAGCGTGCACGATGGCGGGAATCGTCGTCAGCCCAACCTCGCGTGCAGCGCGCCAGCGTCGTTCACCTGCGATCAGCTCGTATTTCCCGGGACCAACTGCGCGGACCAGAACGGGCTGGATCACGCCGCGTTGTCTGATTGAATCGGCCAACTCATGCAGTTGTCCGGCATCGAACTTCGTGCGCGGCTGGAACCGGTTCGGCTGGATATTGGCGACCGGCACATGCCGAATATCTTCACCAGTTGGAAGACTCGCGGTCGTTCCGGCGACCATTGTGGAATGAGAAATTGATGGAATCGCGACGCCATCGTCAGATGTCATGGTGGTCGGCGCAGAACTCGGTGGCGGTTGCACGGCCACTTTCACGTGTGGCTCTTCAATCGCCACGCTCCGCACAAAACCGCTGCTGATAAACGCATCCAGTCCCCGACCCAACGCCTTCTTTGTCATGGAAACGCCCACCTCCACATGGCGGTTATCTACTACCAAACCCGTGTTCCGTCGAGCAGAATCAGCACGCGAAGGGCGTTGTTTGCCAGTGTACGCTTGGCGCGGTCTACCTGGAGGGCGTCTAAAACATGTTGGCTAGCAGGCTGTTGAAAAACGGCGCAGGTGGACCTGCGCCCTCCAACAGATCTTAAAGACTCGGGTTTCCGGGGGAACATCTTGACGCTAGCACCAGATTCCAAAGTCTTGTCATTCTGACCCCGCAGTCGCGGGGGAAGAATCTCGGTCTTTGTCTGCTGCTCGCTAGGCCGGAAACGACAGAGACCCTTCCCCTTCGCGGCTCAGGGCTTCGGCTCACTTCGCTTTCAGAGATGACACGACGGACGATGGTGGTAGTGCTCAGATGCGCCCGTTTTCCGGTAATATCCCTTTTCGATTGACCAACACAGCGGAATCACGATATATCGCTTAGCGATATATCATCAATTGCCATGGGAATGCTTGAACGAAAAATGTTGCACGGGAATGCGGAGACGCTGGTGCTGGCGCTTCTGGATGAAGACGAAAGCTATGGGTATCAGATGCGAAAAGAATTCGCGGAACGATCCCATCACTATTTCCAGTTCGCATTCGGACGGCTCTATCCACTGTTGGCGGCAATGGAACGTCGCGGTTTGGTGCGCGCACGTTGGGTGAAGGCGGGCAGATCGCGGCAAAGGAAGCACTACAAGATCACGGCAAAAGGTCTGGCCGAACTCCGGGAACGCAAACAAAAGTGGCGGCAGTTCCGCGGGGCGATGGACCGCGTGCTCGGCGGCTAAGCCGGAACGATTCAATTGGGAGATCGGGCTCCCCCTCACCCGGCCCTCCCGCAGTCGCGGGAACGCGGGGCCGGCCTCTTCCCTAGAGGGGCGAGGCAGAATCACCATCCGGTACGGTTCACCTCTCCCCTCCGGGGGAGAGGCCGGTGCCAATGCCACCGCCTGTCTGCCGTAGTCCCGCGACGGCGGGACGAAGGCAGATCGTTTGTGGCGTTGGCGACGGGTGAGGGGGCGCCGTCAACTGCATCGTTCCGGCTGAGTGTAGCCACAGATAAACATTCACCACCTTCCACCTGACGGACACGCACGGACGGCTTTCACGCGAAGCTTGCCCCGTAAAACGGGGACGCAAAGACGCAGATGTGACGATATATCGCTAAGCGATATATCATGCGGCGCAGATGGATGCTTCGACAAACTTAGCACAGGCTATGCGCCCTCCAGAAACGACGCGGATTCCAAGAGAAATGCTGGGTGTGAGCCCCGTTGGGGCAACGCCCCTCACGGGGAGCCAAGCCATGGGCCTAGGAATTCTTCAACAGCCTGCTAAGAGACGTCATGGAACCAACGATATATCGCTAAGCGATATATCATGCGGCGTAACTTGAGAATGAACGGCTGAACTGCGCAAGGCGTTGCTCGAATGCGAGAATGCTGTCGGTGGGCAAGCCCCGCCTCGGCGGGTAAACCCGAAAAGATGTGGAAGACGCTGACCGATGTTGACGCGCGAGGAGAGGATATCAGCTAACGCATTCATGTTGTATGCTTTGACCATACAATCGTACGGTTATACTAGTCATTCTTGCGGCGATCCTAAAATCAACATTTAGCCGGCCATGTGGCCACCCAAGTACGTGACCGCAGATACTAGCGCAGCTAGGACGCCGAGACGTTCACTGGACAAAGAATTGGCCGACAAACTGACGCGACTAAGGGAGGCACTTTACTGACTACGGAGTTGACCCTAATGACCCTACGGTTTTCTTCTACTGTAAGAGTTCCAATCGAAATTGGAAAGACGGCAGCCTGACGATGGGATTACAATGCAATCTATAGACCCAATCGAATTTCTTGCCCCGCTCGACGTCTATTTGAAGCATCACCCCATCCAAGCAAGTAAGTATTGGAGCATACGCAAGATGTTGTTTCGGACTGACGATGATCCTCAGCGGGAAATTCGTGCCGCAGTCACCACCTTTATCAAAGTCGCCGTTCGGCCCAACATATTCCGCAATTTCAATATTGTCCAAATATCGCATTGCCCCTTGGTCAGCAATGATACTTCCCTTGTTGTCGAAAACGACCGACGGACGGATTTCGGCAGCAACCCGGCGCACGTAGGCTTCGTCGGTTACAACCGCTTTAATCCGAGAGTCAATCCAATAGGTCAACCCATTGAAGGCGCCAATAAACACAACGGCTAGTACGATTAGCCCGGCAATCCCTTCGACGAGCCGACGTAGCCAATGCTTTTTCTCTTGGGATTCTGTCATATCTCGGATTGTAGCTCGCCGGCGTGACTGGGCAAGCAGGAATTGCCCTCAGCAATGGGCGGGATTACGCGGCGAGATAACACAGAAGCAAAACACCCAATAATCTCATAGCGGCCTCCTGATTCTAAACGTGCTTATGGTACCGCCAGGGATGCATTGGCAATGCTCCAGAATCGGCCACGGGTGCGCTCAGCTTGGCCGTGTCGTTCAACCAATTGTCACGCTTCGTACTCGCGGAGCCGTTCTTCCAGCGGGCGGGTGCTGTCGTCGAGACCGCCGATGCGGTTACGGGCGAGCCAGAGTTGACGGTGTCCACCGAGCAATTGGCGCATCTCCGCAGCAAGCGGCTCGCGCGTCTTCGCGGCGTCTATACTGTTGTTGCGGATGGCGACGGCACGGTTGCAGGCGTGCAACAGAAACCGTGCCGCGGTGGAAAACTCCGATTGCACCAGCGCGGCGTCATTTCTGTCCATGTGCGAACGGCCAAGCGGCGCGACAACCGACTGGATATACTCGCGCGCGGTTTGAAGATTATTCTCGGTGACGGTGTTGAACAGGTTGTCGGTCCGCGGAAGTCTTAGCAGCCAGAACAATGCGCTGGCGTTTCTCATGGGGTGGCCGACCTGCAGGTAGGCGTTACCGAGGTCGCAGGCGAGTTTGCCCATCACACGCGCGGAATCGCGGAAACAGTGAAGGTCGAGCGCGGCGATGAGGTTCGCTTCTGCGTTTGTTTCGGTGCACCACGATAGACCGGCGCCCGCGGCGAAACCGGGGTAACTGATCGGCTGATATTGCCAGTGACCGTTATCGCCCCAGTCGGTGATGAGGTAACCCGAAGCGCCGTGCTTGAGACCGTTGACAGCGGCGCTGCGTAGGTTGGCGAGACAGTTCTCAGTGCGGCCCGTGATGCTGTTCCACGACGACGTCCCCGGACAAACATAGAACGGGATGTCCGCGTCCGCCAAAGCCGCGCAGCGTTCGTCGAATTTGTGGCCGGCTTCGTAGCCCCATTCGATCACAACAGTATCGCGCGGGACTTCGGCAAGTAATTCGGGATGCTCGTGCACGATGTCGCCCCAAAAATGCATCGTCCGCCCGTGTTTCCGAACCAGTTCGCTGACTTTTAACAGGAAATCCAGATACACGCGCCCTGCGCCACGACCCGCGCATTCACCCTGGCTCCGTCCTTTGCAGAGATCGATCGTCTCGTCGCAACCGACGTTGAACTTCTTGCTCGTGAAATGCGGGAGCAGTTCCCCATAAAGCTCATCGAGCAGCGCAAGGCATTGCGGATCGGTCGGACACAGGCTGAACGGGCCGCTGTGCCGCTTGTCGTCCGGCCGTTCGAACCCGTCGGGGCATTCCGCCAATGGCCGGTACCGCGGCAATTCCAGCCAACGCTGCAGATGGCCGAACGAGTTCTGGTTCGGCACCAACTCGATGAACCGTTCACGGCAGGCCGCGTCGAGCCGCATGATTTCCTCGCCAGTGAACGGCGATGCTTGCGCCCAGACTTCGCCATGTTTGCGGTAGGCGAACGTGTGTTCCATGTAAAGCTCGAGATGGTTGATCTTCCATTCGGCGAGCATATCGACCAGCCCGATGACGGTTTCGAGCGATGGCACCTTGTCGCGGCTGATATCGAGCATCACGCCGCGCACGGTGAAATCAGGATAATCGTCCACAAGACAAGCCGGCAAAGTTCCGGCGCATTGCCGCAACATCTGCCGCAGCGTTGCCAACCCATAGAACACGCCAGCCGCGTCGCTGGCAAGGAGTTGAATCCGGGCGGGTGTGATCTGGAGCCGGTACCCCTGTCCCGGTATGTCGGCCTTCGGATCGAGCGAGACCACGGCGCGACATTGCGGATCGTTCGGCGCATCGCCAGCGCCGAGCGACCAGCGCAACCGTTGCGTTTCCCAAATCGTTTGCTGGAGCCGGGCCGCCAGCGGCAACAGCACCGCATTGTCGCCCTGTAAATTAATTCGCGCACCGCCCGACAGCACGAACGCGCCGGGCTGGACAAACAACTGCCGCGGTTTCGGCAGTAGCACTAGATTTTGAGCCAGAGTCATAGCACGCACATTCTACCAAGCATCGGAGGAATCGAGAACCACTTTCCACCACGAAGACACGAACCGGGGCTTTTTCAGGTTGATTTCGCGGTGGTGCGCTCGCAGAATCCGCGGCATGAAGTTTCACACGGAATATTTGTGGTTCAATACGAAGAACCACCGCGAGTATGTTCGCATCACGGACAAAGTCGAGGAGGCTGTCCGGAAAAGCGGTATCCGCGAAGGCATGGTGCTGGTCTCGGCGATGCACATCACGGCGGGGATGGTGGTCAATGACAACGAGCCGGGCATCTGGCGCGACATCGACAAATGGCTGGAGAATCTCGCGCCGCAACGCCCAGACTACGAACACCATCACACGGGCGAATCGAATGCCGACAGTCATCTGAAGAACATCCTTGTCCATCATCAGGTCATTGTGCCGGTGACCGACGGCAAGCTCGATCTCGGCCCGTGGCAGCAGGTGTTTTACTGCGAATTTGACGGCCAACGCCGCAAACGCGCGATCATCAAAGTGATGGGCGAGTGAAATGAGCCCATCACCCTGAGCGAAGTGAGCCGAAGCCCTGAGCCGCGAAGGGGAAGGTCTCCGCTCTAACGACAGAGACTTGTCCGCCTAGGGCGGGTGAACTTCGCTTCGCTCAGCATGACAGACAAAAGAGGAAAATGAAAATCGCAAGCTTGAAAAACATTCCAGCCGACACGGTCGAAATGGAAGGCGCCATAGGTTGCCGCATGCGCCTGGCGATTTCGCCGCGGGACGGCGCGCCGAACTTCGCGATGCGCGCGTTCGAGATCGCGTCCGGCGGACACACGCCATTGCATCAACACCCGTTCGAACACGAGGTTTACGTGATGGATGGGTGGGGGACAGTCTGGCGCGATGGCAAGGAAGTGTCGATAAAACCCGGCGACGTCCTCTACATTCCGGCGGATGAGCAACACCAGTTCAAAACTGTGGGGGACAAACCGTTCAAGTTTATATGTCTTATCCCGTCGAAATTCCAGAAATGCTAACGATGTTACAGCCGTTAATAAGGTTAAAACTGTTAAAAGGTGGCGCGAAATGCTTCAGTTGCTGAGCGTTCTTTTTAACGGTTCTAACGGTTTTATCGCTTTCAACATACAGCCATGCCGCGACTGACTAAAATCTATACGAAGAGCGGCGACACCGGCGAGACCGGTCTGGTCGGCGGACGACGCATGAGCAAGGACGCGGTGCGACTTTGGGCGTGCGGGACCGTGGACGAATTGAATTCGGTGATTGGACTGGCGCGTGCTGTCGGCACAGCCGAACCGTGCCGGCGTAAGGCCTCTGGCCGCAAGCTTGATGCCGTGCTGGCCGGCATTCAAAACGATTTGCTGAGTCTTGGCGCGGAATTGGCGACGCTGCGAAAAGATTCCCGCAAAGGCGTGACGCGGATCGGTCAGAAACAGGCCGTGGCCTTGGAGAAGTTGATTGATGAATTGAACTCCACGCTCGGGCCGCTGCAGGAATTCATTCTGCCGGCCGGTTGCACGACCGCCGGAGCGCTGCATCTCGCTCGCACCGTTTGCCGTCGCGCGGAACGTTGTTGTGTACGGCTTGCGCGAGGGAAAGAAATCGGCGATGGCGTGCTGCCGTATCTGAATCGGTTGGGTGACGCGTTGTTCGTGCTGGCGCGTTGGGCCAACCACATCCGAGGGATCCGCGAGACCTACTGGAAGAAGCCGTGACCGGCGCCACTGCTAGGCACTGGCGAGCCGGTCACCGAACCGCTGACGCAACGCCAGGCAAATGATCTCGGCAATCTGGATGGTGTTGAACCGCGAGCGATCAATAATCAAATCGTGGTAATGCGAATGCGTGGGATCCTGGACGCAAGTGGTCTTGATGTAGCGTTCCCGTTCTTTCTCGCCCTCGGCGAGTTGTTTCGCCGCCTCTTGAATCGTAAGATCGGACCGGTGGGCGAAGGCGTGAATGCGGAAATCGCGCGGCGCGACCAGCCGCACGTGCGTGCCGGTCTTCAGATCCTGCGTAATCAGATAGCTCCCCCGCCCGATGAGCACGGAATGTCCGTGCACCGCCAGCGACCGAATGACTTCCGCCAGCTTGCGGAACACCAGCGCGTCGTCCATTTTGTGGTTTAGAATCGTTTCGAACAACTCGCTCATCTCATCGCGGCGGCGCCCGTCAAGCGCCTCCAACAGGTCACGATGCAAATGCAATTCAGTGGCCACCTTGTCGAGCAGTTCCTTGTCGTAGGCGACCCAGGGATGGATGGGTTTGCAACGATCATTGAGGAGTTTGACGAGTTGCTGGGCAACGTCGGCGGCGTCACAGCCGAACTCACGCGAGATTGTGATGAACGGCAGCGTCTCCGGCGGACGCGGTTTACCCGACTGGCGGGTTTGCTCCCATGCGTGAACGTGAGCGGCGATGCGCGCTTCGAGACTCATCGTGTTTTACCCCTGGAACATCTTACTTATCTCTCCCCCTGAAAATACCCCGCGACTTCCAATCGCGCAAGTGCCCGCTGCAAAGCCGCTTTCGCGCGCGCCACATCGATTCGCGCCGTTCGCTGTTGCAGGCGTTCTTCCGCGCGCTTCTTCGCCTGCCGCGCGCGTTCCACGTCAATCTCCTCAGGTCGTTCCGCGCTGCGCGCGAGCACCGTTGTCCGTTCCTTCTGTACGATGAGGAACCCGCTGCCGACGGCGACATAACTGTCTTTGCCCTCTGGCGTGCGAATCCGAAGCGTGCCGGGTTTCAGCGCGAAAACGAATGGCGCATGGTCGGGCAGAATCTCGAAGACACCCTCCTGTCCCGGCGCAACGACAAACCGCGCCGCCTGCTGCAGAAACGATTTCTGCAACGTAAGTATTTCAAACTGAAATGTTTTGTCGCTCACGGCATCTCAGAATCGTTAAAGTTGTTAAAGCTGATTTCGTCGGCGCGGTGGGCCACCGCGCCCTACCACAACTCCGGTAGGGCGGGCTGGCTCAGCCCGCCGTTCCCCTTTATCCTTTCATCTTCTCTGCCTTGGCGCGCGCTTCCTCGATCACGCCGACCATGAAGAACGCCTGCTCGGGAAGATCGTCGCACTTGCCATCAAGGATTTCCTTGAAACTGCGCACGGTGTCGGCGAGGCGGACGTATTTTCCAGCAATACCGGTAAACTGTTCGGCCACGAAATTCGGTTGCGACAGGAACCTCTGAATCTTGCGGGCCCGCGCCACGGTCAATCTGTCTTCCTCGCTCAACTCCTCCATGCCGAGTATGGCGATGATATCCTGCAGGTCCTTGTATCGTTGCAGCACCTGCTGGACACCGCGCGCCACGCGGTAATGTTCATCACCCACCACGAGTGGATCGAGAATCCGCGACGTTGACGCCAGCGGATCTACCGCCGGATAGATACCCAGTTCCATGATCTGACGGGAAAGCACGATCGAACCGTCAAGATGCGTAAACGTTGTCGCCGGCGCGGGGTCAGTAATGTCGTCGGCAGGCACGTAAACAGCCTGAACAGAGGTGATCGAACCGTGTTTCGTGGAGGTGATGCGCTCCTGCAGTTCGCCCATTTCCGTGCCCAATGTCGGCTGGTAACCGACTGCGCTGGGCATCCGGCCAAGCAACGCCGAGACTTCCGAGCCTGCCTGCACGAAACGGAAAATATTGTCGATGAACAGCAGCACATCCCGACCTTCAAAATCGCGGAAGTACTCGGCGTGCGTCAGCGCGCTCAGTCCAACGCGCAGGCGCGCGCCCGGCGGTTCGTTCATCTGGCCAAAGACAAGCACGGTATTGGCGAGCACGCCGGACTCGGTCATCTCCAGGTACAGGTCGTTGCCTTCGCGGGTACGTTCACCAACGCCTCCGAACACGGAGTAACCGCTGTGCTCCTTGGCGATGTTACGAATCAACTCCATGATGAGCACCGTCTTGCCCACGCCGGCGCCGCCGAAGAAACCAATCTTGCCGCCCTTGGCAAACGGCGCCATGAGATCAATGGACTTCAAGCCGGTCTCGAATTGCTTTGTCGCCGGCACTTGCTCATCGAATGCCGGTGCCGACCGGTGGATCGGCAACCGTTGCGTGGCGGCGACTGCGCCTTTGCCGTCGATCGGATTGCCGAGCAAATCAAACACGCGCCCCAACGCCGCCGGCCCGACGGGCACTGTGATCGGACCGCCCGTGTCCAATGCCTCCATCCCACGGACCAGACCCTGCGTAGCCGACATCGCCACCGAGCGGACAACGCGTTCGCCGAGGTGGTCGGCCACTTCGCATGTCAGATTGATGCCGCGCGCAGGGTCTTCGATTTTGATGGCGGTGTTGATAGACGGCAGTTCCTCGGTGAAAAACTCGATGTCCACCACCGGCCCGATCACCTGCACGACCTTGCCTTTGCGTTGTCCGTTTGTGCTCATAATCTTCCTCTGTAATCTGTAGCGGCGGTCTGTGACCGCCGTGCTTCATCAATGTCAATCGGCGCTCATAGAGCCGCCGCTACAACAACAAATCAATGTCCGTGCTCCAATGCTTCCGCTCCTGACACCACTTCCAAGATCTGCGTCGTGATCGACGCCTGCCGCACACGGTTGTATTTGCGTGTTAGCGTACCGATCATTTCCTCGGCGCCATCCGCGGCAGTATTCATGGCTACCACCCGCGCGGCCTGTTCGCTTGCTTGCGATTCCACAAGCGCCCGGTACAACAGCGTCTCGACGTACTGCGGCAGCAACGTATCCAATATCGCTTCAGCCGCCGGCTCAAATTGGTAGAACGCCCGCGCGCGCTTCTCCATGGCCATCGGCTTCTCCAGCGGCAATAACTGTTTTACCACGGGCGTGGATTTGAGCACGCTAACGAACTGCGTGTACGCCAGGTAGATGCGATCGTATCGTCGCTCGATGTAGCCTGTCATCACCGCATTGCCGATCGGACTGAATTCTCCTAGTGCAACTTCACGCGACGGTTGCGTGAACTGCGAGTCAATCATCGCACCGCGCCGCTCGAAATGCTCGCGACCTTTTCGTCCGACTGTGATCAAGCCGGCTTGCGCGGTCTGTTTCCCCAGAAACTCTTCCACCTCGCGGATGAGACTGGCATTGAACGTGCCGCACAACCCGCGGTCGGATGTGATCACCACCAAGCCGATCCGCGTGACTGATCGCTCCGCCAACAACGGATGCTGACCACCCGCACAACACGCCTGCACGTCCTGCAAAACCTCATTGATTCGATCCGCGTAAGGCCGGGCCGACTCGGCTTTCGCCTGCGCGCGCCGCAGGCGGGCCGTGGCAATCATGTTCATCGCGCGTGTAATCTGCTTGATGTTCTTCACGCTGCGAATGCGGCGCCGAATATCACGTGTACTGGGCATGGTCGTAAAAACTGAAGAGGGAAAAGTGAAGAGGGAAGAGAGACATGGCGGTCAAGCCCTCCTAGAATGTTCGCTGCACCATTTATCGGGTGCGTCCATCATGGTGACGAGTTGCGCGCAGATATGATTGTAAATGGCGGAGAGTTCCTTGTGTGTTTCGGTTTTCACGTAACCGCACTTCAATGCGGTATCCAGCCAGTGTGTTGTTTCCGCAGATTCCGCATCAGCGTCACTGAGCTTGCTCACGAACGCCGAAGGATAGCGACGCTTCCGCCATGCCTCGACGATATTTGCACCGACTGAGCGCGAGGACCGACGGATTTGATCGGAAAGAGAATAGCGTTCATCAACCGGGAAAGTTCTCGTCAGCTTGAAAACATTAAATGAAGCTTCGAAAGCATTCTGATACACGTTCAAGTCTCTGAAATCACGGATCTTCATTGCCGTTGCTCTCTTCCCTCTTCTCTCTTCGCCATTCAGCCGTTACTCGCTCGCGAAGAGCGACTTGAACTGGTCTGCGGCTTTCTTCAAACCCGATACCACTTCGTCGCTGAGTTCCTTTTGTTCGCGGAGTGCCTTGACGACTCGCGGGTATTTATTGCGAATGAACGCGATGAACTCGCTCTCGTACCGGCGAATGGCGTCCACAGGCATCTCATCGAGATAACCGTTCGTCGCGACCCATAACACCATCGTTTGTTCCTCGACAGGCATCGGCGCGTACTGCGGTTGCTTGAGCAACTCGACCATGCGCTGGCCACGGTCGATCTGCGCCTTTGTTACCTTGTCGAGATCGCTCGACAACTGGGCGAATGCCGCCAGCTCGCGGTATTGCGCCAGATCCACACGCAACCGGCCCGCGATCTTCTTCATTGCCTTGGTCTGCGCGTTGCCGCCGACCCGGCTCACCGACAGACCAACCGATACCGCCGGACGAATGCCCGCGTAGAACAAATCGCTTTCCAAATAAATCTGTCCGTCGGTAATTGAAATGACGTTGGTCGGAATGTAAGCGGCATAATCGCCTTCCTGCGTCTCGATGATCGGCAACGCCGTAAGCGAGCCGCCGCCTTTGATGTAAACCGGATTCAACTCGGGCGCCTTGTCGTGGAGCTTGGCGGCGCGCTCAAGTAACCGCGAGTGAAGATTGAAAATGTCGCCTGGGAACGCCTCGCGACCCGGCGGACGACGCAACAGCAGCGAGATCTGCCGGTACGCCTGCGCGTGTTTGGAGAGGTCGTCGTAGATAATCAGCGCGTGTCTGCCGTTGTCGCGGAAATGCTCGCCCATGGCGCAGCCGCCGTACGGGGCAATGAACTGGATCGGCGCAGGATCGCCAGCCGTGGCACTGATGACGATTGTGTAATCCATCGCGCCGTACTTCTCCAACGTCTCCACCACGCTGACCACCGTTGACTTCTTCTGGCCGACCGCGACGTAGATACAGATGACGTCGCCGCCCTTCTGGTTGATGATCGTGTCAACACAAATGGCGGTCTTGCCCGTCTGGCGGTCGCCGATGATCAGTTCGCGTTGGCCGCGACCGATGGGAATCATCGAATCAATCGCCTTCAGTCCGGTCTGCAACGGTTCCTTGACTGGCTGGCGTTCGATGACGTTCGGCGCGCGGCCTTCAATCGGGCGTAACTGCTTCGTGTTGATCGGCCCTTTGCCGTCAATCGGCTGGCCAAGGGCGTTCACGACGCGCCCGCACAATTCCTCCCCAACAGGCACCGAAAGCACGCGCCCAGTCCGTTTCACAAGGTCGCCCTCGCCAACCTGCGTGAAATCGCCAAGGATCATCGCGCCTACTTCTTCGCGTTCGAGGTTCATCGCCACGCCGAAAACGCCGCCGGGAAACTCCAACATCTCCTCGGCCATGCAATTTGGCAGCCCTTTCACGCGTGCAATGCCGTCGCCTGCCTCCATGACCTCGCCGACTTCCTCGACGCTGACTTCGGCCCGGTAATCGCGGACGCTGCGTTGCAGCGCGTCGGCAATCTGTTTCGAACTCAATGAAAGTATTTCGGGCATTTTGCTACCACCTTTGCTTATTGCGCCAACCGGTCGCGAATTTCGTAGAGTTTGCGTCGCAGGCTGCCGTCAATGACCTGTTCGCCGACCTTGATCACCACGCCGCCCAGAATTGACGGATCAACCTTTTGGAAAAGCTGCACGCTCTTGCCCATCACGCGGTTCAATTCGGTCGTAAGCCGTCCAAGCGTGGCGTCGTCAAGCGGTCGCGCGGTGATCACTTCGCCGCTGACCTCCTGTCGCGCCGCCGCCGCGATGGCGTTGAATTCTTCCATGACGGCGAGCACGCGCCCGCCCCGGTCCTGATCGCTCAACGTCAACAGGACATTGAGCACCAATGGGTGGACCCGTCCATGAAACAGGTCGGACAACGCCTGTCGCCGGCCTTCGCGCTTGACGTTCGCGTCTTTGAGGAACTGGAGCAGTTCGGGGTTGCCCTTGAGCAACTCGCGCAACTGAAACAACTCCTCCTCGACCCGGCCAATGACCCCTTCAGCCTGCGCCATCTCGAAGAGCGCGCGGGCATAACCAACGTTGATGGGATCATGAGTCATGGTGAACTATGTTTTGCGTATCTTGCCGAGATCGCGAATGAGGTTATCGATCAACTGACGGTGCGTCGCTTCGTTGACTTCTTTCTCCAACACACGGGACGCAATCTGCACCGACAGGTTGGCTACGGTGTCCTTGAGTTCCTGCACGCCCTTTTCCTTCTGCCGCTCGATTTCTTCCTGTGCGCGCTGCACAACGGCGGATGCCTCGGTATTGGCTTTATCAACGACTTCTTTGCGGACTTTCTCGCCAAGCACGCGGGCTTCATCAATCAGTTTGCCGGCTTCGTTGCGCGCCTCGGCAATCTGCTTCTGGTAGTCTTCCATCAATTCTTTCGCCTCAGTTCGCTGCTTCTCGGCTTCCTCGATGGATTTCTTGATCGTCTCGCCGCGACGGTCAAGCGCCTCGGCGATGGGTTTGAACGCGAACTTGCCAAGCAACGCCAGCAACACCAGAAAAGCGATCAGCGTCCAGATCTGCAGACCCCAGTCTGTTGGCGGAATCTGGCTGCCTCCGCCGGGTGGCGGCGCGGCTTCTTCCGCCCAGGCCACAGCGCCAGTAATGGCGAGGCAGCCCAACACGGCGATGAGCGTGTGAATGATGCGAAGAATCGTTTTCATCGGGCCGTTATTTCGCGGCTAACAGGATGAATGTGATAAGCAGGGCGTAAAGCGCCTGCGCTTCGACGAGCGCGAACCCAGTGAACATCAGGCGCTGCACCAGTGGCAACGCCTCCGGCTGGCGAGCCGACGATTCGATGCTCTTGCCGAAGATGATGCCGATGCCAATGCCGGACCCGAGCGTGCCGAGGCCGACAGCCAGGCCCGCGCCGAGTTTTGCCAGCGCCGCGGTGCTGATCAGTTGTGTTGCGGTTTCAGGATTCATTCCGGTTTCCTCCTCAAGGTTGGTACGATTCTTCCATTGCCTCGCCGAGATACAACGCCGTCAACAAGGCGAAAATAAAGGCCTGAATAAAAGCCACGAAAATCTCAAACGCATCCATCACGATAATGCCGACCAAAGGCAATGGCATCGCAAGTTTCCAAAACCCGTGACCGAGCATCCATGTAATTCCGACCAAATCACCCGTCAACAGCACCAGGATGATCTGGTGACCAGCCGTCATGTTGGCAAAAAGACGGATGGCCAGCGAAAATGGCCGTGCAACAATGCCGATCAACTCGATGAACGGCATCAATGTGAAACGCAGCCAAGCAGGCGCGCTCTTTGGAAAGAGCAGCCCAAGATAATACTTCAGCCCGTGCACCTTGAGGGCAACCGCTTGGACGACAAGGAACACGACAATCGCCATCGTCGCTGTGACGTTCAGGTTGCTCGTACCCGAATGGAAATAGCCGGGGATTGGCACCAGCCCGAGCAGGTTGTTGAACAGGATAAAGAAAAAGATCGTTGCGACGAATGGAAACCATTTCACGCCGTGCTCGCCCATGAACGCATCGGCGATGTTTTCCCGCACAAATTCCAGAAGCGCCTCGACCAGATTTGAGAACCGCCCTTCGCCTGTCACGCGCACCGCGCACGCCGCGCCCACCAGGAACAGAAAAGTCAGCGCTGCCGCCAACCACAGCATCACGACGTAGTTGGTAAGGCTCAGGTTAAGGCCGAATAACTGGATCGGCACATGAACAATAGGATGATACTCGCCCATGAGTACTTACTTCCTTGGAAAAATCATCTGCTTTAACTGCCACAGGAACAACACACCATAGGAAACAAGCAAACTGCCAGTCAACCAGTATTTGTTCGCGTCCGTGAACCAAAGGGTCAACCCCCATGCCAACGCCGCAAATATCAGCCGCCCCACAGCGCCCGGCACCAGCGCGAGCATACCGCGCGGCTGCGCCACCCGGTTCTTCTGACGCAAGTCCCAGCGTTGCAGCGCGATATAAATCGCGCCGATTGCCACCCCGAATACCAACCCAAGAATCGCCGGGCGATCCAGTGTCATTTACGGTCCTCCGCCTCATTCCTGAACCGGCGATACACCATCACCAATCCCGCTCCTGATCCAAACAAAAAGAACACCGCCAACAACCATGGCGATGTGCCGAACCGATTGTCCAGCCACCAGCCAATTCCTGCGCCGACGAATGTCGCCGCCACCATGTCGGTACCGACCGCGGCGCACCGCCAAACCCCGAGTTTGCTGCTTGAACCCGTCTCCAAAGTGCCGCGACCATATCACAAAACCTCATTACCGCCAACCTTGCGTTTGCGCCGCGCCGTCCGCCATGTTATCAACTTCCTGATGCGCCGCGCCGTCATTGATATCGGGACGAACACGGTCAAGTTGCTCGTGGCCGAGGTGCGCAATGGCCAGGTCACGCCGCTCGCCGCCAAAGACGCGACAACGCGTCTCGGCGAACGCGTTCACGAAACACAGCGACTCTCCCCCGCAGCCATCTCGCGAACGGTCAAAGCGATTGCGGGTTTCGTAGCCGAAGCGCAGGCGCTCGGAACCGCCGACATCACGGCCATCACCACCAGCGCCGTACGTGACGCGATGAACCGTGACGATTTTCTCGACGCCGTGCGCCGCCAATGCGGCCTTGCCGTGCAAATGGTCTCGGGCGAGCGCGAGGCCGAGCTGATTTTTCGCGGCGTCTGCTCTGATCCAGCGTGGGCTGGCCAACCGGTCCTCGTTATAGACGTCGGTGGCGGGAGCACGGAGTTCATTCAGGGCGTGGACCGCAGGATCGAGCGGTGCCGCAGTCTCCAACTCGGCGCAGTAAGAATGACTGAACAGTTCGGCGAAGCGCGGTTCACTGAGCTATGCGCGTTCCTTCGCGACACATTGCGACGCGAGTTGGCTGACTACAATTTGTCAGACCGACGCCTGATCGGTACCGGCGGCACCATGCTCACGCTGGCGGCGGTTGTGGCACGCGCGTCTGATTCCGCGGTGGACCACGCGACACTCACTTGCGACGAGGCGCGTTCGGTTGTCGAGCGGTTACGCGCAATCCCGCTTTCGGAACGACAAAACATTCCCGGCCTGCCGTCCGAGCGCGCCGACATCATTGTTGCCGGCGGCGCGGTCGTCGTCGCGGCGATGGAAGTGCTCGGCGCGGCTGAAATATCAGTGAGCATGCGGAGCCTGCGGTTTGGCGCGATGATCGAGGAAAAAGGATGACTGCCATAATGAACAAGCGATTGGTTGGTCTCGTTTTGGCCAGCAGCGTATGCCTTGCTTCCGCGGGTCTCGTCCGGGCTGAAATGTCTGCGGACGACCTCATGACACTTGCCAGAAAGGTCCGCACCGGCGTCATGCTCATGATTGTCTTCAACGATTCGGGCCGGGAAATCGCTTCCGGAACGGGATTCATCGTTTCGGGCGACGGGAAACTCGTTACGAACCGACATGTGGTGAATGGAGGTTCTCGGATCATCGCCAAGGCACCGAGCGGCAGGCAGTATCGCGTGCTCGGCATTCTAGCTGAAGACAGCAATCAGGATTTGGCGCTCCTCCAAATCGAGAACAGGGATATGTCGCCACTGAAACTTGGATCGAGTGACGACATCCGCGCGGGGACTCCAATCGTTATAATCGGGAATCCGCTGGAGATGGAAAGCACGGTCCAAGAGGGAACGGTATCGGGGTTCCGGCAGTTCCTCGGGACCCGTCGCTGGATCGAAATCACCGCCGCTTTCGCTGGCAGACGAAAGGACATACACCAGCAGATGATTCACGGTCAGGGACTACAGGTCGTTACCGACGTCGGTCCCGGATCAAGCGGTTCGCCCGTGCTCGATTCGAGCGGGAAGGTCATTGGCGTGATCACTGCCGTCGAGCGAAAAAAGCAGGTAACCGTCCTTGCCATTCCCGTAGAAGCCGTGAAGGAATTGGTCTCTCGCGCCGCGCAGGGCCCGGCAGGAGTCAAACCATAGTTTTGGTTCACCTGAACAAAACCATCAATGCGTCAATGCAGTAATCCAGTTGCCGACGTGCAATCGTCAGCGGCGGGGTGAGACCAAGCACTTCGCCGCGGTTGCCTTCCGGGATGGCAATGATGCCGCGCTGCAAGAGTCGCTCGCACATGCGCGGCGCGTTGCCGACTTCCAGCCCGAGCATGAGTCCTTTGCCGCGTACACACCCAAGTTTTACAAGGCGCGATGCCAGGTCCGCGCCGATTCTTTCGGCCCGCGCGCAAAGCTTCAACCGCTTCATTTCGGTAATCGCGGCCAGTGACGCGGCGCAGCCCATCGGATTGCCGAGGAACGTGCTCGTATGAATCGCCTCGCCTTCTGATTTCGGCCAACTATCCATCACCTTCTTGTTGCCAACGCACGCCGCAATGGGGAAACCACCGCTCATCGCTTTGCCGATGCAAACGATATCGGGCACTACGTTCCAGTGCTCGCAGGCAAACCAACGGCCCGTGCGACAAAACCCGGTATATACCTCGTCAAAGATCAGCAACAAGTCGTGGCGGTCGCAGAACGCGCGTAGCGCGGGCAAGAAATCATCGGGCGGCACAACGATGCCGCCGCGACCTTGAATCGGCTCGACGAGAACAGCGCCGTAATATTCGATCGGGTGCGGTAGGGCGGCCTCGCCGAGGCCGCCGTTTCGCGTGTTGCGGCGCGCTGGGCCAGCGCGCCCTACCAACGGCAATATCCCGAACGGTATGTGCGTCACGAAACGACCGAGTTGCGATTTGAAAGGATCGCGGAAATGGTTCTGCCATGTGGCGGCTAGCGCGCCGTAGGTCAGTCCGTGGTACCCGCCAGAGAACGCGATAACGCCGGGTCGTTTCGTATGAATAGCGGCGGTCTTGAGCGCGGCCTCGACAGCTTCGGCACCGGAGTTGGCAAAGATGACGCGCGCGTCAGTGGCTGACCATCGTCTGAATGTGAGCGCCACAAGTTCTCGCGCCAGCCGGAGCTTCAAGTCATTGGGGTGCACGTCGCCCATTGCGTGGAGCAACTTTGTGGATTGTCGGCGGATCGCGGCCACGACGCGCGGGTTATTGTGGCCGACACTGGCGACGCCGAACGCGGCAGTCAGATCAATGTAGCGATTGCCATCGGCATCCCAGACGTTGGCGCCGCGGGCGCGTTCCCAGAAAATCGGCCAACGGTCGGAGACGAACGTGACGTTGCGAGACTCGCACTGGCGCAGTTGGCGGGCCAAAGCGCGTGACCTCGGGCCGGGGATTCGGGTGCGCACGAATGGAAGCAACTCGGTCATGACGTCAGACTCCGCGGGCATCCGCGCCCCAGATGTGTTTCTGCCATTGCGTCTGCAGACGGACGGGGAGACGGTCTGCGATGATCCAATCAGCCAGTGTCCGCAACGGCATTTTCTCCCATGCAGGCGAGAACAACACCGTGCAGCGCTTCGCCAATCGGTGTTCGCTTGCCACTTGTTTTGCCCAGTCGTAGTCGGCGCGGTCGGTAATCACGAACTTCACTTCATCCTTCTTGTTGAGATGGCGGATGTTCGCAAGCCGGTTCTTGTCGGCCTCGCCGCTGCTCGGACATTTGAAATCGACAATCTTTACGACGCGCGTGTCCACGGTAGCGACATCCTGAGAACCGTTGGTTTCCAGCAACACGGTTTTACCAAGATCGCAGAGTCGCTTCATCAAGGGGAGCACCCCGGGTTGCAGCAACGGTTCACCGCCGGTGATCTCGACAAGTGGGCAGTCGTATTGCTGGACGGCGGCGATGACCTGATCTGGCGTCATCGGTTGGCCGTCCTCGAATGCGTAGGTGGTGTCGCACCACGCGCAGCGAAGATTGCAGCCAGTCAGGCGCACAAAGACGCAAGGCGATCCCGCGTGTGAAGATTCGCCCTGGATACTGTGGAAAACCTCGTTGATAAGCAGCGTCTCAGACACGACTGGAGGCTAGCAGACGACAGCAGGCGAGTCAATTGGCGGACGGAGCGGTCGGCGCGGGTCCCTCGTGGAACGGCTGGCCGTCTTGGTACAGCTTCAACCGTTCCTGAACCTGTTGAGCCAGTTCTTGTTGTCCGGCGGCGCTTGCCAATTCAATGGCTTTCTGAGCGACATGGATGGCGTCGTTGAATCGACCGGCTTCGGCGTAGGCGGCGGCCAACGCGTCCAAGGCGTCCGCCTGTTGGTAACCGGTAATGGCGCAAAGCCGCTCTGCCAACTGAACGGCTTCACCAGCATTGCGTAAGTTTGCGTTCCCATCAGTCGCGAGAATCCAAGCAAGCTTGTGGAGAGCCGGCGGAAAATCAGGCTTCAATTGCAAAAGTTCCCGATACTGGGTCATGGCCTCAGGAATCCTACCTTGTCTGGCCAGAAGAGATCCCAAGTTGTTGTGGGCCTCCGCGGAGTCTGGCTTGATACGCAGTGCCGCAGTATACTCAGCAATTGCTTCCGCAACCTTGCTTTGACTGGCCAGGGCAGTTCCCAAGTTGTTGTGGGCCTTCACAAAGTCGGACTTGATCCGCAGCGCCTGCTTATACTGCTCTATGCCTTCCGTCAACCTGCCCAGTTGGCAAAATGCATTCCCCAGATTGTAGTGTGCCTCCGGATAATCTGGACGGATCCGCAACGCCTGTTCATACTGCTCAATGCCCTCTGGCAGCCTGCCCCAATTGGCTAGGGCAAGTCCCAAGTTGTTGTGGGCCTTCGCATATTCAGGATCGATACGCAATGCCGCCATATACTCAGTAATCGCCTCCGACACCTTACCCTGACTGGCTAGGGCCGCTCCCAAGTTGTTGTGGGCCTCCGCATAATCAGGGTCGATACGCAATGCCGCCATATACTCAACAATCGCCTCCGCAATCTTATCCTGACTGGCTAGGGCCGCTCCCAGGTTGTTATGTGGTTCGGCATCCGGTTTGATCCGCAATGCCGCAACAAACTGGGCCATCGCCTCCGAAACCTTGCCTTGACTGACCAGGACAGTTCCCAAGTTGTTGTGCGCCATCCAAGCATCTGGGTTTTTGGTCAGCGTATCGCGCCAGAGGGTTTCAAGGCTTTTATAGACGCGCGCTTGTCTCCACGTAAACACTCCAAACATTATCAGCACAGCCGCGACTGTAAACATTCCAAGATACCAGCCCAATTGACCAATTCGTTTGAAAATCGTTGTGCCCGTGCTGACTGCCAAAGCGATCAACGCCATACTTGCCAAGTATTGAAAGTGGTCCGCTACAAAGGAATAAATGAAAGGATAAACATCGAAAAACCCGAGCGCGGGCACCAAGGTGCCAGCAAAGCACAACACCGCCACCAGCGGCCCCCAACCGATCCGTCGCCGCAACAACCAGAGCGTGATTGGTATAACGAGCGCCGCCAATGGAAATAAATACTGCCACCACGCACTTGCATCGATTGTCCAGCGCGGATAGATGAATGTGAGTGGGTACGGCCAACACAGTTTGCCCGCGTAAAACCACAGCGCGCGCCCGGCCAGAAGACACCGCTGCAGTAATGATAACGTCCATTCTCTCCCGGCACCCACATGATGTTTCTCCATCCACAACGTCGTAAGCCCCAGTACGGCCCCCAAGATAAACAGCGGGATCAACGCCAAAATATCCCGCCGCCCGATCCGCCCACGCTTCCACCACGTCAAGAGGACAATCACCGCAGGCAACGAGCACGTCACGGTCTTGCTCAATAAGGCGCATAGAAACAACAGCGTCGCCAACAGATAAGAACGCCAATCCCGCGCACCCGCTGTCTCGCTGGCAGTCAACGGTCGGAAGCGAAACCATGCCAACATCGCCATCAGATAGAACATGCCCGAAAGAACATTCTTGCGTTCCGTGATCCAAGCCACGGACTCCACCTGCACTGGGTGAAGCGCAAAAATAGCCGCGGCCCACCATGCCCCTTGGATCTCCAACCTCCGCAGCACCTGCCAAAGCAGGATCGCGTTCAACGCATGAAGCAGGATATTGACAAGGTGGTAACCGAACGGCTGCAACTTCCAGAGATGATATTCCGTCCAGAAGCTGGTAAAAACCAAAGGGTAGTACTGCGGCGTGGCCCCTGGTTTGAGCCAAATCTTTTCGAGGCCATCAACGGATCGCAGCGTTTGGTTCTCCGTGACGTACTCGTCATCATCCCAGATGAACCCGCCGCGCATCGCCGGGAAATAGGCCACCAGCGTCAGCAATATGATGAGGGCACTACCTAACCGTGCCGATTTCCAGGATTCTTTCATCACAGTATTGAGGTCGCAATCCATCGACCTTGACTCTTCATTTGCTCTTAATCTATTCCGCCGGCGCGATCGATGCCGAACCCTCGTGGAACGGCTGGCCGGCCCGGTACAGCTTCAACCGTTCTTGAATTCTCTGAGCAAGTTCTTGCTGTCCGGCAGCGTTTTCCAATTCGATGGCTTTCTGAGCAACCCGGATAGCGTCATCGAATCGCCCGTCTTCAGCGTAGGCGGCGGCCAACGCGTCCAAGGCGGCCGCTTGTTGGTAACCGGTGATGGCGCAAAGCCGCTCTGCCAACTGAACGGCTTCACCTGCATTGCGTAAGTTTGCGTTCCCATCAGTCGCAAGAATCCAAGCAAGCTTGTAGAGAGCCGTCGGAAAATCAGGCTTCGACCGCAAAAGTTCCCGATACTGGGCAATCGCCTCCGACACCTTGCCCAATTCGAGCAGAGCGTCCCCCAAGCTGTAGTGTGCCTCGGCATCATCCGGCGTGATGCGCAGCACCTGCTCATACTGACGGATCGCTTCCGAAATCTTGCCTTGTTGGAGCAGAGCATTCCCCAAGTTGTAGTGCGCCTTCTCAGAGTCGGGCTTGATCCGCAGCGCCGCAGTATACTCGGTAATCGCCTCCGAAACCTTACCTTGATCGACGAAGATAGTTCCCAAGTTGTTGTGGGCCTCCGCATAGTCCGGGTCGATATGCAGTGCTGCAACAAACTGGGCCATCGCCTCTGAAACCTTGCCCTGACTGGCCAAGACGGTTCCCAAGTTGTTGTGCGCCTCGACATAATCCGGTTTGATCCGCAACGCCGCAGCATACTTAGCGATCGCCTCCGACACCTTGCCTTGTTGAAGCAGAGCGTTCCCCAAGTTGTACTGCGCCATCCAAGCGTCTGGGTTCTTGGTCAGCGTATCGCGCCAGAGGGTTTCAATGTCTTGATAGACGTGCGCTTGCCTCCATGTGGACACTCCAAGCATTATCAGCACAGCCGCAGCTATGAACATTCCCAGATACCGGCCCCATTGACCGGCCCGGCTGCAAACTGTTGTGCCCGTGCTGACTGCCAAGGCGATCAACCCCATACTTGCCAAATATTGAAAATGGTCAGCGACGAACGAGAACTGAAAGAAGTAGATGTCGAAGAATCCCAGCACGGGTAGCAATGCGAGAATGAAATAACCGAGACCGAAGGTCGTAGCTCGCGCCCAGCCCGCGCGGCGGAAATACCACAGCGCTCCCGCTACGAGCGCCAACCCGACCAGCGGCACCCACGCCACTGCCGAATGCGCCCGCAATTCCCAGCGCGGATAAATGAAGCAAAGATCCGTTGGCCAGAGCAGTTTGCCGGCGTAAAACCACACCGCGTACCCTGCCTGCACAAGTCGCTGCGCCGCAGTCATCGTCCGCTCGAACGCGGGATCTCTTTCGATATGGTGGTGTTGCTCGACAATCGTCAGCAACGATATGCCAACCGCAAACACCATGAGCGGCGCCACTCGCAGGAAATCGCTGCGCTTCCACCGGTTACGCTGCCACCAAGCGCACAATAGCATTACACCTGGCAGCACGACCGTGGAAGGCTTGCTCAGCATCGCGGCCACGCCGCACACCATGGCTATCACGTAATCGCGTGGACGCAGCCCGTGCTCAAACCGCAGAAACGTCAGCAGCGCCAGCAGAAAGAATAAACCCGACTGCGTGTTCTTCAATTCCGTCACCCAAGCCACGGACTCCACACAGACTGGATGCAACGCCCACAGTGCTGCGGCAATCCATGCTCCGCGCACCTTCAGACGGCCCAGCAACGCCCATAACAGCACCGCGTTGACCGCGTGCAATGCAATGTTGACCACGTGGTATGGCAATGGATGCAATCCCCAGAAATGGCGCTGTACCCAAAAAGAGGTGAGCGTCAATGGGTAGTAACGTGACACTGCCAACGACGACCAGATTCGCTTCAACCCACCTACAGAAAGCATCGCCGGATTTCCTGTGAGATGGTCATCATCATCCCATATGAACCCGCCGCGCATAGCCGGGAAATAGGCCACCAGCGTCAGCAACACGATTAGGACGCCACCCAACCGTGCCGATCTCCACGATTCTTTCATCACAGTATTGAGGTCGCGATTCATCGACCTTGACTCTTCATTTGCTCTTAATCTATTCCGCCGGCGCGATCGATGCCGAACCCTCGTGGAACGGCCAGCCGGCTTGGTACAACTTCAACCGTTCTTGAACCTGCCGAGCCAGTTCTTGCTGTCCGGCAGCGCCTGCCAACTCGACTGCCTTCTGAGCGATCCGGATGGCGTCGCTGAATCGCCCGGCTTCGGCGTAGGCGGCGGCCAATACATCCAAGTCTTTCGTCTGCTGGGAACCCGTGATCGCGCAAAGCCGCTCTGCCAACTGAACGGCCTCACCAGCATTGCGTAAGTTTGCGTTCCCATCAGTCGCGAGAATCCAAGCAAGCTTGCGAAGGGCCGGCGGAAAATCAGGCTTCAACCGCAACGCTTCCCGATATTGGGCCATCGCCTCCGGCACCCTGCCCTGACCGGCCAAACCAACTCCCAAGTTGTAGTGCGCCCCCACATTGTCGGGCTTGATCCGTAAAGCCGCAGCATACTCGGCGATCGCTTCCGGCACGTTGTCCAATAAGAACAGAGCGTTCCCCAAGTTGTTGTGGGCTTCAGCATAATCGCGTTCGGTCCGCAACGCCGCCGCAAACTCGGCGATCGCCTCTGAAACCTTGCCTTGACTGGCCAAGGCAGTTCCCAAGTTGTTGTGGGCCGTCGCAAAGTCGGGCTTGATCCGCAGCGCCTGCTTATACTGCTCTATGCTTTCCGGCAGCTTGCCCCGATTGGCCATGGCAAGTCCCAAGTTGTTGTGCGCCACCCAAGCGTCTGGATTCTTGGCCACAGTATCCTGCCATAGCGTTTGACTGTCCTGATATATACTCCCGCGTCTCCAGGTTGATATCCCAAGCACGAGAAGCACTGCAGCGACTGCCACCGGGCAAACATACCAGTTCCATTCACTCATTCGCAGGCAAAGCACCGCGACCGCGCTCGCCACCAAGGCAATGGGACCAACAATCGCAACATATTGCCAGTGATCGGCTACCAGCGAGTACTGATAAAACCCTTGATCAAAGAATCCTAGCACTGGGAAAAGCACCACCACAAAGTATCCAAGCCCAAAGAACAGAGGCCGTCCCCAGCCCTTGCGCTTCCACCAGAAAAGGAGCAGGCAAGCCACAAGAATGATTCCGGGCAAAAAGGAAATGCCACGGGAACCATCGACGTTCCATTGCGGATAAATCATACTCAGGTTGAACGGCAGGAGGGCCTTGTATAGGTAAAACCACGGCACCCAACCGGCCCCCGCCAGACGCGACAGAAAATCAGCCGTTCGAACTGGTTGTCCACCCATGGCTCGGTTGTACTGAAACCAGATCGTCACCATCCCCAAAACCATCGAAATGGCAAAGAACGGGACACTACACAAGAAGTCTTTTCGCGCGATCCTGCCCCGCATCCACCACACACAGCCCAATAGGACAAATGGCAGCATGACAACTGCCGTCTTGCTGAGCAGGGCCAATAGAAACGCCGCCAACGAAAAACCGTACCAGCGCCAACGGCCTTCTTCCTCGAACCTCAAATAGAGTAGGACAGTGACCGCACAAAACAGCATCGACAGTGTGTTCTTCTGCTCGCTGATCCATGCCACTGTAGCCGTGTTTACCGGGTGAATGGCAAAGACAAGCCCCGCCAGCCAGGCTCCCGGAACCTTCAGGCGGCGCAGGATCAGCCACACAAGGATCGCGTTGACAACGTGCAACAATACGTTGGCGACATGGTACCCGGTTGCGTTGGTACCCCATAACCGCCATTCCATCCACCACAAGCTATGTGTCAGTGGATAGTAATCGGGAGCTTCCGTTGTAAACCAAAACCGATAAAGTCCGTCGTTGGCTGTGACCAATCGGTTGTCCGTGATGAGAAGCTTATCATCCCAGATGAACCCGCCGCGCATCGCCGGGAGATAAGCCACCAGCGTCAGTAACACGATGAGGGCGCCACCCAACCGCGCCGATCTCCACGATTCTTTCATCACAGTATTGAGGTCGCGATTCATCCACGCGGCTTCGCTCGCTTCTGATCACCCCGACCGGCGCAGCGGCGCACGAATAAAGCCCGCGCCCGCTCACTTGCATTGATTAAACCTATTCATGCCCCAAACAGCAAGCCGCCAGTAGGCATGGTTCAGTCGTGATAGCGAACACGATCTGTTTGCATTGTCAGGCGCGGTTGAGGTATTTGCCGGTGCGGGTGTCCACTTCGATGGAGTCGCCGGCGTTGATGAAGAGCGGAACGCCGACCTCAAAACCGGTTTCGACTTTCGCAGGTTTACTAACGTTGGTGGCAGTGTCGCCGCGCACGCCCGGCGGCGCTTCGATGACCTTGAGCGTAATCTTCGGCGGCAACTCGAGTTCGGCGGGTTTGCCTTCCAGTTCCATCACTGTGCATTGGAGATTCTCGGTGAGATACTTCGCCGCTTCGCCGACAAATTCCTCGTTGAGCGTGGTGGTTTCGTAGGTCTCTGGATCCATGAAATGGTAACCGTTGTGATCCTTGTAGCTGAAATCGAGCCGGCGCGTGGTCATTGAGATGACTTCGATCTCCCCGGTGGAGGCAAACCGCACCGTGGCCGAACGGCCGCTGCGGATACTCCGTAACGTGGCCTGGACGAATGCGCGCAGATTGCCCGGCGTGCGGTGCTGCATATCGAGCACGATGCAGATGTCACCATTATATTTAATGGCCATTCCTTTGCGAAGATCGTTGGCTGACGGCATGTTCTACTTCTCCTATCGTTAAAACCGTTAAAGGCGACGAAGCCGTTAAAAGGTTGTTGTTGTCACATGATTTTGAACTTTGGCAAATCCTGCGAGTCGACAATCCCCACAGGACGGCATTTCTCATCGACGACTACAAGGTCGTCAATCCGGCGCTGCTGAAAGATTTTTAACGCCTCGACGGCGAGCGCGGTGTCGCGGACGGTGATCGGCGCGCGCGTCATAACGGAGCGGATCGGCGCGTCAAGCACAGCAATACCTCGCGAGATATGTCGGCGGAAATCGCCGTCGGTAAACACGCCGGCAAGCCGGCCTCGCGGATTGACTACGCTGATGGCGCCCGACTTGGCACGGGTCATTGCCAGCAGCGCGTCCTTGACGGTGCCATTCTCGGCGATAACGGCGTGACGGTCGCCGGTGCGCATGATTTCTTTAATCTGCACGAGCATCGTGCTGCCGATGGCGCCCGCGGGATGGCGTTTGGCGAAATCGGATTTCTTGAATCCACGCGCCTCCAGGACGCACATCGCCAAAGCGTCGCCAAGGACGAGCATCGCCGTTGTGCTGGCGGTTGGCGCGAGGTTGAACGGGCAGGCCTCCGCATGGATGCTCAGGTTGAGCACAACATCGCTGTGGCGGGCAAGCCGCGACTTCGGGTGGCCAGTCATTGCGATGATCTTCACGTCGAAACGTTTAATCGCGGGCAACAAGCGCAACAGGTCATCACTTTCGCCAGTATAGCTCAAGGCGAGCACCACATCGCCGTCGTTAACGATCCCGATGTCGCCGTGAAGGGCGTCCAGCGCATTGAGTACAACGCTGGTCGTGCCCGTGCTGGTCAACGTGGCGGCGATTTTCTGGCCGATGTTGCCCGACTTGCCGATGCCCGTGACGATGACCTTGCCTTTACGGTTGAGGCATTCGGCGATGAGGTTGACCGCGGCAATGAAATGCGCGTCGAGGCGCGCGCGGGTACGGCGCAACGCGTCCATCTCGATGTCGAACACGGTTTTGGCACGTCGAATTGGATTCATGGGAATCGGCGGGGTGCAGCATAGTGGAAACACGGCTGCTTGGCAAGGGTGGGGATTGCTCATGCCGCCACATCCGTGGCGGAACGCCACTCACTTCACATCGCCGGCTCGCTTGGCATTGGTGGTTTCTTCGCGGATACGGCTCCATTCGCGGTGGACCTCGTTCTCGGCGCCCTGCATCCCGCCGAGTTGTTCGAGGATGCGGTTCACCTCTTCAACATGGACCATCATCCTGGAGATGAGACCAGCGCGCTGGCGCTGAAGTTCCTTGAGCTGCGCAGACAACGCCGCGAGCCGGGTATGCAAGGCTGCGGTATCGACGTGCTGGGCCTGAAGTTGCGTGACTTGCGGCTGCACTTCCTTCTGCGCGGGCGGTGGCGGAGGCGGCGGCGCCTTGGGGGGAGCTCTGTATGTTGATGGAGGCGCGGGCGCCACGCTCGGTCTGGGCGGCACAATCACTTCGGTGCCGCACTGCGGGCACAGCACGGTCAAGCCCTCAGCATCTTGATCTACAACAAGGTTTTTGCCGCACTTCGGACACTCAAACACAATGTCGTTCGATCTGATGACGAACGGTGCCGAGTTCGATTGTCCCATGCCCGAATCTTTCATGAGCAACTCCATCACAAAGATGCCGAGACGCGCGGGGCTTTGCAAGCCCGAATAAACTTGCTAGCATAATCGCTGTGTCTTGTCCGTCTGCCCATGTGAACGTCGGTTGCTGCGGGTTCGCCCTTGCGCAGGCGAAATATTTCCAAACTTTTCACTGTGTCGAGATCGATTCCAGCTTCTATCAACTGCCGAAAATCGAGACGGCTGCGCGCTGGCGGGCGGCTGCGCCGGAGGATTTCCAGTTCGCGCTGAAATCGTGGCAAGTCATTACCCATCCTGCCAGCAGCCCGACCTACAAACGGACGCGGCTCGATCCGCGCGACGCCGAGTATTGCGGCCATTTCGGGTTCAACCCCACCGTGCGCTGGGCATGGGACGAGACGTACGCGGTGGCAACGGCGTTGCGGGCATTTCTGGTGTTGTTCCAATGTCCCGCCAGCTTTCGGCCAACGAAGGAGAACATTACCTGTCTGCGGCGGTTCTTTGAGAAGGCGAAGCGCGGCAGGTTTTTCATGGGCTGGGAGCCGCGCGGCGAGTGGGATGCGGAGCTGGTCGCGCGATTGTGCAGGGAACTAGATATCGTTCACGTTGTGGACCCGTTCAAGAACCCTGCGCCAGCCCCCGCGAAGATTCGTTACTTCCGTCCGCGCGGCGCCAGTGGGAACCGCCGCCACTTCACCAACGACGAACTGCATCGACTGAAAACCATCTGCGCCGCCGGGCGCGGACCGGCCTACTGCTTTTTCAACGACGTCGCGATGGCCGCCAACGCCCAACGGTTTGCGCGATTGCTGACGACGCCGGCGTAGTCGTGCGGTTTTGTTTGCAGCACTTTTGCGATTTCAATGATTCAAGGTTTTGGCGATTTGCTTTCGCCGAAACAGGCCCGAACGGCGCAGGGATAACCGGGCACAACGCTCATCAACTCCATCGGTTTGTCACAGGGTAGCGGCCTGACCGCGTAGAAGGTGACACCAGCCGCACGCAGCCGCTCACTGAACGGCTCGCCGAAATACTGAAAATTAACCGCGATCTCGCCTTTCTGCCGCAGCATGGCCAACTGTTCGTAGGTCGTGCGCGTGGCTTCAATCTCCCAGTAGAAATGGGCGACAGTCACAAGACCCGCATTGATCAACAGGAGCGCGGCCAGGCCACAGGCAGTCCAACGGGCCGCGCGCCAGCCCGGCACCGCGAGTCCGGCGATCACCGCGACAATGGGCAGCCACCAGAGGTGTGGTCCAAAACGCGCCCACCATGTGTGCCTGCTTATCATGAGCGATAAGATGATTGTGCCGGTGAGAAGTAACACAATCTCGCGCGGGATTCCCGGCCGGACAAGCGCGACTATAAGCAGCAACAGGCTGATGATTAATGCGCCACTAAAGAACGGGCCGAAACCCGAAATGCGCACCTCATGGAAACGGAAAACCGTGAAATCGTTCAAGCGCACATTGAAGGGCCACATGAGCTGCGCATTTTCTCCATTTAGAAATGTCTGCGGTCCGGGATGGCTAAAGATGGCGTACCACCATCGGACAAAGCGACTGCGCCCAATCATGTTCTTAGGTGTTTCATAAAGCTCGACCGGGTCTCGTCCCTGCTGGCCATGGCTGGGCCACGCAGCGGTGCCCATCAACGGATAGAACGGATGGCCTCGATGTATGGTATTGGTAACATATGGATTGTAGCCGAAGATGAATGCTCCCAATAGCAGGGATGCGATCTGTATAGCCGTGTATTTCAACAGGAGGTCGCGTCGTTTGATTAGGACATATATACCGCCGGCAGCGCAGAAGAAACAGAGATAGACCAGGCCCGTGAACTTGGAGTTAATGCAAAGAATCGCCGAGACAATCGCCACCACAATGACCAACAGGCTGGGCCGTTGGAACCAGCGGAACATGGCGGCGATAAAGCAGGCCAAAAACGAGACCAACAGGCCGTCGACAAGATATGATACCGACTGGCACGTCACAACGGGATTCAGAGATACGAGCGCTGCGATGACCACCGCCGTGCGCCGACGCATCCCGAAGTCAATCGAAACGGCAAACACCGCAAAGAACGTGGCGACCAGACAGATCGACGCGGCGGCTTTGGCCCATTCGATACGGTGGGTCGTCTGAAACAAAGCCAGAGCCACGTACCAAGGTCCCTTGGCATAGTGGCGCAACCAATCCTGGAGATGAGGGGCGAAGCTGTGCATCGGATCGCGGAGCGGATTCCAGCCGTGCGACATCTGATACACGGCAGTCTGGTGATACCAGAGGCCGTCCCACGACATATCGAAAAAGGCCGAGGCCAGATATACGGCGAGCACCACCACCGTCAGCACGATTGCAGACGGCGCGGTTCGCCACAAACCCCGCAGACCCTCGCGACGCGCGAGCCAGTCGCCGACCACCAACGAAAGTAGTAGCGCGAGCGGCGCCACGAATGGTGAAACGCTCGAGCCGACAATGAAACAGAGCATGACGCCGAGGTGCGCAAGACAGAAAAAGGACAACAAGATCGTCGTGACAGACCAACAGAGTGTTGACAGAGCGCGGTTCGGTGTCCCGGTGCCGTGAATGGCGGTGGATTGACTTGCTGATAACGAGAGGTCTGGATTTACGTTGGAGTTCAAGCGACTGGTTCCAAAACGCGAATTTCGAACACGCAACGTTTTCCGCCGCGCAGGACGGATTCCGTCAGTTCCACTTTGACCTTCTTTTGCAGCAGCGTTTCCCAAGTGTGCTTCTGCCAGCCCAAAGAGCAGTTGCAGACGACTTGCGGGGTGTGCTGGACCCGGCTGTTCAGCGGGCAGAAGCAGTCGGTCCGTTCATCGGACGCCATCGTGATGAGGCCCTTGTCCCAATCGTAGGTGATGTTGTCGCCGGACACGCCTTTTTTGACGGCCTGGCGGAAACCTTCAAGGTCGCCACGAGATTTCTTCAGCCATTCATCACCCAGACCCGAACAATAAGCGCCGAGTTCGAACAGGGTTTCATTCAAAGTCTTTTCGTCCATCCGAGTAGAAAGGATTCCCAGCAGTTTGGCGTAGCGTTGTTTGACAAACCGGAGGCGCCAGTCTTCGGGGGTTTTGGTCTCGGCAGCGGTTGAGGTGAATGGCACCATGAGGCCGACGGCGGCGCAGGAGCACAAACCGCAGGCGCAGTTTTTCAGGAATTCTTTTCGATTCATGGATGGAGCTTTTCGTATGTTCTGCGATTCATGTTCTTATTCATTGGCTTGTCGATAGGCCCTTGACGAAGCGGATAACCCGCTCGAAAGCATCCGCCACTTGTGGATCCTTCATTCCTTCACCGAAAGAATCAAAGGCATGCCCACGGTCAGGCAGCGAAATCAACTCGTGAGGAACGCCGTTGTCTTGAAGCTTTTTAGCCATGCGTACCGACTCTTCGTAGGGCACGTCTGTGTCCTTGTTTCCGTGCAAAAGCAGCGTTGGCGGAAACGCTCGCGTCACGTGACGAATGGGACAG
>Ga0182017_10000025_pt1 | contig 101933 bp, 85 predicted proteins | sample 712E3DmetaG_FD_120492 | JGI IMG/M metagenome (GOLD analysis project Ga0182017, IMG submission 120492) | Permafrost microbial communities from Stordalen Mire, Sweden - 712E3D metaG | ecosystem: Environmental > Terrestrial > Soil > Wetlands > Permafrost | place: Sweden: Stordalen | collected... | reverse complement strand
GGTGCGTCGGGCGTCCTCCGTCCGCAAGCGCGAACGCTGGGCTTCGAAGAGTCAGTCCAGCGTACGCGGGGCAGACGCACCCGGGCACGTGTCTCGAACCGGGTCAGCGGGTGTGGGGTGCACAATTCACCGGCTGGGGGCCGGTGCCACACCGCCGAGCGGGCCGTCAAGGCAGGCTCTGGCACTGCGTGAGCACTGATAGTATTACTCAGGAATGGAGAGAAGCAAGGCGATGGGGCGATGGTGTTGGCGGCTGGCGGAGTTTGGCGGCGGGCGGGGACTCGCCGCGAAGGATCGAAGGACGCGAAGGACCCCGAAGGTTGTCAGCGGTCGGCTATCAGCCCTCACTGAGGGGCGGGAGCGGGAACGTTGACGGCGGGGGCGGGCGGCGGTAGGGTGCGGGGGTGTGAGAAAACGGTGGCCGCCGAGGGCATTTTGGCGGCAGGAGGGCGGGATGGGCCACAGGGCAAATGCGAGTCGCGTGAATGTCGAGCGGGCTGCTCGGCCGGGACGGTGAGATGCTCGGCCTCCATGGCGGAGACGTCAGAATGCGCGGCTTGTCGAGTACGCAGTCGCGAATGCTCGCAGAGTTCATCGCTGCGATTCGTACAGGTCGCACGGCGACTGAGGCCGCGGGCCGCCGTGAGGCCCTGGCCCGGTACTACCTCAAACGCGCTACCGGGATGACAGTACGAGAACTGCGCGCCTCATGGGTTCCCCAGAGGCAAGACGTGCCGGTTGCGCTCGTTGCACGTGACGGTGCCGCGACGCCAGCATCCCCGGACGCCGTTCACACGCCGGTGCTGCCCGGACCAAGAGGCAAACGTGGTCGCCCGCGCCGGACGTATGAGCGCGTGTGCCCGGCGTGCGGACAGGCGTTTACAACCAAGAAGCTAAGGCAGGTACATTGCTCGCATAGGTGCGCCAGCATGCAGCCGCGGCGACTGGCAGCCCATAACTCTCGATCCTGGCGTAGAGGAATCTGCGATCACTGCGGGAAGCTCTTTCGGACGGCCCGCGCTGAACAGCGTTACTGCTCCGACCGGTGCAGGATTCGCTGCATTTCCGTGAATAAGACGCGGCTTGGCACGATCGCATGTCCCGTCTGCGGCGATTCCTTCCGTCCGAGGCAGAGCCGCACGCGCTTCTGCTCCCGCAGGTGCGGCGTGCTCGGCAGGCGGAGCCCCACGTTCGTGCGGGGACAATTCACCCTCTCGCGCGGGCGCCGAATCCCGTTCGAATCATCCTACGAGTTCGCGTTTCTGCTCTACGCCAACGACCACGCTCGGGAGTTCCGTGAGGTGCGGCGCTGCGATTTCACGGTCCCGTATGCTCACGGACGGCGGAATTATCATCCTGACTTCGTCGTTGTGACCGCGGGTGGTCCAGGCCTCGTCGAGATCAAGTCGGCATGCATTGCGGCGCGCGATCCCCGCCTGCGCGCAAAACTGCGTGCGGCCCGGCGATGGTGCGCCCAGGCCGGATGGACATTCACCTATCTGACCGACACCACCTCGCGTTTTCGAGACATGTGCAGCTACGTTGCCGCACATCACAAACTGGCGCTGCAGCAGCACTCCTGGGACAGTTACCAGCGCCGATCACTGGCGAAAAACTGTGCTACATGTGGGCGCCCCATTCCTCGCCGGGGACGCGGGCTCGCGGAGTACAGGCGGCGCCGGTATTGCTCACGGGCGTGCATATCAAGGCCAAGCGCCAGGCAGGAGCAGGTGTGTCCGTCGTGCAAGGCGACGTTCCCTGCAGTCGGTGGGCGCACGTACTGCTCGAGGCGGTGCTATTTCACAGCGATGCGTACTCTCGTGCCTCGTACTTGCCCAGTTTGCGGGCTATGTTTCCGTCCATGGTATTCATCGCGGGCGACCTGTTCTATCGCGTGTGGCATCATCTACAGGTCGGCACGCCGTGCAGGCCGGAGTGTCTCCGATCAGCAGGAGCTTCTTCGCGTCAGGCGTGAGCTCGCCCTGGTCCCTCGGAGGACTGCGATTACAGAGAACTGGACGCACGAAGCGATCTTGACGCGCCTCAAGGCAATTAGGGAATACCTCGGAGGCGCGGTTCCCAGCTATTCGCAGCTGTATCGAAACGCTGACCTCCGGCGGCGCTTTAATTCCTGTGCGCTTGCCGGTGCGATCTTCCGCTCTGACCAAAAAAACGGCGTCACGTCGTATGGGGAGTTCGTGCTTCGACACCTGAAGTGGACCGTCCCAACTCGCCTGACGAGGGAGACTGCCGCTGCCCACCTTGGCGCGATCGTCGAGCGATTCGGCGGGGTGCCAACCGGCATCCGGCGCATGAGCGACGTTCTGGGCGTTAAGGGCAGCTACTACTGCGAGGCGTTCCGGAGGCTAACCGGCATGAGCGTCAGGAAGTACTGTAGAGGGCATGGTATACCGCGTGTGAGAGCACGTGCGCCGGCGCTGCCCTCTGAGTGAGGAGGTCGAACGAGCGCGCATACGGTCCGCTGTGTAGCGGCGCTGGCCGACGCTGCCAGCGGCACCGTGTCGGACTGGTGGGTGAAGCCCTGGGGGCATTGGAGCATGTCGCGACCTTTGTAGGATGCGGGTATGCAGAGTTATTACCTCGACGCCAACATCATCAGGAACCTCGCTGAAGCGAGCAGCCCTTGGCGCAAAAACGCGCGGGCCCTCCGGAGCCTTGTCGGTGTCGGCGCGTGGGCGATTTTAGGATCGCTCGAGCTACTGGAGGAATTGACCTCCCTCGCATGCAGCGACGCCGAGCGGTACGGGCAGGCCGTGGCGCTCTTCTGGTCCATCGTAGGTGACAGGGTGCTTCGGCCAACGGGAAAGCTCATGGAGATTGAGCTTCGTACGGGCGCCGCCGCCGCGCGCGCCGAGGCCTACCTTGATTCCGCGACCATTGCCAACATGCGCGCATTATCGTCAGACCGCTCCGGGATGGCATCCTTGCGGGAAGACGTTCGGCGACTCAAGAGCGAGGACGAAAAGTTGTGGAACGATATTGGCGACGGGGTCGAGAGGGAGCTGACCGCTCGCGCGCGGGGCGGGCAGGCGCCGTCGGGTGATGCTGGGCCCTTTTTCTGCGAGAAATCTGTTCAGTCCTGGTTCCTGACGCTGGCGCGGAGTCAAGGAAAGCGTCTCGGCCTGTCAGCAAACCACACCGACCAGCTGCGCGTTAGCCGCCTGCCTTGCTCGCGAGCCTCCGTGTCGTTTTGCATGGCCCAGATTCTTCGACGGCACCGGTCCGGAACCGAGCAGCGCTTCAGAGCAAACGACTTCTATGACCGTCGCCACTACACGCTTGCTGCGATGGCCGGCTGCTTCGTGACGGAAGACAGGGCGCTGCGGCGGACCGTCGGGGAGATCGGGTATGAACCGCTGCCGGTGATGACAGGAGAGGAGTTTTCGCGGCGATTGGTGAACGATGTCGAGGCTGGCGGGGCGGCGCTGCGCGGGTGAGCCCGACCGGCCCATCACTGGGCCGGCTCGGTTAGACGCAGCTCGGATGGTCTACGCGGCGCGCTTGCTTGCGCTGCGCGTTCGGACGCCGCGGCGAAAGGAGTTGGCGTTATGGAATCGTCGGAATTTCCGGCGTTTGTGCGGGGGCTGCCGGAAGCGGACCTGCCTTTCGACGGCCTGCGGGGCTGGCTGCTGCAAAGCGACGCGGGGCAAGTGTCGTTCAACGAAGCGGATGTCGAGGTGGCCGTCCCCGAACACTCGCACGGCGATCAGTGGGGCGTGGTCATTGACGGCAAGATCGACCTGACCATCGGCGGCCACACGCGGACATACACGCGCGGCGAGACGTATTTCATTCCGGCCGGTACGCCGCATCGGGCGCGAATCCACCCCGGCTTTCGAGCGGTGGACTATTTTGCGGATCGCGAGCGGTATCGGGTGCGGGCGCGGGGGGCGTGAGGGGCGGAAAGCGGTTTGCTTGGGTGTACCGCAAAGCTGTGGCGGTCGGCGCGCCGCCCCGCAATGCGGCGTGGGACCCGGCCAGCAGAGCCCGAAGCGCCAGCGCGGGGTTGCCCGGGGGGGCGTCGCGTTTCCGGTTAGCGTGCGTTGGCCGGGAACCCGTCGCTTGCGCTCTGGGCTCTGATCCTCGCCGCCCGCCAACATCCGGCGATCCGCCCGTTTGCTCGTCCGCGGTCCCGCGGTGCTTGTCAATCCCAGCCTCTTCTAGTACCTTCGACGGGCGGGCAGGGACGCCGGCCCCACTGGGTTGGGACGCTCGCGTTCTGCTCCACGAGACACCGAAGACGGAGGACTTATGCCTCGCCCCGTGCGCGTGCTCATCGCCAAGATCGGACTCGACGGCCACGACCGCGGCGTCAAGCTGATCGTCCGCAACCTGCGTGACGCCGGGATGGAGGTCATTTACACCGGCCTGTGGCAGACGCCGGGCACGACCGTTCAGGCCGCCGTTCAGGAGGACGTGGATGTCGTCGGCGTCAGCCTGCTGTCGGCGGCACACCTGACGATCATGCCCGAGCTGCGGCGGCGCTGCATCGAAGCCGGCCTCCCCGACATGCCGCTCATCGTCGGCGGGATTATCCCCGAGGAGGACCACGCCCCCTTACGCGCCGCCGGGATTGACGGCATCTTCACCCCCGGGACGCCGATGCAGGCGATTGTTGACGCCGTGCGCGGCTTGGCTGAGCGGCGGCGTGCGAAGCTGGAGCAGCCCGGAATCGCTCCCGATCTGAACACGCCGGTCGGTCTTTCGCGAGCGCTGACGCTGCTCAGCGAGGGCCGCAAGGACAAGTTGGGGAGAGCATCCGATCGTTCGCAAGCATTTGTGACTATTGGAATTACGGGCTCACCTGGGGTTGGCAAGAGCACTTTCATCGGTAAGCTCGCCCAGCACTTGCGAGCCCGTGGGCACCGTGTCGCGGTTGTCGCGGTGGATCCGACGAGTCCGATAACTGGCGGATCGGTGCTTGGCGATCGCCTGCGAATGATACCCGCCGAGCCCGACGAAGGACTCTTCGTCCGCAGCCTGTCCTCAGCCGGTCAGGCGGGCGGCCTGGCGCCGCACTGCGCCGAGATCGCACGCCTGCTCGGGTCCGTCGGGCACCGCGTCGTGCTCGTGGAGACGGTTGGAGCCGGGCAGAACGACACCGACGTGCGCACGCTGGCGGACGAAGTGCTGTTGCTGGTCATGCCCGGCGCCGGCGACGCGATCCAGTTCGTCAAGGCCGGCGTCTTCGAGATTGCGACCGGCTTCGTGGTCAACAAGGCCGACCTGCCGGGTGCCGACATCACGGTACGCCAACTGCGCGAGTCGCTCGACACGCCGCGCCCGGTGTGGCCGGTGAGCGCGCTGCGGAACGAGGGTCTCGACCCGCTGTGCGACTGGGTGGAGGAGCGGCTTCAGCGTTCTCTACGGCCGACACGGGGGTCGGCCGCTACATGAGGGCGTCTCGTGTTTCGCCCCTCGGGATTCAAGCCGGATGTGCCGCTGCTGGCCGACGTGCGCCTGCACCGCGTCGTCGTTCCGGCTCTGCTTCTGTTCACCGCCTTCCGAGCGGTCACGTCGCTGCGCTCCGACAGCGTCACGTTCGACGAGCCGTTCCACCTGGTGGCGGGCGTCAACGCCTGGCGGAACGCCGACTATCGGCTCTCGCCCGATCACCCGCCGCTGGCGCGTATGTGGGCGGCGCTGCCCGTGCTATTCATGGGGTACCGCTGGCCGGAGGCGGATAACCGCGCGTGGGTGGACGCGGACAGCGCGACGTTCGCCGTCGATTGGCTGTTCGGGCTCAACGATGGGCAGCGCCTGGTGGTCGCCGGGCGCTGCATGATGGTGGTGCTGCTGTTGGCCACGTGCGCGACCGTCTATGCACTCGCCCGGACGCTCTTCGGCCCGGCCGCGGGGTTGCTCGCGCTCGTCTTGGCGGCGCTGTCGCCGACGCTGCTGGCGCACGGTCGCCTGATTACGACCGATCTGCCGGTTGCGCTCGGGATCACGCTGACACTGCTGACATTCGGGCTGCTGCTGCGGCGGGCGACCTGGCCGCGGTTGATCGCGGCGGCCGCGACTCTGGCGGGCACGAGCCTCACCAAGTTCTCGTGGTTGCTGGTTCTGCCGGCTCTAAGCGTGATGGTGGTCTGGGCGATCATGGGTCGGCGACCGATCGAGGTCCCCGGCGGACCTGGCGCGGCCGAAACAGGCGCCACCGCCAGCGTGCGACCACTAACGCGGCGGCGCGAACGGCTGGCGGTGATAGCGGGTGCGTGCATTTTCATCGCATTGGCGGTTTGGATCGGCATCTGGACGGGGTATCGCTGGCAGGTGACCATCTTCACCGCACCGCCCGGCACCGGCCCCGAGGCCGAAGCACAAGTCGAGCGGACGAAGCAGGTCATGACCGTCGCCTGGGCCGCGGCGCTGCGCGACACGGATGGCAACGTGCGCCCCGGGTTGCCGACCCTGCTCCACTGGGCGGCCAACGCCGGCATCCTCCCGGAAGGCTACTTGTTCGGCCTGGCCCGCACCTTGTTCTTCACCGGCCAACGCCGCGCGTACCTGATGGGCGAATACTCCGACATCGGGTGGCGGAGCTACTTCCCGATCGCGTTCGCCCTCAAGACGCCGATCGCGGTGCAGCTCCTGCTGGCGGCGGGCATCGTGACGCTCCTCCTGCGCCGTGCGCGGGCCGCCGATCAGGTACTGCTCGCCGGGGTGGTCACGTTTGCCGTGTTGTACGCCGGCTACGTGATCAACGCGCGGGTCAACATCGGTCATCGACATCTGCTGCCGCTCTATCCGGCGTTTTTTGTGCTGGCGAGCGCATGTTGCGTGTGGCTGACGCATCGTGTCGGACGTTGGCTGGTCGCGGGGGCGGTGGTCTGGCTGCTTGGGGCACACGTATGGATTCACCCGCATTACCTGGCGTACTTCAATGAGCTTGTGGGGGGGCCCCGGCACGGATACGAGTACTTCGTCGACAGCAACATAGACTGGGGACAGGACCTGCTGCGGCTGGCCGCGTACGCGCGGGCGCACCCGGCCGAACCGATCAAACTGGCCTATTTCGGCAGCGCGCCGCCGACGAAGTACCTCGACTGCACGGCCCTGCCGAGCTTCTTCGGCTTCGAGCCGAGCGCCGCGCTGACCGCCGGTACCTATGTGACGAGCGTGACGCAGCTCGTCGGCGTGTACGATGTGGAGGTGCGGCCCGACTTCTGGTCGGTCCGGGCGCGACAGACGTTCGGGCAGTTCGCGGAGATTGCGGCCCAGCCACCGCCGCCGGACGAGACACCCGACCGGCGCACGCAGCGGGAGCAGATCGTTGAGGAGTACGACGCCCTGCGTCCCAAGCGTCTGATAGCCCGGCTGCGCGACCGCCCGCCGGATGACCGGGTGGGGTATTCAATGCTGGTCTATCGGCTGACCGACGCGGATGTCGAGGAACTGACGCGGCCGTGAGCACACGCGGGCGCTGCGCCGTCGGGGAGCAGGTAGGGGGCCACGTACTTGCGGTTCCAGAAGTACCCCAAAATGCTGGCGTGGTTGCCCAAGTGACCCGCCCAGATCATGTTCGCCGTCCAGCCATGTTGCACGACCTTGGCGCGCAGCGTTTCGTCCGCGGCGGCGCGCGGCAGATCAAACCCGATCTTGCCCGCGGACTCCGTGTGCGCGCGATCGACCGTGCCGAAGGTGTTCGTGCCCCAGCCCAGCACGAACCAGTCCAGCGGCGAGTAGAGGTTGACCAGGTGGCCGTCCACGCGCCGCAGTAGCGCGTCCAGGTCGTACTTCGGACTGACGGCGGACTGCACGAGCACGATGTTGCGCAAATGAATGTCCTCGGGCAGTGCCTCCGCCACCATGACCGCGATCCCGCCGCCCGCGGAGTACCCCACGAGGTCGATCGGTGGCTTCGGCTCACGCTGCCGGTACGCGACAATCTGCTGGGCGATGCGTGCGGCGTGCGTGCGATTGGCCTCGTAGTCCTGCAAGTGCTTCATCGCGGTGTAGAAGGGTGTGGGCCACTCGGGGATCACGATCGCGGAGTCCACGCCCGCGTCGCGATACGCCTGGTAGACCTGATTCAGGTACCACGCTCCGCCGCCGATGCCAGGGAAGACGCAGACCAGTCCGCGTTCCTCCTGTCGAAGGGTCGGCTCCGGGCACTTGAAACAACCCGTCAGGCCGATCCCCGTTGCGAGCAGTACGATCCAGAATTGTGTTTTGCGCATAGATCTCAGTGTCCCGTGTGTCCGAACCCGCCGGTCCCGCGCCGGCTGTCGGCTAATCCTTCGACCTCAACCACCTCGACGTGCGCGACCGGAGCGATGACAAGCTGGGCGAAACGCATCCCGCGCTCGATCGTATAGGGCGCGCGCGCGCAGTTCGCCACGATGACCTGGAGCTCCCCCCGGTAGTCGGCGTCGATCGTCCCGGGCGCGTTCGGGAGCATCAACCCGTGCCGCAGAGCCAGCCCGCTCCGAGCCCGCACCTGTCCCTCGTATCCCGGCGGAATCTCCACGTACAGCCCGGTCGGAATCAGCCGGATTTCGCCGGGCGCAACCGTGATCGGTTCGTCGTTGGCGGCGAGCAGGTCCAGACCCGCCGCGTGCTCACTCATGTACCGTGGCAGGGGCAAGTCTTCCAGCCCTGGCCGCCGACGGACTCTCAGGGTTGCGTTCATCACCGCGTTCCAAATGGAGCCTTGATTTTGCTTGACCGGCCGGGCCGATCGGGTGCAATATACACGGATGGGCTGCATCCGCCGAATCCTGGCCCAGTAGGTGGCGCTCTTGGAGAGACTTACGTCGAACCCGCTTCCCGCCGCGCTGCCCGACCTGACGCCGCTTGCCTTGCAGCGTGAGGGCCACGAGTTGGAGTTCACCCTCCGCTCGCAGCAGGACATCCTCGCGCAATTGCCGGACGAATATGAGCGGCTCCTGGCCGAACGGCTGGCCGGCACTCTCGCCGAGGAGGCTCCGCTCACGGCCCGCATCAACCTCGAGAATCTCTCGGCTATCAGCAGCCGCCAACTCGGTTCGCTCATCGCGCTCGGCAAGGTGCTCCGCCCGCGATTCGGCCGGGTGCTCGTCATCGGCGTGAGCCCGGGGATCCGGCACCTGCTTCAGATGACCCGCACGGATCAGTTCTTCACCGTGGCGTGCTAGAGCGTCCTGCCCCTGCCCGACCTTTTGGGGCGGAAACCGCGCGCACGGCGGCCAGCGTGTCCCGCCAGTTGGTGAACCGGATGGCGCGGTCGTCGATCCAAATATCCGCCACTGGCTTGCCCATGTGCAGCCCGTCGTATGCGAAGCCGTGGTCGTCCAGCCATTGCCGGGTGACGCGGTACTCGCCCCAGCTCCGGGCGGTATAGATGACGACGGTGTACCCCGCGGCCCGCAGGCGGCGCAGCCCCGCGCGGGCGCCGGCGATCGGCTGGGCCAGGGGCCGCTCGGGGAACGTCTCCTCCGTGCAAATCACGCCGTCCAGATCCACCAGGATCGTCTTCGCCCGGGCCATCGTGGCTCTCCTCTACGGCCGGCTGCGCCGCAGACGTACCCGCCCGCGACGCGGACCCGTATAATCGCGGGTCGTCGCCAGGAGAGCAATCAGGCCGCACGGGAACACGAACGGTGATTATCACGATTGACGGACCGGCCGGATCGGGCAAAAGCACCGCGGCGCGTAAGCTGGCCGCGAAGCTGGGCATTCCGTATCTCGACACGGGCGCCATGTACCGCGTTGTCACGCTGGCCGCGCTCGAGACGGGCATCGACCTGCACGACGAGGCGGCCCTGACGCGCGTCGCGGAGCAGGGCCAGTACGCGCTCGACCCCGGGCCGACACACATCCGCGTCACGCTGGACGGGCGCGACGTGACCGAGGAGATTCGCTCGATGCGGGTGAACGACCACACGCGCTTCATCGCGGGCTCGCCGGGCGTGCGGCGCGCGCTGATCCAGAAGCAGCGCGAGATCGTGGGCCGCATGGGCGACGTGGTCACGGAGGGGCGGGACCAGGGGACGGCGGCCTTTCCCGACGCCGACGTCAAGTTCTTTTTGGATGCAGCCCCGACGAAGCGGGTCGAGCGCCGTTACCACGAGCTGCTGGCCGATGGCGAGGAGGTGACCTTCGACCAGGTGCTCGCCAACGTGCTGGAACGCGACCGCACCGACAGCCAGCGGCCCGTCGCGCCGCTGCGCATGCCCCCGGGCGCGATCCAGATCGACACGACCCACCTGTCGATCGCCGAGGTGCTCGACGCCATGCTCGCGCACTTGCGGGATGCGGGCTGGCTGAGTCAGGTCACCGGGAGCATCCCAGACTGAGGGTTCAGGGTTCGGGGTTCAGGGTGCAGGGGGCGGAGTTGCCGTACCGGCCAGGTACTCCATGAGCGAGCGTCAGATGGACCCACGCCTCGAGACGGGGCCGCCGCCGACCATGCGGTGCGGCTACCGCTTCGCACGTTACTTGTCGCAGATGGTCTGCACCTTCGCGTTTCGCGGACGCGTCTTCGGGTTGCGGCACGTGCCGGCGCGCGGCGGCGTGCTGCTCGTGAGCAACCACCAGAGCTTCCTCGACCCCATCCTCGCGGCACACGCCATCCCGCGCGAGTGCCACTACATGGCCCGCGACACCCTCTTCCATCATCCGCTCTTCCGCCGGCTGATCGGGTACCTCAACGCGTTTCCCGTGAAACGCGGCACCGCGGACATGGGGGCGATCAAAGAGACCCTGCGGCGGCTCAAGGCCGGCAAGATCGTGCTGACATTCCCCGAAGGCACGCGTACGCGCGACGGGAGCATCGGTCCGATGCGGGCGGGCGTCGTTTTGCTCGCGCGCAAGACCCGCGTCCCAGTGGTGCCCGCCGTCATTCTGGGGGCTTTCGAATCATGGCCGCGGACCTCGCCGCTGCCCAAGCCGCACCCGATCCTGGTGGCGTACGGCGAGGCGCTGTATCCGCACGAGCATCCGGAGTGGGACGACGAGGAGTGTGTCGCGGTCGTGCGCGAGCGCATCATCGGCTTGCAGGAGCAATTCAGCTCGCACTCGTACCGGCTGACGGTTGGTGCCGCGCGGGGCCGGAAGAAGCTCTGAGATGCGTTCGTGAGCGCCACATGAGCGAGATCGCAGATTTGAAGGCGATGGGCGCGCGACTTCCCGAGCTGCTCGCTCCCGCCGGCGACTGGGAGGCCGTTCGCGCCGCGGTCGCAAACGGTGCCGACGCGGTCTACTTCGGGCTGGAGAGCTTCAACGCCCGCCGGCGGGCGACGAACTTCACGTGTGCCGAGCTGCCGACCGTCATCGGCTACCTCCATGACCGCAACGTCAAGGGGTACGTGGCCTTCAACACGCTGGTTTTCTCCGAAGAGCTGCCGCAGGCCGCCGAATACGCGGTCGCGCTGGCCGAGACCGGCGCGGACGCCGCGATCGTACAGGACCTGGGGCTGGCGCGGCTGATTCGCCGGCTCGCGCCCAGCCTGCCGCTGCATGCCTCGACGCAGATGACGCAGACCGAGGCGGGCGGAATCGAGTGGCTCCGCGAGTTGGGCATCCGGCGGGTGATTGTGGCGCGCGAGCTGTCGCTGGCGGAGTTGGCGCAGCTCGCCCAAGCCACGCCGATGGAGCTGGAGGTCTTCGTGCACGGGGCCCTGTGCCTTTCGTACAGCGGGCAATGCCTGGCGAGCGAGGCGTGGTGGGGCCGCAGCGCCAACCGCGGGCTGTGCGGCCAGGCGTGCCGGCTGCCGTATCAGCTCGTGGTGGACGGCCAGACGCGCCCGCTGCCGAGCCGCGACTACTTGCTGAGTCCCCAGGACCTGGCCGCGTACGACCGCGTGCGTGAGCTTGTCGCGCTCGGCATCGCCGGCTTCAAGATCGAGGGCCGCCTCAAGAGCGCCCAGTACGTGGCCGCGGCGACAAAGGTCTATCGCGCCGCTATCGACGCGGCCGTGGCGGCCAGGGAGTTCTCACTGTCCAATGAGCAGCAGGCCGGCCTCGCGCAGAGCTTCTCACGCGGGTTCACGCACGGCTTCCTGGACGGGATCGACCATCAGCGGCTGGTGCAGGGGCGGTTCCCGAAAAGCCGCGGGCTCCATGTCGGGCACGTCGTCGCGCAGGCCGGCGACGGCGTGATCGTCGAGCTGGTCGAGGCGGGCGGAGCGGCGGAACTGCTCAAACCGGGTGACGGCGTCGTGTTCGACGAGGGCCACCCGGAGCGCGACGAGCAGGGCGGCCGCGTTTTCACCGTTGAACCGGCCGTTCACGCTCCAAGCGCTCGCGCGGGGCGACATGGCGCGCACGCGCGAACGGCATCTGCGCGACGGGTCAAGCTCACCTTTGGTCGCGACGATGTGAACCTCGCCGCCATCGCCGTCGGGTGCCAGGTCTGGAAGACGGACGATCCCGCCCTGCGCCGCCGCTTGACCGGCAGTTACGGCCGCGACATCGTAGCGCGACGTGTCCCCGTGCACGTTCGCGCGGTCGTGGACGCGGACGGCCGCCTATGCGTTCAACTTCGCGACGACGACGGACACGAGGCGCGCGTGGCTCCCGACGATGCCCTCCATGCGGCGCAGAAGCACCCGCTGACCGTGGACCTGCTCCGCGAGCAACTTGCGCGGCTCGGCGGCACGCCGTTCGAGTTGGCGACGATCGAGCTGCTCGGTCCCGACGGCCCGGCGACGTCGCTGCCGTGGATGGCGCCCAAGAGCGTACTCAACGACCTGCGGCGGCGCGCCGTGCAGACGCTGCTCGAGCAACGTCGGGCCCACGCTCGGCACGAGGTCGTCGAGGCGGACGCGCTGGACCGCCTCCGTAGCGGAATCCTCGCAGACAGGAGCGGCCCCCAGCCCGCACGGTTGCACGTCCTGGTTCGCACGCCGGAGCAGCTCGCCGCCGCGCTCGGCTGGTCGCCGCCGGACGGTTCGGTTCCGCTCGCGACGGTGTATTGCGATTACCGGGATATCGGTGAATACGACGCCGCGGTCCGGCAGGCTCGGGTAGCCGGGCGCGCGATCGGTCTCGCGACGCCGCGCGTCCTGATGCCCGGGGAGCAGGGCCTGCTCGACCACATCGCCGGGCTGCGGCCGGATGTCGTGCTCGTGCGCAACCTGGGCGGGCTGTGCCACCTGCGGCAGCACGCACCGGACGTCGCCCTGGTCGGCGATTACTCCCTCAACGTCACCAATGAGATCACCGCCACAGTGCTGTCGGAACACGGCCTGACGCGCCTGATGGCGAGCTACGACCTCAACTGGCCGCAACTGCAACAACTGCTGACGGGCGTGCCGGCCGCTCGCCTGGAGGTCGTGCTGCACCAGCACATCCCGCTTCTTCACACGCGCCACTGCCTCTTTGCCGCCAACCTGTCCAGCGGCACGCGGTGCGGCGATTGCGGCTGGCCGTGCCGCAGCCACGACGTGCAACTGCGCGACCGCAACGGGGCCCTGCACACCGTGCTGCCGGACGCGGGCGGTCGCAACACGGTGTTCAACGCCGCGGTGCAGTCCGCCGCGGAGCTGATGCCGGCGATGCAAGTGGCCGGGTTGTGCCACTTCCGCGTCGAGCTGCTGCGGGAGACGCCGGCGCAGGTTGGCGAGCTGCTTGATCTTCACGCGCAACTCCTGGCTCAGCCCGATCAGTCGCCAGCCCTGGTCCGGCGGTTGGGCGCGCTTCACACAGCCGGCGTCACGCGCGGCACGTGGGCCCACGACGAATAGCCGGTGCGCTTGGTGCGTCTCGCGCCAGACGCTACGATCCTGACGTGAAAACCTGCACGATCCTCGGGCTTGAGACATCCTGCGACGAGACCGCCGCCGCGGTCGTGGTGAACGGCCGCGACGTGCGCTCCAATCTGGTCAGCTCGCAAGTGAAGCTGCACGCGAAGTACGGCGGCGTGGTGCCGGAGATCGCGGCCCGGGCGCACATCGAGCAGGTCGCACCGCTGGTCGAGGCGGCGCTGGCCGAGGCGGGCATCGGGTATCGTGACCTGGACGCGCTCGCTGTGACCGCCGGCCCCGGGCTGGTCTCGTCGCTGCTGATCGGCGTGACGGCCGCGCGGACGCTCGCGCTCACGTGCGATCTCCCGCTCGTTCCGGTCGATCACATCGAGGCCCACGCGACCAGCGCCGCTCTCGCGCACGATCCGCCGCCTTGGCCGGCCGTCGCGCTGGTCGTCAGCGGCGGGCACACGTCGCTGTACCTCGTCCGCGACTACTGCGACATCGCGCTGCTCGGCCAGACCGTCGACGATGCCGCGGGCGAAGCGTTCGACAAGGTGGCGGCGATCCTGGAGCTCGGCTACCCCGGCGGCCCGGTGATCGACCGCGTGGCCCGCGAAGGCAACCCGCGCGCGGTTCGCTTCCCGCGCACCTGGATCGACACGCCGCACTTCAACTTCTCGTTCAGCGGGCTGAAGACGGCCGTGCTGTACCACGTGTACGGGGCCGGGCAGAAGTACGGCTCCGTGGCGCACCTGACCCCGCGCCAGGTGGCCGACGTCGCCGCCAGCTTCCAAGCTGCGCTCGTCGAGACGCTGGTTGCCAAGACGGTGGCCGCCGCGCGGCACGCGGGCCTCACAAACGTGGTGGTCGGCGGCGGCGTGGCGGCCAATTCGGCCTTGCGGTCCGACCTGCAATCCGCCTGCGACGCGGCTGGGCTCCGCCTGCACCTGACCCCGCTGGAGTATTGCACCGACAACGCCGCCATGATCGCCGCCGTTGGCTACCAGCGCTTCCTGCGTGGCGAAACGGCCGACCTGCGGCTGGAGCCGCACGCCGGGCTGCTGCGGCCGCGGCGGAAGGGTGACAAGGTGGCAAAGTAACAACGTAGCAAAGCGTACCGCGTCGCGCGGTTGGCCGCCCGCGGTTGCCTTGTTACTTTGTTACCTTGTTGCTCGGCCCTCAACCCGGACGCCCCACATGGCAACCTTCTTCCTCGGCATCGATGTTGGCACCAGCGGCACGAAGGCCCTGCTTGTCGATGCCGGCGGGCAGATCCGAGCCACCGCGACGGCCGGCCACCCGAGCTTTTTTCCCAAGCCGGGCTGGTCCGAGCAACGGCCGGAAGATTGGTGGACGTCGACGTGTGCCGCTGCCCGGACGGCGCTGCGCAAGGGCAAAATCAGCGGCCGCGACGTGGGCGCCGTCGGGTTGTCGGGCCAGATGCACGGCAGCGTGTTCCTCGACGGCCGCCAGCGTGTGCTGCGCAACGCCCTGCTCTGGAACGACCAACGAACCGGAGCCGAGTGTGCGGAGATCGAGCAGCGGGCCGGCGGGCGGGCGGAATTGATTCGCCTGGTGCGCAACGTCGCGCTGACCGGCTACACCGCCCCGAAAGTCCTTTGGCTGCGCAACCACCAGCCCAGGCTCTATCGACGCGTCCGGACGGTGTTGCTGCCGAAGGACTACATCAACTTCCGCCTCACCGGCATCCTGCATAGCGACGTCGCGGATGCGTCGGGGACGCTGCTGTTCGACGTCGCGAACCGGCAGTGGTCGGTGGAACTGATGCGGCGGCTCGATCTGGACCCAGCTTGGTTCCCGCCGGTGACCGAGTCGTGCCATGTGATCGGCGGGGTGACGAAGCACGCGGCCCGCGCCATCGGTCTGAAGCCAGGGGCGCTGGTCGTCGCCGGGGCCGGGGATCAGGCCGCCGCCGCGGTCGGTACGGGTGTCGTGCGGACGGGCGTGGTCTCGGCCACGATGGGGACGAGCGGGGTCGTCTTTGCGTACAGCGAGCAGCCGGTGCCGAACGAAGACGGCCTGCTCCAGTCGTTCTGTCACGCCATCCCCGGCGCGTGGTGCGTGTTCGGCTGCATGTTGTCCGCGGGTGGGAGCCTGCAATGGGCGCGCGAGGTCTTGTACGCGGAGGCCCTGGCGAAGGCGCGTAGTGCCGCCGCCTGCGACGCGCTCTATACCGCGATGATCCGCGCTGCGGCCGCGGCGCCGGACGACGACGCGCTGCTGTTCCATCCGTACCTGACCGGCGAGCGCTGCCCCTATCCGCATCCGCACGCGCGCGGCGCGTTCATTGGCCTGACCCGCGCACACACCCGCGGCGCGCTCGTCCGTGCGGTGCTGGAAGGCGTCACGCTGGGCATGAACCGCCAACTCGACCTGATCCGCGCGCTGGACATCCCCATCCGCGAAGTCCGCCTCGCGGGCGGCGGAGCCCGCGACCCCTGGTGGCGGCAGCTCCAGGCCGACATCTATGGCGTGAAGTGCGTGTCGATGCGCTCGGAGGAAGGCTCCGCCCTGGGGGCCGCCTTGCTGGCCGCTGTCGGCGAAGGTGCGTTTAAGACCGTCGCGGCCGCGAGCGCCGCCGCGGCAAGAGTGTCGCACACGTACCGGCCGGTGGCGGCACGCCAGAAGCGCTACCAGACGCTGGCGGCCCGGCTGCGCGCGACGTACGAATTGCTGGAACCGCTGTACCGCGGCCCGGCCTGAGCCTGTTTGGTACCGCCATGACTGTTCAACAGCCTCTGACCGCTGCCGACCTGCTGCCGGCCGGTCCGCTGCGCCGCCTCGGCCGGCAGGTCTTCGTGCACGATACGCTGGAAAGCACGAACGCGTTTCTGCTCGCGCGGGCCGGCGAACTGGCGGACGGAGCGGTCGCGTGGGCCGAGTTTCAGACGACCGGACGCGGGCGCCTGGGACGGCGCTGGGAGGCCCCGCGCGGCTCCGCCGTCCTGCTGAGCGTGCTGCTGATCGAGCCTCCGGGCTCGCCTGTCTTGAGCTTTGGTGCCCTGCTCGGCTCGTTGGCGGCGTGCGAGGCCGTCGAGGCGGCGACCGACTGCTCCCCGGCCGTACGCTGGCCGAACGACATCGCGCTCGGCGGCCGTAAGCTCGGGGGCGTGTTGGCCGAGTCACAATCAATCCGCGATCGCCGCGCGATCGTCATCGGGGTCGGGCTCAATTGCCTTCAACACCTGGGCCACTTCGTCGGCGAGTTGGCCGACAAAGCGGTATCGCTCGACAACATCTCGACGCGACCCGTGAGCCGCGCCGCCGTCGCGGCCGGTCTGCTCGCGCGCCTCGATCACTGGCTGGGCGTCACCGCAGTAGGGCCGGAGGGCTGGGGGTCGTTCCGGGCGACGTGGCGGGCGCGCTGCGACGACATCGGCCGTTGTGTTACGCTGGAGCACGACGGCCGGGTGTTCACCGGCACGGCGGTGGACATCTCCGCTGAGGCGGACATCATCGTCGAGTTGAGCCACGGGGGAAGGAGGAGCTTTGCCGCCGCCAACACCACGCGCGTCTGGTAGCCGCGGCGCACCGCCGGCGGCCGGCCTAACTCCGTCGCGGCGGGCGGCATGGCCGGTCTACGGCTGCGCGGCGTTGTGCGCGTGGGGGGCGTCGGCAGGTTTGCTGTGTGTCCTCGGCGAAGCCGACGCCCAGCTACCCTCGGCGCGTCATGCCCTGCGCGTCGTGGGCGTGCCCCTGGCGGCGGGAGTCATCCTCGGATTGTGGCTCCCGCGGCGAGTCATCCGGCGGCATCTGGAGGGCGGCAGCGCTGCGACGGCGAGCCAGGACACGGAGCGCGAGCCGCCGGCCGACCGCGGCGCGCGGGGGCGCGCCGCCAAGGGGGTCGAATACGACTTCGCCGCTGCGTTCACGGGCGCTGTGGTCTTCGTCCTGGGCCTGGCGTGGGTCCTTGTGGCGGTGTTGGCCGCGACGCTGGAGGACTACCGCGGCGTGCTGACGCATCGGTTCGTGCTGGGGCCGGGGCTGACGCGCGTGGCGCTCCTGGCGCCACTGCATGTGACCCTACTGGCGCTCGGGATGATCGGCGCGACCGCACTGGTGGCATTGCACGGCTGGCACCGCCTGGTCACGCAGCCGGCGACCGGCATCGCCCGTCTGTGGCTGGTCATGCTGGTGGCTGCGGGATTCGGCGCGGCGGTGCTCACGGGGGCCACGCCGCGCACCACGGTGTGCCTGGCCGCGCCGCTGGCCACATTCCTGGCGGGCATTGTGGCCGTGGGCCGGCGGCCCGTCGGCGCGGCCCCGACACAAACCGAGCCTGACGTGCGGATGAGCCCGGCGAGACTATGGCGGCCACTGCTGGCCGTTGGCGTGAGCGCGGCGCTGGCTGCGGCGGTGCTCGTGGCGGCGACGCCGGTCACGGGCGCGACCGCCGGCGCAGGTCCGCGCGGCTTGGCCACCCTGTGCGGTGCGTTGGCCGTCGGTGTCCTGCTGGCGTGCGCCGCGCAGCGGATGTCGTCGCGAGCCGCCGGGCTGGCGCCGGTCTGCTTTCTGCTGGCGGCGGTCGCATGCCTCTGGCCGGAATCGGCGACCCATGACGGCGGGTTCCTGGACGCCGGCTGGCGCGTCGGGCTCGCCGGAATGGCGACGGCGGCGTGCGTCGTTTTCGCGGGCCGGTCCGCGTCGATTCAGCTCGGCCGGACGCAACGGGCGCTGGCGTGGGTCGGCGCCGTGGTCGCCGCCGGCAGCGGTCTCGCGTTCGCAGTCGCGCCGGGCCAGGCCGGGACTACATCCAGGCCGATGACAAGCCGCGGCGACGCGGTCGTAGTCGGTCGCACGCTGCTTGAGACATCTGGTTTGAGCAGCGTGCGGGTTTTGCTGGCGCGCGGCGGACCTCGCGCCGAAATGCCGTCGGCCTGGGACCTCGATCTGGGCGGAAACCGCTGGGATGTCGTGATCCTGAGCGGCGATCAGCCGCCCGGTCAGGCGCTGCCCCGGAGCGCGGACGACGCCCGGCGACTGCTGCGCCGCTGCGAGACCGCCCTGCGCCCCGGCGGGCGGCTCGTGATCGAGCTACCGGCGGACGAGCTCGTGCATGCCGCGCTCGCCACGCACGAGTCCGGGGCCTACGTGCTGCGCATCGTGGGCCGCGAGGCGCGATACGCGGCATTGATCCTTGGCCCCGATGTGCCGGCATGGCTGGCTCCACAGTCGGCCCCGTCCGGGTACGATATGTGGCTCTATGTGGTGCGGTGCCCGGATGACGTGGACGACTCGACTGAGCCGCCCGCGGCGCGGGCGCCCGCAGAGGAGAGTTGATGTCCCTGCTCGTCACCGGCTCGATCGGCATCGATGACGTGGAAACCCCGTTGGGACGCGTGGAGAACGTGCTCGGCGGGTCGAGCATCTATTTCGCGCTCGCCGCGTCGCTTTTTTCTCCCGTCCGCCTCCTCGGCGCGGTCGGCGAGGACTTTGACCTCCAGCGCCTTCGCCCCCTCACTGACAAGGGTGTCGACATCCGCGGCGTCGAGGTACGCCGCGGCAGCCGCACGTTCCGCTGGCACGGCCGGTACATCGGCACGATGAACGAGGCCGAGACGGTGGGCGTCGAGCTCAACGTGCTGGCCGAGCGCGGCGCGCCGATTCCGCCCGAGTTTGCCGACAGCCGCTTCGTATTTCTCGCCAATGCACACCCCGCGTTGCAGCACGATTTTGCCCGCCGGCTGTCGCAGGCCGAGTTGCTCGTCTGCGATACGATGAACATCTGGATCGAGGGCCAGCCGGACAAGCTGCGCGAGCTGCTGGCGGTCGTACACGGGCTCGTGCTGAACGAGGGCGAGGCACGCCTACTGACGCAGCGGACGAACCTGGTGACGGCCGGCCGCGACATCCTCAAGCTGGGCCCGCGGTTCGTCATCATCAAGAAGGGCGAGCACGGCAGCCTGCTCGTCTCGGCGGAGGGCCTCGCGCTGATCCCGCCCTATCCGACCGAGAAGGTCGTCGATCCGACAGGCTGCGGCGACAGCTTCGCGGGGGCGATCATGGGGTATCTCGCGGCGCAGGGGCGGTTCGACGTTCCGGCGCTGCGTTCGGCGATGGCCCGCGGCTCGGTCGTGGCCTCCTTCGTGGTCGAGTCGTTCTCGATCGACGCGCTGTGCCGGGTCACGCCCGCGGACGTGGCAGCGCGGCTGAGCACGCTGCGCGAAATCGCGCGGTTCGAGTAAGAAGATGGCGACGGGCGCCGCGCCGGCCGAGGTCGCGGCGAAACGCCCGACTGGCGTTTGGAGCAACGAGACCGTGCGTACGTTCATTGCCGTCGAGCTGATTGCGGAGCTTCGTCGACCGCTGATCAAGCTGCTCCGCGGCCTGCCGCGCTCCAGCGAGATCAAGTGGTGCACGGAGCACCAGTTGCACATCACGCTGAAATTCCTCGGTGATGTCACCGACGCCCAGCTCGCCAAGGTCTGCGACGCCGCCAAGTCCGCCGGCACCGGCGTCGCGCCCTTTTCACTGCGCGTCAAGGGCCTCGGCTGCTTCCCCGCGCCGCGGAACCCGCGCGTCCTGTGGTGCGGCATCGAGGACCTCACCAACGGCTGCCGGCGATGGGTCGAGCGGGCCGATCCGCTGCTCGAAGAGCTGAATTTCAAGCCGGAAACCCGGGCCTTCACGCCGCACATCACGCTTGGGCGGAGCCGCTCGACGGCCGGGGGCGACGTGCTGCGCCAGGTGCTCGATACCACACCGCCGCCGCAGACGGGCGAAATGCTCGTGCAGCAGATCGTGGTTTTTGAGAGCCGCCTGCTGCCGGGCGGCGCCCAGTATCACCCGCTCGCGACGCTGCCGCTGAGGGGGCAGTCAACGTAGGGTGCGGCCTCGGCGCGCCACTTTGGTGCTGCAGCCGGCCCTTTCCGGGGCTCTATGAACGTCCTTCCAGCCGCGGCATCAGCGCGCGCAGCCGCCGGCCGACCTCCTCGATCGGGTGCTGCGCTTCGCGCGCGGCGAGCGCGGCTGCGTGGGCTCCGCCGGCCGCGTGTTCGGCCAGCCACTCCCGGGCGAACTCACCCGATTGAATCTCGGCGAGCACTTCCTGCATGGCCTGGCGCACGCCCGCGCCGACCACGCGCGGACCGCGCGTCAGGCCGCCATAGGCCGCCGTGCCGCTGATCCGCTCCCTCATGCCGGTCAGGCCGCCTTCGTAAACCAGGTCGGTGATGAGCTTGACCTCGTGCAGGCATTCGAGGTACGCCACCTCGGGCGCGTAGCCGGCTGCGACCAGCGTCTCGAAACCCGCCCGAATCAGCTCCGCCAGCCCGCCGCACAGCACGGTCTGTTCGCTGAACAGGTCGGCCTCGGTCTCCTCGCGAAACGTCGTTTCGAGGATGCCCGCCCGTCCGCACCCGAGCGCGCACGCATAGGCGAGCGCGACCTCCCGCGTGTTGCCCGCCGGATCCTGCTGGACAGCGATCAGCGCCGGCACACCGCCGCCCGCCTGGTAGTGCCGCCGCACCATCGGCCCGACGCCCTTCGGCGCGACGAGGAACACGTTGACACCGGCTGCCGGCACAATCTTGCGGAAGTGAATCGCGAACCCGTGTGCGAAGCCGAGGTACGCCCCGGCCCGCAAATTCGGCTGCACGTCGGCCGCGAAAACCTGCGGCTGAACCTCGTCCGGGATGAGCAGCATGACGACGTCGCCGTGGCGGACGGCTTCCGCCGGCTCGCAGACGGTCAGGCCGGCTTCCGCAGCGCTCGGCCGTCTGGCGCTGTCGCGGCGAAGTCCCACGACGACGTCCAGCCCGCTGTCCCGCAGATTGAGTGCCTGGGCCTGCCCCTGCGACCCGAAACCGATCACCGCGATGCGCTTGGACTGGATGACGCCGGTCCGCACATCGCGTTCGTACAGGACGTTCACGGCGCGATCTCCTACGCTGGCCCCGCCGCGCCCGGGCCGCCAGCCTGGCTCAGAAGGCATCCCGCATCCACGGCGTCGGTCCCGCAAAAGGCGCCGCCGCCGCGGCGAGATCGGGGGCCGGTCCGCTGGCCAATCCGGCGAGAACCAATTCCGCAGGCGTCAGAAAACCCGTGTAGAGCGCCGCGAGCCCGCGTACGTGAACGGCCAACGTCCCGCGCCCGCCCGGATGAACCTCGCCGTGCCCGTCCGCCACGTGCAGCACCCAGCGTCCGTTGTTTTCCGCGAGAACTTCGTCGCGCACGTCCAGGTGCAGCTCCGCGGCGACCCCGGCGGGATAGCCCCGCGCCGCCAGCGCCCGCGGCACATGCACGATGCGGGTCATCCACGGCGTGCGGCCAACGGCGGTAGCCGGCACCTCGGCGAGATGCATGAGCAGCGGGTCGAACGGCCCCGACCGGAAAATCACCTGGTCGCGGATGGTGCGATAGTCCGCAATCAGCGTCAGCACGCGTCGGGCAGCCTCCGGCGTGACCGCCGCCATGTCCAGCACGCGCAGGTTCGCGTGGGCCATATCCACGCTTTGCGACAGCAGGTACGCGTACCCCTCGACCGTCGGCCCGCGGCAGACGACGTACGCCTGGGTCTTCTCGCCGCGCTGTTCGCGCACGCGCCACCAGTTAAATTCGCTCCGATCCAGATTCCCCGCAGTCCGCGCCGCAGCTTGCCGGTAGACGGCGCGAATTTGCGGCTCATCGTCAGGCGTGGCGGCCCGCACGGCCAGCGTCCGGTCGCGCAGGTCGATTGACTTGGCCGTTAGCGTCACTTCACAGGACACGCCCGCCAACTCGTAGCCCGCCCGCCGGTACAACGCCACCGTCGCCGGGTACAGCGTTGAGAGCGAACAGCCGCCGTCGTACAGCTCGCGCAGCACCGCCGACAGCAATTCCGTGGCCACGCCGCCCGCCCGATGCTCCGGCGGGACAGCCACGACGGCGATACCCGCCATCGGCACCGCCTGCCCGCCGAACCACTGCCCCTTCGGCAGGATCGCCAGGCCGCCGACGAGCGCACCGTCCCGGCGCACAAAGCGGAAATTCCCGCGCCCAGCGGCATCGAAGTACGGCCGGAATCTCTCCGGAGCGACGACGAACGCCTCGCTCGCGATCTTCCCGAATTGCTCCAACTCGCGCTCGTCGCGTGGCGGACCGATGTCGAAGGGCGTGGACACGCTGGAGTTCCTCCATCCGCTGTGCGGGAAAACGCCCTCCGTCGCGCCGTGCGGCGGAGGGCCCGGCCATTATACGGCCCGCGCTCCCGTTGCGTCTGCCCCGTCCGCGTGCTACGAATGGGGCCATGCCGCGGCAGAATCGCCAGCCGGACGAGTTGCGCCCCGTCGAGATCGTGCGCGGGTTCACGCGTACGGCGCCGGGTTCGGTGCTCATGCGCACGGGGCAGACGCACGTGCTGTGCACCGCCAGCATCGAGGAGACCGTGCCGGCCTGGCGCGTGGCGAGCGGCGCGGGGTGGGTCACCGCCGAGTACGACATGCTGCCGGGCTCGACGCCCCAGCGCCGCCCGCGCAGCCGCGAGCGCCTGGACGGACGAACGCAGGAGATCCAGCGCCTCATCGGGCGGTCGTTGCGGACGGTCGTGGACCTGCCGAAACTTGGCCCGCGCACCATTTACCTGGACTGCGACGTGCTCCAGGCCGACGGCGGCACCCGGACCGCCGTGATCACCGGGGCCTACGTGGCGCTGTGCGACGCGCTTGCGGTGGGGCGGCGGCGTGGACTGTGGGGCACGGACGTGCTGACCGCCGGCGTCGCCGCGGTGAGCGTCGGCCTCGTCGACGCCGAGCTGCTGCTCGATCTGGACTATCGCGAAGACGTAGCGGCCCAGGTGGACTGCAATCTCGTCCTGACCACGCGCGGCGAGTGGGTCGAGGTGCAGGCCACCGGCGAACACGCAACGTATACCGATGACGATCTGGCCCGGATGATGGCCCTGGGCCGACGGGGCATCGAGCGGCTGTTCGCGCTGCAACGTGCGGTGCTCGCGGACCGGCTGCCGCAGCAGGAGTGAATCATGCCCCGCATCAATGCACGGGCAACGTCGGTCGGCCTCGGCACGCTCTGCACGTTGCTCCTGCTCGCGTCCGGCTGCGAAACGCCGGGCGGCGTGCGACCATTCGGGGCAGCCCCGGACGAGGACATCTGGGCGATCCGCTGTATCGGCTTGCAGGGCCCGGATCGCTTCCAGCGGGCGGAGGGTTACGCCACCGCGATCAAGAAAGTGACCGGCCTGAAGCCTGAACTAGTGCAGGTGGTCTCCGAAGAGGATGAAACGACCGTCTTCTACGGCCGCTACCGCCGGATCGACGCGGGCCTGACGGGTTCGGTGCGGTACGAGCCGGACCCCCGTCGCGACCTGGACACGATTCGCTCGCTCCGCTTCGAAGCCCGCGACGTCTGGCCGTTCATGCTGGCGACGATGGACGTTCTGCCGACCTACCATTCCAGCCACCCCGAGTGGGACCTCAATAACGTCGCCGGCTACTGGTCCTTGCACGTGGCCGTGTTCTACAACACCGACACGATGCACAGCCGGCGGTACGCCACCGAGGAGTACTGCCGGATTCTGCGCGAGCAGGGCGAGGAGGCGTATTTCCATCACGGGCCGGCGCGGAGCTCCGTGTACATCGGCGCGTTCCCCTTCGAAGCCGTCTCCGAAGTCCAGCGCGAGGATCCGCTCGCCGGCCGGATGGTGAAGTCTGTGACCATCGTCGACCCCCGCATGAAAGCCGCCCAAGAACGCTTCCCCGTCAGCCTCGAGAATGGTCACAAGGTGGTGAGTATCACTCGCGACCGCGCCGGCCAGGTGAGCGAACGCGATACGACGCCTTCCTTCCCCGTGATCATGCCCAAAGCACAGCGTCGCATAGATCGCGCCGAGGGGCGGCCGTGAAGCGCGCGCCGGACGTCGTGCTCGCCACTCGCAACGCCGGCAAGTTGCGGGAGCTGCGCGAGCTGGTCGCCGGCTCGCTGCTGACCTGGCACGGCCTGGCCGAGTTTCCGCACGTCCCCGACGCCGAAGAAACCGGCCACACGTTCGCCGAAAACGCCCGCCTCAAAGCGCTGCATTACTGCCGCGCAACGGGCCTGCCGACGCTGGCGGACGATTCAGGCCTCGAAGTGGATGCGCTCCGGGGTGAGCCGGGCGTGTGCTCGGCCCGCTACGCCGGCACGCCGCGCGATGACGCCGCCAACAATCGCAAGCTCATCCTGGCGTTGACCGCGGTGCCGCCGGAGCGCCGCGTGGCCCGCTTTCGCTGCGCGATGGCCTTCGCTGAGGGCGGCGCGGTGCGGCTCGAAACGGAGGGTGTCGTCGAGGGCCTTGTCATTGACCCGCCGCGGGGCCACAACGGCTTCGGGTACGACCCGCATTTCCTGCTGCCGGACCTGGGGCGCACCGTGGCCGAATTGCCCGCGGAGCAGAAGCACGCGCGGAGCCATCGCGGCCAGGCGCTGCGGGCCATGCTGCCGAAGGTCGACGCGCTGCTCCGCGGCCGCGCTGCGCCGGATGCCCCGTCGTGAAACGTCCCGCCTTTCACCGCCTTCCACGCTGGATCGGCGTCGGTGGGCTGTTGCTCGCCGCCGTCGTCGTCAACCAGTCGGCCACGCACTGGCGGGCGAACGTCGTGGACGATCACCTGTTCGCCTACTACGGCTGGTGCGTGTCGCAGGGGGCCCGTCCGTATCTCGACGTGTGGGACAACAAGCCGCCGGCGATCTGGTGGCTCAACGCCGCCGCGTTCCGCCTCTGCGGGCCCGGCGTGGGGGCCGAGCTGCTGATCGGTGCGCTGGCCATGCTGACCACGCTGGCCGCATTCGTCGCGACCGCCGGTCGCACGTACCACCGCTCGCTCGTCATCCCCGCGGCGGCGGTCGCTGCGATCCTGCTGACGCACCACGAATTCGAGTGCGGCGGAAACCGTACCGAGACGTACGTTATGGCCTGCGAGACGCTCGCCGTGCTGGGCTACGTGCGCTGGCTGCACGGTCGCCGCTGGTGCTGGCTGTTGCTCGGTGGGTTGGCGGCCGGCGCGGCGCCGCTGTTCAAGCAATCGGGGCTCGCGGTCAGCATCGCCGTCGTACTCCACCTGGCATGGGTGCAATGCCAAGCCCGGAGCGCGGGCGGGCCACGACGCCGATTCGACTGGCGGCCGTGGGCCGTCGCCGCCGGCGGGTTCGTCATCGCACCGGCGGTCGCGACAGTCGCATTGGCTTCACAAGGCGCGCTGGGCGAAGCTCTGTTTGCCGTCGGACGCTTCAACCGCGCGTACTTCGCCGCCGGACAGGCCACATGGGTCCACGTCACGCAGCCGCTCCGCATTTTCGCGCCGTTCATCGAGGTCTTGACTCCCGCGCTGCTGATCGCCGCGGCCGGACTCCTAAGCGGCTCGTGGAAACGCGTGCGGCACTGGCAAACAAACCATGTGAGCACTCCGCCGCGGCGCGGCGTCGGACTGTTCGCGCTGTGGTTTTTGCTGGCGCTCTACCTGGCGTGCGTCGGCCCCGGGCAGCGCGGCTATCACCTCATGCCGATGCTGCCTGGGCTCGGATTACTGCTGCTCTATCCGCTGCATCAGTTGGCGGCGCGGGCCGGCCTGCGCCAGCGCCTGGCGGCATCCCCCGCGGCCACCGCGTTTGTCGTCGTTTGGGGTTGCGTCTTGTTGACGCTGGCCCGCGGCAGCCTGGCTGAGGCCGCCCGGGCCTGGGACACCAAGCCGCACTGGTATGCGCTCGCGCGCACGCGCCCCGCCGCGTACGAAGCCCAGGCCGTCGAGGTCGCCCGCCTGACGCGTCCGGATGAGACGATCTACGTCTGCGGCTGGAGCCCGGGGACGTATCGTTATGCGTATCGCCGGCCGGCGTCGCGTTTTGCAACCCTCGAGAAGCTCGGGCAAGTCGGCGAATACGCCCGGTTCATGGAGGACGGGGCCCGGGCCGATCTGTACCGTCGGCCGCCCAAAGTGCTGGTCATTTCGACCCGCGAGTACCCGGGGTTGATGACGCCGCCGCTGAGCGAGTTCGCGGCCTGGGTGCAGCGCCATTATGTGCTGCACTGCGATATCCAGGGCATGAACATCCTGATCCGGCGCGAGTGAGCCGGCGCCCGCGCACCCGAGTTGCGGACCAGGCCACAGCGACGTAGCATTTGCTGATCGTGATCTGACGTACGAGAGAACTCGAATCGTAGTGCGTGCCAGCTATGCCTCCGTCTGCCCGCGGTGTCGTCGCCATCTTCCAGGGCTCCTTTGACCCGGTCACGTTCGGGCATCTCGACGTGATTCGCCGCGGCGCCCAGATCTTCAATGAGCTGATCGTGGGCATCGGCCAGAATCCCGAGAAGGAGCAGCTCTTCACGCCCAAGGAGCGGCTGGAGCTGTTGCAGCCGCACATCGCGGACCTGCCGAACGTCCGCGCCGCGACCTATGCCGGCTTGACGATCGACTTCGTCCGCCAGTGCGGCGCCCACGTGCTGCTGCGGGGCATCCGCGACATGGCCGACCTCAGCCACGAGGTCCAGCTTGCCAACCTGAATCGCATGATTGGCGGCGCCGAGACCGTGTTCATGATGACCAGCGATCAGCACGTGCTCACTTCCAGCACGTACATCCGGCAGATCTACGAGATGGGCGGCTGCGACCTGGCGCGCATCGAGCAGCTCGTGCCGCCGAACGTCGCCCAGCGCCTGGCGCAGAAGCTCGCCCCGCTGCGCGCCCGCCGCCCCAACGTGGTGTTGCCGGAATGACGGTCCGCTGTGCACACCGCGACGCTGTAGCGCGCCGCCGGGCCGCGGCCGCGCCGCGCACTATCCTGCTGTGGGTCATCGTCCTCATCGTCGTCGCGCTCGGGATGCACGCCGTGGCGCCGTGGATTCTCCCGGCACGCATCTACGAGGGGCCGCTGGTGCAGATGGCGAGCGAGACTGGTGTCACGCTGATCTGGTACACCACCCGGCCCGCGCCCTGCCGCGTCGTGGTGAGCGCCGGCGGCCAGGACCGCACGTTCCCGGCCGAGGCCGAGGGCCGGCGCAACCGCGTGCGGATCGACGGCCTCGAACCCGGTACGACCTATGCCTATGAGGTCCAGCTCAACCGGGGCAGCCTGACACACGGCCTCACGTTCCAGACCAACCGTAGCGCCGATCAGCGCTACACGTTTCTCGTCCTTGGCGACAGCGGCAAGGCCACCCGCGCCCAGTTTTCCCTGGCGGCGGAGATGGCGGTTACTCAGCCGCCCGCCGACTTCATCCTGCACACGGGGGACCTCGTCTACGGCACGGGCAAACGCGCGGGGTACGAGGACCGCTTCTTCGCGCCGTATCGGCAGCTTCTGGCCCGGGTCAACTTCTGGCCGTGCCTGGGAAACCACGATGTCGAGGAAGACGACGATGTGAGCGTCTACACGGACATCTTCGAGCTGCCCGACAACGGCCCGCCCGGCGTCCCGCCCGAGCGCGACTACTGGTTCGACTACGCCTCGTGCCGAATCGCGGTGTTTGACAGCAACGCCGACGCGGCCACGCTGCGCGACCACGTCGCCCCCTGGCTCCGCACCATCATGAGCGGCAGCGCGGCCCGCTGGAAGTTCGTCGCCTTCCATCATCCGCCGTACACCGCCGGCCGGCATCACGCTGCCCTGGCGATACAGGAGACGATCGTGCCGGTCATCGAGGAGGTCGGCGTCGATCTCGTCTTCAACGGGCACGATCACAACTACCAGCGCACGTACCCGCTGCTCGATGGTCACATCGTCGAGCCGGGCCGCGGCCTTATCTACATCGTGACTGGCGCCGGCGGCGCCGAGTTCTACGACATGAAACCCGCCGACCAGCGCCCCGCCTACCTCGCGGCCTGCAACGATCACCAGCACAGCTTCACGCAGGTCACGATTGCCGGCGACGACCTGACGCTCCGCCAGATCGCCGTCGGCGGCCAGATCCTCGACGAGTTGACGCTGCATAAGCCCGCCGGGGGCAACCCGTCTTCGACCCCCACGACCGCGCCGCCGACTGCTGAACCAACCGTGCCGTAACGCGATGGCCGGCCCCAATGGTCGCCGCCCGCGCTACCCGGGCTGCGAGGTTGCTTGCCCCACCGCGAGCCGGCGACAGGTAGATACAACGTCGTCGCCCGGCACCTCGTAGCCGCCGATTTCGAGCGGCACCAGCACGTCGGGATGCTCCTTTGCCACCGAGAGCAGGAACTTGCGCACCGCGTCCGCCGTCGCGTCATCCAGTCGGGGCGACGCGACGAGCAGGCGGTCCGGCAGCGCCGCCGTACGCCCGATGACACGCAGCTTGTCGCGCGCCGGCTCGTCTCCCGCGCTGTGCTCCGGCAAAGCCTCCCACGCCCCCGCGTCAATGAAGCCCGCCGCCGCACTCCCGTTGATGACGGCCTGGGCGATGGAGCGCATGTCGGGCATGTGTCGCAGCCCACCCGGGATGGGGAGTACTTCCAGAGACAGGTCCGTTTTCTCCACGCCTGCGGCGTGCAGAAGTTGGAGCGCCGCCAGATGCGTCCGGCCGTCGTTCTCCGGCCCGAAGGCCACGACCTTGCCGCGCAAGTCCGGTGCACCTTGCAACTTCGAGCTGGCCGGCACGATCAGCACGGCGGTTTGCGCCGATCGCCCCTCGCGATCGACCGGTACCGCCAGCACCCGGCCGACGTCCTTTGCAGGCAGCCGCGCGAACTCCCCCGGCGTCAGCACCGCCACCGCATACCAGCCGTTACTAAGTCCCTGCGCGGCCTGAAACTCGAAACAGGGATCCACGGCGACCGGGCGTACCAACTGCTTGGACAGCGTATTCTGCAGGGCCAGGTAGCGCGGGAATGGGCTGAGCGCGATCACCGCCGCCGTCGGCTTCGGGTCCATGACGACCGCCACGGCCAGCGGCTTCTTCTCCAGACCCACGAAGCTGAGAAAGAACGAGCCAGCCGTTTGGCAGCCGCCGAGCACGCTCAGCGCCGCCGCCAGGATGCCGACAGGTCCCAACGCGATCCATCGCATGACGAGCTCCTTCTGACCGCACATCGTGCACATTATGTGCCGGGGACCACGGCGTAGTCGAGCAGGTCGTCGCGGTCGAACACGGGGCCGTCCTGACACGCCAGCGCCCAGCGCCAGCCCATTGCCTGGCTCGTGTCACGGACGCGCACGACACACGAGAGACACGTGCCCAGGCCGCAGCCCATCTTGCGCTCGATGCACAACTGGCAGGATAACCCCAGCGCACGCGTCGTCCGCGCCACCGCCTTCAACATCGCTTCCGGCCCGCACGTGAACACGGCGGCCGGGCGATCGCCGCGTCCGTGCCGCGCGTGCCACGCCCGCAGCGCATCGACGGCCGAGCCGCGCCAGCCCACCGAGCCATCGTCGGTGGCCATGATCGCCGGATACGGCGCGCTAGCCGGCAGCTCCACGCAACGCGTCGGCGTTGCGTCACACGCCGGCTCCTGTACAAGCCGCACGGGCAACAGGTCTCGCGTGCGCGCACCGAAACAGACGAGCACGTCGCGCCGCCCCAATTCGTGCAGTCGCCGGGCCAAATAGAGCAGCGGCGGGATGCCCACGCCGCCGCCCAGCAGGAATAACGGTGCGTCGTCCGTGGGGATGCGAAAGCCGCGTCCGAGTGGACCGGTGATGTCGAGCGTGTCGCCCGCCCGCAAGCGTTCGAGCCAACGCGTCCCGGGCCCGACGGCGCGCGAGAGTACGCGCACATGCACGTTCCCGCCTGGCGTGCTCCACTGATCGGCGATACTGAAGGGTCGTCGCAGGAACGGGGCCGAGGCACGTAAGTCCTTGTCGGACAAAGTGGGACGGCACTCGTCGCTCCATTCCACAAGCGCGGAGACTGCCGCCTCGGAATCCCGACAACGCAATTGCAGGAACTGTCCCGGCGCAGAAGGGGGAAACGCATCGACAACGCATTCGATGGCGACGTGCTCCCGACAAACCAGCGTACACGCATCGACGCGCGCTCGCACCGCACACACTGGTTGCGCTGTGGCTTCGTTGCTCATCGACGCCCCGGCTGTTGCGACATGGGTCACACTACGAGCAGCGGCCGATGGTTGTCAAAAAAAACTTCCGGGACCGAACCTGATGGTCGATCCCGGAAGCGCGCCACGGCTAGAACAGCCGCAATTTCGTGTCCAATTCAGGCGAGGTCACGGCCTCGCGTCCATCGGACTATAACAGATCGCAAGTGCCCTGTCTATAAAAAGGACTGGATTTGGCCGCCCCGCAGCACTATATGTAAGTGCTTTGTTGACAATTACTTGAAGCGTACTTTCCTCACAGCCACCCCTGACGCGCCGCAATCCGAGAGCGCTCCCGGTCACGGCCGCGCCGGCCTACTTTCGGTTGCACGTTTCGGGCGGCGAGGCGCGTACAATGCCACGCAACGTCGATGTCGTAACTGCTTCGGATGCTCTGGTGCGCAAACCCACCTTTGAAGTCGCGCTCGCGCTCGTCCTGCACGATGGTCGATGGCTCGTTGCGCGTCGTAAGCCGGATGCGCACCTCGGCGGGTTGTGGGAGTTCCCGGGCGGAAAGCTGGCGACGAACGAGACGCCAGCGGAAGCCGCAATCCGCGAGTTGTCTGAGGAGTGCGCCGTCGAGGCGACGCTGCGGCACGTACTCGATCCCGTCACCTACGAATACGCCGATCGCACTGTGCGGCTGACGCCCGTGATCTGCACTTGGACGAGCGGCGAGCCGCAGCCGCTCTGTGCCGACGTTTGCCGTTGGGTATCGACGGAAGAGTTGGTCCGTCTCGACATGCCGCCGGTCAACGTCACGATTATCCGCGCCGCCCTCGAACGGCTCGCCGCGGACGGGCGCGCACGTTAGGGCTTATCCTCTTTCCAGCTCTCCAGCTCGGCGCGGAGCGCGTCCTTCTCCGGCAGCTCGAGCACCTGGGCGATGTCGAGCGCTTCCTGCAGCGCGGTGACGGCCTCCTTGCGTTGCCCGAGTTGTCTTCGTACGCGCGCCATCTCGCGCAAGCACGTGAACTGGTTCGGCAAGTCGTCGCTCTTGCGGGTCTCTTGATATGCCAGCTCGAATTCCGCCAGCGCTTTCTCCGGTGCGGGCATTGCCTGGTAGAGGGCGCCGAGGGCGATGTGTACGGCCGGCTTCGCAACCTCGTCGGCCAGCTCCAGACACTGCGTCATCGCGTCCAGCGCGTCCGGCCAGCGCTTCTGATTCCGATACCACTGGCCGAGGTACAGCCAGGCGGTCGCCTCGTGTCGGCGGGAACCGAGGGCCTTGGCCATTTCAAGCGTCTTTTGGTGCATCGCCAGGGCGGCGTCGCTCTCGCCGAGCCGTTCGAGAATCAGGGCCAGCTTGCTGGCGACCGGCAACGCTGCGATCTGATCGTTGAGCGCCTCGAGCATGTTCAGCAACGTGCGCTGATACTCGGCCGCCTGCTGCAGGCGGGCCCGTTCCTGGCGCTGCCGTTCGTCCTCGGTCGGCTTCGCGCTGGCCTCCGGCTGCCAGGTCAGGTACACGTCGGCGAGCCAGGCCAGGGTTGCCGCCTGCCCGTAGATGTCGCGCGACTCGGTTGCCAGGTTCAGTGCGGTCTCGGCCCGCGTACGGGCCGCCTCCGAAGCCCCGTCCGACTGGGCAACCAGGCTCAGAGCCAACTCGGCGTTAGCGCGGTCGAGCGGATCGCCGTCCATCCGCGCGAGGTCGCTGATGATCCGCAGCCGGCCGGCCGCCCGGTTCCGTCCTTCGGATCCCAGGTGCAGCTCCAACTGCGCCAGCAGCCCGAGCGCGGAGCGGAAGCGGCGGTCGCTATCCACGGCTTCGTTCGCATAGTGCAGGGCGTCGCGGGTCCGGTTCGCGTGGGCGGCGACCGTCGCGACGGCAAAGTACTCGAGGGCCGAGAGCGACCGCGTGGGCGGCCCATAAACGCGCTTCGCGACCGCCTCGTCGAGGTCGGACACGTTCAGGCGCGCCAGCACCCAACGCGTGGCCTGGTCCAGGACCTCCACGACGCGCCCAGCAGGAATGATCACGCGCTCCGCGCCGGCGTTCGGATCGTCGAGGCGCGTCAGCGTGAGCTGCAGCATGACCGCATCCGACGGACCGTTGCAGTGGCCGCTGAGCAGGTATCCCGCGCCCAGACCGCGCACGACCGTCGGCCACGGCGGCGGCGGCGCGTTAGGGTCCTGAAGCTCCTGCTGCGCCTGGTACAGGCGAATCGTCGGGATCGCAACCAGGGCCGGCACGCGGCGGAGCCGCCACGTCAGCACCTCCTCGAACGCGCTGGCCAGCCAGGCATCCCGCGGGTCGCCCTCTTTGTCCGCTTCAAACCCGACTGCGGCCAGACGCGGACGCGCATCGACTATCGGCTGCGTGCTGGCGGCCGTCGCCGGCGCCGGCGGTTCCGCGCGCACCGCGACGCCGCCCAACACAAGCACCACGCCCAGCGCGGCCGCTACCAGGCCGTTTCGTGCGCTCACGCACCACCCATCGCGGCGTGCAGGATGATCTCCTGCGTCGCCGCGCCTCTCTGGAATTCGGCAATGATCCGCCCGCGGTGCAGCACCAGGATGCGGTCGGACAACGCGAGCAGCTCGGGCAACTCGCTGGTGATCAGCAGAATCGCCAGCCCCGCGGCTGTCAATTCGTTCAACAGGGCGTAAATGTCCGCCTTGGCCGCCACGTCGATCCCCCGCGTCGGCTCATCGAGCAGCAGGATGCTCGGTTCGCTCAGCAAGCCGCGCGCCAGCACGACCTTCTGCTGGTTCCCGCCCGAGAGTGCGGTCACCGGCGCCGTCAGCGCCGGGCCACGGAGGTTCATCTTCTGCACATACGGCCCGCAACGTTCCCGCTCGCGCCGACGGCTTAGCAGACCGCCCCGCCGACAGCGATCCAGCGTCGACAGGCTCAGGTTATGCAGCACGGACATCGGCAGGACGAGCCCGCTGGCCTGGCGGTCGTTCGTCAGCAGCGCCAACCCGCTGTGCAGGGCGGCGCGCGGGCTCACGCGCGTCTGTCGCTGGCCGTTCACGAAGATCGCACCCCGCGGTGGTGCGCCGTAGCGGCCGTAGATCGCACCGAGCAGCTCGCTGGCGCCGGAACCGGTCAGGCCGGCCAGACCGACGATCTCGCCGGCCCGCACGTGCAGGCTCACGTCTTCGAGCAGCCAGCGGCCGGTCCGCGGGTCGGCCAGGCACAGGCCGGCGACGCGCAAGCGTTCGGGGCCCGGAATCGCCGCGTGCTTCGGAAAGAGCTGCTCGATCTCCCGTCCGACCATCCATTGCACGAGGTGCTTCGGCGGCAGGTCCCCGGCGGCAGCCGTGCCGACCAGTTGTCCGTCGCGCAGGACGGTGATGCGGTCCGCCAGGGCGTAAATCTCCTCCAGCTTGTGGCTGATGTATACAATGCCTACGCCGCCGGCGCGCAACTGCCGGATCGCCGCGAACAGCCGGGCGGCCTCCGTTTCGGACAACGCGCTGGTTGGCTCATCCATCACGAGGAGCGTCGCGTGATGGCCGAGCGCCTTGGCGATCTCGATCAGTTGGCGCGTGCCGAGCGGCAGGTCGGCGACCGGGCGCGACACGTCAAGCTGCAAGCCCAAATGCTGCTGCAGAACCGCCGCGGCAGCTCGGTGCATGGCCCGGCGGTCCAGCAGCCCGGTGCGGCCGGTCGGCTCGCGGGCCAGGAAGAGGTTTTCGGCCACCGAGAGATGGGGGATGAGCGCAAGTTCCTGGTGGATGACGGCGATGCCGTGCGCCTCGGCCTCACGCGGGCTACGGAAACGCACCGCGCGCCCGTCCAGCAGAACGTGGCCCCGGTACTCCTGGTGCACGCCCCCGAGGATCTTGATCAGCGTGCTCTTGCCGGCCCCGTTTTCGCCGACCAGGGCGTGCACTTCGCCGCGCTGCACGGTGAAATCCACCGCCCGCAGGACCGCGACGCCCGAGAAGGCCTTGTGGATTTGCAGCATCTGGAGCAGCGGCGGCTGGGCCTGCGGGTTCATGGTGGCGTGCGGTTCCTCGCAGCACCCCGACACACTACCCGCGAGCGCCCCGTGCTGACAAGCGCTGCAAAGCACGCTCGGCGCTTGAGTTCGAGCGTCGGGCGGGTATAAATGACGTGGGCGGTCCCTCCAGGGTGCGTACCCAGCCTGGAGAGCCACCCCTGGCCCGGAGAGATTCCATGAAACCGGTCATTGTGGCGCTGCTGTGTGTGGCGGCCGCCTTCGGTCAGACCAAGCAGGAGCGGGAGGACGGGCTCGAGAAGGGCACGTATGCTCCCGACATCGAGGCCAAGGAGTGGATCAACACGAAGAACGGCGAGCCGCTCTCGCTGACCGAGCTGCGCGGCATGGTGGTCGTGCTGTTCTTTTGGGTGACCTGGCACCCGGGCGGCGAGATGGTCATGCCCGTGATGAACGAGGTCAACTCGGAAGTTGGCCACGCGCAGGGGGTCTTCCTGATTGGGCTGACCGACGCGAACCGCAAGCGCGTCGAGGACATGCTCAAGAAGGAGAAGGCGTTTTTCGCCATCGGCACCGAGTCGAAAGCGTACGAGGAATACAAAATCAAGGCCTTTCCGCGTGCGGTCGTGATCGACGCCAGTGGCAAGGTCTACTGGACCGGCTGGCCCGGGCAGACCAGCGAGCTGTCCAAAGCGATCCTCGACTCGATCGCCGAGAATCCGCCCTCGAAGACGCACCCCGAGGAAGCCCGTCTGGCCGAGGGCAAGCTGCGTGCGGCGCGGCACGCGCTGCGCGAGGACAGCTTTCGCGATGCGTTCAAGGCCGCCCGGGAGGCTGATAACCACGCGCTCACCGGCGACCCCCTCAAGACCCGCTGCCAGGAGCTGCTGGACCTGATCGAAGCGCTCGGACGCGACCAACTGGTCCGCGCCGAGCAGGCCGCCGAGGACAAGGACTGGGAAACCGCGGTCAGCCTGTACCGCGACGTCCGCCGCGATTACCTGGGCCTGGCCGTCGCCACCCGTGCGAAGCGCCGGCTCGATGCCCTGAAGAAGAAATCGCCGGACGTCGCCCGCATCCTCGATCGGGGAAACGAGGCGGCCGAGGCCGAAAACGAGCTCGGCAAAGCGCTGGACCTGGTTCGTGCCCGGCGCTTCGGTGAGGCTTACGTGCAACTCGAGGACATCGTCAGCAAGTACGAAGGGACCGAGGCCGCGACCAAGGCCCAGACCGTGCTCGACCGCATGAAGAGCAACAACGGCATCATGGGGTACGTGCGCGATCACAAGGCCTCCAAGGAGTGCATGAGCCTGCTGTCGCAGGCGCGCTCCTTTGTCGGCGCGCGGCGCGTCGACAAGGCCAAGGAGATTTACCGCCGCGTCATCGACGAGTACCCCGATACGACCTACGCCGAGGAGGCGGTCAAACGCCTCATCCAACTGCCGTGAGCTGCGCGGCTGCGGCCGCGCCCGGCGCAACGGCGCGGTTCGTTGCCCACCATCGTCCAACCTCGTAGAATCTCTGCGCAAGGACACGCCGTCCGCTGGACAGGCATGGCATGGCGAACAAGGATCCGTACGAAATTCTCGGCGTAGCCCAGGGCGCGACGCAGGACGACATCAAGAAGGCCTATCGTCGGCTTGCCAAGCAACACCACCCCGACCGTAATCCGAATGACCGTGCCGGCGCCGAACAGCGCTTCAAGGAGGTCCAGGCGGCCTACGAAGTGCTCGGCGACCCGCAACGTCGCACGGAGTACGACCGCTTCGGGGCCGGCGGGCCGATCCCGGACATCCACACCTGGACGACGGGGCAGGGCGTGCCCTACGAGGACGTGCGCTTCGATTTTGGCTCCCTCGGCGACCTGTCCAGCATCTTCGAGCAGTTCTTCAGCCGTGGCGCTCCCGCGCGCAGCGCGCGGCGCCGCGCCCCCCGCCGCGGCGAGCCGCGCGGTGAGAACATCGAGCACGACGTGGAGCTCGCCCTGGAGGAGGCGGCGCGCGGCACCGAGCGCGAGATCGTGCTCACCGCCACCGCCGGCGACGGCCAACCCGAGCGCATCCGCTTCAAGGTCCCGCCCGGCATCACCGACGGCCAACGCATCCGTATTCGCGGCAAGGGCCAGGATGGTCCCGGCGGGCGCGGCGACCTGATGATCCGCTGCCATCTGCGGGTGCCCCCGCACTTCCGGCTCGAAGGTCGCGACGTGCTGTACGACCTGCGGCTGACCTTTGCCGAGGCCGCCCTGGGCGCGCAGGTCGAGATTCCGACGCTGGATGGCACGACGCTCGTCAAGGTCCCGCCCGGAACGTCGAGCGGCACCAAGCTGCGGCTACGCGAGCGCGGGCTCCGCGACTCGCGCACGGGCGAGGCGGGGGACCTGCACGCGGTCGTGCGGATCGTCGTCCCCAAGGAGCTGTCGCCTCGTGCCCACCAACTTGTGCAGGAGCTCGACCGCGAGCTGAACCAGCACCCGCGGGCTTAGCGTGCGGACGCCCGCTGCGGCAGGCGGCCCGGGAGGCGCACGTGTGAGATTCGACTGATGCCGAGTCCGACTGGAAGGACGTATGGACGTGCCGCCATGCTGGGGGTGTTGCTGGCGCTGCTGTTGACCATCAGCGCCGCGGTGTACGTCTATGTCGCGCGCTACGGAACCGGGAGCCCGCCCGGCTTGCTCGGCGGCGGAGACCCGGCCGCCGAAGCGCAGCACGTACATCGGCTCCCCATCCTCCTGATCATCCTGTTGATCTCGGCCTTGCTGCTCCTGCTGTTTGTCATCGGCTCCTATCTCGTCATCCGGATCGGGCATATCATCCGCACGCCTGTGGGCGGCAAGCCCACGCCGTACGTCGATGCCTGGCAGAGCTACCGCGTGACCGACGAGGAGATCGCGGCGGCGACCGCGGAGGACACGCCCGAGCGACCGTCCGGGGACGATGCGGCGCCGCCGGCCGACGCCGGGCCTGCTGACGGGCCGCGAGAGAGCTAAGACCATGCCTGTGAATCGACCGCTGTCGTCGCCACCGCCTGCGGAGCGTTCGCGCGGTGCGCTGGAGCGCATGTTCGTCTGGGGCGTGATCAGCACCGCCTTGCTCGTGCTCGCCATGGTGGCGGTCGTGGCCTACACACGCGGCGTGTCGCGCCGGCAAGCGGACACGCTCGACGATTTGACGCGACGCGTCGCAGCCCTGGAGAAGACCGTTCACGGCGAGCGTGCCCCGGCTTATGCGCCCGCTGAAACGTCGCCCGGCGCCGAGCCGTTCTCGCGACCGGTGGAGCCGGCCGGAAAAACCCCGCGCGAGACCGGCCAGCCGCCCGCGCCCGTCAAGCCGGCACCGGCGACCGAGCCTGCGCTGCCCGCGCCGGCCGATGCACTCCTCCAGCAGCGACTGGACGCCGTCGTGTCCCGTGAACCGTCGAGTCCGGCCGACATGCAGGATCCCAAGGCAGCGGAGGCTTTGCTCGATCAAGCTGTTTCGGAGGCAGGACACGCCGCCTGGAGCCCGGCCGCCTGGGCCCGGTTGGCCGTGCTGGCACGCCTGCTGGGCCGCGATGCCGTCGCCGAGACGTTCGCCAAACGCGCCGCGGCGGGGGGCGATCCGCTCCTGCAATACACGGAGATCTCCGTCCGGGCCCTCCTGGCCTGCGGCCGGAACCAGGAAGCCCTGGCCTTGGCGCGGACGCTCCGCGGACAGACCGGCGGTGCGCCCGCCGCAACCGTGCTCCTCGCGGCGGCGCTGGTGGCCAGTGGGCAGCCCGGCCCGGCGGATGAACTCCTTGCACACGTCGAAGGACTCGCCGGCCTGGACACGCGGGACCTGCTGCTGCTCGCGCGCCTCCTGACGACCCTGGAGCACTGGGACGCGCTCGCCGCCGTGCTGGCCGAAATCGGCGAGATCCCGGGCGAGTTGGCGCAAGAGTACGACTTCCTGACCGCCGTGTCGTTGGCCCACAGCCGCCGCGCGGTCGAAGCGCTCGCCGCGTTCGACTACCTCGCGGCGCACCCGCCGCTTGCGGAGTCACCCCCGACCGACCGGCCAGCCTGGCCCAGACCCGCCCCCACGCGCTACGAGGTCGAGGTGTGGCGCGGTGTCAGCCTCATGTACGCTTCAAGACCCGATGCCGCTCGCGAGGTTCTCCTCAAGGCGGCCCAACTTCAGCCCGGCCGGGCCGATGCGCCGTACTACCTTGGTCTGCTCGAGGACCGTCTGCAACAGCACGCCCAAGCCCGCGTCCACCTGCAAAACGCGGTGACGTGCGATCCTCATCTGGCACCGGCGTATGAGGCGCTCGCGAAACTGGCCCTGGACGCCGGCGACATGGAGTTCGCGCTCGACCAGTTGAACAAGGCGATCCAGACCAATCCCCACCGCGCGTCGGCGTACTTCCTGCTGGCCCTGGTGCGGGCCCGCCTGTCGCAGCGCGATGCCGCCGCCGCAGCCTTGCAGACGGCGTTTCGGCTCGATGAACGCTATCTCGGCGAGGCCCAACAGGCGGACGTGCTGCTGCGACTGTTCACCTCCCGGGAGCTGGACGACCTGGCCCGGCCCACGCCCGTGACGGCGCCGGCGGCGTCCGAGCCGGCGGCAGGGTCAGATAACGCGCCCCCGTGAAGAGCGCAGATTTGCGCCGGCGCTGGCCCGGGGTTGGTAGAATAATATGTAGATGGCGAGGTTCGGCGTTCGCGGGATTCGCCGCGGGTCGCCCGGCGCGAGCCCGCGGTAGTACCGGAACGGAAAGGACAAGGCGTTGGCGATAAACCCGCGCGAAGACCTTTCGGTCAGGCGTGAAAACGCGCTGCTCGTAAAGGTCATCCTCAGCGACGCTCCAATGGGGGACAATCCGCTGATGGAGTTGACGGAACTGGCCCGGTCGGCGGGGGCGAACGTCGTCGGTTACGTCGTGCAACGCCGTCGGGCCTATCACGCCGCGACGTGCGTTGGCAAGGGCAAGTTGGAGGAGATTCGTCAGCGCGCCGACGTGTACGACGCGCATGTCATCGTCTTCGATAACGACCTCAGCCCGTCGCAGATTCGCGAGATCGAAGCAGCGACCAGCCGCAAGGTCATCGACCGCAGCGAGCTGATTCTCGACATCTTCGCCTCGCGGGCCCGCACCCATGAGGCCCGCTTGCAGGTGGAGCTCGCGCAGTTGGAGTACACCGCCCCGCGCCTGCGCGGCATGTGGACGCACCTGGAACGCATCGCCGGCGCCGCCGGCGGCACCGGCGCCGGAATCGTCGGCGGCATCGGGACCCGCGGCCCCGGCGAGAGTCAGATCGAGATCGACCGGCGGCTGGCGGACCACCGCGTCACGCTGCTCAAACGCAAGCTGGCGGAGATCGACCAACGCAAGGTCCGCGAGGTCCGCACGCGGCAAGACCAATACACGGCCTCCCTGGTCGGCTACACCAACGCCGGCAAGAGCACGCTGATGAACGCGCTCACCAACGCCGGGACGGTCACGGCGGATCGCCTGTTCGCCACGCTCGACACGCTGACGCGGCGGTGGGATCTGGGCAACGGGCGCTATGCCCTGCTGTCCGACACGGTCGGCTTCATCCGCGATCTGCCGCACCACCTGGTGGCCTCGTTCCGTGCCACGCTTGAGGAGGCGATCCACGCCGACCTGCTCCTGCACGTCGTGGACGCCGCGAATCCGGAGGCGGACCAGCAGATTGCGGCGGTCGACCGGGTCTTGTCCGAGCTGGGGGTCGCCGACAAGCCGGGCCTGCTGCTGTTCAACAAGGTTGACGCCGTGCAGGACGAAGCGGCTCTCATGCTGCTGTGCAGCGCACACTCCGACGCGCTGCTGATCTCGGCCCGCACCGGCCGCGGACTGGAACGGATCCGGGAAGAAGTGGATCGGCGGATGCGTGGCGAGCAGCAGCGGATGACCCTTTCGGTCCCCGCGCAGAACGGCAAGGCGCTCGGTTTTCTCGAGCGCTTCGCCGAGATTTTCACGCGCGACTACGTTGACGGCCGGGCGATCCTCGACGTCGCGATCGCGCCGCGCGCCCTGGCGCACCTGCACAGCATTGCGGCGGACATCCGGCACGGGGACTAGCCACGGCGACGCGCACGCCTGCTTGTTTGCGGCCCGCGGATCGGCGGTGGGAAATGTAGCGGTCGGCGCCCCTGCCGGCCGTAGAAGGCCCACCAACTTCCGACGGCTGACGGGTCGTTGCCCACGACACGTCACGGTCAACGACGCGTGGTGGACTTGCTGCTCGCGAGGGCTACCATTCGATCATCGGGCCGATTATGAGGGCCAGCAACGCGCGCCGCTTGCGTTTCGCTGGTTCCAACGAAGGAGTCGCCCGCCATGAAAGCTCTCCTGGCATCCGTCCCCGTCGTCCTCTGTGTCGCGATGGTCCTGGCGCAGGAGAAGCTGCCCGCGCCGGACAAGGGCAAGCCCGCCTCCGCTCCCGCGCCGGTCACCGCCGCCACCGCTACCAGTCCGCTCGACTTCACCATGCCGGACATCGACGGCAAGGACGTGCCGCTGTCGAGGTACAAGGGCGACGTCCTCCTGATCGTCAACGTCGCTTCGAAGTGCGGCTTCACGCCGCAGTACAAGCAGCTCGAAGAGGTCTACCAGAAGTACAAGGCCCGCGGCTTCCGGATCGCTGCGTTCCCCGCGAATAACTTCAAGCAGCAGGAGCCGGGCACCGCCGCCGAGATCAAGGAGTTCTGCTCCAAGAACTACGGCGTGACGTTCGACCTCTTCGCCAAGGTGTCGGTAAAGGGCGACGACCAGTGCGAGCTGTACAAGTTCCTTACCTCGAAGGACAAGACCGGCGACTCCGGCGGCGAAATCCCCTGGAACTTCACCAAGTTCCTCGTCGGCCGCGACGGCAAAGTCCTCGCCCGATTCGACCCGAAGGTAAAGCCCGACGATCCGGAGGTCGTCAAGGCGATCGAGCAGGCGCTGGAGGCGAAGAAGGCTGAGGCGCCCAAGAAGCCCTAGCCCCCTCGCACACCGCCCCCGTCCACGCGATAACCCAACGGCGCCCGCTCCGAGGCGCTACCAGTAGGTGATTACCCATCCCCACGACGGAGCTGCGCACGAGGACGCACACAGAGCGAGTAGCGTGGTTAGCCCCGCGATGATCTGCGTCGCCACGAAGATACCCACCGCAGTGCCGCGCTCCAGCCGCAGGTAGCGGCGAAACGACGTGTACAGAAACCACCACCACCAGACGGGAAAGAGGCCAACAAGGCCAACGCCCACAGCGAACGGGATCCACTCTTTCAAACGTAGCAGCAGCGGCGGCGGCACGGGCCGCCCTGCCCACCAACTCAGCAATGGCGATTCGCCCCAAAGGCCGGGCGGGTGGACCAGATTCTCCACGATACCGGGCAGGTTTAGATCGTCCCCGCCGAAGCCGGTCCACCCCAGCGCCCATGTTCCAATCACGTTCTCCGCCAGCACGCCCGCGCCGATCAGCAGCCCGATCCACGCCGCCCCGACGGAGGCATAGGTCCAGATGCGTCGCAACTGCTCGCGCCGGATGCGACAACGACCCAACGTGATCGAGAACAGCGGGACGCTGGCGGCCGAGATGAGCGCGGGCACGAGCAAGACGATCCATGTGGTCGCATTGACCGCGAGCGCTCTAACAACGTTTTGCTGTAACCACCACCGCTGGGTTGGATCAGCCAGGGCACCGGCTCTGATCGTCCTTGTCGCGTAGTCGACATATCCGAGAATGGGCGTCGCCATGCCCACCACCGCGATCATCCAGGCGACCCTGCGAAACCGCCGCAAACGGTCGGCAACTGGCGCCAGTTCCAACGGCACGCCGCGCCAAAACCGCCGCGGCCGCAACACCGCGAACCACGTCCGCACGGCGGCCCAAAACGGGCGCGGGCTGTACTCGTAATTCCAGCGGCCAACCGGCGCTGCGTCGCCTAGCAACCGCGACCAATCGAGCTGCAATCGGCATTCCGGACATCGTTCCCCATCCGCCCCGCGCAGACTCACCCCGCACCGCGGACACGACACCCCCAGCAGCGCCGGCCAACGAAACACCGTCCCGCACTCCGGGCACCGCGGCGTGTGCAGCCCACGCAGGTTGTACCCGCACCGCGGGCACGGCACGTCGCGGTCGCAGGCCCAGTCCTCCGCCAGCCCGGCCGGCAGCATCGGTGGCGCCGCGGCCCTCTCCACGTCGCTCATGCGTGCAACCCTCGCGCCGGCATTGTAGCCCAAAACCCGCCGCCGCCGATTCCACATCCCCCGGCCCGCCGCTAAGATTCCCGGCGTCCAGCTCGCATGCTGGCACCAACCCCGGGAGCGCAGTCATGGCAATCACGCTGGCTTGTATCGGCGGTCGCGCCGCCTACGACCTGCTGCACGAGGGGGCCCTCGTCGCCGAGCGGGTCGGCCCGCGGCCGACGCCCTTTGGCGACTCCCAGCCGATCCACCGCTGTCAGTCGCGGACCGGCGGGTTCTACTTCCTGTCGCGGCACGGCGAGAAGGGTTACGAGCGCACGCCCACCTTCGTCAACTATCGGGCCAACATCTACGCGCTGAAAGACCTCGACGTACGCTGCATTGTGTCCTGGAGCGAGACGCGGGCCATCAGCCACAACTTCAAGATCGGCGAGTACGTCGTGATCGACGATCTGGTCGACGAGACGCGCTGCCGCTCCCAGACGTTCTTCGAGAACCGCGGGCTCGGTCATATTCGGCAGTGGCCCGTGTTCTGCCCCAGCCTGCGTCGCGCCCTGGTGGACAGCCTGGCCGCCGCGGGCTGTGAGTTCGCCGACCGCGGGGCGTACGTCTGCGTCGAAGGGCCGCGCCACGAGACGCCCGCCGAGACGCGCAAATTTGCATCCTATGGCGGCGAGCTGCTCGGGCAGGCGCTCGTCCCCGAGATCTTCCTCGCCCGCGAACTGCAGATGTGCTACGCGAGCCTGTGCTACGTCGCCCGCTACGCCGAGGACGGCACGAACTATCGCCCGTTTGAGGATGGCCGGGCGCTGGAGGAGAAGGTGGAGCAGCAGCGCGCCGCCGCCGCCGTCGAACGCATCCCCCGCCTGCTCGAACACTTCCTCCGCATCCTGCCGGACACTCCCGCCCTGTGCAACTGCGAGTCCGCGATGAGCCCGTACACCGCTACTGGCGAGCTTGGGCTCGACTGGCGAAGCTGGTTCAACGGCGCTGAGACAGCTACCCCCGCGCCCGCCGCGCCCACGCGCCGGAGCCGCTCGTGATCCTCCGGGCCGCCTGGGTACTGCCGATCAGCGGGCCGCCGATCCGCGACGGCGCCGTCAAGGTCATCGGCGACCGCATTACTGAGGTCGGCACCCTCGACCAGGTCACGCCTGACGAGGAGACGATCGCCGACGTGGGACGGGTGATCCTGACCCCGGGGTTGGTCAATCCGCACACGCACCTGGAGCTGACCTGCTACGCCGGCCGCCTTGAGCCCGCCCCCTTCTGGTCCTGGATCTGGCAGCTTGTCAAGCTGCGCGCCGCCCCGGGGCAGGTGCAGCGCGAGCAGGAGGGCGTGCGCGAGGGCGCGTGGCAGTCGCTCCGCGCCGGCGTGACGTGCGTCGGCGACATCTCGCGCCGCAACCTGCACTGGCACGTGCTCAAGCCGATCCCCATTCGCAAAGTCTGCTTCGTCGAGCTGCTGACGCTCGCCGACGATCCGCCGCGAAATCCCGCCGAGCTGGAGACCGAGGCGGCGTGTGTCCAGGAGGACCCGTTGTTGACCGTCGGCCTCACGCCGCACGCACCGTACACGGTGCCGCTGCGGCAAATCCAGGCGACGATCGCGTTGGCTACGAAGCGTCAGCGGCCCTGGTGTACGCACTGGGCCGAGACCCGCGAGGAATGCGAGTTCCTGCGTGGTCACACCGACGCCCTGGACTCGTTCCTGCGCAGCTTGCTCGCGGCGTCCGGCATCCGCTCGCCGCGCATGGCGCCGTTCGCCTATCTGGCGAAGTGCGTCGGCGGCGCCCCGCCCGGCGCGCTGGCTCACTGCAACTACCTCGAGCCGGGGGACGCCGAGCGGCTGGCCGCGGCCGGGCATGTGGTCATGTACTGCCCGCGCTCGCATCGTTTCTTCGGCCACGAGCCGCATCCGTACCGCACGCTCTTGCAGGCCGGCGTCACCGTCGCGCTCGGCACCGACAGCGCCGCCAGCAACGAGAACCTGTCGCTGCTCGAAGAGCTGCGTTATCTGCGGCGGGAGACGCCCGAGCCCCCGCCGGATCAGACGCTCCTGCGCATGGTCACGCTGGATGCGGCCCGAGCGCTGGGGCTCCAACAGCACATCGGCTCCCTCGAAGTCGGCAAGCAGGCCGATCTTGCGGCGTTTCCCTGCCCGCGCGACACGGCCGATCCCGCCGCGCTCTTGGTCGAAACCGCACCGTTGCCGAGCGGCGTCTGGGTCGCGGGTCGCCGGCTGCTGTGATCGCTCGTTGCGGTGGGGGGGTAGCGCGGGGTTGGCGGGAAACCCATCGCCTGCGTTCTGGACTCTGACTGTCGTCACCCGCCAAGATCCGCCGAATCACCCCCGACCCCTGCGGACGCGGCTGGACCATTGTGCACCGCGGCGTCCGCTTTATGATGGTAGCTGAGAAGTCGCCCGCTGTGGTGGGCGGCGGGGCCGGGCCGTTGGAACAGCGGATGGAATCGGATCGGGAACGGTTTTCGCCCAGCGAGTTGGCCGTCGTTCTCAGTCACTACGACATCGGCGTGATTGAGAGCGCCAAGGAGTTTCCGCGCGGCTCACGCCGGGCCCCGAAGCTGCTGCTCAAGACGCCGCGCGGGCGGTTTCTGTTGAAGCGGCGTGCCTCCGGCCGGGACGACCCCTTCAAGGTGGCGTTCTCACACGCCCTGGTGGGTCATCTCCGCGCGCGCGGCTTCCCGGTCCCCGCGCTGATCGGTACGCGGAACGAGCAAAACTCCCTGCTCCAGCTCGGGGGACACGTGTATGAGCTGTTCGAGTACGTCGAGGGCGATCGGTACAACAACTCGCTCGAGCAGACCGCCAGCGCCGCGGTTACGCTGGCCCGCTATCACGCCGCCGTTGCAGATTTCCAGACGGAATGGACGCCGCCCGCGGGCAGCTATCACGACTCAGCCTCGGTGCGCACCGGTCTGAACGCGATCCCGACGACGGCGTCCGGGCATGACTCGGTCATCGGACACGAGGCGGAGCTCCTGCACCTGACGCAGGAGCTGCACGATTGGTATGACGAGGCGGCCGAGCGTGTTAACCGCGACGGCTTCGGCTCCTGGCCAGTCACGATTATTCACGGTGACTGGCATCCCGGAAACATGCTCTTCCTCGGGCCGCGGGTCTGTGCCGTGCTCGACTTCGACGCCGCCCGACATCAGCCGGCGGTCATCGACGTCGCGTACGGGATGCTCCAGTTCTCCATCCTGCGCGGCGTGGCCGGGCCGGAGGAGTGGCCGGACTTCGGCGACGAAACGCGTACGCGGCGGTTTCTGGCCGGCTACCTGACGCGCCAGCCACTGCCGGCCGAGCAACGGGCGGTGATGCCAGACCTGATGATCGAGGCCCTGGTCGGCGAGACCGTCGTGCCCATCGCCGTCACCGGCTCCTTCGGGCGGCTGCCGGGCTTCGGCGTGCTGCAAATGGTGGGGCGGAAGGTGACGTGGCTGCTGAAGAACAGCGACCGTGTGCGGGGCTGGCTGCTGGAGTGAATCGCCCTCCGAAGGACGTGCCGCGAAGGACGGAGCGTGATGAGTGACGTAGCGCAGACGACTTCGCCGGCGGCGCGGCTGCGTACCCTCCTGCGCCGCCCGTTCCTCCGAGGCTGGCGACGACCGTGGCTGATTGGGGGCGGGGCCGTCGTTGTCGTCGTCGTGCTCGCGGTGGGGGGGTGGCAGCTACTGCGGGCGCTCGGAATGTTTAAGGGCGGCACGGCCCAACAGGCGTATCACGTCGTGCAGCGCGGGATGCTCAGCGTAACGCTCAAAGAGGACGGGGAGCTGAAGCCCGTCAAGTCCGTGGACATCAAGTGTGAAGTGCCGGGCGGGAACGCCACCATTCAATGGGTCGTAGAGGAGAGCGCACGCGTCAAGGCGGGGGACCTGCTCGTCAAGCTGGCGTCGGCCGAGTTTCGGGACCGGGTGCGTGCCGCCGAGATCGAGTTCGGGGCGACGCAGGCGGCCTCGGCGGAGGCGGAGCAGGCGCTGGCGATCACGAAGAGCGAGGACGCCAGCCGGCTCGACAAGGCGGGCATCGACCTGGCGGTGGCCGAACTGGAGCTCGACCGCTACATGAAGGGCGACTACGAGCGCTCCCTCAAGCAGGCCCGGATCAACATCCAGCAGAGCGAGATGGACGTTAACAGCAAGCGGGACGAGTACGAGAAAAGCGCGGTGCTGCTCGACAAGAAGTTCATCTCTCAGTCCAAGTACGACGAATTGCGGGATGCGCTCAAGAAAGCGGAGTTGACGCTCGAGATGAGCCGGCTCGAGCTCGAAATCCTGGAGAACTACGAAAAGCCGAAGAACAAGATGCAGAAGGAGGCCGCGGTCGCGCAGGCCCGGGACGAGCTTGAACGCGAGAAGCAGCGCTGCGAGTCCCGCGAGAAGCAGGCCCAGGCCAAGGTCGAGAACCAGCGCGACACGCTCGCGCTCCGCGAAGCCACGTTGAACACGCTGAAAGAGCAGCTTGCCAAGTGCGAGATCCGCGCTCCCGCGGACGGGATGGTCCAGTACGCCGGCGGCGACTGGCGCTCGGGCAACGAGCGGGTGGCCCAGGGGCAGAAGGTGTACGAGGGGCAGACCCTGATCACCTTGCCCGACACGAGCCAGATGAAGGTCACCACCCGCGTCCACGAGGCCGATCGCCACAAGATCCGGGAGGGCCTGACGGCCCAGGTGCGCGTCCCCGCCGTGCCCGAGCGCACGTTTACCGGCAAGATCACCAAGATCGCGCAGTTTGCGGATTCCGAGCGGAGCTGGTGGAATCCGGAACTCAAGGAGCACGCTGCCGAGATCGTGCTCGACAACACCGACGCGCCGCTCTCTCCGGGCGACACGGCCCACGTCGAGATCTTCATCGAGGATGTCCCCGACGTGCTCTCGGTGCCGGTGCAGTGTGTGTTTGCACGGGGCGACAAACGGTACGTCTTCGTGCAGCACAGCGTTTCCGCCGGGCCGGTCGAGATCAAGCTCGGCCGCTCCAGCTCGACCATGGTCGAGGTGACGGACGGGCTGTCCGCTGGTGACAAGATCGTGATGGCCCCCGATGAGCGTCTGCAGGCGCTCTTGCCGGGACAACGCGGCGAGGAGGGCGATTCGAAGGGCGGCCGGCGGACCACGAGCCAGCCCACCAGCAGCACTGCCAGCCAGCCGGCGTCCGCCCCATCCAGTCAATCCACAGAGGCGACGACCGCCCCGGCCAGCCAGACCGCAGAGACGACAACGGCTCCGGCCACGGGCCCGGCGAGCAACTCTGCCACCCAGCCGGCCAGCCAGCCGGCCACCGCCGGGTCGTCCGAGTAATGCGGACCAGGGTGGCCCCCTTGGCTTCGCCGAGGCCCGGCGCAGCCCGTCGCGAGCGGGGGGCCGCGGGGAGATCCGCCGGATTTTCTTTGTCATCGCTGACCGTCCGCGCGACGGTTTGACATTGACACAGCGTGGTGTATTCTTAAGGTAGGAACCAAGAGCGTCCCAACGGCGTCAAACAGATGAGGAGTAGATAGGCAAGACGACAGGTGCGGATAATTCGGTCCTGAAATCGCGATTGACCGCCAGACGGGCTGAGCAGCATTGCGGCGGCAAACGGCCTCATACATAAGTAATCATTCCCCGAAGTAGCCGTCGGCGTAGAACGGCGACGGCAGCCGCGAGCAGCCACTCGTGGGCAATCGATGCACTCTTTGACATCACTGCGGACTTCGCGTCGCATGAGCGACGCGCGCGTTAGGCGTGGCGTTTGTCGCCCGCCCGGTCGCGGACTTGACCACCGTCGCCGGTCGCACGACGGTGCCGGCGCCGTCCACGCCGCGCCGAGAGCCGCGCGCTGACGGCGGAGAACTGACGACCGCGAGCTGACGGCGGAGAGCCGAAAGCTCCTTTGCACGGAGGTCGTGCTATGGCTGCTAGCAATGCCGTGTGGGGCATCGACATCGGGCAGTGTGCGCTGAAGGCCCTCAAGCTGCGGCCCGCCGCGGACGGCAAGCTCGAGGCCGTCGCCTTCGACGTCATCGAACACGCCAAAATCCTCTCGCAGCCCGACGCCGACCGCGACGAGCTGATTTCCTCGGCCCTGGAGAAGCTCGCTTCCCGCCACGAGTGGCAGAACGACAGCTTCGTCATCGGCGTGCCGGGGCAGCAGACGTTCGCGCGGTTTTGCAAGATGCCGCCGATCGACCTGAAGAAGGACGCGAAGAAGATCCACGACCTGGTGCGCTACGAGGCCAGCCAGCAGATCCCGTTCGACATGGAGGACGTGGTCTGGGACTACCAGGTCTTCGCCAGCGAGGGCTCGCCGGACATCGAAGTGGGTATTTTCGCGATCCGCAAGGACCTGATCCGCAAGCACCTTGGCTTCTTCAGCGCCGTCGGGATTGCTCCCACTGCCGTGCAGGCCATCCCCGCCGCCCTCTACAACTTCTGCACGTTCGACGGGCAGGCGACGACCGAACCAGGCAAGGCCTCGGTGCTGATCGACGTCGGCTCGCAGAACACCGATCTGATCATCATTGAGCCGCGCGCGGCCTGGACGCGCAACATCCCGCTCGGCGGCAACAGCTTCACCGAGGCGCTCGTCCGCGCCTTCAAGCTCTCCTTCGCCAAGGCCGAGAGCCTGAAGCGCTCCGCCGCCACCAGCAAGTACGCCCGCCAGATCTTCCAGGCCATGCGCCCCGTGTTCGCCGAGCTCGTGGCGGAGATTCAGCGCTCGCTCGGTTTCTACAGCTCGACCCACCGCGACGTCGAGCTCCGCGAGGTCCTCGCGGTCGGCAACGCCTTCCATCTGCCCGGCCTCCAGAAGTACCTGGAGAACAACCTGACCGTCGGCGGCGGCGTGCGCAAACTCGAGAAGTTCGCCAAGCTCATACCCAGCGCGACCATCAACGCGCCCCAGTTCACCGAGAACCTCCTCAGCTTCGGCGCGGCGTACGGCCTCGCGTTGCAGGGCCTCGGGCTGGCACGCATTCACGCCAGCCTGCTGCCCGCCGAGATGGCCCGCATTGCCGTCTGGGGGCAAAAGCGGCCGTACTTCATCGCCGCGGCTGCCGCCCTGGCCCTTGCGGCCGGCGTACCCTGGATCGCCAACGCCCTCGACATGCAGAAGCTCACCAGCGACAGCAGCCAGGCGCTGCGGCAGAAGACCCAATCCATTCTGCAGGAGGCGCGCGGCCTGAAGAAGCGCTTCGGGGAGGCGTCCACCGACACGGCCAGCCGCGAGAACGACGTGCAGAACCTCCTGAAGCTGCAACAGCAGAAGCTCATCGTGCCGCGCCTGTTTGCCCTGGTCCTCGAGTCCCTGCCGCCGCCCAATCCGCCCGATTTGGCGGAGGCCAAGTCCGGGGCCGCCCTGAAGGCCAAGATCCAGTCCGACCCGAAGAAGTACAGTCGCACCCTGCGCGGGCAGCTCCTGATCGAATCGCTGGACGTCCAGTACGCCGATAACGTCGAGGGGGTCAGCCTCTCGTCCGGCGGGGGTTCGGGGTCGCCCCCGCCGGGCGGCGGCGTTGCTCCGCCGGGCGCCGCCCACGGCGGGCCGATGGGGGGGGGGGACGCTGGCGCGACGCCCACGAAGGACCCCGGCTTTGTGGTCCGGATCGAGGGGCGGCTGCTCTACGGCACCATCCGCTCGGAGGTCAGCCGCTGGCTCGAAGACTACTTCGGCAACCTGCGAAAGAAGCTCACGGAAACCGGACTCGGCTTCTACCTCCCGGCCGATGACCCCAAGGACCGCTCACGCCGGTTTATCAGCGAACCCACGATTCGCTCGTACTTCGAGCAAGGCGGCGGCAAGGTTCTCCCGGCCGTCCCGGTCGCGGGCGCGCCGGCCGGCACGCCGGGCCAGACGGCCCGCACCGTGGATCCGGTGACGGAGGAGGATGCCCAGTCCGACTGGCGTGTGAGCTTCACCTTCAAGGTCCGCCTGGGTGACATGCCGCCGGCGCCGCCGGAAGTCAAGAAGTAGCCGACACGACGCGGCGGCACCGTGGCCGCCCGAGCGTAGGAGACCGACAATGCAATTCCTGAAAGCGCATTGGATCTTGCTGGCGTGTGGGCTGGTCGGGCTGCTGGCCATCGGCCTGCTCAGTCTGGGCATGACGCGCAAGAACGTCGTCGAGGAAATGAACCGGCGCGTCAGCGAGGCGTCGGAAATCGACTCGCTCAAGAGCAGTCCCAAGAACCAGGAGGCGATCGACGCCGAGGTCGAGCGCGGGAAGAAGTTTGAGGAGGAGTATAACTCGACGGTGCGCGAGGCCGAGCGGATCAACAAGCGCGAGCCGCTCCGCACCGGCGTGTTCCCGGTCCCCGCCTCAGATCAGGTCGCATACAACTTCCAGGAGCTGTATGAGGACAAGCTCTACGAGCTGCCCCGGGCCCTGCTGGCCGGCGGTCCCCCGACGCCCGAGGAGGTCCAGGACGAAGCCGAGCGGATGCAGGAGGCCAGGCGCCGCGACGACGAGCGGAAAGCGCCCGACGAAGCGCCGGCCGTCGGCTCGACCGCGCTGCCGTCGCCGCCGCCCGGTGCCGCGCCGGGGACGCCGCTGTCCCCGGAGGCGTCCGGCGCGGGCAAAGGCTCTGAAGCCGAGCTGCGCGCCTCAATCCGCAAGGCCCGCAACATCCGCATGTACGCCGAGATGACCGCCCAGCATTCCTGCTTCCATATCAGTCCGATTGGGCAACTGCAGCGCGTGCCCACGGCCGAGGAGATGTGGGAGGCGCAGGTCACCCTGTGGGTGCAACAGGACGTGGTCAATGCGATCCGCAAGCTCGACGACGAGGCGGCCGAGCAGCTCCCGGAGAAGGACCGCCACGTCGAGTTCATGCCCGTGAAGCGCCTGCTCGAGATCCGCGTGTTCGGGTACACCGGCGCCGCCGGCCAGTTGGTGCGTTTCAACGCGGCGGCGGCCACCGGCACGAGCAGCGGCGCCGCCCCGACCAGGTATCGCAGCCCCGATTACCGTCCTTCGTTCACCGGCCGGAAGGGCGACGAGAACTTCGACGTGATCAGCTTCGGCCTGGCCGCCGTCATTGACCAGCGCGACGTGCTGCGGCTGGTGGACCGCATCACGCGCGAGAACTTCTACCAGTTGACCAGTATCCAGTACGACGCCCTCCCGCCCGGAGGCGGCGAGGGCGTGTACTTCTACGGCAGTGCCCCGCTCGTCCTGGCCACCATGAACTTCGAAGGCTACATGGCGCGCAAGGCATATAAGGAAATGATGCCGGCGGGAGTCCTGCGTGAGCTGAGCGGATCGAGCGCGCGCCCCTGACCCGCCGCGCGCTGCGCTGGGGTCTGCCTTGGAGGACCGACAATGGCCGCGAAAGGATCGCTGAGCTTCGTCGAGCTGCATATCGAGAAGATCGTGCTCGGGCTGGTCGTGGCGCTGGCGATCGGCGTCACGGTCTATTTCCTGACCGGGGCCCACACGATCGCGTACTCGGGCGAGAAGCTCGGGCCCGGCGCGCTCGACGAGGCCATCGCCAACAAGGCCCAGGGGCTGCAGAACGCGATCAAGAACATCAAGGAACCTGCGAAACCGGTCCCGACCTTCAAGAAAGCCCTGACCGACCAGTTCGAGGGCGGGCTCTTCGCGCCCGATCCCAACGGCGGGCCGGCGCTGCCCAAGACTCTCCGCGTGGCCACCGAGTTTGACATCCCCACGCCGCCGTTGGTCGACAAAGACGAGAAACCGGAAGAGAAGGTCGAGCTGGTGAAGGTGCTCAGCCCGACGACCCCCGTCGCGCGCACCGGGATCAGCATGGTCCGCCGGCAGCAGGCTGTGCTCCGTTTGCCGGGGGATACTAGGGACCCGGCGGTCACCAAGCCCCCCGACGAGGCCGCGACCGAGCGCTCCTGGGTGACCGTCGGCGCGTATTTCCCAAGGGAAGCCCAGAAGCGGGAGATGACCAGCGCCGGGTACGTCGGCTACCGCGCCCGCGTATTCGTGTTGGGCGTCGATGTGCAACGGCAGGTGCTGCTGCCCAACGGCCAGTTCTCCGACTGGCAGGATGTCGAGCCCAGCCTCGCAATGCCGCGCGTGGATGCGCCCGCGCCGGTGCTGGACGAGCGCACGGGCGACGTGCTGAACCAGACGACCCTCGAGCAAACCCTGGAGCTGATCAAGGCTTCCCAGAGGCCGCTGATGCAGCCGGAATTCTACCCGGTCGAGGCCGGCGACGCGTGGGCACTGCCGCCGCTGCCGGGCCTGGACACGGCAGTTGCGGGAGAGGAGATCAAGCCCCCGGACAAACCACCGCCCGTCGCCGCGACCATCTCGAAGAAGCTGAACGACGCGCGGTTAGCGAAGCGCAAGAAGGACTGGGACCAGGTCGAGAAGCTGGCTCAGGAGGTCATTAGCGACTCGAAGGTCAATCCGGCCCAAAAGAAGGAGGCTGAGCAGCTCTTGGCCGAGGCCAAGAAGGAAAAGGAGAAGCACCCGCCGCCGCCCCCCCCGCCGCCGCCCCCGCCGCCGCCCGACAGCAGGCCGGCGGTCTCCACGCCCGGAGCCGAGAAGTTCGTGATCGACCCCAGTAGCGCGGATGGCGACCCGGCCGTCTGGTTTCACGACGACTCGGTCGAGCCCGGCAAGACCTATCGCTACCGCATGAGAGTCAAGCTCTGGAACCGCTACGTCGGTCGCCGCGCCGCCCTGCGTAACCCAGACCAGGCCTCGCAAACCGTGCTCGTCGGGGACTGGTCGTTGCCGGCCGACCCCGTCGTCGTCGCCCCGAAGACCCACTTCTTCGTGCTCAACGAGAAGACCGGCGAAGTGCCGAGCGCGACGGTCGTCGTTTTCACTTGGTACGGCGGCCATTGGTACAAGCAGAGCTTCGACGTGCAGGTCGGCGACACGGTCGGCGACGTCAAGGAAATCCGCACCAACGAGCCCGATGTCGACGGCAAGCCGCGCCGCCTGCCGATCGACTTCTCCACCGGCGCGGTCGTGCTCGACCTGCGGATCGACGAGCCCGTCTTTCTCCGCAAGGCCTCGCGCGACGCCGGCTTCACCTACAACGAGCAGAAATCGGTCCGGCTCACCTACCTGGACCCGGCCGACGGACACGTGAAGGAGCGAATCAACTGGCTCGACCACAGCGATCCGCTCTACGACAAGCTCAAGAAACACGCGTCTGACTAACACCCCGCGCGGGAGCGCGCGTGCCGCTGCGGCTGACCATCCTGGGTTCCGGCACTTCGCACGGCATCCCCATGATCGCCTGCGACTGCCCCGTGTGTACCTCCGCCGATCCCCGCGACCGGCGGACGCGCACCAGCGCGCTGTTCAGCTTCGACGGCCACCACGTGCTCATCGACACGGCGCCGGAGCTGCGCCTGCAGTGCCTGGCGCAAGACGTGCAGCGCGTCCACGCCATCCTGCTCACCCATGCGCACGCCGACCACGTCACCGGGCTCGACGACGTCCGGCGTTTCAACCACGTGCTGGGTGGGCCGCTCGACGTGTATAGCGCCGCGGCCGCCCTCGCCCGGGTGCAGCGGATGTTCGACTACGCCTTCTGCGACGACCCGGATTACCCGAGCGCCAAGCCGCAGTTGCGGGCCGTAGCGGTCACTGGGCCCTTCATGCTCTTCGGGCGGCGGGTGACGCCCATCCCGTACCAGCACGGCCCCACGCCGGTACTCGGTTATCGCATCGGCGACATCGCCTATTGCCCGGATTGCAGCTTCGTGCCCGACGAGTCGCGCACGCTGCTGGCGGATCTGGATGTGCTCGTGCTCGATGCGCTCCGCCGCCGGCCGCATCCGACGCACTTCAACCTCGAACAGGCGGTGGCGGAGGCGCAGCGCATCGGGGCGCGGCGTACGTACTTCACGCACATCGCTCACGAGCTCGGCCACGCCGCGACAAACGCGGAGCTTCCGCCCGGCCTGGAATTGGCCTACGACGGGCTCGTCTGCGATACGGAATGACCGGCCGCGCCGTCCGCGCAACGAAGAATCCGGGCACGTCGCAGATCGCGCCACGTGCCCGGATTCCTCGTCGCAGGAGAGAAGACTTCTATCTCAACGCCGGCGCAGCAACCCGATTAGCCCGCATCCGAGCATCGTCAGGGTGGCCGGCTCGGGGGTTTTTGTCGCTGAGCAGGTGAAAGCCGCAGTCCACGTCAAGTTCGGCGGCTCGCCGGCCTGATTCACCAGGGCGAAAGAAAACGACTGGTTGCGGAGCTGCGACTCCGGCGGAATTCCGGGACCGCTGATCACGACCCCGTCCCGCGCCAGGAACTGCGTCCCCCCGAAGGTTATCAGATCCAGCGTGGCGGACGTGAAGGAAATGTGCAGCACCTCCACGGCGTTCGGATCCCGGAAGCTGATGTCGCCCGGCCCCAGCAGGCTCGGGAGGTTGTTCGGTGCTATCACGGTAACCGGATTGACGAGTTGGAACGTCGCATTCTGGTACGTGTGGCCGGTGAACGGCATCACGAGGGTCAGCCCGGCCTCGGTCCACCCCCCGGTAAGGAGGTTGCCGCTCTGGGTGAACACCGGCGTATTGCCGTCGGACGGGTCCAGGAAAGTGCCAATCGTCGCAGCGTTCGCAGCGACTGTCGCTAACAGCAGGACGCCAAAAACCGAGAAACGCATCACACGAGCGCGCATCGCTTCCTCCAGCCCTCCCGGGCTTTTGCAAGAACCAAGACTCCACGAGGGATTCTGTGACCATGCACCCTCCCGTGCGCACGTCACCCAGCGCCTCATTTCATACTAGGCAATCGCTTTGCGGGAAGTCAAAACGCGCCCCCGGACTTGCACGCGATCCTGGTGGTTCGCTTGTGGTCCCCCCCGTTTCCACCCTCCCCCGTCGGCTTTTCTCGGCCGCGATACGACCAAAGCCCTATGGTCGTTTTTTCGACAGCGCGGGCTCTACCGCCCAATCCGCCGCACGCCGGCGATCACTCGGTCCCAGTCGAACGCCGGCCCCGGATCGACCTTGTCGGTTGTGATGTGGAAATGCCCGACCAGGCCATTGAAGCCTTCAAGTTCCTCTTTCGTCAGCGTCGTCGTCCGCAGCGCACCGTCTTCGTCGCGCGGGTAGTCCGGCTGGATGCGCGGCAACACCCGGCAGAGCGTCGCCGTCAGCTTGATGAGCGCGTCGTACTGGGCGTCGGTCAGGTCGTACTGGTGCAGCTCCCGGCCGTTGATCTCGCCCGTGACCGCCTCCTCGCGGGCCGGGCGGGCCACGTAGCCCGGCGTGCGGATGCTGCCCGTGTCGACGGACGCCGGGAACGTGACGTAGCGGCGGCAACAGCAGTCCAGGCCGTACCACTCCTCCAGCGTCTTCATGTCCGGGTACGCGCCGATGTTCGCGATCTCGATCCCGACGCTGCGGTCGTTCGCGGTGCCGGCGTGCCACGCCCGCTCCTTCAGGTCGAGCGTCTGGTAGATGGTTCCGTCGACGTCCAGCATGAAGTGCACACTCAGGCCGCGCAGGTCCTGCAAGACTCCGAAGCACCGCCGCGACGTGCCGCACACGTCGTAGTGGATGACGAACAGGTCGACGTATTGCTGCAAGAGCGGCAGGCTCCAGCCCGTCGCGCGTATCTCGGCGGTGACCTCGTCCGGCAGGTGGCGCCGATACGTGTTGTACCGGAGCACAGAGTCGCTGACCGGCTTGCTGGGCTTGTCCTGGTCGGGGATGAAGCGGCACTCGGCCCGGTATGCGTCGTACCCGCCGGGGTCGGTCCACAACACTACCGGCGTGCCGGTGTGAAAGAGCTGCCCACACACGACGATCTCGTCGCCGGCCCGCACTAGCGGCTCGCCCGGCCGGCCGAACCGCGGCGTCGTGACACACGCCGGCAGGGCCGCCGTGACGAGCAAGGTCATGAGGCCGGCGAGTCGCCACGAGCGCTGAGCAGGGACCATGAGCAGCTCCGATCAAAGGGTGGACGCGTGCGCGCAGAATTCAAACGCGCAGCATACCGCGCCTGCGCCGGCTCGACAGTCTCGCGCGCTCCGTCGATCGTGCCCTTCGACCGCCGCCCCCGCCTATTGCTTGGTCAGCGTCGCCGAGCACTCCGTGACCTGGTGGCTGGTGATCACCTGCTGTTCCGGCTGCAGCGTGACGAAGTTAAGGCCGTTAATGGTCTCGGTGATGTCGTAGGTGCAGGTCGTGGTATACGACAGCACGCCCGCGACGAGAACCCAGTCGTACGTCTGTGAGCCGGTCCCATGATAGGGCAGACCCGCCATCGTTCCGGTAAACGCGTAGTCATAAACCAGGTGCGCGTGCGCGGGCAGGTAATACGCCTCACGCACCGTGATGCTCTCCGTAGTGCTGTCCGTGGGGGACGACGGCGGGTGATACGTGGTGGTCGTCGTCTGCCCGGTCTGGATGATCGTCGAGTGCGCGGCGACATCGTCGCTGAGGGCGGTAAACTCCACGCCGGCCGGCGTGCCGTCATCGTTGAACGACATGTCTGCGACGCTGTTCGCGTACGTAACCGTGGGGGCCCCGGGCAAGCTGCTGAGAGTCGACGTCAGCGTGCAGTTCAGATCTCCGGTCCACTTTCCGGCAATGGCCTTGTACGCAGCCGTCGGATTGGCCCCGCTCGCGCCGCTGGGGCCGGTGGCGCCGCTCGGACCCGTGGCGCCGCTGGGGCCGCTGGCCCCGCCGTTGTTCTGATCCAACGCGTTGGGGTCCCCGCTGCTGTTCGTGGGACATCCGCCGAAAGAGACCAATAGAATCGCCGCCACGCCGAGTAGTACCGCTGTTGTACGCATCGCCCTTCTCCTGACTCCGAGAAACGTGATTGCCTGGCACTGCTTCTCGTCTACGGCTTCGCTCAGGGCGCGAGAAGTGCCGCAGCCGGGATTCCCCAGGCGATCTGCTCAACTCCACCATCGAGCAGAATATCCAGTGTACCATCCGGCCCCAGCCGCGCCTATGCCGTTTCGCGTGTGTTTTTCCCTGCGATTCGGCCGTCGGTACGCCGCCACCGGACGCCGGCGGTGCTTCACTCGACGCGCTCGACCGGCAGCAACCCATACCAGAACCGCATGTTCCGCAGATGCGCCATGTGGTCCTCGCCGGACTTCCCGGCACAGCCACGTACGAAGAAATTGCCTTGGTCGACGCGCGAGACGATCTGCATCCCGCCTGGTCCCGCTTCATTCACCGCCCGCCGCTGCGCTTCGACAAACGCGATCAGGTCGTCGGCCGTCTCGTGCGTGCCCGCGTAGCCGCCCGGCTCCAGATACGAGTGCGTCACGACCATCGTCTTTCGCCCCGCGACCGCCTCAGCCGCGAACCGGCGGAAGTCGGTCATGTTCTCCGGGTTGACCCGGCGCTGGCCGTCTTGCTCGACGTATCCCGCGTACACCGTGTCGGCCAGGTACAGCCCGTCGATGGCCGCGAAAAACTCCGGCACGTTCAGCAACGCGCGCACCGCCCCGAAGCCCGCACTGAACGACGAGACGCACACTACCTGCCGGTGCGCGTTTTCCGCCAGGCGCCGCCGCGCCTCCAATTCGGACTGGGTGCCGTCCAGCAGCGCTCGAAACCGCTGCGGGTCGCTGAACGGCTTCTCGTAAACGCCGGACAGCCCGCCAAAGTTCACCGTCACCAGCACGGCCCGCAGCCCGGCCGCCGCGAACTCCCGCTGCACCACCTCCGGCGCGCCGTGGAAATGTACGACCAGGTCGAAGGCCGTGGCGCCCCAGGGCAGGGACTCGGGCACGAAGACCTCCTCGCCCGTCCCCAGCGTGAACCGCAACCCGGCGGCCGTGGCCTGCGACGCCGGCACCGGAAGTGGACTGGCCGGGCCGCTGCGACGACTCTCGCGGGGCGAAGACGGTGTCGCGCACCCGCTCACGATCGCCGTGCATACGAGGAACACGATTGCGGACAAACGGCACATGCTGCACCCTCTTATGGCCGGGGTCTGGCCAGCTCCAGCGCCATCTCGCGCGCCGCGGGGTACGCCGGCTGCCGCCCGACCCACACCCCGCGAATCACGCCCTTGGAATCCAACACACGCACGACCGGCAGCTCGGGCAACGTTTCCACCTCCACGAGCGCACCGCCCAGGAACTGCGTCAGCCCGCCGCCGCACTGCCGGATGACCTGCCGTGCCCGCACGAAGTCGGCGTCCAGGTTGTAGCAGAGTACGCGGACCGCCGACGTCGACAGCTCCGCCTGCAGCCGCCGCATCGGCTCCAGCACCCGCAACCCGGCCGCCGACTCCCCCGACCAGAAGCACTCGACGACGACGCCCCGCCGCGCGGCCTCACAGGTCACCGTCCGCCCGGCCGCATCCTGCAACGTCCACGGCACGGCCCGGCGGTTCAGCCAGCGCAGCGCCAGCGCCGCCCGCGTCTCGAGCACCTCGGCCGCGGCCCGCAGCTCTTGCCGGTGGGCGTCGGCCAGCGTCCAGAAGGGCGACACCGTGCGGACGTCGATGTCCGACTTGAACGTCGCCCACAACTGGTCGAGCCGCTCCAGAATCCGTGGCAACTGGTCCCCCCGCGCGGTCAGCTCCTGGACGAACCGGTCCTCGTTGCCCAGCGCGCGCAGGAACCGCCCGGCCTCCTCCGTCCGCCGCGCCGCCCACTCCGGCGTTTGCCGCGTGCGCTCGCGCAGGACCGCGCTGACGTGGGTCCATGTTCTGTTCAGCCCGTCCTGCTGTTCAGACTCCAGGCGCGTCATCAGGCCGCCCCGCGCGTCAAACCAGTACGTCCCGGTGCGAACCTGTCCCAAGGCCTCGTCCACGCCCAGCGGATCCTCGACCTCGAAATCGACGCGCGTGCCACCCTGTTGCCCAGCGTCGGGCCCCCGGCTCATGCAACGCCAGGCCCGCTGGTAAACGTCCGGCGGCGTGTTCCACGCGTCCGCGACCTGCGCTCCCACCGGCAGCACCGGCAGCAGCTCGAGCGCGGGCTCCACCGGATCGAGGTGCGTTATCACCTCCGGTGGGAGGCGCCGTCGCCCGCCCTCGTCGATGTACAGCACCGCCGCGCGGGCCGGTTCGGCGCGCCCCGCCGTCGTGCGTGTGAGTGTGACGAGCATGAACGCTTCTTTCTCACGCTGCTGCACGCACCATAGCTCGATCTGGTCGTCGATCTCCGCCGTCGGCGGCCCACCGTCGAGCGGCCGCGTCGTCGCTCGGCGCTCGTACAGCAGCCGGTCCCCGGCTTCGAGCCGATACACGAACTCCGGCTGGGCGCGGGCCGGCGCAAGGGCCGCCAGCGCGCCGCCGACGCACAACGCCAGCGCCCAGGTTCGTGTTCCGTGACCGCGGATTGGTGCTGTGCGAGTGCCGATCATAGTCGCCATAGCGTACCAGCGACCGGCTGCGGTGGGGATACCGGTGCGTGGGGAAGCCGGCGGCGCGGCGGGGCACATGCGAGGAACGGCCGTTGTCGAGTGACGCTACTGCTGCGCGAGACGCCACTGCGCCAAGCGGTGCTCCGTGTAGTCGACCATCTTGACATCGACGCACTTCTGGAACCACGGCCGCGCCGCGTCCGCCCCGTCTTCCACGCGCGTGTGCTCGCCGATGTAGTAGTACGCCTCGCAGTGCTGCCCATCGTCGGCCGCGGCGGCCACCAACTCGTCCGCGGTCAGCTTGCCCCCGCAGTAGCGCAGGATCTTCGTGGACCACGCATTCGGATCCGCGCGCTGCTCCAAGTCACGGACAGCGGACTCCGCTGCATCGGCGTGACCGGCACCGTTCTCCACGACCCAGAGAAAAAGGGCGGCATACGCGTCGTTCGGGTCCGTCTCAATCGCTCGGCGCAAGTCGGCCACCGCACCGTCCGTGTTACCCGACTGGGCCCGCACGTAGGCCCGCCCACGACGGCTTTCGCCGTCCGCGGCGCGCTCCAGCGCGCTCGTGTAGTCTGCTTCCGCTTGCTGAAGCTCTCCGCGCTCGACGTGGACGACGGCCCGACAGCCAAGCAACGACGCCGACTCCGGCTGACGCTTGAGCTGCTGTTCGGCCAACGCGAGCGCCTCATCGCTTTGCCCGCTCCCGAGCAGAGCCTGGCACAACCCCCACACGGCCGTTACGTCGTCGGGGTTGGCCGCCAGCGTCTTCCGAAACCAGTCCGCCGCCCGATCTGGTTGTTGCGCGCGCAGCTCCAGCGCTCCCATGTTGTGAAGGGCCGTCGCCCAGTTGGGGTCCAGCTCAACAGCGTGCCCGAATGCTTCACGGGCCTCCGCCGTACGCCCCTGTTTGAAGAACATCCCTCCCAGCCCATTCCAGGCGGCGGGCTCCTTCGGTGCCAGCTCGATCGCGCGGCGATACGCACGCTCTGCTTCCTCGCCCCGCCGGACGCTCCAAAGCGCGTCGCCGTACTGGGCCCAGGCCGTGCCGTTCTTGGGAACCAGGTCGGTCACCTTCTGAAAGGCGTCCACGGCATCTGACGCCCTTCCTGCGCCGCCGTACGCCGTGCCCAGCAGGCCCCACGCCTCCGGGTTCTGCGGCATAGAGTCTGTCACTTGGCGGACGGCCTCGATCACCCGCTCGTACTCCCCCAATCCGAGGTACGCCCGCCCCAGATTCAGCCGCCCCATCGGAAATCCCGGATTCCGCTCCACCAGCGGTCGCAGAACCGCGACGGCTTCCTGGTACCGGCCCTTCATAAGAAGGTCGGCGCCATAGTTGTTCGCCGCGAACAGGTCGTTCGGGTTCCGCGAGCTCGCCTCCTTCGCCACGGCCGCGGCCTCGTCGCCCCGCCCCATTCCCGACAGCACGATGGCGAGATTGATCTGGACCGGATACGGCTCATCGGTCAGCTCGAGCGCACGCCGGTAGGCCTTCTCCGCCCCCGGCAGATCATTGCCTTTCTGACAGGCGAAGCCCAGGGTGAACCAGACGTCCTTCGAGTCCCGCAACGCGACTTCCTTGGTCATCGCGGTCATCTTCTGCGCGGCCTATTTCCAGTTTCCGTCCATCCGCGCCTGCGTCATGATGATCCCCATCCGCACCTCGGGATGGTTGGGGTCCAATTGGGCGGCCCGTTGGACGAGACGGGCCATCAGGTCGAACTGGTAGAACTGCCCGCATAGCCGATAGGCCTTCATCAGCGCTGCGACGGAGCCGCCCTTCGAGGAACCCAGTCCGGTCGTCCGTGGTACGGGCCGCGGTGCCCCTGTCTGCGAGCTGCGAACGGACTTGAGCAGGTCCGGGAAGTCCCAGGTCCCGCCGGCCAACTCGTGCGCCTTACGGAAGTCGTCCCACGCGTCCCGGCACAAAGTCCAACTTTCATCCGATGGCTCGTATCGCGACAGCCTCCCGCGTGCCTCCCCGCGCTCGACATAGGCCTCGATGTCATTGGGCTTGCTCTCGATCCGCCGATCGAACTCGGCGATTTGCGCCTGGAAGTCCGCGGGCCGGAGTTCCTTCTTCGGCCCCGCCGTCCCGGAAGCGGGTGGGCTGGACCGTTCACACGCGGTCAACAGCGCGAGCACGGTCACGGTCGCCACGCAGGCAAGGCATCGTCGGGTAACAGGGCTAAACATGACTTCTCCCACCAGTTCCGCCGCGGCAGAACCCATGCACAGGCCGTCGCTACGCTATCATGCCCGCCACTCGTTGGCAATCGTCTTCTCCGCCTCGCGGGAGCGGCCGGCGGCGCGCTCGGGTTCCCGCGCTTCGGCCGAGCGTTACAATGTCCGCGAAGGAGGCCCCGCCGTGAACATCATCCGCGAGCCGCGCGTGTACCTCATCGGCCGGCAAACGCTCGACGATGCCGCCCTCGAGCGGTTCCTCAGCGACGTCGGCGCGACCTGGACCACCGATTCCGAAGTCGGCGCGGAACGCCTCTGCGAACTGGCCGGCCGCCTGTGCTACATGTCCTTCGGCAAAGGCCGCAAGACCAGCGCCGCGTACCTCGCCAACATCATCGAGTCCGCCCACGGCTCCGTGCTCGAGCACGCCGTCTGGAACTTCATCATCGCCGGCGTGTCGCGCTCGTTCACCCACGAGCTGGTCCGCCACCGCGCGGGCTTCGCCTTTTCGCAGCTCTCGCAACGCTACGTCGACGAGTCCGCCGCCGATTTCGTCGAGCCCGACTGCATCGCCGAAAACCCCGAACTGCACGCCCTTTGGCTCGAAGCGGTCCGACAATCCCACGCGGCGTACGGGCGGCTGGTCGAGGGCCTGCTGCAGGTATTCGCCCGCGAGTCGGACCCGACGCAACGCCGCAAGCTGGCCCGCCAGGCCGCTCGCAGCGTCCTGCCGAACGCCACCGAGACGCGCATCTTCGTCTCGGCCAACGCCCGCGCGTGGCGGCACTTCATCGAAGCCCGCGCGAACGAATACGCGGAAACCGAAATCCGCAAAGTCGCCATCCAGATCCTGCGCGTGCTCCAAAAGGAGTCGCCCAGCCTCTTCGGCGATTACGAGATCGTGCCCCTCCCCGACGGCAGCGCCGTAGCGCGCACCGCCCACCGCAAAATCTAGCGCCCCGCTACACCAGCGAAATCAGCGGCCGTTCGCGACGCTCCGGCGCCGCGACCGGCAGCGTGATCCAGAACGTCGCCCCCTGCCCGACCTCGCTCGCCACCCCGATCTCGCCCCCCAGCAGGTAGGTCAGGTCCTTCGCGATCGCCAGCCCCAGCCCCGTGCCGTGGTGTTCCCGCGTCGCCGACTGATCGATCTGCCGGAACTTCTCGAAGATGATCTGCTGGTGCTCCGCCGCAATCCCGGGCCCCGTGTCGCGCACCGCCACGCGCACGTGCTCCCCGTCCAGCCGCTCCGCGTGCAGCCAAACCTGCCCTCCCTCGGGCGTGAACTTGATCGCGTTCGACAGCAGGTTGAACAGCACCTGCCGCAGCCGCCCGCGGTCCGTGGACAGCACCGGCAGCTCGCCGTCCGCCTGCACGTCGATCCGCACCTGCCGCTTGTCCGCCAGCGGCCGCATGAAGTCCGCCAGCGTGCTGCACACTTCCTGCACCGCCACCGGCTCGATGTGCAGTTCGACCCGGTTCGCCTCGATCTTCGCCAGGTCCAGCAGATCGTTGATGATCTCCAGCAGAATCCGGCCAGAAATCAGTATGTTCTCCGCGTACCGCAGCGTCCGCGCCTCCACCCCGCCCGGCGGGCTCTCCCGCAGCAACTCGGCAAAGCCGATGATGCTCGTCAGCGGCGTGCGCAGCTCGTGCGAGACGTTCGCCAGAAACTCGCTCTTGAGCCGGTTGGCCTCGAACAGCGCCACGTTCGTCTCGGCGATCTGGCCCAGCTTCTCGTCCAGCAGGCGGTTCGCCTTCTTCAGCTCCTCCTGCGACTCGCGCAGCCGCTCCAGCATCGTGTTGATGTTCACCGCGAGTTGCTCGAACTCGTCGCCCGTCCGGATCGTTGAGCGCACCGTCAGGTCGCCGTCCGCCACGCGCAACGCCACCGAGCGCAGCTCGTGGATCGGCGACAGAATGAAGCGCGTCGTGATCAAGTAGAACACCAGAATCGCCAGGATTCCCGCCAGTACGCCCGCCGCGACGACCACCACCCGGTTGAGCAGCGAGTACTGTCCGCTCTGCCCGGCGGGCAGCGCCACGGCGATGATCCCGGCCAACTGGTTCTCACGAAACGGCTGCGCGCTCCGCCCCTCGTCGTGGCAGTTGAGGCACCGTCGCCCGACCCGCACCGCGTGCGCATACTCGAACCGCCGCCCCGTCGTATCCGACTGGTTCCGGTAGAAGAAGTCCTTGCTCGGACGCTCCCGGAAGGCGGCCAGTGCCTCACGCACGAACGGCTCGTCTCGGCGATCGTGCGGGCGCGTCGTCGGGCCGTTGGGGTCCGGCTCCAGCGGAATGAACTGGGGTTGCTCCGGCAGCGGCTCCGGCACCAGTCCGAACGCTCCGCCGTGCACGCCTGCCGCCGCCTCCGGGTTCGCGAGCACCAGCCGGAAGTAGCTGTCCGCGACGCTCTGCGCCTCGCGAAACGGCTGCTGGAGCACTAGGATTTCCATCGTATACAGCGGCACCGCCAACGCGGCGCCGATAATCAGCACCACGGCCAGGCCGAAGAGAATCCGGTATTTCGTCGCTAGTGAGATTCGCGTGAAGCGCACCGGGTGTATCCGCCTTGCGAGAAAACCGGGTTCGATTATAGCCGCGCGACGCGCGTCCGAAAGACGGCTCCCGCGCGTCCGGCTTCTTCCGTGGCTGGCGGCGGCCGCGCTGCTGCCCGCGTGCACTCCGCCCTGGCCGCTGTTCGACGCCTGGCCGGTGGACGCCGCCGAGTACGAGCTCGAAGAGTTGCCCGTGGTCCTGTCCGCCTCGTATGCGCGCGGCCAGGACGTGTATTGGGGCTTGACTACCGGCGAGGTCCTCCGCGTCGCCGATGACGATCCCAACGGGCCCCGCGTCAGCCTTGGCTCGCCGCTGGACGGCGGCCCGCGCCTGCTATTCGCCTCCACGCACGGCACTGTCTTCGCCTCCGCCGACCGCCATTCGTTGTACCGCACGACCGACAATGCCACCTGGGCCGCCAGCCTGGACGTGCCCATTTGGCGAATGGATGAGGACGACGAAGGCAATCTCTACGCCGGAAGCTACACCAAGGATCCCCGGCACGTCGCCACGCTCTACAAGAGCACCGACGACGGCGCCTCGTGGAACGAGATCTTCCGCGATCCGACCAATGACCACGTCCACACGGTCCGCTGGGACTCCGCCGGGCAGCGCCTCTACATCGCGTTCGGCGACGGTCGCTGGCCCCGGCACCTCACCCGCGGCGAGGCCTATTCCGACGACCGCGGCGCGACGTTCCACGACCTCGCCCGCGGCCCCCGGCAGGGCGACACCGACGTCGCCTTCACCGACGACTACGTCATTTGGTGCAGCGACGACCAATCCGGCCGCGTCTTCCGCGTCCGCCGCACCGACGGCGCCATCGAAACCGTCTTCGGCGACTCGCAGTTTGTCTGGTTTGGCGTCGCCGCGGGCCAGCAGATCTATGCCGGCACGATGTCGTCCCGCAAATTCGGCGGCGAGCGCGCCGCGCTGCTCGCTTCCGACGACCAGGGCCAGACCTGGCGGAAGTTGCTCGAGACCTCGCCCTCCGCCGGCCCCTATGACCGCGGCTTCTACGCCGAGTCCCGCGAGTTGAGCGCCGGCGGCTGGTTGTACTGCACTGCCCGCGACGATCCGCCGCGCTCGTTCCGCGTGCGCCACGTCCCGTCCAGCTCGGTCGCCCAGCGCCGCGTAACCGAGGCCCAGCCATGACCGCGGCCCAAAGTACCGTCGCCTTGACCGGCGCCAGCGGCTTGATTGGCGGCGCGCTGCGCGCCGCGCTCGCGCAGGCCGGCTATTCGGTCATATCCCTCGTCCGGCGGACGCCCAGCGGGCCAGACGAGGCCGAATGGAGCCCGGAACGTGGCGTCATTCAGCCGCAACGCCTGGAGGGCATCGTCGCCCTCGTGCACCTCGCCGGCGAAAACATCGCCGCCGGCCGCTGGTCCCGCCGGCGCATGGACGCCATCCGCGGCAGCCGCATCGACGCCACTTCCGCCCTCGTGGACTCGTTGACCCGACTGCGAACCCCGCCGAACGCATTCTTGTGTGCCTCCGCCGTCGGCATCTACGGCGATCGCGGCGACGACTGGCTCACGGAGCAGAGCGACCCCGGTCACGGCTTCCTACCCGATGTCTGTCAGGCCTGGGAAGCCGTAGCGGGCAAAGCGCGCGAGAAACTCGGGGCGCGCGTCGTGCACCTGCGGTTTGGCGTGGTGCTTGCGCCGACCGGCGGAATGCTCGCCCGCCTGCTGCTGCCCTTTCGACTCGGTCTCGGCGGCCCGGTCGGCAGCGGGCGGCAATACCTCAGTTGGATTTCGCTCGCCGATGTGGTGGGGGCCGTGCAGCATGCCTTGCGGGACGAGCGAATCGCGGGCCCGGTCAACGTCGTGGCCCCGACGCCCGTGACGAACCGCGAATTCGCGCGTACGCTCGGACGTGTCCTGCACCGCCCGGCGGTGCTGCGCGTGCCGGCTACGCTGCTGCGCCTGGCGCTGGGGCGGTTGGCGGACGAAGCGCTTCTCGCCAGCGCACGCGCCAAGCCGGCCGTTTTGCTGGACACCGGCTACGCGTTTCGGCATCCAAACCTCGACGGCGCCCTGCGCGACCTGCTGGCGCCTCGCCTTGCGAACGGCGAGGTGGCCTGAGTGGAGCCCATCCGCACAGTACCCGCGTATCCTGCTCTTCCCGCGGCTATAGCCAACTCCGCACTGCCCGTGGATACTGTGCTCCCATGGCGGAAGCGGCCGCGCGGCCCTTATCGCCGGTATGCGACGGCACGTGACCCTTTGATCGGTCCGACCGGAGGTTTGCCCATGAAGACGTCGGCAAAATGGAAGTGGCTGACCCTCACGACGTGCCTGGTCCCCACGCTCGCCGTGAGTTGCTCCACGACGCTCCGCGATTCGATCATGTCGGGCATCATCGACCTCGTCACCTCCGTGGTGCCGGCCGCGCTCGAGGCGCTCTTGCCGATCGGCCGCGTGCTCTAGCCTGCTTGAGCCGATAACTGCGGCCACAGCGTGTCTTCGCCGCGCAGAGAGGCGACACGACCCCGATCCGCGGCTGCGCCTTTATCGCCACCCGAACGAAACATTCGGCCCGCCCGAGTGAGCTTCGCCGCTTACCCCGTCCCTTCCGCGCCCCCGCGCAAAACCAAGCCTACAGTTCTTGTGTCAGGAGTTGTCGTGCTCCAACGGAGGAGCTTGCGCTATGGGACGCTGTCTGTGTGGCCTGCTCGGAGCAACTATACTCCTCGCGGGCTGCGCCGCGCCAGGCCCCGCAGCGGCACCCGGCATCCTGCAACATGCCGCGCAACAGGCGTCCGCCTCCGTCGTGCACATCCGCACCACGTTCCCCGCGCAGACCCAGGCCGACAATCCGCCGGCTACCGCCCGCCCCACGTCCTGGCGATCCGGCGGCACCGGCGTCACCATCGGCGCGGGCCTGATTCTCACCGACGAGCACGTCGTTCACGACGCGCTCGAGATCGCCGTCTGCCTGCCGGACGGCTCATGGCGACCGGTCGAGCGCGTCGTCACCGATCGCGCTTTCGACCTGGCCCTGTTGCGCGTCACCGGCGCCGACCTGCCGGCGATCGCTTTCTCCGACGCATACGCCTCGCCGGGAACGCCGGTCATCGCCCTCGGCCGTCCGGCTGCCGGCACGACCCACTGCGCGCGTTCGGGCGTTGTCACGAACGACGCCGCTTCTCTCCAAGATCAACTCGACCCCGCGCGCCGCCGCGATTATGCCTACCTGATCGAGAGCACGGTCCGCCTCGAGCCCGGTTTCAGCGGTGGGCCGCTGCTGGATGCCGCCGGCCGTCTCATCGGGCTCAACGTGGCGACGTCCGACTCGACGGACACCGGCGAATGCCGCGGCTACGCCCTGCCGCTGAACAAGCGCGTCCGCGCCGCCCTCGCGCGGATGGTCGCGCAGGCAAACCAGCCTCACTAAGCCCATCCACGTCACCCCGCCGCGGCCTCGAAGCGGAAAACACAGTCGAACAGCTTGCCGCCCGCCCGCCGCGCGACCGCCTCGTCCTTGATGACCGCGCTCCACAGCGTGTCGCAGCCGAAACGCACGTGGAAATTGCTCTCGATTGCCCGCCCCATCCCGTGCAGCATCAGCAGGTCGGCGTCGCGCGTCGCCGCGACGAAGTCGGCTGACAGTCGTGTCAGGTCGATCAACGGGGCGGTGCTGCCGGTGGCGGCCACCCGCAGCCGGCCGTCGCGCACGGCCTCCGCCAGCAACCGGTCGACCGCGCCGCATCGCTCCAGCAGCGGACCCAGCTCCGCCGCCGTGATGTCGTTCAGCGCCGGCCGCGAATTCGCCGCCAGCGTCACGCGGGTCCCGTGCGCCACCATCCAGCGCGCCAGCGGCACGCAGCCCAGCACGATGTCGCCGCCCGCGTTGTCCACGAAGAAGACCGCGTGCCGGTAGGAGGGCTGCGTCTCCCAACGCCGCCACCACGCGTCCAGGTCGTCCCGCAACCACGGCCGCGGCGGCAAGGTCGCACGCGTCGCGTGAAACGCGCTGTTCCCCTCCCGATGCCGGTCGATCGTCGCCCGCGCCCCCAGGTCGAAGATGTTGCCCGCCAGCAGCCCCGCCGCCAGCAGCGCGCGACGATCCGCCGGCGTCGCCGCGTGCAGCTCGGCCAACACGCCCGGCAGAAGTCGCAGCGCCGCTTCATTTGCCTGCTGTTTGATCTCCTCGAAGGGGTCCGTGAACCCGTGCCGGGCGAGCAGTCCTTCGCGCACCTCGGTGAACAGCAGGATGTCCAGCCGCTCATATTGCTCCGGGTGGCTGCTGATGTCGTCGAGCGCCGCGTGGTATTCGGCACGAAAGGCCGCGGACCGGCCGCCGTCCACTTCCGTCCCCGCCGGCCGAATCAACGGCAGCACGACCTCCTCCAGGTGCCAGCGGAAGAGCGCGACCCAGTACTCGCGACCGGCGGCATCCGCCCGCAGGTCCCACTCGCAGGGCCGGTAGCGCTCGCCATCCAGAAGCTGTGCCAGTTGTGCCATTCATCCTCCACGGCGCTGCCGCGCGGGCCCGCAGCGCCTACAATCTGCCCATCATGGTCGACCCACTCGAATACCACAACGTCGGCGCCTGGCTGGAACACTGCCGGCGCCCGCTGCTCGTCACGCACCAGCGGCCTGACGGTGACGCGCTCGGCGCCGTGGCCGCCGTGACGCTCGCGCTCCGCACCCGCGGGCTCGACCCGCGTCCGACGCTCTTCGAGACATTCCCCGCGCGCTACAACTGGTTGCTGCGCGACCTGGTGCCGTGGCGCCGTTGGGATCAGGAACGGGCCGCCCTCGAGGCCGAGTGCGATGCGCTCGTGATCGTCGATACCTGCGCGTCCGCCCAACTCGAGCCGATCGCCGATTTCTTGCCGCGCGCGCCGCGCACGCTCGTCGTCGACCACCACGCAAAGCCCGACCCGATCGCGACGCGCCCCGGCGACCTGCGGCTCCTGGACGAGTCCGCCGGCGCCGTGTGCCTTGTCCTGACCGAGCTGATGGGCGCGCTCGGCGTGCCGCTCAATCCGCCGCTGGCGAACGCCCTGTTCATCGGGCTGGCCACGGATTGCGGGTGGTTCCGGTACTCGAACACGGACGCGCGCGTGCTGCGTATCGCAACGGAATTGGCCAACGCCGGAGCGGTGCCGAACACCATCTATCGGGCGGTCTACGAGCAGGAAGCCCCCGCCCGCCTGCGGCTGACGGCCCGCCTGTTGCAGTCGCTGAAGCTGCTGGCCGGCGACCGCCTCGCGGTGCTGACGCTGCGGCAGGCGGATTTTGCCGCGGCGGGTGCGGATTCGACGATGACCGAGGACCTCGTGAACGAGCCCTCGCGTCTGGGCTGCGTCGAGGCGACGATCCTGTTCACCGAGGAGCCGGACGGGCGGGTACGCGTCAATTTCCGCAGCAAGGCGGCGCTCGACGCGAGCAAGTCGGCGTTCGACGTGGCCGCGCTCGCCCGCAGCTTCGGCGGCGGCGGACACGCGCGCGCGGCCGGTGCCCGTCCGCCCGGGAGCTGGGACGACGTCGTCGCCCGCGTCACCGCCGCAACCGTCGCTGCCCTGTAGCGGCCAACCCCGCAGATGTAGCGGTCGCCCCCGTGAATGCAGCGGCCGACCCCCGTGTCGGCCGTAGACCACCAAAGAACCCGCGTAGCGCGCGAATATCCCGCCCGGTGTGTGTTCACCCCAAATCCAGAATCCAAAATCTAAAGTCCAAAATGTCTGGCTGGCGACGCCTATCGCGCGCCGCCCCCCTCGAGCATCGCCCGGCACGCCTGCACCGGCAAATCCGCCCCGGCCTCCGTGTTCATCAACAGCGCAAACGCCAGCACCGTGCCGTCGGGCCGCGTCAGGTACCCCGCCAACCCACGCACGCCCTCGATCGAGCCGGTCTTACCGCGCAGTCGGCCGCGGAGCGCCGGATCAGAATACCGATGCCGCATCGAGCCGAGTTCTCCGGCCTCCGCCAGGCTCGCCAGAAACACGTCCGCGTGGCGGTGCCGGTGCATGAGCACGAGCAGCCGCGTGATCTGCGCCGCCGTCACGCGGTTCCGGTGACTCAGCCCGCTGCCGTCGCGGATGGCTGCCCCCGACATATCGACGCCCATCCGCCCTAACGTCTCCAGAAGCACCGCCCGCCCGCTGTCCCAACTTCCCCCCGCGTCGCCCGTCGCCCGCCCGTCCGCACCATACACCCCCAGCGATTTCAGCAGACACTCCGCAAAGAGGTTCTGGCTGAACCTGTTCGCTCGCCAGAGCACATCCGGCAGCGGCGTGCGATACGTCGCCACCAGCGTGGCTCGCGCCAGTGCGTCGGCCGGCAGTCGCCGACACGCGACGCTTCCCTGCACCTGGATGCCGCGTTTCTCGAATGCTTCTTTCAGCGCCGCGCCGAAGAACGCGCTTGGCCGCCGCACGCAGACGGGACTCAGCGCGCCGCCTTTGGCCGCCGTACCGGTCAGCTCGAGGCCGTCGCCGCTGGCCCGGCGTCGCAGCACCGGGTGCTGACGCTTTGCGAGCTTCAGGTCGTTCCGCAGGAAGTCCGCGGGCAGCTCGGGCTGCGATTTCGCCTCAATCCGCCCGCCGCGCACCGCCAGCGTGACGTCCACGCAATTATCGTTCAGGTTCAGCCCGCCGACCGGGGCCTGGTACCACGTGTCGGCCTGTCCGTCCGGCCAATCGGGGTGCACCCACTGCTCGTCGAACACGCTGTCGTCGAGCACGATCCCGCTCAGGCTCGTCACCCCGCGGGCTCGCACCGCCGCCGCCCACTCGTCGAACGCGTGGTCAGGATTCTGGTTGTGCCGGTCCGCAATCCGCTCGTCGCCGATGGCTGGATCGCCCGCTCCGACCACCCACAGCTCGGTGCCCTGTAGGTACACGCGCGTCTGGTACTCGAAACCCGGCCCCAGGCGCTCTAGCGCCGCCGCCGTGACGAACAGCTTTTGCACGCTCGCCGGCTTCAGCGGCGTATCGGCTTGGTGCTCATACAGGACCGTACCGCTTTCCGCATCCGCGACGACCAGACCCACCGCATTCGCCTGCGGCAGTCGCGCCAGCAGGGCATCCAGCCGCTCCGCGACGCCTTGCGCGCCGCCGCGGGCCGCAGCCCCAGTCAGGGCCACAAAGACGAAGACGACGAGCCGCACCGCCCGCATACGCTGCTCAGGCACGCGTTTGACTCCTCAGCAGATTCACCGCCCGCTTGAACGGCGGCGGAAACGGCGCCTCCAGCTCCATCGTCTGCTCCAGAATCGGGTGCCGGAACTGGATCTTCCACGCGTGCAGCGCCTGGTGCGCGAAGATCGGCTCCACCGACCCCGTCCCGAGGATGTCGAACTCGCTCAGCGCCCGCCCGCCGTACATCGTGTCGCCCGCGATCGGGTGCCCGATGTACGACATGTGCACCCGCAACTGGTGCGTGCGCCCCGTCTTCGGCATCAGCTTGACCAGCGCGTAGCCGCGGTACCGCTCCGCCACCTCGTAGGATGTGACCGCGTTCTTGGCGAGGTCGATCTTGTTCTCGCGCACCATGACCGCGAATTTCTCGCGCACGACCGGATGAACGCCGATCGGCTTGTCGATCGTGTCCCCGTCGAGGTGCGGGCTGCCCTGCACGATCGCCAGGTATGTCTTCTGCGTCGTCCGCCGTTCGAACTGGAGCGAAAGCCGCCAGTGCGCCTCATCCGTCTTCGCTACCAGCATGATCCCGGTCGTGTTCTTGTCCAGTCGGTGCACGATCCCCGGGCGAAACGGGTCCTCGCCGTGGCTGAGCTCATTCGCGTAATGCACCAGCCCGTTGACCAGCGTCTCGGTCTGGTCCCCGTGCGCCGGGTGGCAGATGATCCCCGCCGGCTTGTTCAACGCCAGCATGTGATCGTCTTCGTACACGATGTCCAGCGCCATCGCCTGCGGAATCACCTCCCGCGGCTCCGGCGGCGGGATCACCAGCTCGACCACGTCCCCGCCGTTCATCTCATAGCTCGACTTGGTCGTCGCCCCGTTCACCGTCACCGCCCCCTGCTTGATTAGCCGCTGAATCGTCGTGCGCGACAGACGCGGGAACCGCCCGTGCAGGTACTTGTCCAGCCGCCGCCCCGGCAGCTTCCGCCGGATGCGCAACCGCACGCGCTCCGCCTGATCCTCGTCAATCGGAATCGGCCGCTCGAGGATGTCCTCGTCGTCGGGCCTCACGGTGACTGGCTGGGCGCTGGCGGGGGAGCCTCCGGCTTCGGCTCTTCGGCCGGTGGGTCGCCGGGCGGGGGGCTCGGCTGGCCCGGTGGCTCCGTGGGCGGCGGCGGCGGCGGCCCCACGGGTCCGGGCGCGGGCGTGCCCGACTGCCGCTGGTTCAGAAAGGCCTGAATCTGCTCGGGCGTCATCTTCTGCGCGCCCGGCATCGGCATCCCGACTGATTCCCCCGCTGGCGCCGGCCCCGCCGTAAACGCGATCGCCGTCTTCAACAACGTCGCCATCGTCTTGAGCCGCTCCGCAGCCAGTGTCGGGTAGGGCGTCCCCTTGAAGCGCGGCTCCTGTGTGATCTTCTGATACAACTCGGCGGCCTTGTCCAGCTGACTCTGGCGCGACGCCGGTTCCACCGTCGCCAGGCATTCGTGCGTGCTCCCTAGGGCAAACGACGCCGCGGCCTCCAGCGACGCCGGCGTATTCGGTCCGTGGATGATCTGCTCGAGTATCTGCACTGCCTCGGCGAACGCGGCTTGGCGCTCCTCGGGCTTGCTGAAGGCCTCCTGGACACGTTCGCGCGCCAAGCGCAGCCGCGCGTAGCCTTGCAGTCCCGGGTCCGACGTCTCCTGAATCAGGGCGCGCAGCTCGCTCGCCGCGCCGGCGGCGGCCGCTTGGTCCTTGCCGCTCAGCGTCATCTCGATGGTCCCCAGCCGCTGCCAGCCCTGTTCAAGCGTGTGCCGCTGGTGATAGGCCCAGACCCGCCAGGCCCCAAACGCGATCGCCACCAGCGCGAGCACGAGTAGCGTGTACCGTGTCGTCGGGCTGTTCCAGTCCCGCAATTGCGCCAGCGCCTCGGCCAACTCGTTCTGTTTCAGTTGATGTCGTTCGTCGGCTTTCATCCATCCACCTGTGCGGCGTTGCCTGGTTACGGCTGGTAGCCGGGCGGTCTCGCCTCGCCGGCCCCTTTCAGCAGCGGTCCGACGTCGATGACGAGCGCCGCTTTTCCCTTGGCGGGACGCACGCGTACGTTGCAAACCTCGTTGTCGCTCTCGAAACGCAGGGCGTATTCGCCGTTGTTGAAACCCTTCTCCTTGAGCGTGAACTTGGCCGTCGGCATGTACTTCTCGTAAAAGCGCGCCACGTCGTCGGGCATCGCACCGCCGAGAAACTCGCACTGGCCGATCCGCGTCGCGCCGGCCTTCCGGGCCATGCTGCGCTCGTCGACGATCTGGAACCCGGCCGGCAGCGGGATTCCTTCCAGCACCGGGTGCTGCATCGGCGATACCGGCGGGGCCTGACCCGTCGACTGCCGGTTCCCGCCCAGCAGCTCACAGCCGGGCACGCCGCCGCACAGCACCAGCACCGCTCCGACGAGCAGCTTCTGCATGCGGTTGGTCTCACGTGCCGTCGCCGCGTCCATCGTCGCATCTCCTCAACCAGCCCACGAATCCCGGATTCTGACGGAGATGGCGAGGCGCGTCAAATCCCACCCTCCCCGCGGCTCCCCACCTTGAGCCCGTCGCCGGCCCCGCTACAATAGCCGTTCTGCGTCTCGGTATAAGCGTTCCGAGGTCATAACTCGCCGGCCGCGCCCGGTTCCACCGGCCGGCGGATGGTTCATCGCCTCAAGGGTTCATCGACCTTATATCATTCAAGGAAGCACCCATGGTCCTCTGGTTCCTACGCTGCCTGTTTGTCCTGTTGCTTGTCGCCGTGTCATTCATGGCGATCGCCTCCGATACCGAGAGCTTTGGCCCCCGCGGCTACATGCTCGTGACCGCCGCCGCCGTGTTCGGCGTCGTCCTGGTCGGCGTGGACCTGTTCCTGACCCGCAAGTCCCTCGCCGCCCTGTCCGGCGCGTTCTTCGGCCTGGTCGTGGGCATGGTCTTCGCCTACGGCCTCACCTTCGTCGTCGACATGATGGTCCAGGTCTTCGGAAACGTCTCCAAATCCGAGCCGGGCTACAAAGACATCGCCCCGATCATCGGCGCGATCAAGCTGATGCTCGGCATCGTCTCCTGCTACGTCGCCATCAGCTTCATCCTCCAAAGCAAGGACGACATCCGCTTCGTGGTCCCCTACGTCGAGTTCGCCCGCCAGACGCGCGGCGCCCGGCCTCTGATCCTCGACACCTCCGTCATCATCGACGGCCGCATCGCCGACATCTGCGAGACCCGCATCATCGACTCGCCCATCTTCATTCCCCGCTTCGTCCTCCAGGAGCTCCAGACCATCGCCGACAGCGCTGACAAGCTCAAACGCAACCGCGGCCGCCGCGGCCTCGACATGCTCAACAAGCTCCAGACCAACGACAAGGTCGACATCCGCATCGCCGACACACGCCTCCCCAGCGTCGACGAGGCCGGCGACGTCGACCAGAAGCTCGTTGCCCTCGGCAAAAAACTCGACGGCCGCGTCGTCACCAACGACTACAACCTCAACAAAATCGCCCAGATCCGCGGCGTCGACGTGATCAATATCAACGACCTCGCCAACGCCCTCAAACCCGTCGTCATGCCCGGCGAGATGCTCACCGTCCGCATCATCAAGCCGGGTGAAGAGATGGGCCAGGGCGTCGGCTACCTCGAAGACGGCACCATGGTCGTCGCCGAGAACACGCGCGAGAAGCTCAACGAGGAGGTCACGCTCACCGTTACCAGCGTGCTCCAAACCTCCGCCGGTCGCATGATTTTCGGACGCCCCGAGGGCTCTCCCATCCTCCCCCGCCGCCCCCGCCCGCGCGCATAGGAACCCGCCGCGCATTGCATAAACTCCCACCGGCCTCTGGCCGATTCCCGAATGGAGGAGCGCCGAGCGCAGGGTTCGCGCCCGCGGAGCGACACCGGCGACCCGCCTAGAATAGATCGACGGTGGTTCGCGGGCGGCGAGCACGCCACCACGCATCGGCGGCCATGAAATGACGTCATTGACCGGACCCGGACACCCGTTACGCAAGCTCTTCAACGGCTTGGTCGAGCAGGTCTTCCAGGTCGAGATCGGGATCTGCGACCCCCACCTGACGGACTACCTCGGCGACCTGCTCGCCGACTTCGTCCACGTCGACCGCATCTATCCCCTCCGCACGGCCAGCGGCGACGTCATCCGCGACCTTTCGCGACTCGAGGCCGAAGCCAACCTCGGGCCCGCCGTCCCCGAGACACGCCGCCGCCGCTTCATCAACAAGTACGTCGGCGATGTCACGCTGTTTTGGACCGGCGTGTACCCGGAGAACCTGCGCGCCGGACATCGGGGCGGCGTGGACCTGCTCGAGCCCTATGTCGCCCAGGGCAAACGCTCGTACGGCATCGCCGGCGAACTGACCGGCGACGGCGACGAGCCGCCCGCGAACGTGCTCCTCCAGCTCAGCGAGCAGTTCGAGTTCTGCGTCCACGGCCTGCACCTGGTCCGCGTGGAGTGGGAACGCCTCTCGCAGGGCAACCGCCGGAATTGACGCTCTGGATCGCACGCTGCGCCGCCCGATTTGCCCCGGCCAGTCGTCCTCTTGGGGGCGGTTTTTGAAAAGGCCCGGCGCCAGTCGGGAGGGCGAGGCTCCTGCCGAGCCGCGGCCCGCGTGCTAGTCAGCCCGGCCGACGTAGAAGGGCGTGCCGTTGACGTCGACGACCAGGACCGCGTGCAGCCCCGGCACATATCCGGTTTCCAGCCGGGCCGTCCCGTCCGGCAGATACGTTCCCCCTTTGAACTTCGCTTTCAACAGCCCCCCGCCCTCGTGGACTTGAACCGCGTCGAACTCGACCGGCCAGCCGCCGTTCAGCGGCGTGCCGACCCACGCCACGATCCCGACCACCGTGCCGCGGCGAAGGTCCGGACAGGCCCCGATCTGCGGGGCAGCGTCCTCAAGCGCCCGCCACTGCTCCGCCGAGCGCACCTCAATCAGCCCGAGCCGCGGACCGAGCGGCTTGCACAGCGCCCGGAGCCCCTGCGCATCGGATACGACCACGTGCCGCGCGCCCGTGGGGCGCTGCGCCGGGGCGGCTTCCAGATCGGCGAGCGCGATGGTGCGTGTAGGCGACAAGAATCGACAGGCCGGTAGGACCGCTAATACGCCTGCCACAAGCGGCACGGCGCCCCTCGCAAACCGACGCCCGATCCGGCCCGGCTTGCAAAGGAATCCGCGCATCCTTAATCTCCCAGGCTCTCGGCGGTAATCCACCGTGTCGTCGTGGATATCGGCCGATTCGCCCCGTTCCAGGAGATAGCGGATGATCATCGGCGTACCGAAGGAGATAAAGCCCTACGAGTATCGCGTCGCGGTCGTGCCCGCGGGCGTCGAGCAGCTTAAACGCGGCGGCCACCGGGTGCTGATCGAGCGCGGGGCCGGGGTCGGCTCGGGCATCTCGGACGACGACTATCAGACGTATGGGGCCGAGTTGGTCGCGTCGGCCGCCGAGGTCTGGCAACGTGCCGACCTGATCTGCAAGGTGAAGGAGCCGCTCGCCGACGAGATCAAGCGGATCAAGTCCAACCACGTGGTTTTCACGTACTTCCATTTCGCCGCCGCCCGCGAGCTGACCGACGGCGTCCGCGATTCGGGCTGCGTCGCCATCGCCTATGAGACCATCTTCGACAAGCAGGGCCGCCTGCCCCTGCTGGCGCCCATGAGCGAGGTGGCCGGCAAGATGAGCATCCAGGAGGGGGCCAAGTTCCTCGAAAAACCCATGGAGGGCCGCGGAATCCTGCTCGGCGGCATCCCCGGCGTCGAGCCCGCCAACGTCCTCGTGCTCGGCGGCGGAATCGTCGGCACCTGCGCCGCCCGCCTCGCGGCCGGCGCCGGCGCGTCCGTCACCATCATGGACGTCGACCTCTACCGCCTCCGTTATCTCGACGAGGTCATGCCGCCGAACGTCAAGACCGTCTTCAGCACCGACGAGGCCATCCGCCGGCATCTGCGCACCGCCGACCTGGTGATCGGCGCCGTCCTGATTCCCGGCGCCCGCTGCCCGATGCTCGTCCGCCGCGAGTATCTCAAGCTGATGCAGCCCGGTTCAGTGATCGTCGACGTCGGCGTCGACCAGGGCGGCTGCTGCGAGACCACGCGTCCGACCACGCACAAGGAGCCGACGTACGTCGTCGACGGCGTCGTGCACTACGGCGTGGCGAACATGCCGGGCGCCGTGGGCCGCACCAGCACGTTCGGTCTGACGAACGCGACGATCCCGTACCTGTTAAAGCTGGCCAACCTGGGCTATGAGCAAGCCTGTGCTGCGGACGCCGGCCTGGCCGCCGGCGTGAACATGGCGCATGGCAAGATTACGAACCAGCCGGTAGCCCAGGCGTTTGGCTTGCCGTTCGTGCCGTTCCAGGGGAAATAGTCCCGCCGGTCGACGGAATTCGCCGGTGGACGCGCCCCGCCCGGGCCGCAGGCGGGCGCGGTGTGGAGAGAGTCCGTTTCGAGGTGCCGGCCGTGAAAAAATGGCTCATTCTGCTGGGTGTCGTGCTGCTCGTGGTCGTGATCTGGTATTTCGCCCGGCGGCAGACATTCACCCCCCCCTGGGCCGAGCCGAAGTTCGGCAAGGTCATCCGTGGCGACATCAAGGTGCCGATCACGGCCTCGGGCCTGATCCACCCCGCGCAGGAAGTCGAGGTCAAGCCGGAGGCCTCCGGCATCATCCAGGAGCTGCCCGTCGTCGAAGGGACTTATGTGCACAAGGGTGACGCGATCGCCATCATCAACCCCGAGGACGAGCAGCGCCTGCGCGACCGCGCCAAGGCCGAATTCGACCGCTCGAAGGCCATGCTCGACCAGGCCGAGGTGGCCGTCGAGCGCGCCGCGGTGGGGATCGACGCAGCCAAGGCCCACCTGGAGGAGATCACGGCCCAGGGCGAGGTCGTCGCGTTCGAGCTGAAGAAAATCGAGGACGCGCTCAAAGCCGGCAAGGTGGACATCTACAGCGAGCAGCAGGTGCACGACACGCGGGCGCAGTACCGGATGAACGTGTCCCAGCAGGAATCCGCGCGGATTGCGATCCGCAGCGCCGAGCTCTCCAAGGACGACGCCGCTACGGTCGTCGCGTCGCAACAGGCCACCGTCGAGGCGACCCGCAAGGCGCTCGAGGACGAAGACTCGCGCCTCCGCAAAACCAGCGTCCTCGCCTCGCTCGACGCCATCGTCACCAAGGTCTCGGTCCAACCTGGCATGTTGGTGCAGTCCGGCACCGCCAGCATCATGGGCGGCACCGCGCTGATGATGCTGGCCGACGTCTCGCAGAAGAAAGTCATCGCCAAGCTCGACGAGGCCGACTATGGCCGCGTGCTCAACATCTCGCCCATCGACGCTCTGCCCGACATGCCCGAGCTGCGCGAGGTCGCTCGCCAGGACGCCGAGCAACTGGCCAAACGCAGCGGAACGGTCCGCATCACCGTGGACGCCTTCCCCGACAAGTCCTTCGAGGGCCGCATCGAGCGGGTCGAGCCCCAGGGCAAGCTCAACGTCGGCTCCTCTATCATCCAGTTCGACGTCCACGTCGAAATCACCGACCCCCAACGCCACATGCTCCCCCTCGGCGCCCAGGCCCAGGTCGAGTTCACCGTCGAAAGCGCCGTCGGCGTCCTCTGCGTCCCCGCCGAATCCGTCAAGACCTTCGAGGAGCAGCGCGGCGTCTGGGTCAAACGCCCGCCCGAGTCCGGCGCGGATGAGAAGTTCGGCAAGAAGTTCGTCCCCTGCCGCTTCGGCATCAGCGACGGCGAGCATACCGAACTGGTCGCTGTCCTCGGCGAGGGCCACCTCAAAGAGGGCGACGAGATCTACACCAAGTTGCCGCAGACCGCGGCCGAGATGCAGCACGACTAGCCGCCCACGGAGCGCCCCCGCGTGCCCCTGATCGAAGTCCGAGCACTGACCAAGCTGTACCAGATGGGCGACTCCGTCGTCCGCGCCCTCGACGGCGTCGACCTCGACATCGAACGCGGCGAGTTCGTCGCCATCACCGGCGCCTCCGGCAGCGGCAAAAGCACCATCATGCACCTGCTCGGCTGCCTCGACCGCCCCACCGCAGGCGTCTATCGCCTCGACGGCCGCGACGTCAGCGGCCTCTCCGACAGCGAGCTCGCCGTCACACGCAACCTGCGCATCGGCTTCGTCTTCCAGACCTTCAACCTCATTAACCGCGTGACCGCCTGGGAAAACGTGGGCGTCCCCCTCTTCTACGCCCGCAAGACCAACACCAAGGCGCCCGCCTTCCGCGCCCTCGAGCGCGTCGGCCTCGCCAGCCGCGCCGCCCACCAGCCCAACGAGCTCTCCGGCGGCGAACGCCAACGCGTCGCCATCGCCCGCGCCATCGTCAACGACCCCCTCCTCGTCCTCGCCGACGAGCCCACCGGAAACCTCGATACTCGCACCGGCGAGCAGATCATGGAGATCTTCCGCGGCCTCAACGAGCAGGGCGTCACCGTCATCATGGTCACCCACGAAGCGGAGATCGCTCAGCAGGCCCGCCGGATCGTCCAGATGCGCGACGGCAAGATCCTCTCCGACCGCCCGACCAAGGACATCGTCGCCGAACGCGGCCATGCCCCGCCGCGCAAGTTGCCGTCCGTCGAGCCCGCCGCGCCCCTCGACGCCGCGGCGCCCCCGCCTCTCGATGTCGCAGGCGCCCCGCCCGTCGAGGTCGCCGCCGCGCAACAGGAAACCCCCATCGCCGCGTCTGCCCTGCCTCCGCGCATCGTCCGCGGCGCCATGCCGGCCATCGTATGCGGACTGGTCGCAGCCGCGCTCTGGGTGCTGGGCTATGCTGCCCAGGTCGCACTCCAAAAGATCTACGGCTACAAGCCCGAGGCCATGGACCCCATGCACCCCAAGATGCCGCCGATGCCCGTGATCATCGGCAGCGGCATCGCCAGCCTGGGGATGCTGGTCGGGGTCGTGCTGGCCATCCTGGCGATCGTGTCTGGCTACGGCGCCCGCCGCCGGGCCCGGACTGAGATTGGCAACTGGCAAGGTCGCCGTCGCGCCCTCGTCGGCCTGATCCTCGGCTGGGTCGTCGTCGCGATCCCGATCATCGTCATCATCATCGCGGTGGTCAAGCTCGCCACCGGCGGCTTCGGCGGCGCGAAGTAGCCGCGTCATCGTGTGATGTCGCGTCCGACCCCCGTGTCGGACGTTGGATTCGGTGGGCCAATGGACGAACAACAACGCACCGAACGGGTAGCGCGTGTGCTGGCCGGCGACGCCGACGCCCTGCAGCAACTCATCGTCCACTACCACCCCATCCTGCACCACGCGGTCGAAACCCACGTTGACGCTGCGCTCCGCAGCCGCATCGACCCCGACGACGTGCTCCAACAAGCCTATGTCGCCGCCTTCCGCGCCCTGTCCGCCCCCCGTCAGAGCCCAAGCGGCAGCGACGGGCCGGCCCCCGATCCCCAACCCGCGCCGCACTTCGACTCGCCCGCCAGCTTCTACAAATGGCTCGAAACCATCGCCCTCAACCAGCTCCGCGACCTGGAGCGCGCCCTCCGGCGTCAAAAACGCGACGTGGCTCGCCAGGCGCGCGATGTGCCCAACCTGAGTGATTCCTGCCCGAACCTCCTGAACCGTCTCGCCGGCCGCGACAGCACCCCCAGCCGCCGTGTAGGCCGTGCGGAGGCCGTCGCCGCGCTCCTGTCATGCCTCGCACGCCTCAACGACGACCAGCGTGCCGTCGTCCGCCTGCGCTTCCTGGAAGACGTCCCGGTCGCCGAGATCGCCCAGCGCCTCGGCAAGACCGAGACCGCGGTCTACACCCTCTGCCACCGCGGCCTCAAGTCCCTCCGCGAGCGCATGGTCTCCATCACGCGCTATCTCACCCACTTGTAGCGTCGCCCCCCCGTGGGCGACGTAGGTCGGAGCCGGGCCAGCCTCAGCCTCGTCCCCGACCACCCCGTCGTGCGGAAACGCCGGCTCGAACCGGACCCGCGTCCCGGCCCCGCACGTCCAGATTCCGGCCCCGGTCGCCCGGCGACCCCGCCCGGCGGGCGCGGTATACTGTCTATCGAGAAACCGCGAGTTTGACCAGCGCCGGCGGCACCACCGCAAAGGAGGTGTGTCGTGCCCAACGCCGATCTTGTGCAGCGCATCACCGTCGATCCCAACGTCTGCGGGGGCAAGCCGTGTGTCCGCAGCACGCGCATCTACATTGCCATCATCCTGGACGGCCTGGCCGAAGGGCTGAGCCCAGAACAAGTGATTGACCATTACCCGCAACTAACGCTCGACGACATTCGGGCTGCCCTCGCGTATGCCGCCGCGCTGGCCCAGGAGAACACCTGGAAGCTGGCCGGATGAAGCTCAAGCTGGACGAGAACCTCTCGCGCTACCTCAAGGCGCCTCTGGCGGGGCTGAACCACGATGTTACGACGGCGGCGGACGAGGGCTTGCTCTCGCGGCCTGACGCGGAGATCGCGGCCGCCGCAAAAGCAGAAGGGCGTATGCTCCTGACGCTCGACCTCGACTTCGCGAACGTGTTGGCGTACCCGCCCGGCTCTCACGCCGGCATAGTCCTGTTTCGCCCTGCCACCCTCGGTCCGTTGGAGGTCAACCGGTTCGTGGAGGCGTTCGTCGGCCGGCAGGATCTCGCCGCGCTCGTGGGTTGCCTGGCCATCGTCGAGCCGGCGCGCGTGCGCGTTCGTCGCCCGTAGCCGAATCCGCCCCGCCCAGCCGCCGTTTCCCGCCCTCCCTCCGTGCCTGCGTGTCTCCGTCCCTCCGTGCCTTCGTCCCTTTTTCTCTCAACTTTCCTGCCAAATCCCACCGCCGACGGCGTTCGTTGGCTTGAGCTGACAGCGAGACCACACGGGGTGGTTCCGGTCGGCGTTCCATGGTTCGTCCGCCGGAGGCGACGCCACCGGCGTCCCCACAGAGCAAAGCAAAGGAGAAACCATGACTACCGTGAAAGGACCCCTGACGTGCGTTTTTCTGTGCCTCCTGGCCGCGGCGGCCCCCAGCGAGGCCGGCACGACCAAGGGCACTGGCGCCAAGTTCAACGACAGCGCCACCGGCACCTTGCCTTCGGCCGTTAAGGGCGGTCAGTCCTACGATTGTCCGCTCACCGTCAGCACGCCGGGCCTGAACGGGTGGCCGGCGACCGTCGAGGTGAAGCTGAAGTCGAGGTGCTGGGCGGACCTCTGGGGGAACACGACGATTGCGACTCTCAATCGCGACGTGCAAATGAACACAACGAGCGTGACCTTCAACGCCACCGTTTATGTCAAGAAGGTCCAGGCCAAACTCGTTGGGACCGGGGATCTGTGGTGGGAAGTCAAGGTCACGCCGTGGAACATGTGCCCGCTCCCGTCGTGGATGAGGCCAAAGTCGATGGTGGTCGACACCTTCAGCACGAGCGTGGTCAAATTCACGGTCACCAAGTAGAAACTGCTGGCGTGACGCGCTGGGTGGCCACCGTCACCAGAGCATACTACGGGCCGACGAGCGGCGCCTCCGGGGACCGGGGGCGCCGCTCGCCGTGCCAGCGACGAGGGGGCTTGCACCCCAATCTCGCTTCCCGGGGCCCCGCACTCCGCCCCTCCCTGCCTGCGTGCCTCGGTGCCTCCGTCCCTTCGTCCCTTTTTTCCCCAACTTTCCTGCCAAACCCCGCCGCGGACGGCGTTCGTGGGGTAGACGGTGGATGCAGCCCGGACGGTCCGGGGCGCATCGTGGGAATGGCGGCGAACGACCTCGAAAGAGTCTCGGCCCGGGGTTCGAGGGCGTCCGACCAAGCGTTGAGATGGAGCCAACGTCACAGCGGCCCTGGACGTTCCTGGGCCCGGCAGCAGGTGCGATGAAGGAGGAAGATCAATGTTCAACACAACGAAGTGGAGTCATGCCATCTGCGCAGCAGCCCTTGTGGCCCTGTGCGCCGGTGCCGCTACAGCGGCAACGCTCTTCGAGGATCACTTCGACGGTCCGTTATCTCCCGAATGGGTCAGCGTCCTACCGAATCAGTGGGTGTCTGATGGGTGGCTGCATTGCCGCAAGCCGGTATGGGATCCTCCGCTCGATGCGGTAGCGGTCACTCACGACGGCGACCAATCGTGGACCGACTATGAGTTCTCCTTCATCGCGGATCCCGTGACGTCGGTCCAAATGGCGTTGGCCTACATCCGAACGAACGGTTCAAGACCTCGCACCGGTGCGAGCGGCCTGCTGACGCTTGGCTACAGGCTAGATTTTCACGGAGACGATCAGAGTGGGTACCCGAACGCCCTGGTTCTCTATCGCGATGCAGGAGTGCTGGGAGAGGATCTAGTGCTCGCTGCTGCGGTTCCGGGCTGCATACCTGCCGCACCGTGGCATGTCGACATCCAGGCGCAGGGGCCGCGCATTCGGGTTGCCGTGAATGGCATATGGCTTCTCGACTGGACGGACCCCAACCCTATTCTGAGCGGCGGCGTCGGGCTCGGGAGCATCTGGACTGAGGAGGCCCGGTTTGACGACGTCCTCGTCCAGACCATTCCCGAACCCGGCGCAGCAACTCTACTTGCCCTGGGCGCGCTGACGTTTCTTAGACGTCGAGGCTAAGGACACCTCTGGCCAATGCGGCATACCCTCGCCGAACACGGACTTCGCGCCGGTCGCCGCAGGCGACAAGCACAGCCTCGACTTGAGGGTCTTCTACGGCAACCTGAACTGCGAGGGCATTGCCGGTTACGCCGACATCAGCCCGTTCATCGCCGCGCTCGGGTCCTGCGGCCCACCGAAAGCACTGGAAGCGCCGATCACGTATGCGTCCCCCGTCCCCCTCATGGACGGGGGACGCTGATGCGCCCTACGGGGCCGCGTCGGGGAGGTACTCCCCCTCGCGGATGATGACGTGCCAGTGCTCGCTCCACCAGTCCTCGCTCGCGGGTTCGCCGGGGGCCCTCATCACGTTGGTTATGTTGAGAGACCGGTCCAGCTTCAGGTGTGCCCCCCCGTGTTTCCCCCGCGCACCCACCGGTCCACGATCCACCATCACGTTCAACCACGCACTTTCCGTACTTCGCTCTCCCTCAGCCAGTACGAAGATTGTGTCGATCGTCGCGGCGTCCTGAGGTTCGACTCTGTCGCGAACATCAGAACCCGGCCGGCGCCTCCCCTGGAGCTCGTCATGAGCCATGTCCAGGAAAGCGTACGCGTACGGTCTGGCCGGCGGCGCGTCGTCCCCAACGAGCCAATCCAACCGGCGCGTGCGCGGCGGCCCAAGCCCCTCCATCTTGGCCGCAGCGGGGTCCAGGATCACGAGCATGGGCACGTAGTCCCACTCCGTGCGCGGGGGGTCGTCGCCGTCTCGGCGGCTTTCGAAACCCGGGCGCTGGTCGTCGTCGAAGCCGTCCAGCTTGTTGTTCGTGCCCCAGGCGACGAGCGCGGGCCGCCCGTCGTCGAAGAAGTTGCCTATCACGCACACGTCGACGATGAGGCCCATGTGCCAGAACGTGGACCGGATGCCGCCGCTGGCCGCATCCACGACGGATATGCGGGCAGGATACTCACATGAGTTGGTGCGAGCTACCGCGACCAACTCCGCCACGGGCTTGCCATCCAGGTCCTTTGCGACGACCCGGTCACAGAGCCAAGGGTCTTTTCGAACGCAGTTCGGCCAGAGCTCGTTCGGGTTCGGCGTCAACGAGCATCGCCAGCGCTCAGTGCGGTCGGCGTTAAACGCAACCAGGGCCACGTCGTTCTCGCCCAGCGGCTGCATGAGGCCCGCCACGAGCACCTTGTGGTCGCCCGTGCCATCCAGGTCGGCCAGCGTTGCCGCGCGGATTTCGCCCCTATAGTTGGGCAAGACCCAGTTCAATCGCTCCCAGTCCGCCCTGTTGCCGTAGCGACCTTCGAGCGCATACCTCGTTCGCCCCCCGTCCTTGTATTCGACCGTCCTGACCTCCGTGAGGCCCTCGCCGGCGCGCCCAATTCGGCTCAGCCACCACGCCCCGGCGCCCAGCGCGCCCACCAGGACCACGGCGAGCGCAACGCGCCGGAAACCTGGCTGCACCGTACGGGGCCGCCGTACGCGCGCACCGGCCTCCAGCGCTTTGAGCGCTTCGCCCGCCGATGCCAGGCGCTCCTCCCGCCGCTTCGCCATCAGCCGCAGCGCCAAACTCGCGAGCACCGGATCGATGCTCTTGTCGAACTTCCGTGGGTCGTGCGGCTCCTCGTTCAAAATCTGATGAATCGTCGCCGTCGGCGTGTCGCACCGGAACGGCGTCCGCCCCGTCAGCATCTCGTACAACACCACGCCCGCCGAATACAAATCGGTCCGCTCGTCAATGTCCGCCTCGCCCCGCGCTTGCTCGGGGCTCATATACTCCGGCGTCCCCAGCACCGACGCCGGCAGCGTGAGTTGCGTCTGCGACGACCGCATCCGCGCCAACCCAAAGTCGGCCAGCTTCACGAGCAGGCCATCAGCTCTCAGCTCTTGGCTCTCCGCCACGTCAGCGCCGCCGGACTCGTCCGGCTGAAGGCTGATGGCTGACGGCTGACGGCTCGCCTCCAGCAGAATGTTTGAGGACTTGATATCCCGATGGATCAACCCCGCCCGATGCGCCGCATCCAGCCCCGACAGTAGCTCGCGGAAGATGTGCCGAATCAGCGCTGTCGGAAGGTGCGAAGGCAGGGACGCGCGCTGGGAAGCGCGGTCCGGCGTCTCCGTGGGCGCCGCCCGGGACGCGCCGGCTGAGAGCTGCGAGCTGCGAGCTGGCAGTTCTCGCATTCCGGCTGATGGCTGATAGCTGAAAGCTGACTGCTCTCGAACCACCTCCGCCAAACTCGGCCCATCCACGTACTCCATCGCAATGAACCGCACGCCGCACTCGTGGCCGACGCCGTAGACGGTAACGATGTTCGGATGCTGCAACGCCGCCGCCGTCTTCGCCTCCCTTTCGAACCGCACCAGCGCCGCCTCGTCCTCCGCCAGCTCCGGCCGCAAGATCTTCAGCGCGACGACGCGGTCCAGGCTCTCATCGTGTGCCTTCAGCACAATCCCCATCCCGCCACGCCCCACAAAGTCGAGCACCTTGTACGGCCCCAGCTCCGCCCGGTACCGCGGGTCAGCGCTCGCAGCGAGCATCCCCTGTGCGACCAGCTCCTCGATCTTGCTCGCCGCCGGTCGCAGGTCCCGCAGCAACTCGAGGTGCTCCCGTAATTCGTCCGCTATGTCCGCGTGCTGCGCGAGCAGCGCAGATTCGCTGACGCGCTCCCCGCGCGCCCGCCGACTCACGAAGTCGTCAACGATCCGCCCGATGCGGGCGTCGCGCTCCTCGTCATATCGCGTTAGCGTGTTGTCGCCCGCCATAACTCGGAGCCGTCCCAAAAGCAGAACTGATCGAGGCTAACCCCCATCATACCCGCTCGCCGCCGCCCCACAAAGCCACCCGCCGCCCGCAACCCTAACCGCCGCCCCACAAACCACTTACGCCACGTCTACGCCCCGCTTCCCTCGCCCCGCCCCGCGCGCCCCTCCCGCTTGGTATCCCCGCCATTCTGCCCTATGATTCCCCCTTCGTCGTCCGGCCAAGCCGACGGTGCGTCACGCTCAACTTGCGTGCCCGCGACGCACCCGCGGCCCCCCGGCCGTCCGCGCCGACGAACCCGGCCGGAGCGCGCTCCACGCTGGCCTCCGGCGTTCGGATAAACCGATGAGACAGCAGGCACGACACAACTAACTGAAGGATCGACACATGCCAGCTAAACAGAAATACGTCTACTTCTTCGGCAGCGGCAAGGCCGAGGGCAAGGGCTCCGACCGCAAGACCCTCGGCGGCAAAGGCGCCGGCCTTGCCGAGATGACCAACATCGGCCTCCCCGTCCCCGCCGGCTTCACCATCACCGTCGACGCCTGCGAATACTACGATGCCCACGGCAAGCAATGGCCCAAGGGCCTCGACACCGAAATCCGCCAGCAACTCGCCAAGCTCGAGAAATCCGTCGGCAAGAAGCTCGGCGACCCGCAGAACCCGCTGCTCGTCTCCGTCCGCAGCGGCGCCGCCCGCTCCATGCCCGGCATGATGGAGACCATCCTCAACCTCGGCCTCAACGACAAATCCGTCGCGGGCCTCGCCGCCGCCACCGGCAACCCGCGCTTCGCCTGGGACGCCTACCGCCGCTTCCTCCAGATGTACTCCACCACCGCCGTCGGCCTCCCCAAAGACATCCTCGAAGACAAGCTGCACCACCTCAAGCAGCACGCCGGCGTCAAGTTCGACCACGAGCTCTCCGCCGACGCCCTCAAGGAACTCTGCGGCGAATTCAAGCAGTTCTTCCGCGAGCAAACCGGCCGCGACTTCCCGCAAGACCCCTGGGAGCAACTCGTCGGCGCCGTCAACGCCGTCTTTGGCTCCTGGAACGCCGACAAGGCCGTCACCTACCGCCGCGTCGAGAAAATCACCGACCTCAAAGGCACCGCCGTCAACGTCCAGCAAATGGTCTTCGGCAACATGGGCGACGACAGCGGCACCGGCGTCTGCTTCACCCGCGACCCCAGCAGCGGCGAGAACGTCTTCTACGGCGACATGCTCATCAACGCCCAGGGCGAAGACGTCGTCGCCGGCATCCGCACGCCCATCAAGCTCGGCGACCTCGCCCACAAAATGCCCGCGATCTACGACCAGCTCTGCGCCATGCGGGCCATCCTCGAAATCAACTACGGCGAGATGCAGGACCTCGAATTCACGTACGAGCGCGGCAAGCTCTACATGCTCCAGTGCCGCACCGGCAAGCGCACGCCCGCCGCCGCCTTCCGCATCGCCGTCGAGCAGGCCACCAAGCCGCTCATGACCCCCGCCGAAGCCCAGCGCCTCTTCAAAGCCGGCTTCCTCCCGCAGAAATACGTCGCCGCCGCCGCCAAACCCGTCATCACCACCGACCAGGCCATCGTGCGCATCGTGCGCGAGGACATCGAGCGCCTCTTCTACCCCGTCATCAGCCCCAAGGTCGCCCGCGCCGAGCTCGACCAGAAGAAGCTCTGCGAAGGCATCAACGCCGTCCCCGGCGCCGCCTGCGGCCGCGTCATGTTCACCGCCAAGGAAGCCGAAGAGGCCGAGCAGCGCGAGGAGCCCGTCATCCTCGTCCGTAAAGAGACCAGCCCCGAGGACGTCGGTGGCATGCAGGCCGCCAAGGGCATCCTCACCCAGACCGGCGGCAAGACCTCGCACGCCGCCGTTGTCGCCCGCGGCTGGGGCAAGTGCTGCATCGTCGGCTGCGACGTCCTCGTCATCGACTACGAAGACAAGTCGATGAAGGTCAACGGCACCGTCATCCGCCAGGGCGATTTCCTCACCCTCGATGGCTCCGCCGGCGTCGTCTACAACGGCCAGCTCGAGCTCCAGCGCCCCCAGCCGCCCGCGGAGTTCTACACCCTCATGGGTTGGGCGGACAAACGCCGCCGCCTCGGCGTCCGCACCAATGCCGACACGCCCGAGGACGCCGCGAAGGCCATCGAAATGGGCGCCGAGGGCATCGGCCTCTGCCGCACCGAGCACATGTTCTTCGCGACGCGCGAGCGCCAGCTCGCCATCCAGGAAATGATCGTCGCCGACAACGTCGAGCACCGTAAACGGGCCCTCGACAAGCTCCTCCCCTTCCAGCGCGACGACTTCATCGGCATCTTCGAGGCCATGAACGGCAAACCGGTCACCATCCGCCTCATCGACCCGCCGCTCCACGAATTCGTCCCCAAGACGCAGGAACAGGCCGACGACCTCTCGCGCGCCACCGGCATCCCCGCGGACGACATCCTCCGCCGCTCCGAGCAGCTCCACGAAGCGAACCCGATGCTCGGCCACCGCGGCTGCCGCCTCTGCATCACCTTCCCCGAGATCCTCGACATGCAGGTCCGCGCGATCATGGAGGCCGCCGTCGCCGTCAAGAAGAAGGGCGGCAAGGTCAGCCCCGAGATCATGATCCCGCTCACCATCGACGCCAAAGAGCTCCGCATCCTCACCGACCGCACGCGCGCCGTCGCCGACGCCGTCCTCAAGGAAGCCCGCGTCAAGCTCGACTACCTGGTCGGCACCATGATCGAAACCCCGCGCGCCGCCATCATGTCCGACGCCATCGCCCAGGTCGCCCAGTTCTTCAGCTTCGGCACCAACGACCTCACGCAGATGACGATGGGCCTCTCCCGCGACGACGCCGGCCGCTTCCTCCCCGACTACGTCAACGCCAGCAAGTACGCCATCTTCAAGGACGACCCCTTCCAGTCCCTCGACCAGCCCGGCGTCGGCAAGCTCGTCAAAATGGCCATCGACCAGGCCCGCTGGACCAACCCGAAGCTCAAGATCGGCATCTGCGGCGAGCACGGCGGCGACCCCGACAGCGTCAAATTCTGCCACCGCGTCGGCATGAACTACGTGAGCTGCTCCCCCTACCGCGTCCCCATCGCCCGCCTCGCCGCCGCGCAGGTGGTGATCGAAGACGCCAGCCGCGGCCTGCAACCCGCCGCTGCGAAGTCGTCATCCAAGGCCAAGCCGAAGAAGGCCGCCACGCCGGCGAAGAAACCCGCCAAGAAAGCGAAATCGCGGCGCTAGCGCAGCGTCTCCTCGTCCGCGAGGGAGGGCGAGGCTCCGGCCGAGCCGCGCCCGCGAGCGCGAATCCGAGCCCCGAGCGCAAGCGAGCGGGTTACCGGCGAATCCCCATTGCCGGACGCCAACACCCCGCACCATCGTTCCCTGCGCGGCGATCGAACCCGGCGCCGTCGTCATCCTCAACGCGCGTAAGTCCTTGCCCACGGGGCCTCGACCGCCTCGTTGCGGCATTGGCACCGGCGATAGACCCGGCCCGATCGTCGGGCTTTTCGCACTCGGAAACTTGATTTTGCGGCTTACGCGGGGATAGAAAAAACAGAGACCCACGGCGCGAGCGCTCGTGGACGTTCTCCGCGCGAGCTTGGAAAAGCAAGCACACGAATATTCCCCGCGCCGGTCGTTTCGCCGTTCCGTGCTGGAGGTCAGGACATCATGATCAAGCTCATCGGGCTCGGACAACCTGCCCTGCGCGTGCAATCAACTCTCGCTCTCGCGGTGGCCGCGTTTCTCGTACTGGCCGGACCAAGACCGTCCGCTTACGCCGTCAATCTCGTCGCCAACGGCGGCTTCGAAGCCGGCGACTTCACGGGCTGGACTGTCGCTCACTCCGCCCTGGGCGGCACGTACGGCGTGGACAATACCGGCGTCTATGCTCACAGCGGGAGCTGTGCCGCGACGCTCGGTCCGTATGGAGCCGACGGTTTGCTTTCTTCCCAGTCCTTCCCCACAACCGCTGGCCAGCAGTACGAACTGACCTATTGGGTGGCGAATATCTCCGATGCCCAAGGTCACATCTACAACAACGATTTTTACGCGGCCTGGAACGGCGCTGAGATACTCGCTTCTGCACTCTTCAATGTCGGGCCCTTCGATTACGCAAGGTACGACTTCATCGTGACGGGCGCTGCCGGCACGAGCTCTGTGTCGTTTGGTATGCGGCAAGATCCAATGTTCTTCGCCTTGGACGACGTCTCCGTCACGCCCACCCCCGAACCGGCCGCGGCCATCTCGCTCGCCTTGTTGGGAATCGCGGCGTGCCGGCCGAAACGCACCTAAGCCCACCGCCGTCCGACGGCCCATGCGCAAGCGACGCCACCGCGCCGCCAGCGCCCGCCACCGCCCCTTAACCGAGCCGGCCCAGTCATGGGCCGGTCCGTCCCGCTCACCGCGCCACTCGCCGCCCGTGATCCGAGCCGCGACCGGCAGGGAGCGAACGCCGCGACAACCGGTCGGCCTCGCGCGCCCAGACGCCTCCTCTCGCGGCCACGACCGGACATCGTTTTTCGCGACGGGCCCCGCAAGCTCTCCACACCGCCGCGCGCCCCTCGGATGCGGCGCCCTGCCCGCCCCCCCCCGCCCGTCGCCCCATCGAAGAATCCCGTATAATGCCCCCATGGGGACCTTGGGGCTCGGACAGCGTGCTCTCAACCTCCTGCGTGGCGGGGCTGACCTCGGCGCCGCCCTCGGAGCCAACCTCGCGACCAGCGCTATGGAACACCAACAGTGGGGCGCCGCCTCCGCCTGCGTTGCGGGAACCGCCCTCTTCATCGCCGGCCGCAACGCCCTCAGCGCCCGCGGCGAGCAGAAGACCCACGAGCAAATCGAGAAACGCCTGCTCCGCGCCCTCCAGGACGGCCAAACCGACCTCCTGACCGCCATCAACACCGTCGCCGCCGAACACGACATGCACGACCTTGTGTCTCAGCGACGAGTGAAGAGGCTCGCCAAGCTCCTCACCGCCCGCGCGGACGAACTCGCCAAGGCAACCGCCGACACCGCGCGAATCCTAGACGCCATCGGCCGCAAGCTCGACGAGCAGTGCCAGCAGCACAACCAGACGCTGGACTCCGTTACCGACGACCTCAAGCGATGGGCCGCGCAATCGCACGCGGAGCATCAGCGGCACGAACGCAGGTCGCGCAAGGACCATCGCCGACTCGAACGGAAGGCGAACGCGATCGAGCGGGATGTGAAGGAACTTGTCAAACGCGTGACCCCGCCCGCCATCCAGCCCCTCCACCAACTCCGCCCGCCCCTCAAGGACTTCACCGGCCGCCAGCCCGAAATCGACGACCTCCTCGCCCACATCCAGCAAGGCGTCACGATCACCGGCGTCCAGGGCATGGGCGGCATCGGCAAGACGGAGCTGGCCTATGTGCTCGCCGACCGCGTCAAGGAGGCGTACCCGGATGCCCAGCTCTGCCTGGAGCTGAAGGGCACGTCGCCGTCGCCACTTTCGCCGGCGGAAGTCCTCGCCTACATCATCCATCGCTTCCACCCGGCAGAGAAGCTCCCGGACGACGTGGCCGAGTTCACCAAGCTCTACCACTCGACCCTGCACGGCCAACGCGTCCTCCTCCTCATGGACAACGCCGCCGACGCCGACCAACTCCGCCCGCTCTGCCCGCCGCCGGATGGGTCCGTGCTGCTCGTCACCTCGCGTCAGCACTTCATCCTCCCCGGCCTGCACGCGAAGAACCTCGACGCGCTGCCCCCGGACAAAGCGTGCGACCTGCTGCGGACCATCTGCCCCCGCCTCGCCGCCGACGTAACGCCGCCGCCCGCCGCGCACGTAGCGTCGCCCCCCCGTGGGCGACGTCGCGCACCGGTAGCGCTGGCCCCCCGTGGCCGACGTCGAGCGCCGCAAACGCCGCCTGGCGCTACCGACCTCGTCGCCGAACTCGCCCAACTCTGCGGCTGCCTCCCGCTGGCCCTGCGTGTCACCGCCAGCGCCCTCGCCGAGCGCGTGACCCTGACCCCCGCCGACTACATCACCCGCCTGAAGAACGAGCAGCGCCGCCTGAAGGAACTCGACCCCGTCATCGCGTCCCTCGCCTCCAGCGACGCCGTGCTCCCTGCCGACCTGCGCCCGCGCTGGTACGCCCTCGCCGTCTTTCCCGCCGATTTCGACCTCGCCGCAGCCGCGGCGGTCTGGGACATGAAGCCCGATGACGCCCAGGACGCGCTCGACGCGCTCCACCGCTACAGCGTGTTGGAGTGGAACGCCCAGACCCGCCGCTTCCACCTCCACGACCTCCTGCGCCTATTCGCCCGCGAGCGGTTGCCCGCGACGCAGCGCCAAACCACTGAAAGTCGCCACTCGGCCCATTTTGAGGCCATTCTGAGCATCGCGAAGGAGCTGTACAAGAAAGACGCCGATGGCATCGCGGCTGGCCTCGCGCTCTTCGATCTGGAACGCCACAATATCCTCGCCGGACAGACCTGGGCCGCAACACATTCCCAAGGCGACGATCGGGCAGCCCGCCTCGCCAGCGCATATCCCAATGCGGGCGTGTATGTCCTGGACCTACGCCTCCACCCGCAGACACGAATCACCTGGCTCCAAATGGCCCTCGCTGCCGCCCGGGTGCGAAAGGACCGTGCAGCCGAGGGTGCGCACGTGGGCAACCTCGGTAAGGCCTATGGCGACTTGGGCCACCTGCGCAAGGCCACGCCGTATCACGAGCAGGCCCTGGCCATCGCCCGCGAGACCGGCGACCGGCGCGCCGAAGGCGCAGCCGTGGCCAGCCTCGGTGGTGCGTATCACGCCCTCGGCGAGACGCGCAAGGCCATCGACTACTACGAGCAGGCCCTGGTCATCGCACGCGACCTCGGCGACCGCCGCGCCGGAGCCACTCCCCTGAACAACCTCGGCCTCGCCTACGCCGCCCTCGGCCAGACGCGCAAGGCCATCGAGTACTATGAGCTAAGCCTAGCCCTCGCCCGCGAGGTCGGCGACCACTGTGCCGAGGCCCAAACGCTGGGCAATCTCGGTCTGGTCTACGCCGACCTCGGCCAGACGCGCAAGGCCGTACAGCACTATGAGCAGGCCCTGACCACCGCTCGCCAGCTCGGCGATCAGCGTGGCGAAGGCGCCGCCCTGGGCAACCTCGGCGCTGCCCACAGAGACTCGGGGGAGCCGCGCAAGGCCATCGAGCACTTTGAGCAGCAACTGGACATCGCCCGCGAGACCGCCGATCGGCGCAGCGAGGGCGACGCTCTCGGTGGCCTAGGCACCGCCTACGCCGATCTGGGCGACCCCCGCAAGGCCATAGAGTACCACGAGCAGCACTTGGCCATCACCCGCGAGATCGGCAACCGCCGCGCCGAAGGCGCCGCCCTAGGCAACCTCGCCAACGCCCACGCCGACCTAGGCGAGCCAAGCAAGGCCATCGCGTACTACGAGCAGGTCCTGGCTATCGCCCGCGAGACCGCCGACCGCCGCGCCGAAGGCAACACCCTGGGCAACCTCGGCCTCGCCTACGCCGCCCTGGGCGAGGCGCGCCGGGCAATCGAGTTCTATGAGCAGCGGCTCGTGATCGCCCGCGAGATCGGCGACCGTCGCGGCGAAGGCCACGCCCTGGGCGGCCTCGGCATTGCCCACGCCGACTTGGACCAGCCGCCCAAGGCCATCGAGTACTACGAGCAGCACCTGGCCATCGCCCGCGAAATCGGCGACCGCCAAGGCGAGGCTCTCACCTGCTGGAACATGGGCGACGAATACGCGAAGGCTGGCGATCTCGCCCGCGCGATCGAGCTGATGCAGGTCCGCGTCGACTACGAGCGCGAAATCGCCCACCCCGACGCCGAAAAGCACGCCGCCCGCGTCGCCGCCCTCCGCGCCCGCCTCAAATAGCCCGCCCGTCTTTCATTCGTAATTCTCAATTCCCAATTCCCAATTCCCCCGCCCGCCCCCCGCCCTCCGCTCCCGCTCTCTCTCAATCTGCGCCATCTGCGTAATCTGCGGACCGCCCACGTGGGCGTCTTCTGCTTGCGGTTGCCCTCTGCGCTCTCGAATCGGCCCTTTTCTTGCCTGGAGCACAAGGAGCAACTCTGCGTTTTCTCTGCTTCTCTGCGTCTCTGCGGTTGCCTTTTTCCGCCAGAACCGCGCCGCCGCCGCCAATCTCGCACAACCCGCCCACGCCGCCTTTCTTTCCGCCCCTTTCCGATGAATACTTGGCTCAGGCCCGCGCTCCGCGCCCCGATCAGAACCCCGCACGCGAGTGCGGGGCTCTGGATTCGCTGTTTAATAGGTCTTCTATGAATCCGCTCCCGCCTAGCCCGTTCGCTCCGCGTCCTTGGCGCTCTCGGCGTCTCGGCGGTTGCCTTGCCGTACGTCCGGATAATCAAGTGTGCCAAGGGGGGGGTACACACCTTGGCACACTTGGCACTCTTCCCCCGCCCGCAGCCCCAGGCCGGTTTTTATCCGGAACATCGCCAACTGCTTGGCACTCTTGCCGCCCTTGCCCGCCCGCACCCGCCCCGTACGCGGGCACCCGCTACTCCCCGACGACCTGCACGACCACCTCTCGCTGTCGCCCGCGGGTGTCGAAGTCGAGCAGCACGATCTGCTGCCACGTCCCCAGCGTCAGCCGCCCGTCGACCACCGGCACCGCGAGCGACGGCCCCAGCGCCGACGCCCGCACGTGCGCGTGCCCGTTGTCGTCGTGCCACGTCGCCTCGTGCTTGTAGTACTCGCCCTCCGGCGCGATCCGCTCGAAGAACGCCTTCAGGTCGTGCGTCATCAGCCCCGGGTCCGCTTCGGTCGTCGTGATTCCCGCCGTCGACCCGACCACAAACACGACCGCGACGCCGTCGCGCACCTTTGACGCCGCCACGACGTGTTCCACCTCCGCCGTGATGTCCGCCACGTCCGTATTCCCCCGCGTGCTGACGCGAATCCGCTCGCCGTACGTCATCGCTCGGTTCCTTTTTGCCCGCCGCGGGCCGGGCCACTATGATACCGCCACGTCGCGTATCATCGTTGCGACCCGTGAGGCTGGAAACAGGGACCCGCGCGACCATGACCAACCTGATCTCCGACGACCATCGCGTCCTGATCGACGGCGTCCGCGATTACGCCCGCGGCGAGCTGCTGCCTCTCGACCGCCAGTGGGACAAGGACGAATCCTCCTGCTGCGCACGGCTCGCCCAGCTCCACGAGATGGGCCTGATGGGCCTGCGTGTGCCCGAAGCGCTCGGCGGGCTGGAATGCCCAATGCCGGTCTACGCCCACATCATCCGCGAGCTGTCGTACGCCTCGCCGTCCGTCGCGGTCACGATCGGCGTGCACAGCATGGTGTGCGAAGCGGTCAAGATGTTCGCCCAGCCCGCGGTCCGCGAAGCGCTGCTGCGCACTCTGCTGGCGCCGGACAACTTGGCGGCCTTCGCGATCAGCGAGCCGGACGCCGGCTCCGATCCGGGCTCCGCCAAGACGCGTGCCGAGCGGGCCGAGGGCGGCTGGAAGCTCTCCGGCAACAAGTTCTGGGTTACGAACGGGCTGACCGGTCGCTGGTTCGTCGTGCTCGCCCGCGACCGCGAGTCCAGCCCACGCAAGGACCTCAACATGTTCCTGCTGGACGCCCGGCAGGATGCCATCGAGCGCCGCTCCATCCACGGCAAGATGGGGATTCGCGGGTCGGAAACCGCCGAGATGCGGCTCGACGGCGCGTTCGTCCCCGCCGACCACCTGCTGGGGCACCCCGGCGACGGGCTGAAGATCGCGCTGTCCGCGCTCGATGGCGGTCGCATCGGCATCGCCTCGCAAGCGATCGGCATCGCCCAAGCGTGCGTGGATCTGATGGTGAGTTACGCAAAAGAGCGGCGGCAGTTCAACCGCCCCATCGCGGATTTCCAGGCCATCCAGTGGATGATCGCCGACAGCCAGACCGAGCTGGATGCGTCCCAACTTCTGATCGACCGGGCAGCGCTGCTCAAGGAGAGCGGGGTCCGGTTCACGCGCGAGGCGTCGATCGCCAAGCTGTACGCCAGCGAGGCGGCCAACCGCATTGCCTATCGCGCGGTGCAGATCCACGGCGGCACCGGCTTCGTGAACGAGTGCCGCGTGGAGCAGCTCTACCGCGACGCGCGCGTCACCACCATCTACGAGGGGACCAGCGAAATCCAGCGCCTCGTCATCGCGCGCGAGGTGCTGAAATAGCGCAGAGAGAAGGGGCCAGGAACCACTTCCAGGCGCCGCCGGAGCGCGCCGCGGAAAAGAAGCTCCTGACCCCTTGCCGTCTTGAGCCCGCTTACGGGCAGGTCGTCCCGATCAACGCCACGAACGGGTCGATGTCCGCAAACGTCACGTTGAAATCGCCATTGCAGTCAGCGTTGGTCCAAGGGCAGTTCGGATGAGCCTGATCCCATGCCGATTCACTACCGAGGGCCGCGACAAACGGGTCGATGTCGGCAAACGTGACTCTCCCGTCGCAGTTCGTGTCGCCCGCACAATTCAGGCGCCCGGGCCAATAGGCGGTACCAAAATCCTCAACAGCGTTTGGGTCACTTTCCAGGGCCACGTCGCCCACAAGCCACGCGTACGTATCCGGCACGGCCACCTGGCCAAGGTCCAACGTGAAGCTGCCGCCCACGGGCACAGTCAGTGGAGTCGGCGGGACACTAACCGGTGTCCCGCCCTGGAAGTTGCCTAGGTCGTACCAGTACGCCATGTCGATGTCCTTCCAGGCCTGCAGGTTGCTGACCACGATGGGCTCGTTCGCGTCGTTGTAGCAGCGGAACCTCGCGCGGAGCGAACTGGTGCTCTTGTCATTCATCGCGCTGAACTGCGCGAGAACTCGCATCAGGCGTTGAAAGAACGTCGGTCCCACGATCTGGTTGTGGTTTGCATCGGTCCAATAGAATTCTCTCAGGTTGTCCAGGAGCGGGACGCTGCCGGGGATGTAGTACAGCCGGATCGCACTCCCAGACAGGATCGGCACCCTCAGGTCCTGGTCCCAGGCTCCCAGTCCGTCGCAGAGGTTCCACGCCGGAGGATTCCCGCCGAAACCGTGTACTGCACCATACACCTCATCAGCCTGAAAATCGTGCGCGCTGGTCCAGGTGGGAAGCCAGAAATCTGCGTGGAAATCGTAGGCCGTGTGCGCGGTCGTGTTGCGGATTCTCTTCATAGCGCCCGCAATACATCCCCAACTCGTCAGGACGTCAATAAACTGATCGCCGGCGGAGAATTGGCTTGCATCGTCCTCGAAGGTCCACGTCAGCTTTGTGACGCCGACCGGGAATGGCCGGTTCGGATCGGGTGAGCACCGAATCTCGACTCCGCAACTGCGCTCCAGATCGTACGTGCCGCCAACATCTAGTGGCGGGGCGAAACACGAGTTCGGTCCGACCAACGTGCGGATACTCGGCGGGGCCTTCATGAACGGGACGGGGCTGACCGTGACAAGCTGGGCGTAGGGTGCACTGCCGACGTTGCCATTGGGGTCCGTCGCACTCCAGTGCACCCACGTGTCGCCGTTCAGAAACTGCGCCGGCGCATCGTTGCTCACCACAATTGACCCCAGGGGCGCGCAATTGTCGCTCAACCCTTGAGGCGCCCCGAGTGGGACGTTCGTGGCATAGCAGACATTCGGATCCGGTCGCACGAGCAGGTCAGGCGGCGGGGTTATGTGCGGTGGCTCGTTGTCCGTAATCGTCACGTCGAACCAGCAGTCGGCTTGACGCCCGAGAGAGTCAGTCGCCTTGGCCCACACGCGCGTCCACCCCTGCGGGAAAACGTGGGGGCTGGTGATCTCCTCGCCCGCGATCGCGTATTTGATGGTCACGGCCGGGCAACCGGTCGCCAGCGCGACGAATTGCACGTTACAGTCACACCTGCCGGGCGCGGTGAAGCGGTCGATGGGCGGGGGACACATGATCGTGAGCGGCGGAGGGTCCGTGCTGGACAGGTTCGCGGAATAGTGCAATCCGCATGGGACGCTCGTAAGCACGCTGGGGCTCACGCTAAACCAGTACGTGCCCGTGCCCATGGGCCCCGTCGTGACGATCACGTCCGTGCAGGCATCGCCGGATGCCGACGCAACGACCTGGTAGGCGTCGCAACCGGCACTTCCGTCGATCACGGCGATCTGTACTGGGAACTCCGCCCGCACCGTCCACGCGAAGTCGAGACACTCGGTCGAGACATACTGGTACCAATCCGTGTCGTGATGCTCGCTGCCGCTGAGCAGGTACGTTCCAGATTGACCGCAAACCGTCTCGCCCGGCGCGATGCCCGAGAAGACCGGCGGCTCGGAGTCGCAGCCGCCGTTGTAGGTGTCGACGTAGCCGTCGCCGCACGCCGGCTCGCCCTCGGACACGCCTCCCGGCGGGCATTCAACGCAGCCCGGGGCGATGATCTGATCCGCCGGGTAGCGCGGCTGGAGTTGATAGCCCTGCGTGCAGGTCCCCGACGTGTCGAACTGGCCGAAGATACCGATCATGTCGAACGTCCCCGTCGGGATGGGCGTCCCGACTAGAGGGATAGACCGGGTGGCGATGCGGATCACTAGCACACCGGTGCTGTCCGTCGCCGTGTATGTCCCATACGCCCAGTTCGCGCCCACCGAGTTCGGATCGATCGTCAGGCAGTTCACGCGGACCAGCTTGCTCTCCAGAGCTTCCGCGGTCAGGCTGCCGTTCGCGAAGTCGGCGGCAGTGACCACGATGGGAGCCGGCTCGCCAGGGTGCCCCAGGACGGGAGGCGTGTTGAAGGGCGCCACGAACTCCGCCAGGCAGTCATACGGGCTGATTCTGCCTTCCAGCGTGGTCTGGTCGCCTTCACCGATGAGGCCCAACAGGGCGTCGATGTCGGCATTGGTACCCCACACCGTCAGGCCGCCCGTCGCGTCCTGGACGTGGAGGGTCTTATCGCTGGCGCTGTTGACCAGGTCCTGCGTGCTCGACAGGATCACGTTCGCGATGCGAAGCGGCGTGCCGGGGGGGTAGCTCTTCGCCTGGCCGATGGTCATGTCAAAGAGGCACGGGTTGGGCGTGCACGACGTGCCATCGCCCCTATAAGTGCCGCCGGCCACGGCGCAGGCCGCGGGTGGCTGAATCGAGCAGCTCGTGACCTGGCAGCACGCGCCCATGTCCGCCTGGCACAGGCCCATCACGCACGTCGAGCCGTTGCCGTTGTAGCGGCCGCCGACCGCGGCGCAGTCGGCTGGGGCTATGCCCGCAATGCACGAACCGCTGATACAGCACGCGCCCGTTACTCCCGTCATCGCGGTGGCAGCGATCTCGACGTTGTCCACGCGGTCCGTGCCGCCCGGGACGACCAAGGTGCCATTGGCGCTGACGGTCGAATTGTCGGCCAGCCGGAAGTAAACCGCCGCTTTGTTGTCGAGCGCGGTTACACCGCTCAGGTTCATCGTGAATGTGTACGCCGGATCGCGCGGGGGCGTCTAGCTCCAAGGTGCGTTCGGTGCCGCATTCGCCAACACGCTGTACTGGGAGCCAAGCTGCGTGAACGTGCTGCCGTCCGTGCTGTACTGCAGCACAAAGTACCGCGGTCCGGTGTTGCTGCTGGTCTGATCCCAGCTAACCGTTACTCCCATATAGCCGAGCGTCCTGGTCTTGAACTCGTAGTAGTCGCCCACGCCCCAATTGGTCGAACTGAACGACTCGACTGATCCGTTGCCCGTCGGGTTGTTGTAGGCCGTGTTCGGGTCGGCGTGCACCCCGTTGGCCGCCGATATCCCGGCAAACGCGTATGCGCCCGATTCGGGCGTGTGCGGGCCGGCGTTCACCGGCACGCTCGCCTCAAATGTCCATAATGCCAGATCGGCCGCCTGACCACTCGCCGTCATCGCGAGTGTCAAAGCCAACAAGATCGCACCAATTACATGGCCCTTCATGTCTTGCTCTCCTTCTCTTAGCGTCCCAGGGTTCCGAACGCTCCAATGTTGATCTCGTGTGTCGACACGAACTCACCACCCGCCCACACCGGAAGCTCGTCGGCCGCTACCGACCGTCGTGGCGTCGCTGGGCGCCCGCGGAGAACCACGGCTGCCCCCCCGCTCTCGGCTCGGTGACACCCCCTTCCGCTGTTGCCGCATGCCCGCCGTAAGCGCTGGCGACGCCTGAGATTCTCATCCTTAGCACGATGCCCCCCGGCGCCTGCTGCGCCGCCGCCTTAACGCCCGCGTACGTGCGCACGGTCCTCCGGCCGACCAGAGCGCTTCTCGTTGTTGTGCTCTCTCGCGCCATGCCCCGGCAGCGGTCATTCGCGAAACCGCGTGCCTCTCCAACACGTGACCCTGACGTTTCACTTCGCCCGAACCAAGCGCGCCGTTCGCTTCTTACGATGTGTACTCCCGGTCAACGTCGCGCAAAGTGCCTGAATGCACAATAGCAACCCGAGCTCGTCGCTTCAAGGGGTATCGTGGATCGCAGACCACCCCCGGTCCCCACCTCCGCCTTCCCGTCAAAACAACGCAGGCCGGCGAGGAACTCACCGGCCTGCAGAGGATTCATTCGCTCCGACGTTTCGGACGCACGCCCACCCTTACGGGCAGGTCGTCCCGATCAACGCCACGAACGGATCAATGTCCGCGAACGTCACGTGCGTGTCGTGGTTGCAGTCCGCGTTCAGCCACGGGCACGGCAAGTGCGTCCACGCCGACTCGCCCGACAACGCCGCCACGAACAGATCAATGTCCACAAAGGTCACCCGCCCG
>Ga0182017_10000024_pt1 | contig 102136 bp, 94 predicted proteins | sample 712E3DmetaG_FD_120492 | JGI IMG/M metagenome (GOLD analysis project Ga0182017, IMG submission 120492) | Permafrost microbial communities from Stordalen Mire, Sweden - 712E3D metaG | ecosystem: Environmental > Terrestrial > Soil > Wetlands > Permafrost | place: Sweden: Stordalen | collected... | reverse complement strand
TCAGAATGCCACAGGGGTATTTATATCGTCGATGTAGTTACTTAAAAAGACAATAACGTGGTATAACAATATTGACAGTTAAGAGGAAGTCTTCAAGCTGCCGCTTTGCGGCTTTGTTCAACTCTAGTAATGTCGCTACGCGCAAAACATCCTGTTCTTTCAGCAATGCCGCTATCTACTATCGGCATTGCTGCCTATGGGCTTGTATGCCGCGGGTCTATTTTTGCTAGCGGACTCCGTATTCTCGTAATTGCCGATTTGCTTACATGAGTATAAATTTCAGTAGTCTTGCTACTGCTATGCCCCAGCAATTCCTGAATATATCTTAGGTCCGTTCCTTGTTCAAGCAAATGCGTTGCAAAACTATGACGAAGGCAATGAATTCCCCCTTTCTTTGCAACCCCTGCATTTCGGCAAGCGTGATCGTAAATAAGTTCAATCGTCCTTGACGCAATCTTTTTGCCCGGTGTCTGGCCTTCAAAAAGCCAGGTTTGTCCTTCTGTCATTTTTAGGTAATTCTCAATTTCCGGCTTAAGAACCTCATCAATCATAACTGTACGGTCTTTCATACCTTTGGCTTTTCTGATATTAATAATATCGCGATCCAAGTCAAAATCTTCACGCTTTAAATAGCTTAGCTCACTAAGCCGCAGTCCGCAACCATACGCAAACATAATTATAAGACGATGTTTAGGATTTGAGACGGAAGAAATGATTTTACCGATTTCCTGCTCCGAATACACCTTCGGCAATGGCCTGCCGGTCTTCATTCGAGGAAGCGTTTCAAGCGGAAGCTTGAAATTGAGGACCTTTATATAAAAGAACTGCACGGCTGCGGTAACAAGATTGATGGTCCTAGGAGAATATTTTCGTGCCTCTTTAAGATAAAGCTGGAACTTTTTAATCTCCGGCACGTCTTTTTCAGAGGGTGTTTTTTTTAGCCAGTGCAAGTATTGACTGACAGCCGCCCCATAGTTTTTAATGGTTCGAGAGCTGTAATTTCTAACCTTCAGTTCGGCTTGCAGATTCTTCAGGTATTCAGGAATGTTGGTTGAAATAACCGCCTCCGCCGGTTTCTGAGGGATTTTGGGCGGTGGTTTAATAATATCCGGAGCTTTGGACATAAGCTCCCCCTGCGGGCAAGGGAACCTTGGGGGGGTGTTAATGACTTCAACATGCCTCTCTGACGGCGCGACGTTCTCATAAAAAAATAACAGCGCATTTCGGCAAAACCGGGCCTGTTTATCGGATTTTTTATTTCGATCGAGAAATTCAATGATTGACTGTGCGTTGATTTCTCCCGGATGGCAGGAGTGTATTGACAGGTATCGATTGGTGAAATCGAGGAACCCCATTGAAGACAGGTTTTGTTTTTGTTTCCAAAATGGAATTGAAGACGCGGTTGTCATGATTATAAATCAAATTGCGCTTTTAAAAAAGTCAAGTAAATTGGGGTTATCAAGCGCACTTTTATCCCGGCGTTTCCACGTTTCCCATCTTCAAATACTCCCGCGCCTTTCCCAGATCATGCAACTGCGCGTAGACCAGCGCCATACCGACGTATGCGTCGGTGTTTTTTTCCGGCGACAGCGAAAGCGATTGCATGAAGGCCAGTGCCGCTTCTTTGAGCTTGTTCTGTTTGATTGAGGCCTGCCCAAGAAGGGTATAATATTCCACGACGTTGGGGAACGCCTTTATCGCATGCGTCAAAAGATCTTCAGCCTCGTCATAACACCGCGACGAAAGAAGAATCTGCGCGCAGTGGTAAATGGCCTGGATTTTTATTTTAGAAGTGTTCGTTGCAGTCTGGCGAAGCGCGCCATTGCCCCGCGCCGCGGCCAGAAAGCAATCAAAAGCCAAAGGGAAATCGCGCAATGCCTCGTGCGCCAGGCCGAGCAGAAACAGCGCCTCGATCCTGGTCCCATCGAGATTGAGACAGGCCATGAGCCAAACAATGGCCGATGAATATTCTTTTTTAGAGTAGTGCAAACCGGCAATGTTAAAAACAGCCTGGATAAAAACATCAGGGTGGGTATCGTACATCGTCCTGTTTCGTGCGATGCACATATACGCTTTGTAGGCGTTTTCCCGTTCTTCAAGGACCATGAAGCAATCGCCGTAATTTAAAAGCAGGGCAGGATCGTTGGGGTAGTCCTTGAGTTCGGCGAGGATCAGCGGCTTGTTTCGCCGGGCCTTTGCCTTTTGGGCCAGCGGATTGTTATACCCCGTGTGAATGATCCTTACCGACGGAAATTGCATAAAGGGAATATTATTGCGGGCGGCGCTGAACATGATCTGTTCATGTACACGGCGTTCGAACCGGATGCTTTTTTCCCGTGGAAAAAGCCGTACCTGCAAGAACTCGCCGTAACCGGCGTTTTCCTGGCCGCACGCAATACGGAACGCCGCGGCAACTGGACTTGCCGAGCGCCAAAGGTTGATGAGCTCGCCTTTTGACATTGGATCGAGAACGTCGTCGGCGTCCATCCAGAAAATCCAGGAGCAGGCGCTTGCATCGATGGCGCTGTTGCGCGCAAAGCTGAAATCGTCGCGCCAGGGAGCGGAAACCACGGTTGCGCCGTACAGCGCGGCAATTTCAGGGGTCGTATCGATCGATCCCGTGTCGCACACCACGATCTCGTCCACGACGTCGTCGACGGAATCAAGAGCCGCGGCAATGTTCCCGCTTTCATTTTTTGCGATCATATTGAGGGAACACGTGGGGGAGGGGACGATCGGCGACGATTTTATTTTGCTTGTCAAGTCAAGCAGCTTGGCGTTATATTCGCTGCTTTTTATGGGTGAATCAAGCGATTCCAGCAATGCCAGGGCACGGAAAGGTTTATCTATAAGTAAATAGGCCCGGGCGGCACAATAAATAAATTGTTCGCGTGAGTATCTGCCGCGGCAAAACCGTTTACGGACGGCCTTCAAATAATCGGACGCCCCGTATCGTGTGATGCATTCGGTGATGGAATAGTGTTGCATAAAACGTTGACCTTTTGCAGGGTACTTTTAAAAATCTTTACCCTAGTTGTCCCCCTCTTTGAGGGGGAATGGGGAGGTTCTTAATCCATGCAAAACTGCCTCCCCCTTTAATTCCCCCTCAAAGAGGGGGATAAACCTTTCAACCCGACGCCGTCATCCTCGAGTTCGTTAAATAATTGCCGATAAATCGCGCCAGGTGCAGCGCCAGATCATGGGTGTCGGTAATAGGGCTGCTTGAATCATCAAGCACCATCGGCACAATGCCGTTTCCTCTGAGGAGCCGTTTGGCGCCCTGAATGCTGAACCGGTCTTCCCATAGAAGCTTTTTTATGTGCAAAATTTGCCGCAGGTGCTCCTCGGAATATCTCCGCTGCTTTCCCTGGGTGCGCAACGGCGCAAAATAATCCCTGAATTCCTTTTCCCAAAAGCGGATAGTGTACGCGGGCACTTCGCACATCTTGGAAACATCACCGATTCCAAGCCCCTTGCCGATCTCCAGGTCTGATTCGGTTTGCATAATGGTGTCCTTTGAATAAAACCTTACGAAGTCCTTTAATTTTCAGCTTAAGTAAATGCAAAAATCAGACCAATTAAAAAATGGGGACCGTATCCGCGATTTTAAAGCAAAACTCAGGAAAATTCTCTTTTAATCCTGATTCGGAGGATTGCTTGGCGTTTGTAAGGAGGAAAAAATGTCGGGAAAGGGGAAAAAATTACCCGTTTTGGTTTTTTCTGAATGCATCGGCGATGTTTTTAAGGCCCTGGTCTTTCAGTTCGGAAGCGGCCTTGTTTTCCTTCTGGATGCGTTCGTAGATTTCTTCGCGGTTTACCGAGATGTTTTTAGGCGCTTCGATGCCAAGCTTGACGTGACGACTGTCGAGATCGACGATCTTGACGACGATATTGTCGCCGATCCGTATCGATTCACCTAATTTACGGGTGAGTACAAGCATGGTTTATTGGTCCCTCAAAACAGGTTCTTGCGTGCTGTAGCGTTCGTCCTCAATTATGATTTGCTTTCCGATCCGTTTTGTTTTATTAATGACTACCGGTCCCACGAGATTGGCGGTAGAGTTCATCGGATTATTTCCTATAGTGACAATTGAATAAAGAAGAACATCTTCGGGTTTTTCGATGGCCAGGTTTTCAAGCTGTTCTTTTGCCATCGCCGGGGCATAGTCGGGACGGAACAGAAGGGGGTTGATGATCGCGAAGCGAAGGCGGCTTCCGTCAACGCACACCAACCACTCAAACGGCACGTATTCAGGGACCTGGGCAAGAATGAAATCCTTGTTTTTTTCGAACCCGGGAATGCCCGCCGGGAAAAAAATTATATCGGTTTTGGAGTACACCAAATCTCTGAAAAAATCACCCATGCTTAAGAAACTCCCGCCTTTTAAAAAAGACCCCTATAAAATCGTATTTTGCTTTCGCCGATAACAAGGAATAAGAAAAGTATTTTGCCTTCACCCGCCAATCGTACGCATGGCTGGTGAAGGCAAAATTGTGTTGAGGTTCAAAATTTTGGACCCTTACTTGAGCAGGCTCAACACGCTCTGCGGGAGCGAATTGGCCTGGGCGAGCATTGCCGTTGACGACTGCGCAAGTATCTGGTTCCGGGTGAACCTCGTGGTTTCCGAAGCGAAATCGGTGTCCCTGATCACGGATTCGGCGGCCTGCATGTTGGTCTGCTGGTTTTCCTGGTTCGTAATCGCGTGCTCGAGCCGGTTGGTTATGGCGCCGAGGGTCGCGCGCAAGGTGTTGATGCTGTGGAGCGCTCCGTCAAGCGACGAGATCGCCGATGTCGCGCCGACCTGGTCGGTTATAAAGACGTTGTCCGCGGCCCCCGTTATTTTCAGGGACCCCGTGCTGACTCCCAATACCGTAATCGTGATCACGTCGGTGCCCCCGGCGTTGTCGTTGGGGCCGACGTGGATAATGCCTCCGGTCGTTCCCCACGGGGAGGAACCGTCGAGCAGCGTCATGCTGTTGAATTGCGTGCAGCCGACGATGCGGTCGATTTCGGTACGGAGCTGGTCGAATTCAACTTGCGTATAACCGCGTTCTATGGATGTGAGGGTATCGTTTGCCGACTGGATTGACAGCTCGCGCATGCGTTGGAGCATGGCCTCGATTTCGTTTAAGGCGCCTTCCGCGATGTTTACTAGTGATTCACCGTCCTGGGCGTTGCGCTGGCCCATCGCAAGGCCGGTGATCTGGGTGCGCAATTGTTCCGATACGCTTAAGCCGGCCGCGTCGTCCGCGGCGCGGTTGATACGCAGGCCGGTCGACAATTTCTCCAGCGATTTTGAAAGCTGCCGATCCACGTCCGCGAGAGAATTACCGGTTATCATGGCCGGTATATTATGATTGATTCGAGGCATAGTACCCTCCTTTGTGAATGTAAACTTTTGCCTCCATGCAGCCGGTACACTTTCCAGACTGCCTCTGACCGGTCATCCTGACCTTGACCTGCTTCCGTGCGATCCTGTTAATTTGCAAACTCCATGCCAAAAAAAGAACGTGTTTTTTTCAAATTTTCAAAGGTTAAAAGACATTTCCTTCATAGCAAGGGAAAAAAATTCCCCATCGGGGCTACAGGTAATCCACCAATGAATGCTGCATGGTCATGGCGGCCGATTTCAGCGCCGCGTTATACACGGTGCTCATCGTCGAAAACTTCGTTGCCGTATCGGCCATGTCCGCGTCTTCAAGTTTACTGATGAGGTCCGTTGTTTCGGTGGACTGGTTTTCGTTTCTTGAAAGCGTCGTTTCAAAACGGTTGATCCTGGCCCCGTTTTTCGATTGCGCGCTCAGGATTGCCTGGTTAGTGCTGTCGATTTCGCCGATCGCCGTGTTGATCCCCGGCTGGTTGTTATTCAAAAGGCTTTGCTGGAACCGGATCATCGTTCCTATCATGTCGACGCCCGCCTGCGGATTGACGATGAGCTCGTCGCCGCTGATGTTGATGGGCGACGTGACGCCGTTTTCTATCTCGCGCTGAACATTACCGGTGTTCGCGACCGTGTTGCCGAACACGTCCTTGCCCCGCGAAACGTAATCGAACGTCATGGAAAGCGCGCCAAGCGCGTAATTGGCGTTGCCGGGCGCCATGTTGACGGCGAGCGCGGCAGTAAGCGGCGTTATCGTCCCGTTTACATAATTTATTGTATAGTCCTTCCCTTCAACGTACGCCGTGTTGCCGATGCTGAGCTTGAAGGAACCGGGCATGATGTTGGTGATGGGCGTATTGTCGAAGGCGTTGCGGACCTGCGCGGCCGCGCCGATCCCGCCCGACCCGTCGTAGTAGGCCATTTTGAGGCCCGCATAATCGGCGGCCGAGCCCGCGGTGGACGACTGCACGGGAAACGGGGCGATCTTGCTTTGCGTGCCGCCAAAAACATAGTCCCCTTTATAACTTGTGTTTGTCAATGTAACGAGTTGGCGGAACAGCTGGTCGGCCTCCTTTTGGATGTCGGCGCGGTCGGACCCCGAAAGCGTGTCGGAAGCGCCCTGGACCGCGAGCTCGCGCAGCCGCTGCATGATCGTATTCATGCTGTTCATCGCCGTGTCGGCGACGTTCATGAAGCTGATCCCGTCCTGGATGTTGGTATGAAACTGTGTCTGCTGGGCAAGCTGGGTCTTGAGTTTCACGTCGTTTGCGGTGTCGACCGGATTGTCGGAAGATTTTAAAATGCGTTTTCCAGTTGAAAGCTGTTCCTGGAGCTTGCCAAGGTCGGCAAAGCGATCGCCGACGATCAATTCCATCTGCGTTGTCAGTTCTTTCATCGTAACGCGCATAGTGTTCCTCACATGTTCAAGAGTGTATCGAGCATGAGATTCGTCGTCGTGATGATCCGCGCGGAGGCCTGATACGTGTGCTGGTATTTGATGATATCGGCCATTTCCTCGTCCAGCGAAACGCCCGCGATCGAATCCTGCTGCGTCTGGTACTGCGTGACCAAATGTGTCCTTGTGTCAAGGTTCGACGTCGATTCGTTATGGTCCAGGCCCAGCCTTCCGATTATCGAGGCGTAATTTTCGCTGAAGGTCGACGTGGGGTTTCCCAGCGTGTCGCTGTCCATGGTCAGTTGCTCGCGCAATTGTGCGATGGCAATGGCGTTTGCGTTGTCTCCGGTCCCCTTCGAGGCCCCGTCATTGTACGTATAGGTTGCGGTAAGCGGCGTGCCGTTAAATCCGGCATGAAGCATTTGGATGGCGCCGGTCCGGTAATCGACCTGATAGTCAGTTCCTTCGGTAAGCGTCGTGTTGCCGGCCTTCACGATCACCGAGTTCTGGTTGATATTGGTGTTTCCAAGGTTCCCCGGCACGCCATAAACCAGGGTAAAATTCTGGATCGGCGCCACGAGGGTCTCGCCGCCGGTCCCGGCCGCGATGTTCTGGACATTGGATGTTATCGAGGGCGACAGGTTGATGTCGGAGGCGCCCGTTGATGTAGGATCAAAAAAATCATTGCCTGAGACCCCGTTGAGGTCATAGCCCTTTTGATGGACCTCGTTTATTTTCGCCACCAGGGCATTGGCCAGCGTGTCGAGTTTTTGCTGGTATTCCGGTATGACCACGTCGCGCGAGTCCATCAGGCCGCGTATCTCGCCGCTTTGCGGCACAAGCGGGATTTTTGAATCCTTGAAACGCAGTCCGATGTCGGTAACGGTATTGCCGTTTGCCGCCTGGTAGGTGGACGTTGTCGTTTCGATGTCCTGCTGGTATGCCGGCGAAACGACGATGTTTCCGCTGGTGGTGACGGTGATCTGGCCGAGGCTGTTTTCCTGGGTGTCGATGTCGATAAGGTTGCTCAGGTCCTTGAGGTCCTTGTCGCGTTTGTCGCGGCTGTCGTTGGCGTTCTGGCCCTGTATCTCAACGGCGGCTATTTCGGTGTTGAGGTTAAAAATCTCCTTAGTCAACTGATTGACCTTGTTGACGCGCTGGGTGATTGCGTCGTTTGTCGATTGGCGTGAATCGCTGAGCTGCGTGGCCAAATTGTGAAATACGTCGGTCAGGATCTCGCCGTTGGTTTTGACCATGGTGCGCGCCGAAGTGTCGGCGGGATTGTTGGCCAGGTTCTGCCAGCTGTCAAAAAACTGGTCCATATACTGTTGCAGGCCCGTATCCGAAGGTTCCGTAAACACATTTTCGATGTTCTGGTAGGTTTGGTCGATTTGCGTATAATAGCCCACCTGCTGGGTCTGCTGCCGTATCTGCTGGTCGATGAACGTGTTTCGCATTCGCTCGATGTTAATGACGTCCACGCCGAAGCCCATCTGGCCGTAGGTGCCGTCGGTGCGGTAGTCGGCGGTGGTATTGAGCCGCTTACGGGAATATCCTTCAACGTCGGCGTTCGATATGTTCTGGCTCGAAACGTCCATGGCCAGCTGCGACGCCTGCAGACCTCTGGTCGCAACGCTGAGTACTGAGAATAAGCTCATAGTGCCCTTCCTAGGCGACAGTATTAATGATCGTCCGTTTGATCTTTGCCGGAGCTTTTTTGCCCTGGTATTTGTAGCCTGTCGATTTTCCTGAAGCGGTATCGATTAATTCAAATGTTTTTGCAATTATAAAAAGCGATTCATTAAGCAGGATCTGGTTCGAGGTCGTTGTTTTTTTAAGCTCAGCCATCGTGTGTTTAAGTTTGGACCGCAGGCCGGAAAGTTTCGCGGAAAGATTTTTGGGCATTAATTCGATTATGCGAAAAAGGTTGACGTGGCCGGGAGCGCCCAGATTAAGCGCGAGCTCGTCGTTTGCCGTCAGGCGTTTTTCTTCGAGGCCCTCGATCTGGCAGGTAAGCTCATCATGTTTTCCGGCCGCTTTTTTCACCCCCGCGAGGTCTTCCGCTTTGATGGCATGGTTCATCGTCCGGGCGGCTTCAAGGAGCTGCTTATGGACTACCAGTTCGTTTTCGAGGATTGTTTCGAGTTCTTTAACGAGCTGTTCCATCGGATGTTTCCTTTGTTATGGGTTGGGAAGCGGCCTTTGTTTGCGAAAGCTGCTGTTTGAGGTTCAATACACCGGTGACGTAGCGTTTGGTTTCGTCATAAGGAGGTATCCCTTTATACTGGTCGACGGCCGCCGGTCCCGCGTTGTAGGAGGCCAGCGCAAGGGCCTCGTTGCCGTCGAATTTGTCGAGCAGTTGCTTCAGATATTTCGTTCCGCCCATGATATTGGCCTGCGGCGCAAACGGCTGGGTAACGCCCAGGGTGGAGGCGGTCGTGTCCATGAGCTGCATCAGCCCCTTTGCACCCTTTGACGATACGGCGTTCGGGTTGCCGCCGGATTCCTGCATGATGACCGCCGAGATCAGATGCGGGTCGACGTTGTATTTCCGGCTTGCGTCCGTGATATAAGACATCCACTGGTCAAGATTGCCGAGCGTGGTATTGAGGGCCTCTTTTGGACCGGACGCGCCGTTTGTGGGAACAAACGATTTGTCAAGCATCCAGGGCTGGATGTTCAGCCCTTTCAGCATCTGCAGGGACGGCATGGAAGCCCCGCCGTCTTTTTGTATCTGTTTTAATATAAGGTTTGCGAGCCCGATGGTCCCTGTCTTGGAGGCTATTTTGCCGTATTCTTCGTCAAGCATTTCGGTGTAGATTTTTTCGCCGAGGCTCGTGGGCAGGAACTGGTTGTCGTCTTCCTGCGTGGCGGTCGCGCCGCGCATGCTTTTGAGCATCATGGTCGTGAAAATGGACTCAAATTCCTGCGCCGCCTTCTTTGCCTGGGCGTCGTGGAGCGTTTGCGCGGTGTTTTGCGCGGGGCTTCCCGTGGCTATGGATTGCAATGGCGATGTTACCATAGAATAGAATCCTTTCGCAATGGGGTAAAGCAATTGTAGTGCCAAGGCATAACTAATGTTTTTTCAAGGGGTTAGTATTAACGAGTAAACAATCGAGTGGGAAGAAATTTCTCGGTGTGCGGTAGAAATGGCCATGTTCGCTTTTGCAAACATTGTATTTCCAGTATTCGTTTTATATATTCATTACGAGGCCGATCCCCAGACACCATCACCCAAAGGAGGCAGCTTGAAACGCCCAATTCTTCTCTCATTACTTGTTCCGGTTTTCGCCGTTTACGTATCTGTCAACGCTCAAGAAGTTATTGGAGGAATCTCGGACTCTTCCGACGCCCTGCACCGGTCTTCCCCGGCCAAGGGGACCGATAGCCTGAAACCTGCTTCGGCGCCCAACGCTCCATCGGAAGGACCCGCGCCCAAGGCCCCTTCCGCAATGCCCTTAAAACGGTTTGGGTTCGGTATATCGTTCGGCGAGCGCATCTATTATCCGCCTGAAATCAATGATTTCAGCACAGACATCTGGAACGAATTGAAAAGCGGTTATGTCGTGACCTCCGAATTAGGCTCCGCCGATATATTCATGGCTTATGCGTTCAATGCGCATTTTTTATTCTTGCCCGTTCCATATTTAGGTATTACTCCATACGGCGACATTCTCTGGTCTCCGAAGTTTTTAGTGACTAATTATTCATCCGAAAACATTAATTTACTCTGTTATACAGGGGGAGTAAATGCCGTTGGAATATTTACCCCTCACAAACGCTTTTCCTTTAAAGCGGGAGCGGGATTGTCGTATGGCAGCGCTGACCTTTATGCCTCCGGCGATCTTGGTAGTTCAACAATGAGCGGGTCTGTTTTCGGGATCAATCTTCTTGCGGGGGTTAATATCACTTTCAGTAAGGTCATGATCAACGTTGATTTTACGGTGCCGGTCCAAACCGCACAGTTTACCTCACGGTCGGGCGGTCTTGAAGACCCTAATATCATTTATGAAACTACGCCACTTTACCGTTATCCGAAATCGGCGAACTTGATAGGCCTGGAAATCAATGAAGGCGTAACGTTTCTTTGGTAGAGAGTCGCTTGTGTTTTCGAGATCGACCTCATCGACACTGTCACCACGTGGGAATATTCCCGCGATTGCCGCTTGTATGGAAAAAATGACCGGATAGCCCGCGGGTTATCGAGGCGCCAAACCTCCCAAAACCGTTGACTTTTGCCTGAGACGAATATATATTAATGCATATACTTTACAAATGGAAAAACAATTTCGCGTCCCTTTTACCATGGAGGTTTTTATGAACCATGTTTTCATTATGATCTGCGGGGCCCTGATATTCAACCTGGGCGCGCAGATGAATGCCGATGATATGGCGGTGGTCAGGGCCATTCTCGACAGCGCCGGGATGAAGAGCGTGTCCGTGGAGACCATTGCAAAAACGGATGCGTCGGGCAGGATCGTTTCACTCGATATAAGCCACAAGGACAACGACACCGGCAATCAAGGCCTGAAAACCCTTCCGGCGAGCATCGGTAAATTGACGCAGCTTACGACGCTGTCGGCGGGCAATCATGAAATCGCCGAACTTCCGCGGGAAATGTCGCAACTGACGCACCTTAAAAAATTGGAGCTGCAGAACAACCAACTTACCGAACTGCCGGCCTGGCTCGGTTCCCTGACATCGCTTACCCAGCTCGATGTGCGCTTCAACAAACTTTCCACGTTACCGGCGGAATTTTTCAAGCTTTCCAATTTGCAGTGGCTCCAGCTGTGGGGCAATCAATTTACCACTTTACCGGAGGGCATTTCAAAACTCACCTCGCTCCGTGAGCTCTATTGCATGCGCAACCAGCTCACCGATCTTCCAAAAAGTATCATGAAAATGAAAGCCCTTAAATATTTTGATTTTCAGGACAATAAGCTTTGCAATCTGCCCGCCGATCTTGCGGCATGGATAAAAAAATGGGACGACCAGTGGAAATCCAAGCAGCAGTGCCAGTAAGTTGACGTCATGCGGGCAGGTCCAATTCAACCTGCCCGCGTAAACGCAATCCGGTATTACCCCTTTAACCGCCTGAATAATCTGCGAAAAAGTTGCAATAGCACTATGTATCTCATGTTATTTTAATAAATTCAAGTATTTCCCCCTTTTCGAGGGGAAATAAGGGGGAGGCCAAAGTACATTTGAAAAGAACACCCCCCGACCCCCTCAAAGAGGGGGACAAATAATAATGAAAATCGCCATGTCAAACAATAGTCGCCTACAACTATTCTTCTTTATTCTCATTGCATTGACTATTTCGGTCGCCGCGGCTGATGAGGCGGCATCCCTTTTTAACCGCGCCGAAGGCTTTTTTAACGACGGCCTCTATATTTCAGCCGCGGAAAAATATCAAACCTACGTGGACCTCAAGCGTTCTTCGCTGAAACAAAATCCGGAAAATTGCCCGTCGGCATATTATAAAATCGCCTGGTGCTATTTCCGTACGTCTAATTTTTCCAGGGCGGCCGCGGCATTCGAAGAATTCGTGCGGTTGTTTCCTCAGGACCACAATGTGCTAGAGGCGTTGTTTCAGGCGGGTAACGCCTATACGTCCCTGGCCGATTATAAAAACGCTTCGGATTCGTATTACCGTGTCTGGGGCCGGGGGCAAGGAAAACCCCTGGCGCAAAAAGCGCTTATCGAATCGGCGGTGTGCGCTGAAAAAGACAACGATAATGAGCGCGCGGCCGTGCTCTATGATCAGTATATAAACAAATTTCGGGGCAAGGAAAAATCATCGGAAGCTTCCCTTTCTCTTGTAAAGGTACTGATACTTCAGAAAGATTTCGCCGGGGCTTCCACGGTACTGGCAAAAACGGAAAAGCAATGGAACACCGACGGGGGCTTTTTTGTGCGGGCATTGTATTACAAGGCAAAGCTGGCGCATGTGCTCCAGAAGGACGAAAACGCCCAACGGTTCTATTCCGCATTGATGAACCAGGACGTCGATTTTCCGGAAAAAGAACAGGCCCTTATCGATTATGGCGTTCTGCTCAAGGAGCTTAAGGAATACAAAACGGCCTTGACCGTGTATAAAAAATTGTCGGACTTTTGGCACAAGCGCGGTACGGGCGATTCCAGGGATTTTATTTCTTCATGGGCCGAGTGCGCCGTGAGCGCCGGGTATTTTGAAGGGGCCGAAAAATTGTATCGGAGGGTCCTCGCGACTTTTCCCGATAACGCCCGCACGGACAGCGTAACCATGAAAATTGCCCTGTGTCAATTAGGCATGAAAGATTATTCCGGGGCGATCGAAACCCTGCAGGACCTTGCACGGGGCGACAATGGGCGCGAATTTCGCGCAGCGGCAACCCTGGCGCTGGGGGACGTGTATTACGACCAGGGACTGTATCCCAACGCACTGTCGGCATATACCGTTTATTGCGGGCTGCCGGATGCGTTCGATTGCGACCGGGTCCTTTTTAAAATAGCAAAGACGTACCAGGACCAGGGCCGTTTTCCCGATGCTGGCCAGGAGTTTGAACTTCTCTTACAGCGCTATCCACAGAGCGTTTATTCCAGTCCCGCGTCGTATTCCCTTGCGCAGTGCTCCGAGGCCTTGGGTGATTTTCAGACCGCCATCCGTTACTATGATTATTGTGTCCAATCCAGCGGCCCCGCGGACATTATCGAACAAGCGAAAAAACGCCGCGACTATCTGAAAAAATACCGGGGAAACAATCTCGCTTTAGCGGTGGAGGCCGTGGCCGGACTGGTGCAAAAGGCCTCCGACAGCCTTTCTGCCTATGAGCGGATTTTTTCCATCGCCGACATATTCGAGAACATGCTGGATAATTTTGGAAAAGCGGGCGACCTCTATGAACAGGTCCTCCGTTGCATACCTTCGCCTCCCGATTCGATTTTAACGAGGGCCGTATTCTGCAGGGCGAGGGTGTTTGAAAAAATACACCAGAAGGCCCTTATGGAAAACGACAGCCTTGGCGCCGCACAGGCTAAAGCCAGGGCCGTGGCGCTTTACCAGGAAGTGGCGCGGAAACCACGGTATGCCGTTATGGCCGATGATGCGGCGTTTCGAATACTGATGCTTGGCCATCCTTCAATTTCGGATTATGAACGATACGCCGCGAAATACCCCGGGAGCCGTCACCTGATCGAAGCGCTTTATTTGACAGGCGCCTATTACGAAAAAAAAGCCGTCGAAGCCAACGCCGAAATGAACGATAAGGCGCTCGCGCGCAATGCCTACGCAAGGATTGTCCATGCGCCGGTAAGCGGCCATTCGGCCGAGGTCGCCGAGGCTTACCTGGGCCTCGTGCGGACATATTTGTCGGACGAAAAATTGGATTCGGCCCGCTCATTCGCCGATGAATTTTTACGCTACAACGCGGATTCAACGTGTGCCGCCGAGGGCGAATACCTCTCCGGTATCATCGAGAGAAAACAGGGCAATTATCCCGCCGCCATTGAGGTGTTTAAAAAAATATTCTCCCGATACCCCTTCAGCCGGTTTGCTCAGCGGTCGAGGTGTGAAATGGCGTCCGCACAGCTTGCCTTTGGCAAACCGCAAGAGGCCCTGCGCAATTTCAGGTTGTATATGCAGAATTATCCCGGAGGAGAGTATTATAACGAAGCGCGTCTGGGAGTTGCGCAATGCACGCAGCGGTCAGGGAAAAATGACGAAGCCTGTCAGATGTTAAGCGAGTTGCTCAAGGAAAAATGCGGCTCGGCGCTTACGGGAAGCGTTTATGCCGAGCTGGCTAATTGCGCAAAAAACAAAGGGGACGTTCATGGCGCCCTTGAACACCTCGCCAAGGCGCTGTCATTGGATTCTTTTCCGGACAAAGGACCTGTTTGTGCGAGTATGGGCACCATATATTTTGAAAACGGCATGTATCCCGACGCCGCCAGGGCATTTGAGCGTGCGCTTCAGTATGCCCGCGGAAAGGCCGACAGCACGGCGGCCCTTACGGGGGGCATGGTGGCCCTTGTCATGGATGGGCAGGAAAGGAAAGCGGAAAAAGCCATAAATTTTTTCAAGGCCATGTTTGGGGAGCGTCATCCCGCGCTGGCCGAGGTGGTCTACCATAAAGGCCTGCGTTTCCTGGTTGAAAAAGATTATGACAAGGCGCTGAACTCATTTAAATATCTTGGTGAAAAATTCACCGCGTCGTCCCGGTGCGACGATGCGGCGTATCAAACCGGCGTGTGCTATTATTATCAAGGAAAACAGGAAAAGGCCCTTGACGTGTTCAATGATTTTATCGCACGGTACCCTGAGAGCGAATTTGTGCCTATGGCGTATTTTAAAATCGGCATGACGCATCACGATCGCGGTGATTTTACCCAAGCCGCCCAGCTGTTTGAAAAAGTCGTGCCATTCACCCGGACCGACGAAAAAACCAGGTTCAGGGCGGCCTACAATGCGGCAATTGATTATCAGAAGACAGGTTCCTGGCTTGATGCGGCCCGTCTGTACCAGACGATTGTCGATAGTTTTCCCCAGGAAGTCAGCCATTCTTCGACGTATTTGAAGATCGGGTTTTGTTGCATCCAGGGGGCGCGCATGGAAGATGCCTTGAAAAAACTGCAGAAGGCCGGCGCCAGCAATCCCGCTGCACAGGAAAAACCGGAGATAGTGTATTGGACGGCAACATGCTATGCAAAACTCGGTGACCTGCAGAAAGCGGTTTCGGAATACCTGAAGGTGCCCGCCCAATTCGAAAACGCGGGGCAGTGGCCCGTGACTTCGGAATATGAGGCCGCCCGCATTTATGAGCGGCTGGGCGACGTTAAAAAAGCTTATAACCTCTATAAAAAAATCGTTCTCACCGATGGTGAAAACGGCGAAATCGGCAAAGAAGCGCTCGAACAAATTTCTCGTCTTAACATTCAGGCAAAGGAGAACTGATGGACATCGAAGCTATCAAAACATTGGCTGTCAATGTCCCTCTGTTTACGGGACTATCGGCCAAAGACCTGACGGCGATTTGCAAAGTCATGATCCACAAGCGTTTTAACGCCGGCGAGGTCATTGTCCACGAGGAAGATGAGGAAGGCCAGACGTTCTTTGTCATTGTTTCCGGTCTGGTGCATGTTACCGTCATGACGTCGGAGGGGAAAAACGCCGTTCTGGCCACGCTGAAACGGGGCGATTTTTTCGGTGAAATGGCGTTGCTCGACGGAGAACCGAGGTCAGCCACGGTCATTGCGGCCCAGGAGTGCGACGTGTTCCTGCTGTACCGTAAAGTGTTTGTGGATATTCTTCAGCGTTTCCCGAAAATCGCCATCCATCTTATTATTGAAATGTCAAACCGCCTGCGAAAGGCCAACAGGCACATCAACACCCTGTCCATGATGAGCGTCTACGGACGGGTGGCCGATGTCGTGCTTCGGCTTGCCAAAGACCAGGGACGGCGCGTGGGCAACATGGTGGTGATCCCGAACCGGCCGACGCACCAGCTCATTGCCGACATGGCGGGTACAAGCAGGGAGACGGTCTCCCGGATCCTTTCGCAACTTCAGAAGAAACATTATATCGGTTTCGATGGAAAGAACCTGGTGATTCTCGATGAAAAAAAACTATACGATTAGCGTTCCGGCCTCCGTTTTCTGGAAAGTCATTGTCCCCGCGCTCATTTTGGGCATTATAGCGGGCGGGTTCATCGGCCTGGGTATCGTCGACAAGATGATAATGCCCCGGATTGTCAATATGGACCGCGGCATGGTGATTGTTCCGTCAATTGTCAACATGCCGTGGGAAGAGGCGCGGCAGGACCTTTTCAATGTCGGTTTGCGTCTTCAGATCAGCCTTAGGCAATACGATGAAAAAATCGCGCGCGACCGGGTCATCAGTCAGCAGCCGCTGCCGCAGGAGAATGTGAAAAAAGGAAGGCTCGTCGTGGTGGTGGTGAGTAAAGGGTCGGAAATCGGCGTGGTCCCTTTGGTCACGAATATGACGGAACGCAAAGCCACGACCGAACTGAAGAAAATGGGCTTTATTGTGGGAAAGTCGAAGCGGGACTATTTCGAAGATTTTCCCAAGGACGTCGTGGAGTCGGTTTCTCCCAAGGAGGGGACGACAATATCACGCGAAATGCCCCTTGAAATTACCGTGTCGGACGGTCCCAAGCCAACACATGCGGACGTACCGAATTTAATAGGCGAAGGGCTCCTTAACGCAAAAAATAAAATTGAAAAAAGCGGGCTTAAACTCGGCAAAATAGAGTACAAGGCCAATGCCACCGTCCCGCCGGGTACCGTGATCTCGCAATCGGCGTCTCCAGAAAGCAGCATTCCGCTGGAAAGTACGATCAACATCGTTGTTTCGGTGGCCAATTAAACCATGCATAACCGATCCTCCGCACGATGTACCCTCAGGACCGTGTCCCCGGTTTATCTTTGCGCAATCCTGTTTTTGTGGCTTGACGGGTGTGTGACCCCGCCTTTTCCCGTTGTACGTCCGGTCCCAAAAACATCCCAAGAATGGAACAAGAAAAAACGGGCCGAAGAAAATTTCATCAAGGCCCGTGAATATGAAATGATCGGATACAACCACCTGGCCCTGCATTTTTATGAATCCGCCCTTGATCTCGATCCCAAATCCCCAACGCTGCGCGACCTTTTAGTCGAGAAATACATGGCCTCGGCGCAATATAATCAGGCGCTATTGCTTATCAAGGGGAACAAAAAAAACAAAGTGCTTTCCGACGGCGACAGAAGGATGCTGGCGGATATTTATCTGCGCCTTGGAAAGTTCGGCAATGTTTCGGAAACGCTCGAGGAAATAAAGGACAAAAGGACCGAGGAGTATTATACGCTTGGCCTCATTTACGAATCTCAGGGCAATCTTGCAAAGGCGGCGCAGGAGTATTCAGGATACCTTCGAAAAAACCCCGAATCGCTCCAGATGTGGCTTAAGACCGCGGGCCTGTACACCAAACTTAAGCACTATGATGCGGCGGAAAGCCTGTTTGTTGGAATGGAGCGGCGTTTCGGGCAGGCGCCGGAATTGCTCAATGGGATCGGTATGATGAAACTGGCCAGGCAGGACACGGTCCAGGCCCTTAATTCCTTTAAAATGGCATTGCTTATCGACAGTACCTATGAAGATGCGGTACGCACCATCGCACAGATCGAGATCCACCGGGGGCATTGGACGCAGGCGATTGCCGGTTATGAGAAATTATATAACAACGACAGCCTTGGTGATGTTTACGGCAAGACACTCGCGCTGCTTTATTACTATAATAACCAGTATGCCAAAGCGGGCGCGCTCCTCCACAAGCTGCTGGCCGAAAACATCGACGACTACGAAGTCCACTTTTATTGCGGGCTGGTTCTCGCCTCGCAGGACAGCGGGGACCTTGCCCGCATGGAGTTTGAAAAGACAATCGTCCTGCGCAATAGTTTTACCGATGCATGGCAGCAGCTCTGCTACCTGGCGCTCAAAGAAAAAGACTTCGACCGCGCCCTGGAAACCGCCCGGCGTTTTGAAAAGGCAATGCCCAAAAGCCCCGAGTCGTGGCGCATGGAGGGATATGTCCTCAATGCAAAAAACGAGTATGATCGGGCCGTGGGTGCGCTTAAAAAGGCCATTTCACTCGACAGTACCGATGCCCTTGCGTGGTTTGAGCTGGGGAGTTCCCTTGAACGGACCAAAAACAGGGACAAGGCCGAGCTGGCCTTCAAGCGGGTGCTTGCGCTCAAGCCCGCGGACCCTCAGGCCGCGAATTATCTGGGATACATGTGGGCGGAGGCGGGAGTAAAACTCGACAGCGCCGAAGGCCTTTTAAAAATGGCGCTGAGCCAGGATTCCCTCAATGGCGCCTTCCTTGATTCGTATGCATGGATATTTTTCAAGAAAGGCGACATCGACAGCGCGCTGGCGTATATTGTCAGGGCGCTCCACACGATCACCGACGATCCCGTCGTATTCATCCACTATGGCGATATTCTCGCTAAAAAAGGCGATGCCGCGGGCGCCCTTGCCGCATATAAAAAGGGGCTTGGAGTTGTTTCTGAAAAGAGCGCCCCTGAGGATGTGGCTGATCTGAAAAACAAGATCAAGGCGCTTGAAGGTTCCGATGGTCTACCCGAAACGCATAAACCATGATCCGCCTGTTATTGCTTCTCACTTTTTTATTTTTCACACGATGCACGGTCCCGCCAGCGCCTCTGAGTAAAGAAATGCTGCCGTCATTATTTCAGTCAATTGAATCGCAGGACAGTGTGTGCCTTTTTGAGGCATACGGGGAAACAAAAATTACCGTCAATGGCCAGCGGTTTGGAGCGCCCATCGAGATACAATGGAAAAGTGACCGCGATTTCAAGGTCCAATTTTATTCCCCGTTCGGCGGCCGGATTGCGTCGATTGCCTCGGGACTCGGAGGTATGTGGGACATCAAGGTCGGCGACTCATTGTATAAAAAACTTCCCCAGGAAAAGTTGGGGCTGGGCTTTATGGAGTATCCTTTTACTTACGGGCAGTTCTTGCATATCTTAACGGGCAGATTGCTCGATTATGCAATCTTGAAAAAAAATGTCGATTCGCTTTCTTTCGATATGAAAAAAGGGTCCTGTTTCTGGTTTGATGCGGATGTTAACGGCAGGCGCTGTGATATTACCGCAATAATTAATAGAAAACAATCATCCGTGACGGACGTAATATATCGTATAAAAAGTCCCGGGGCGGGAGATCTGGCATATTCTTCCTTTAAGGATGGAGTGCCGAAAGAAATTCGATTCAGCGATCCAAGCAATAATTATTTTTATCTGAATTATGATAGAATTTTCCAGCGCACGGGCGCGCAGTGCCGAAAAGAAAGGTAATACCTGAACCGCATGAAGGCGCTTAATTTTTTAGCTGTGGTCGTTGCGTTGAATGCCTTTTCCGTGAGCGCCCAGAATTCCAATGCAGGCACCCTGCCGTTTGATTTTTTACGGCTCGATTACGACGCTCGGACCGTTGCCATGGGCGGTGCGTCGGTGGCCATGCCAAACGGTCTTAACGGGGCTTTTCTTAATCCCGCGTCATGCGGATTCATCACAAAACAACAGGCAATGGCGGGCTACCGGTGGATATTCATGGATGTGTGGGGCGGGCCCGTGGGCTATGCGTTACCGTATAAAAATTTAGGCGTTTTTTCGGTCAACGCCGAATATGTATCGGAGGGGTATCTTGACGGAATAGACGAAAACATGAACTACACGGGCGTGCGGTGGAACCAGTCTTCATTTACCGGTGGCGTTTCGTGGGCCAAAGTGGTCCTCGACAGTTTTTCGGTCGGCGCGGGGATAAGGGGCATTCACGACTATATCGGGAGTTCGACTTCGCACACCGCCGCCGACGCCATCGCGTTTGAAGCGGGCGGTCAATACCGGATGCCCGGTTCCCGGCTCATCCTCGGCTGCGCCATAAGAAACGCGGGGTTCATGCTTTCGGGATATACATCGGCCACCGATACGCTCGCCCTGCCGCTGTCGCTCGCCATCGGCGTTTCGTACAGGCCCCTCTATCTTCCCGGGGTCAGGGTCGCGCTTGATTTGCAAAAGTCAATCGACGATTACCTCAATTACAAGCCCGGCATCGAAGTGGCGGTGTACCAGAATTATTTGTTCGTGCGCGGCGGCTACACCTTCAGCGAACAGGACCTTGAAGCGGCGATAAACGAGTTCAAGGGCGAGTCGAACTCCACCTATATAAAAAGCAATTCCTCGGGATTGTCCCTGGGCATCGGGCTCAACGCGCCGGTAAACGGGGTCAACACCGTCATTGATGCGGCTTACCTGTTCCGGGTCAACGACCCCGACCCTTCCCTGCTGGTTAATGCCCTGTTTGAATTTTAACCAAGATTTCCCGGATTAAAAGGATTGCCCTTATTTAAACGAGGAAGAATAATTTTTTTCCTCATAAAGGTATATTTTGCGGAGTAATTATTTTTAAAAAAAGTGTTGACAATATTTTAAAAGTTAGTTATATTATAGTAAACAAAGTTTATAAACAATATAAACATAAAGTAATCCCAATACATTATAAGATAAAAGGAGGGTTGAAATGCGAATCGCGTCAGACATAACTAAGCTGATTGGCAATACCCCGCTCGTTCGAATCAACCGGCTCAATGAGACCGGGAAAGCTCAAATTGCCGCCAAACTCGAATTTTTCAATCCGATGTCGAGTGTTAAAGATCGTATCGGTCTGGCAATGATTGAAGACGCAGAGCGAAAAGGGCTTTTAACCAAGGGCTCCATTATTATCGAACCGACCAGCGGCAATACGGGCATTGCCTTGGCATTTGTCGCGGCAGTCAAAGGATATCGTTTGATACTTACCATGCCAGAGACCTTCAGTATCGAGCGGCGCAAGCTGCTTAAATCCTTGGGCGCCGAATTGGTATTGACGGAAGGGGCAAAGGGAATGAAAGGTGCGATTGAGAAAGCCGAAGAATTGGCGAAAGAAACGAAAAACTCCTTTGTTCCTCAGCAGTTTAACAATTCCGCCAACCCTGAGATACACAGGAAAACAACCGCGGAAGAAATATGGAAGGACACTGACGGCATGGTAGACATTTTTATTTCCGGAGTAGGCACGGGAGGTACCGTGACAGGGGTGGGCGAAGTTCTCAAAAGCCGTAAACCGGGGGTAAAAATTATAGTCGTTGAACCTGAAGCATCGCCGGTACTTTCCGGCGGCAAGCCCGGCCCCCACAAGATCCAGGGCATCGGCGCTGGCTTTGTTCCGGGGGTCTTGAACATTAAACTGATCGATGAAATTATAAAAGTCAAAGAGGCCGACGCGGGGACCACCGCGCGGGCGCTGGCAAAGAAGGAAGGGGTTTTTGCCGGTATTTCCTCGGGCGCGGCGTTGTGGGCGGCTTTACAAGTAGCGCAGCGGGAAGAGAACGTCGGTAAGCTTATCGTCGTGGTCCTTCCCGATACCGGGGAACGCTATCTGAGCACGTGGCTCTGGGATGATCCGGTTTAACAGCGGGCAACAATATTTTTATTAATAAAACGAAAACCATCATTGAAAGGATTTTTTCATGGGTCCAATAAAATATCATTTTGAAACTCTCGCCCTGCACGCAGGTCAGACGACGGATGAAACCCTGTCGAGGGCCGTCCCACTGTATCGCACAAGCTCATACGTATTTAAAAACACCGAGCATGCTGCAAACCTGTTTGCATTAAAGGAACTCGGCAATATTTATACTCGTCTCCAGAACCCGACAACCGACGTTCTTGAACAGCGCGTTTCGCAGTTGGAAGGCGGAGCGGCGTCGGTGGCGCTGGCTTCAGGGACCGCGGCGATTTTTTATTCCATCATTACCCTTGCCGAGGCCGGCGACGAAATTGTTTCGGCAAACAACCTTTACGGCGGAACTTATACACAGTTTGACGCTATATTGCCCAAATTCGGCATTACCGTAAGGTTCGTTGATCCCAAAGACCCCCAAAATTTCGAAACAGCCATTACGGGAAAAACCAAGGCGCTGTACATCGAGACCATCGGCAATCCGGTGCTCGATTATACCGACGTCAAGGCCGTGGCCGGAATTGCCCATCGTCACGGGTTGCCGCTGATCGTTGACGGCACGTTTACAACGCCATATCTTCTCCGCAGCATAGAACTGGGAGCGGACATCGTGGTCAATTCACTGACAAAATGGCTGGGCGGACATGGTACTGCCATAGGCGGGATCATTACCGATGCGGGAACGTTCAAATGGAATGCGGGCAGGCATCCCCTCTTTACCGAACCGGACAACAACTATCATGGGCTGCGCTGGGCCAAGGATTTGCCAGAACCGCTTGCTCCCATCGCCTTCGCACTGCGCGTTAGGACCGTTCCGCTTCGCAATTTGGGCGCTGCTATTGCGCCCGACAATTCATGGCTTTTTTTGCAGGGAATCGAGACCCTGCCGGTGCGCATGATAAAGCACGGCGAAAATGCCCTGAAAATCGCCGAACACCTTAAAAAGCATCCCAAGGTGGCATGGGTGCGCTATCCCGGCCTTAAAGGCGATCCTTCATACTCCCTGGCCGCGCGGGACCTGAAAAACGGGTTCGGCGGCATGGTGGTTTTCGGCATCAAGGGCGGCTATGACGCGGCAATCAAGGTAATCGACAACATTCAATTATTTTCCCACCTTGCGAACGTAGGCGACGCCAAGAGCCTCATCCTGCACCCGGCAAGCACCTCGCATTCCCAATTGTCCGAGGAACAACAGCGTGAAAGCGGCCTGACGCCCGATCTTATTCGCTTGTCAATCGGCCTCGAACATATCGACGACCTCATCACGGCGCTCGACGATGCATTGGCGTTATAAGTATCTTTCCTTCCGGGGCGTTCGCCGTGAGCGCCCCTTACGATACAATTTTAAGGACCGTACATGACCACGGCATCCATGCGTGGGTGGCCAGGAAAGCCGTGGAACAATCGCTGATGCCTGCTTTTATCGATTTCCCGGACTATGCCGGTCATTCTCCTGCCTTTAATGGTGCTCTAAATCGCCCTCGTTCAATTCCTCTGGTGTAAATAATTGATCGGAATTACTTCGATACATAAATGTATTATTTGATTGGAGTAATACATTTTTGTTAAATAAATTATTCTTTACAATTCCGAATCCTGCATTGACCTTCTTCCATAATAATAGGTTACATCCTGTATTATCATTTGGCATGACGTTTGCGGGGATATTGGAAAGATTGCAATCGTATCTTTTTACATTTCATTCAACTTTTAACACAGGTGGTAGGTATGTACAAAAAAAAGTTTCCGAGCGTGTATATCGCGCTCCTTGCGATGGTGGTAGGGTTCATGGCATATTATTGTTTCGGGCAGGCCCCGGACACAACGCACAAAGCCATTGATTCCCTAAAAACAACAATAACGACCCAGGTCGCCACAGCTCCTGCCCCTGCACCGGCGCCCGCGCCAGCAGCAAAGATCGATTCGGGAGACACCGCGTGGATGATCGTGGCCACGGCCCTGGTCATGCTCATGACCCTTCCCGGGCTCGCGCTGTTTTACGGAGGTCTGGCAAAACGTAAGGACATGCTCAACGTCATCGCCATGTCGTTTGTCACCTTCTGCATTGTCAGCGTGCTGTGGATCGTGTATGGCTATACGCTGAGTTTTGGGACCGATGTGCATGGTATCATCGGCAACCTTGACAAGTTCATGATGAACACCATTGGGGTAAACACCGTTTCGGGCACCATTCCCGAGTTTATCTTCGTGGTTTTCCAGTTGACATTCGCGGCAATTACGGTCGCCCTTGCCAGCGGCGCGTACATCGAACGCATGAAGTTTTCCGCATGGATTCTGTTTACGGTGCTGTGGCTTACCTTCGTGTATGTGCCCATAGCGCACTGGGTATGGGGCAACGGATTCCTTGCAAAGCTCGGCGCCCTTGATTTCGCCGGGGGAACGGTCGTGCACATTAATGCCGGTATAGCGGCATTAATCGGTGCGCTCTTCCTCGGAAAGCGCATCAAGCAAGACCTTAAACCCAACAACCTGGTCTTCACCGCAACCGGCGCCGGACTTTTATGGTTCGGGTGGTTCGGTTTCAACGCCGGGTCGGCGCTTACCGCGGGCGGACTTGCAAGCGCCGCGTTCATCAACACCAATACCGCGACGGCAATGGCCGCCCTCGCATGGATGTTCACCGAGTGGATGTACAGCAAAAAGCCGACGGTGCTTGGTTTGGCGTCGGGTGCTGTTGCCGGGCTGGTTGCCATAACCCCCGCCGCGGGCTTCGTCAATATCGGCGGATCGCTTGTAATCGGCGCCTTGGCGGGAATAATACCGTTTTTCATGGTTGCGATAGTCAAGAAAAAATTCGGCTACGACGATACGCTCGACGCTTTTGGGATCCATGGCGTTGGAGGGACGCTTGGCGCGCTGCTTACGGGCGTCTTTGCCGACCCGGCAATCAACGCGGCCGGGAAAGGCTTGCTTTATGGAAATCCGGCGCAGCTTAAGATCCAGTTTATTGCCGTGGGGACAACCATCGGCTACGACGCACTAGTAACGATTCTTATATTCCTCGTCATTAAAGCGTTGGTTGGTCTTCGAGTGAAACCTGAAGCTGAAATCGTGGGAATGGACACCAGCGAACATGGGGAAAATGCGTATAATTTATAGGTACGAGGTGATAGGTAATGGGTAAGCGTAGGGGCGGTTCGCGAACCGCCCGAATAAAAAACAAATCAAAAAATTAGGAGTCACGTATGAAATATATCATCGCTATAATACAGCCGACAAAGCTTGAGGCTGTCAAGGAGGCATTAAGCCAAATCGAACTGTTCAGGCTTACCGTGTCCGATGCGCAGGGGATCGGCCGCCAGAAAGGCCATACCGAAGTGTATCGGGGCCACGAATACACGGTGAATTTCGTCAGCAAAGTCAAGCTTGAAATCGCGGTTGACGACCAGTATGTCGAGCAGACCATCCTTGCGATTGTTAATTCGGCGCGTACGGGCAAGGAAGGGAAAATAGGCGACGGTAAAATATTCATCCTGCCGCTGGAAGATGTCATGCGCATCCGCACGCGCGAACGTGGGAAAGACGCGTTGTAAATCGGGTAGGGGCACGTTGCACGTGCCCCATGTATAAAAATCAAAAAAAGGAGAAAACCATGAAAACGATATTCCGATTATTGACAATGGGTTTTTTAATAATGGCAATGAACAATTTTGTATCGGCCACGCCATCCACCCAAATCTGGATACCCTCGACTGACATCCAGGGTTTCGGTGTTTTTCATTTGGGATGGGATTCGTACATTAAAACCGAATCCAACCCCATGGCTGCGGAAGCTACGGGCTATACTGTCACCGGTTATGGTCCCACGGTGACCAATGGCGGTATTACCGTCGGGGTTTTGCCGTTTAAAAAAATAGGTCTTGAAATCGGTATTGATTATCGCGATATAAGTTCGAACCATCAGAATCCTCTTTATCTTAATGCAAAACTTGGGGTTCCGGAAGATGCTTTTTTCAAGTACATGCCGGCGGTAGCCGTAGGCGGATTTGACTTGGGCACGGAAACGGGTAATAATGTTTTAACAAATTATAATATTACCTACGGCCTTATCGCGAAAAACATCTGGAAACTCGGACGAGTTTCGGTGGGTTATTATGGCGGCAATGATAGAGCCTTAATGGTCGCGAAAAAAGAATCTCAGGGTGTTCTTGTGTCGTGGGACCGGACGCTTACCGAGATTTCCGATAAATTATGGCTTGCCGTGGAATATATGGGTGCAAAGAATAGCTATGGTGAAGCAACCGTTGGCGGATCCTACGCCATCACTCCCGACGCGAGCTTTATCATCGGCTATGATTATTGGAACGATTACAACTCGTACAGGCCCACGGTTACGGTACAGATTGACATAAACCTCCCGGCTGTCCAGGATTGGTTTAAAAAGGCGGAAAAAAAATAGACCGCGATAGTTGAGGATTCATGAAAAGGCTTGGTCCCACCAAAGTGCGGCCAAGCCTTTTTTAATTCCCTCGTGAAGTAAAATCGGCATCAGGCGAACCTGAAAAATCATCTGTAAAATTAAGATGCTTTTAGGGTAGATTTATTCTGCGGTATGTTAAAAAACTGCGAACAATCGATATTCAATTTTTTTATCTTGTAGCTCGCCATTCGAAGCGTGATGCCGAGTTCCTTGGCCGCAAGCGTCATATTGCCGTTTGTATGCTTTAAGGCGTCAACGATCATGTCGCGTTCGATCGCCGCAATCCGATATGTCAATTTCCCGCTCGCTTTGATTTCGCCGTATATGGGGACCTGAAGCGTCGGCGGCAAGTCGGCGCCGTGGATCACGCCGCCTTCGGAGACAAGCACCGCGCGCTCAATGCAGTTCTCAAGCTCGCGGATATTACCCGGCCAATGATATGCCATCATCATGGTTATGGCCTGCGTCGATATACGACGGACCGGTTTGTTTAATTTTGCGGAGTATCGGTCTATGAAAAAATTTGTGAGGGCAAGAATGTCTTCCTTACGATCTCGAAGCGGCGGCAGATAAACGGGAAAAACATTAATTCTATAGTACAAATCAAGCCGGAATTGGTTTTGTTTTACGGCCTCTTCCAGGTCGCGGTTCGTTGCGGAGATAATGCGCACGTTGGCGACCATTGTTTGGTTTGACCCAACCCTCTCAAATTTCCGTTCCTGTATAAAGCGTAAAAGCTTTGCTTGCAAGCCAAGGGAAAGTTCGCTGATTTCGTCAAGAAACAGCGATCCGGCCTCAGCTTCCTCAATTCGGCCTACGCGCGTATAAAACGCCCCGGTAAACGCCCCTTTTTCGTGGCCGAAAAGCTCGCTTTCGAGAAGGTTTTCATTGAGCGCGGCGCAATTGACTTTTATAAGTTTATAGCTTTTTCGATTCGATTGATAATGGATCGCGTCGGCGATTAGTTCTTTTCCCGTGCCCGATTCACCGCGGATGAGCGTGGTTGTATCGGCGCGGCTTACCTGATGGATACGAAGATAGACCTCGCGCATGGCCGGGGAATTACCGACGATATTTTCCGGCTTGAAGCTTTCGCCAAGGGCGTCGCGCAAACGCCTGTTTTCGAGTTCCAAGGCTTCACGCTCGCGCCGGGCCGTGCGCCGGGCCTTCACGCTATGCGCGATCATGCTTGCCACAATATTAAGAAGCCGCTCTTCTTCATCAAACGCCGCCTGGCCGGTTCGTACGGGAATATCCGCGGCCAGCACGCCAAGAATTTCATTTTCAATTTTAATTGGAACGCAAATAAATCCTACATCGTCGGCATTTGAAACGCGACGATGATGAATGCGGTCGCGGAAAAGAGGCTCTTTGGAAATCCGGGGCACTACGGACGATTTGCCGGTTTCCACGACTTTTCCCATAATTCCTTCGCCGAGGCGATACCGCGCGCTTGAATCGATGGCGGTCGATCTGCTTCGCACCGCCTCAACCGCGAGTTCCAGCGTATCGGTCGTAAGGAGCATGATCGTGCCGCGTTGCATTTGAAGCTTGAGTTCAAGAACATCCAATATGTCAACCAACATTTCCTGTTCCTTGGAACGAAGGGCGATTATTTCGGCGATTTGGGATAACGCGTCAAGTTGTTGAGAAAGGTGCATGGGTTTTCAGCTTTGCAAAAGGAAATCGTATGGTTAGGACAATAAGAATTGCAAATTATGTGCCATATTTTGCGTGCCATAAGAGTTCAAGAATTCAGATCGGGAATTGATACAATTTTGTGTGGTTGCCGTCCGGCTGGTGCAAAATTGTTGGTTGCCGTTATTATTCATTGCAAAAGCTATGAGCGATTGTGCCGACTTTTGCGACAACTTCGCAAAACCCGTTAAGTTCCTCTTCGCCAATAGCAATCCGTGTGTAGTCGGTAAAAGAACAAATTTGTTGAAACTTCTCATAGCCGAGCAAGGGCCCTTCGATCTTTACGTCGAGAGAGATGCATTGCCGCAAAGAAAAAACAAGGTCGGATATGGTATGATTTTCAGGGAGCAATCGCTTAAAATCAAGGATCGCCATGGCATAGCTCTCGAATGCCATGGCGATGAGGTTATACCTGAGGGATCCGGCGAAGCGCGGCGGCTTCTCGCCGCCGGACGCCGTGCGCAGGAATTTATCACCGGACTCAATCCATTCTGGCCATGAGGTCATGGTTATGTGGGTCCTTGTTTGTCTTCGGTTAAATTCCAGTGCCAAAACTCCATGGGCGCTTCACACGGCGCGAATCCTATCGACCGATAGAACCTTTGCGCATCCGTATTATCGGTCCTTACTTCGAGAGTCAACCGGCAACATCCGAGCAGCCGCCCATGTTCAGCGGCCTTAAGCAGTAATTGTCTCCCAATGCCCTGTTTGCGAAAATCCTTTTTGACGATAAGGTCATGCACATTTAAAAGCGGCTTGGCCCGGAATGAGGAAATATTGACAAAAGCAATTAACATGCCCGCGAATACGCCCGCGATATCGGCCAGTAAAATAAGGCAGGTTGGATGATCGCGCAGCCGTTGCATCAGGATAAGCGCCTGATCGTCGCTCATGGGCGCAAGCTCGCCGCCCATCGGGTCCTTTCGATAGTCGTCGATGAGTGTTCGCACCGCGCTTTGATGGTCGGCCCGTTGCAAGGCGGCCGGAAATATATTGACGGAAGACGATGCGCTTTTCGCCCGGATTCGGTTATTGTGCAGCCGTTTAATTTCGTGGGGAAGGAGCGACCGGCCTTTTTGCAATGCCTCCTCCCGCACCGTTTCGCATAATTCGCGCGCTTTTTCGCGCGAAATTTCTATCCCTTGTTCCCGGAGGATCCACCGGATTGCGGCCGACCCGCTATGCGTGCCGCCGACGAACGTCGAAGGCGCGTGCCCGGTCTTTTGCGCGATGAATGGTTCAAAAGACAAAGGATTTTTCCGGAGTCCGTCGCAGTGTATGCCCGATTCATGAGTAAACACGCTCATTCCGGTTATCGGTTTTTGGGGCGGAATTTTACGACGAATCATTGCGGCGAATTCCCTGCAAACGGGTGCTAAAAGCTCTTTTTTAATGCCAAGTTCAAGTTCGGGTTCAGCCTGCGAAATACCCATGACGACCTCTTCGAGCGCGGCATTTCCCGCCCGCTCGCCAATTCCTCCCAGCGTAACGCTTACCGCCGCCGCCCCTAATGAAAGCGCCGTTACCGCATTGGCCGTCGCCATGCCCAGATCATTATGACCATGAAAATCAAGGGCCGCATTTTTGACGGAGTTTCTAATATGCGTGAGAAGCTCCTGCGTCCCAAGAGGCGTTAGAATGCCCACTGTATCGGCCAATCGCACGCGCGCAGCTCCCGCAGCCATGGCCATTTTTACGAATGTTGTTAATCTGTCAAGTGGGGCGCGCGACGCGTCCTGGCACCCCACGGTGACCCGGTCGAAATTTGCGTGGCCCGCCTCGATCAAATGTTCCAGCGATTCAAAAAGCCAACGTTCCGTTTGGCCGATGACCCGCAAATGCCCATCGGACATTGGGAACGTTATATGCACTGTGTCGGCGCCGCAGCCGCCGCCGTGAAATAAATCCGCGCGCACCGCCCGGCACCAAACGCTTATATGGCACTTTGTCCCGACCTCTTTGACAACTGCGCGAATAGCTTCCTGCTCACCGCGTCCCATGGCCGGAATACCCGCTTCGATTTCGGTTATTCCCAAATCAGCAAGCATTCGGGCTATATGAACGCGATGCGCAAGACCCAGAGTGATATGGGGAGTTTGTGCCCCGTCGCGTAGCGTCGTATCGATGAGAAGCGCATTATGCATTATACGATGCGGTATTCTTCGGCTCCGCTGCCGGTTTCGAACGAATCGAGAATCGCGTCGATTTTTTCTTCCGTGACTTCCCCGTACCAATTGTTTTCCGGGTAGACGACCATTACCGGGCCCTTATCGCAATATTTAAGGCACCCTGTCATTGATACAACAACGCCATCAAGGCCCCGATCGGAAATTTCGGTCTCCAAATAGTTCAACAGTGATGGGGCCCCTTTTTTGTTGCAGGCGCCCAAAGGCGCTCCGGCCATCCTGAAACTCGCGCAGACGAAAATGTGTTTGTTTGGTTTTTCCATAAGTTTCTCCTTTGTATGAGTGAACCTCAACCCGATCTGCCGGGGATGGGTGAATTTAGCATCCCCCGCTGCTACGCTGCCCGTCGCATGGGCGCTTTGCCATGACCGGTGCGCAGGTGCGACCGGAGAAAACCGCGTCGAGTGCGTCTTCTACAAGACCTTCGGTAACGATGACCTTAATGCCTTCTTCATACAGCGCGGCAATGGGCGGTTCCCCGGCTTGGTTAACAATTAATGCGCGACAGTCGCCAAGCACTCCCGCGATGTTTCGCCACCTATCCAGACCTTGGCCTATCCGAGGCGCCGCTCTTTGCTCGATGCAGTTTAATCCGGTATCGGTCTTTTCATAAATGAAAAAGTAGTCAGCCTTGCCTAAGTGCTCATTAACGAGTAAACCCTCCCGCGAAGCGACCGCAATGTTCGGACGGTCCTGCGTAGGATCAAGCGGGCCGGCGGCGATGCGACGAAGGGTTTCGTCGATCGCCGGGGTATTTGTTTTTCCCAAAAGCCCGGCGGCGTCGGCCCTGCAGCGCGTGCAATGACGGACAACAGTGCAGTGGCGCGAGGCTTCCCAACGTACTTTTTGCATGATTTCGTGATCGGGGGCTTCGTTCTGCGCTAGCTCACTGCCTTCAACTGGAATAAAAGCGATAGGATTAAAAACATTCGCTCCAATGGCCGTAACGGCTTTGGCGATGTCGGTAATGTGATGGTCGTTAATTCCGGGAATGACGATGGTATTGACTTTTACGGTTATGCCGTTTTCGCATAAGGCGCGGATTCCCTGTTGTTGTTTCTCCCAGAGCAGGGCTGCGCCTTCAACGCCCCTCAATGCTCGGCGTTGAAACCGGACCCATGAAACGATTTGTGCGCCGATTGCGGGGTCGACGGCGTTAACGGTCACCGAAACGTGACGAACGCCGACAGCGGCTAAAGAAGCGGCATATGGGCTTATATTCAAGCCGTTTGTTGCAACGCACAAAGCAATTTCCGGATAATAAGTTCGAACAAGGTCCAAAGTTTCCAAAGTGAAACATGGTTCCGTAAAAGCATCACCGGGCCCGGCAATGCCGACAACCGCAACCGGCCCAAGTTCAACAAGGGCTTCTTTAAGATAATGCAAAGCTTGCTTGGGCGACAAAACCGCGGACGTCACTCCGGGCCTCAGCTCCCCGGCGCAATCGTAGCGACGATTGCAGAACCGGCACTGAATATTGCAAGCGGGTGCAACCGGTAAATGAATGCGGCTATGCAGGGTGGCCGCGCTCGGATTAAAACAGGGATGATTTTCCATAAAGCCTCCTTACATATAACTGTAACCCACGGGACTTTCAGTCTGCGCCGCTTCAAGCAGCGCATTGATAATGCGATCATAAAGCGTTAGCGTTCCTTGGTAACAGCACGTTGCGATGCGCGCGGCCCCGAACCGGTCATGCACCGGAAATCCGACCCGTACCAGGGGAATTCCGCGCGCGCGCGCCAGCCGATATCCTTTACTCGTGCCGATGCAGAGGTCGATGTTTTGGGTTTGCATCATCGAGTCAATGGTATCAAAATCCGCGTCGTCGCACAGGGTAACGTCGTCAAGCATCACATCCGCGCTATTTTTCGTCAATTCCTCCCACAATCGTTTCGATCCTCGCCCGGTGGTGACGACCACCGGTTTCATACCGATCTCAGTGCACCAGAGCATCAGTGCGGCAACCAAATCTTCGTCGCCGAAAAGTGCGACTTGTTTGCCATAGACATATTTATTGCCGTCGGCATATGCATCAAGCAGGCGGCCGCGTTCGCAGGCATAATGTTCGGACATTTTATGGCCCGATAATCCGGCAAGCATTTCAAAAAAACAATCCGACGCTTTAATGCCGATAGGTATGGACATGCGCATTACGGGGACGCCGAATGTATCCTTAAGGAATTTTCCCGCGGGACGAAGCTCGCTTCCCGCCCCAAGCTCTATAGCGGCCTGCGCCTTAAGGACGGCCGAAAAATCGGATAGCGATGTTCCGCCCGGGGCAATCGGGGTATAGCGGTCCCAGGCAGCGCCGTCGAGCGTCAGCGAGTAATCGGGAAGCATAACCGATTGCAAACCCGACATAGCCAAGCTCTCTTTAAGGATGCGAATGTCCTCGGGCGACAGCATGGGCGGTAAAACGGCCACGTCGCAGGCAGCCTCGCTTGGTCGGCCTAAGGCTTCGAGGGCCTCCTTAATTGCCTGGTGATATCCGGCTTCATGCGAACCGCTATACGAAGGAGTCGGTATCGTAACGATATGTGGAATAGTTACCGGTGCATGGGCCTCTTGATACTTACGGACCCAGAGCTTTACATCGTCGCCGATGGTTTCCGAAAGGCAGGTCGTGGAAACGCCGATAATCGACGGATTATATTGACGAATGACGCTATCCAAGGCCTTGCGAAGGTTTTCGCCCCCGCCGAAAATGGCCGTGGTTTCATTAAAGCTCGACGAAGCGACATCCACGGGCTCGCGAAAATGACTGATAAGATATCTTCGTATGTAGGTCGAGCATCCTTGCGACCCGTGGATGATGGTCATGGCGCCTTCGATTCCCTTAAATGCAAGCGTTGCCCCAAGCGGCGCGCAGACGTTGCAGGGATTGACTACTGCATAAGCGTTATTGCGGAGTTTCTCGTTCATGCTATGTCTTTTCTAATTTGGCAAAGCGGGAAGTCAGGTATTTCCTGCGCGCCTGGGACCCCTCAAAACATCCCTATGGCGCTTCAGGAAACACCTGACATCCCACAAGCGTGTCTAAAGGGCATTAATTTCCAGACGGGAGAATTGACGGTCGCCGAGACCTCCCGAGCGAAATTGACCATTCCCTCAAAGCCTGCAAGTTTGGTTTTACGTTCGTGGTTATGGTCGCAAAACCCAATGCCGAGTTTATAGGCTATGGGCCGTTCCTTGACCCCGCCGATCAGAAGATCGATCGAACGCTCGCGCATGAACGCCGAGAGTTCGAGGGGGTTCGTGTCGTCGATAATGATAACGCCGTCGTCGCAAACGCTTTTAAGCGCCTCGTAATCCTGGGCCGAGCCGGTTTGTGTCCCCGCGATGTGCGTTGATATTCCAAGAAGACGCAAGGCCTTTACCAAGGAAATCGCCTTAAACGCTCCGCCAACATACAGCGCCGCTCGTTTACCGATGCAAAGGGTCTTATACGGTTTGATTTCCTGAAGCGCGCGGGCGATTTCGCCGCGAACAAGCTTTTGCGTGTTTCCGATGATTGTTTTGTCGTTGAAAAAATCGGCGACGTCATAGAGCGCCTGCGCCGTATCGTCAAGTCCGAAAAAGGAGGCGCGGATAAACGGCGTTCCATAGGTTTCCTGCATGGACTTGGCCACATACATCATGGAACCGCTGCATTGCACGATGTTAAGCGCCGCCGCGTGCGCCCCGCGAATGGAGTCGATCCTGCCGTCGCCGGTAAGCGTGGCGCATACGGTTAGGCCCATGCGTTCGAAATATTCGGAGATAAGCCAGGTTTCTCCCGCAACGTTAAAATCGCCGATGAGATTAACACTTAAAGGAATGGGCGGTGCCTTGATTGTTCCGATAAGCGACAAAAGCGCTTCGCAGGCCGCTCGGTACCCGTCTTTTTTAGTTCCCTTGAAACCCTCGGAATGGACTGGAATGACCGGAATGCAGGTAGCTTCGCTAACGCTTTTACATACTGCGTTAATATCGTCGCCGATTATTCCCACTAAGCACGTGGCATAGACAAATGCGGCTTTCGGCTTGTATTCGCCGATTAAATGTAAAAGCGCGGCGCGCAGTTTCTTTTCGCCGCCGAAAACAATATCATCCTCGCGAAGGTCCGTGCTGAAACTCAGGCGGTGCAGTTCCGGGCCGCTCGACAAAGCGCCGCGAATGTCCCAGGTATACGAGGCGCAGCCCAAAGGACCATGCACCAAATGAAGCGCGTCGGCGATGGGGTAGAGCACAACGCGCGATCCGCAAAAAACGCATGCGCGCTGCGAAACCGAGCCGGCTGCGCTGGCTTTTTCACAGGCCAGGCTGTGGGAATCGCTGCCTTTACGAAACACCTGCTTTTGGCGTTCTTCAAGGATTTCGATTGTGTGCGGATTGTTCATGGTTTCTGTCCTTTTGACCTCACCCTATCACCCCGACCTTCGGCTACGCTCAGGCCACCCCTCTTTCCCTCTCCTGCCGGAGAGGGAAAGAGGGGAAGGGGGAAAAAGGGTGAGGTCTTCAAATTACATCGTCAATTCAAACTTTTCTTCCGGCGCATCGCGGTCCTGTCGATCCAAAAGCGCGTTAAGAATTCTTTCGATCATTCTCATGGCGCCTTTATACCCCACGAGCGGAAAATATTGATGCCCGACCCTGTCGTAAATCGGGAACGCGCACCTGATAAGCGGTATATCTTCGTCGCGCGCCATGTATTTGGAATACGTATTGCCGAATATCAGGTCCACCGGTTCATTTTTAATGAGCTGATGCATGTAAAAAAGGTCCGACGCTTCGCGAACGTTGACGTCGGTGGTGCTCGTAGCGTCCTGAATGCGCTTGATGAATTTTTTGCCCGGCGTGCCGGTAACTACATGACGGACCAGCATGCCGATGTCCGTGAGAAACGCCGCGAGCGAGACCAAATGGTCTGGGTCGCCGATAAGTGCGACTTTTTTGCCGAAAAAGTATTGCTGCATGTCGGTAATCATATCCACCGCTTGCCCGCGCTCGAATTCAAGTTCGTCCGGAACAACGCCGCCGCTTAACCGAAGCGCATTGATATACTCGTCGGTAGCGCGGATGCCGATTGGCAGTTGCAGTATTTGACAGGGCACTTTGAACTTCACGTCAAGCTGTTTCGCCGCCGGACCCGATGCGATGGGCCCGAGTGCGATGGTTGATTGGCTGCCGCCGGTGCTCGTTAGTTCCCGAATGGTCGTTCCTCCGCGCGGATACATTTCATAGATGCCGGTTATGGGTCCGTTGAGAACGCCGGAAGTATCGGGAAAAACAACGCTTTTTATACGCATGAGCTCGGCGATGCGCTTTATTTCCGCCATATCCGACGGTTCTACATATCCGGGAATTATGTTGACCTGATTCAATTTTTCGTTGCTTTTGGCGGCGAACCCCTCAACGATGCCCTTCACCATATTGCCGAACCCGGTAACGTGCGACCCCACGAAACTCGGGGTGCTGGCTTTGATGACGTATTTTCCGGCGGGAATCTTGCCTTCTTCCTGGGCTTTGGCCACGATTTGGGTGACGTCGTCGCCGATGGTTTCCGAAAGGCACGTCGTATGCACGGCGATGATATCCGGATCGTAAATCGTAAAAATGTTATTGATGGCTTCCATTAGGTTTGCCTGTCCGCCGAACACCGACGCCCCTTCGGTAAACGAACTGGTTGCCGCCATGACCGGCTCTTTGTAATGGCGGGTCAGGGCGCTTCGGTGATAAGCGCAGCAGCCTTGCGATCCGTGGCTATGCGGCAGGCACCGGTGTATGCCGAGCGCCGCGTACATAGCGCCGATGGGCTGACAGGTTTTTGCCGGTTGTATGGTGAGCGCCTCGCGCTCGACGATTTCTTTTGGCGTATGCCTGAGTAGCATGGTGATTCTCCTTTGTTATAAACTCGATTTTCTTTACCTCACCGTCCCTTCTCCTTACCAAGGAGAGGGGAAGCCGCTTCGGCAGAATTGAGGTCGGTATTTCAATCCCAACCGTAGGTTGCGGTCAACTCCGGCGCGCCTTTCCACGGCGGCGTTACCAGACCCCAAACCCGCGTGTTGACCATGCGATCGATTTCGCGATAAAAGTTAATGGCCCCTTGAAATCCCGCATACGGGCCGCTGTAATCGTAGCTATGCAGTTGTTTTAAGGGAACGCCGTATTTTTGGACCACGTATTTCTCCTTGATTCCCGCACAGAAAATATCGGGATGATACTGTTCGATCAATAGTTCCATTTCATGATGATTGAGATCGTCGATGACAAGCGCCCCTTTGTCCATTTCGGGCATCATGCCCTCGTAGCCGCCGAATTGGATTCCCTGCTGCGTGAGCGCTTCCAGCTCTTCCTTGGATTTTCTTGGTTTGTAAAGAGCCGGATCGGGCCCGATCTTCAGTTCCTCGATGTTGCGCGAATCCGCGTCCACTTTAATGCTCGGCAGCACTTTTCGCCCTTCGTAATCGTCGCGGTGCGCGAATTCGTATCCGGCGGCAACGGTTTTCATTCCGATTTCGCGGAAAAGCTCCTGGTAATGGTGCGCGCGCGAGCCGCCCACGAAAATCATGGCGGTTTTGTTTTTGCATCGTTCCCGGATTATGGTGCGCACCCGGTCGACCTTCGCCATTTCGTCTTCGCAAAACTTTTCGGTGCGCGCGACAAGGTCGTCGCAACCGAAGTACTTGGCTATTTTAATGAGTGATTTCGCCGAAGCTTCGGCGCCGATGAAATTGACTTTAAACCAGGGTATGCCGTATTTCTTGTCCATCATTTCGGCCAAGTAGTTAATTGACCTATGGCACATGACCACGTTTAAATCGGCGGTATGGGCGCTGGCGAATTCCTCGTAATTCGAGTTCCCCGAAAACGTGGAGTGCAGCGTGATACCGCACGCTTCAAAGAGCCGCTCCAGCTCGAAGGCGTCGCCGCCGATATTGTATTCGCCCAGCATATTCACCCGAAAGTCGCCCTCTTTCTTGAAATCCATGAGCCCGACCACGTCGGTAAATACCTTGTTATTGGCTATGTGATGTCCGGCCGATTGGCTCACGCCTTTATATCCCTCGCAACTGAAACCGAATATGTTGACGTCGGGATATTTCGCCTCCATTTCGCGGGCCACCGCATGAACGTCGTCGCCGATGAGCCCCACCGGGCAGGTCGAGAATATGCCGAGGGCCTTCGGATGGAAAATGGCGATGGCTTCCTCAATGGCTTTTTTAAGTTTTTTCTCCCCGCCGAAAATGATGTTTTCCTCCTGCATGTCGGTTGATAAAGCGTACGGCATGTAGTTAGGCGACTCGGGCGTGGGAGGCCGCGTTTGATTGCGGCGCGTAAGCCAGCTATAGAAACCGCAGCCGATGGGCCCGTGCGTAATTTGAAGTATGTCGCGCGTGGGTCCGAGCACCACGCCTTTACAGCCCGCGTACGAACATCCGCGCATGGTTATGATACCCGGTATGGTGCGCGCATTGGCCAGGATTTCCGGCACGCCACCGTCGGGTCCGGGATCGTTGATAAGTATCTGTTTCGTTCTTTTGCGCGCTACTTTAACGGGAAAAATTTCCGTTAATTTTTCCTTTATATCAATAGTAGCGGTTGTATCTTTAAGCATAGTCGGTTCCTTCCATTTCCTGTCGTTAGCCCGCCATCAGGCGGATAAGTCCTTCTAATCTTTCGAACGACAATTGTCGTCCAAAAGCTAAGAGGGACTAACTGATTACTTCCTCGCCGTCTTCGCCGGTCCTCACGCGATACACTTCCTGCAAGGGACTGACGAATATTTTCCCGTCGCCGGATTTACCCGTCTTATTGACTGATATGATTGTTTCGACGATCTTGGAAACGTGCTTATCGAGGGCCATTATCGTGATTATCCGCTTGGGCACCAGCCGCTGAGATTGCCCAAGCTGCGCTATGGCCTCTTCGTAGCCTTTCTCGGCGCCTTCGAGCATTTTAAAATCAACAAGCCCTTTTCCCCGTCCAAGACATTCGCGGGCATGAAACGAGCTGATACCGGCGTCGGAAAGCGCGCGTTTGGTCTCATTGATTTTGTTCATGCGGATAACAGCCATGACTTCCTTCATAGCGCCGTCTCCTTGCTTTCAGTCGCGGCTGTTTCCTTAATGCCGGAACTGACTGTATATGTTTCCAGAACAGGCGTTACAAAAACTTTCCCGTCGCCAAACGAGCCTTTTTGGCCGGTTCGCGCCGTAGCCATTACGGTTTTAATGACGAAATCCTTGTCCCGGTCCGGAACGACGGTTATAAGCATTTCTTTCGGAATTTCGTCATAGGTCACTTCGCCGATTTTAATTCCCCGCTGTTTACCGCGGCCAACTACATTTAGCTTGGTTACTGCGGGATATCCGGCTTCCATGAGCGCGGCCAAAACGGCGTCTGTTTTTTCAGGGCGGATTATTGATCGTATCATTACCATGTTATTTTCCTTTCCTTAAGTGCGATTTTCGTATACGCAAAGCGCGGAAACGGGACTCTTGATTACTTCATGTCAATTTGCAATGCCAAAGTCTATTAGTAATTTTTCAAGTTCCTCCTGAGACATTACTTTCGGTATGACGAACATATCGTTGCCATCGATTTTTTTCGCCAAGGCCCGGTACTCGTCGGCCTGTGGGTGCGCGGGCTCGTATTCGATGACCGTTTTACGGTTGATTTCGGCCTTTTGCACCATGTTATCGCGCGGCACGAAGTGAATCATCTGCGTACCGAGCTTTTTTGCGAACGCGTCGATCATGGTGTTTTCGTTGTCCACTTTTCGACTGTTGCAAATGATGCCGCCAAGGCGCACGACGCCGGATTCGGCGAATTTCACGATACCTTTGCAAATGTTATTCGCTGCGTACATGGCCATCATTTCTCCCGAGCATACGATGTAAATTTCCTCGGCTTTGCCTTCCCGGATAGGCATGGCAAAACCTCCGCACACCACGTCGCCGAGAACGTCGTAAAAAACGTAGTCGAGCTTCTCGCTCGGCGCATAGGCGCCCAACTGTTCGAGAAGGTTGATCGAAGTTATGATGCCGCGTCCGGCACAGCCCACGCCGGGCTCAGGCCCGCCGCTTTCCACACACACGGTATTGCTGAACCCTGTTTTGCGAATATCTTCAAGATCAATGTCTTCCCCCTCGTCGCGAAGCGTCTGTAAAACGCTTTTCTGCGCAAGGCCCCCTAAAAGGAGCCGCGTAGAATCCGCTTTGGGATCGCATCCGACAACCATGACCTTTTTCCCCGATACGGCCAACCCGGCGACCGTGTTCTGCGTGGTTGTGGATTTGCCGATCCCGCCTTTTCCGTAAATGGCAACTTTTCGCATATGTCCGCCTTTCCTACGATGATGGACGGATAACTTCGCGGTTGCTTATTATCCGTTTTATTTGTTACACAGGTGATGCATTGCGTCGTGTTATGTCCGCATAATAATGCAAAAGGCGTGCCGAAATTAATCGGATATGTTTAAAATTGACATATACGTCCATAACCATAGGAAGAATGGTGTTAAAGCGTTCGCGATGGGTTACTAGTAGAGGAACATTGGCTGTGACAATATTGTATTAAAATTGACAGAAAGAAACTTGATAAAACAGATATAAAAGCGGTTGTCAATAAATCTTATAGGGGAGTTCAGCAGGTGTTACAAAAATGTAAGGTCATTTATAATAACTTACAAAAATGAGATCAAAAAGTAATGGCGCTTCCGGAATACAGCCACAATGGGACAAAATCGAAGCTCATATTGCGTCGCCGCCTACTTCCAGAAGCGCCGCGACAATAAAAATTATCCATGACGATAAATATTTCATTGGGCTATACCGATTTCTTAAAATCAGAGGTTTTCTCATGCGTCGGGGGCAGCGAAACGGAAAGCCGCCGCATATCGATCCCAAAAGTCTTGACCCGTATTCCCATGAGCCGTTCGGTGATTCCCAGCAAGCGCGCCGCCTTGGCCATATTCCCATTGCTTGATTTTAACGCATCCGCTATCATTTCATGTTCCAATGCTTTCAAGGCGGCCAATAATTTTCCTTGCGGGGGCGTATTGCTTTCCTTGGCGGTTTGAAGGCTCGGAGGCAATTGATGACCGTGTATGATACCGTCCGACGATAAAATTATGGCCCGCTCGATGCAGTTTTGCAGTTCACGTACATTTCCGGGCCAATGATAATGCATGAGCATGTCGATTGCCGGGGTAGAAATACGTTTTATTTCTTTTCCCGTTTTTAAGGATATTTTTCCGATAAAATAATCCGCTAAAAGCGTTATGTCGGTACGCCGTTCCCGCAAGGGTGGCACGTAAATCGGGAAAACATTGAGCCTAAAGTAAAGGTCTGGACGGAACGCGCCTTGTTGCACCATCGTTTCCAGATCGCGGTTGGTCGCGGCGATGACCCGCACGTCAACGGACTTCGTTACATTGCTTCCGAGTCGTTCGAATTGCCGCTCCTGCAGCAATCGGAGGATTTTAATTTGGATCGCCAGGGGAAGGTCGCCGATTTCATCGAGAAAAATGGTGCCGCCGTCAGCGGCTTCGAAACGGCCCTGGCGCGAATGCGTGGCTCCTGTAAATGCCCCGCGTTCATGGCCGAACAACTCGCTTTCAATCATGGTTTCAGGGACCGCGGCCAGGCTGATTTTTATAAAAGGCCTCCTGGCCCTTTTCCCGTTGACATGCAACGCCTCGGCGACGAGTTCCTTGCCCACGCCGCTTTCGCCGCGGATAAGCACCGTGGTGTCGGTATCAGCCACCTGATGAATGAGTTGATGAACTTGACGTATGGCATGCGACGAGCCGACGATTTTGCTCGCACGCATCCGGTCGGTTATTTCGCCTTGCAAGCGGACGTTTTCATCGGCCAGAATGCGCACCTGCTCCAGCGCATCGCGCCTCATGACCACGGCCTGCGAAATAAGCGACGCAACCAACGATAATAATCGCACGTCTTCCGATAGCGATATGTCTTCCTTAAATTCCCGGTCCGCCGATAACGCGCCGATGACTTCGTCCATGGCGCGGATCGGTACGCAGACAAAAGACAGTTCTTTTTTGAGCCTTTCCATTTCACGCCTCCGGGTCTGCGTTTTATCTAAAAACCGGGGGTCTTTGGAAACCTTTTCTACAATCGCGGGTTCGCCGGTTTCAACCACCCGCCCGGTGATTCCTTCTCCAAGCCGATAGCGGCCCCTCTCCAGTTCTTTCGGTGAAAGTCCCGTTGCCATATCAATATGGATTGACCCGCTTTCACGATTAAGTATCGTCACCGTTGCACGGACAAGCCCCATAAATTGGGCCATGCGCTCCAAAACGGGCCGTAATACCGTACTCAAATCGGGATTGCGGTTCAATGCCTGGGCAATCTCAAAAAGCAAGCGAAGTTCGTTTACTTCGCGTTGCATGAAAGCCGAGGTAGATTCTGTAGGCATTGAGACGTTCTCGTCCATTTCAAAGGCCTTTCATTATTTGTAGCACTCCTATATTATGCAATTTCCATGCCGCTCTATAAGCCTTTTTTTCAAACAATTTTGGACAATATTGTGGTTTACATTCAACATTGCGACTTTTTTGTATCGTTATGGATTTTTTATTTTTTTTGGTCCGCGAATTATTCAAAACAGAAACATGCTTGCAAATCATACCATTTGGTAGGCTGCAATGTTTCGAACCTACGCAATAGTAGGGATTATGGTTTTTGATGTAATATGATTTGTCAATAGTTACCGTAAACAACTTCCGCGTTAGCAAGGTGTTACACGGTTTCCGGCCCGGTTTTTACCGATATGGCATGGCCGTTGCAATATCTATAGGGTTAAGAAATGCATAGGCCGAACTGATATTTCTTGTGAGTAAAGGAAGACGCATCATGGCGGAATTCATTAATAGCCTTGACAAAACAGTTGAAATATTCGAGCGAAACATTATCGAAAAAGCGCTTAAGGACGTAAGTGGAAACCAGACGAAGGCCGCGTTGGTCCTGGGAATCAGCAAACGTAAGATCCAGTATAAAATCTGCAAATATGGTATAGATTTCAGGGCAATAAAAGAGGAATATAGACCCGATATTCGAACGCTTTCAAAACATTACAAAAAGGAGGCCTTATGCGAAACTCGCGTCTATTGAATTCACATTAGAAAACGCTCGTTGAGACTTTGCGGCTGAATCGTATCAAAAGAAAGTAATCACCATTTTTCGAGAGGAGATAAAATGCGAACGAAAATGACTTTGACAAAAAAAATGTTGTTGGGTCTGATATGCCTCACAACCGTGATTTTGGCGACTCCATCCACGCAAATATGGATTCCGTCAACCGACATCCAGGGATTTCTTAATCCCCATTTCGGGTGGGACGTTTATTTGACAAACACGGGTTCTGGAACAATATCCAACGGCGGAATAACCATGGGGGTTTTACCGTTCAAAAAAATCGGTTTGGAGGTTGGAATTGACTATAGGGACCTAAGCAGCGACCATCGTTACCCGGTATATTTTAATGCAAAATTGGGCACGCCCGAAGACGCGTTTTTTAAATACATGCCGGCGATTGCAGTCGGAGGATTTGATTTCGGCACAAAAGACAGCTTTTCAAACTACAATGTAACCTATGGACTTATCGCCAAGACATTCCCCGTTGTTGGAAGGCTATCCGTGGGTGGATATACGGGTCTTGGCCCGGATAACCTCTGGACATCCTCCAAAGGCAAGGTCGATAATAGCGGCGTACTCGTCTCATTGGACCGTACCATGACTGAAATATCCAGCAAATTGTGGATCGGGATTGACTATATGAGCGGAAATAATTGGTATGGCGGCTTTAGTTTCGGGGCTTCATGGAATTGGGCGCCGAACGTAAGCACGATTATAGGATACGATATTTGGAATGACAAGGATCTTGAAAAACCAACAGTCACTTTTCAGGTTGACATCAACCTGAAATAACACTTTGAAAACACTTTCACACTTTAGAAGGAGGTTCATCATGATGAGGAGATTAAGGGTATTTCTCGTCACGCTCTGCGCTCTTACAGGAAGTGCCGGTCTTGTTTGGGCGGACAATGCTCCGGCAGCGCCTGCAGGGGCATCCGTGGCTGCTCCTGCAATAACTATGCCTGCGGCCCCGGCCGTTGTCCCGGCAGTGTCCACGGCGGCGCCGGCGGCACCGGTGCCGGATCCTAGCGGTACTAAAACCGGAAATATCAATGATGTTCCGGCGGCAAAAGCCGGCGCTCCTACGCTCTCAGAACTTGGCGACGCAGTAGGGCATAACAGGGTCTCAATTAATTTTGTTTGGACACTTATCACGGGGTTCCTTGTTATGTTCATGCAGGCCGGTTTTGCAATGGTTGAGACGGGTCTCACCAGGGCAAAAAACGCGGCGCATACCATGGCCATGAATTTCTTGATCTATCCGCTTGGTATGCTTGGTTTTTATGTGTGCGGTTTTGCCTTTATGTTTGGCGGCCTGGGCGCTATCAGCACAATGGGAAGCTACGCGGGGTTAAATCATGAATTTATCATAAACCTGTTCGGAAAACCTTTCGGGCTTCTGGGTTTAAAGGGTTTTTTCCTGACCGGAAGCGCATACGACGCCGCGGCCATAACCCTGTTTCTTTTCCAAATGGTGTTTATGGATACCACGGCGACGATTCCCACCGGGTCAATGGCCGAGCGCTGGAAATTCATCGCGTTTTTCTTCTACGGAATTTTTGTCGGCACCATAATATACCCTGTATTCGGCAACTGGGTTTGGGGCGGCGGATGGCTTGCCCAGCTTGGCGTAAATTTCGGCATTGGCCATGGCCATTGCGATTTCGCGGGGTCCTCGGTGGTGCATATGACCGGAGGAGTGCTTGCTTTTGTGGGAGCGTGGTTAATTGGTCCCCGAATTGGAAAATTCAACAAAGACGGATCGCCCAACGCTATTCCGGGTCACAATATACCAATGGCTATGATTGGAACATTTATTCTCGCATTCGGATGGTTTGGTTTTAACCCCGGTTCTTCTCTTGCGGGAACCGATTTAAGGATAGGCATCATCGCGGTAAACACCATGCTTGCTTCCGCTACGGGCGCTGTTGCCGCCACGCTGTGGATGTGGTGGTTCCGTACTAAAAAGCCCGATCCAAGCATGATGGCAAACGGAATGCTTGCGGGTTTAGTTGCGATCACCGCACCATGTGCATTTGTTAGTCCGGTCGGCGCTTGTATTATCGGTTTGGTTTCCGGCGCGCTCGTTGTTGAGTCGGTATACTTTTTTGAAGGCAAATTAAAGATAGACGACCCGGTTGGCGCTATATCAGTCCACGGAGTCAATGGCGCCTGGGGATGTCTCTCGCTTGGACTATTAGCCGACGGCACGTATGGAGACGGCTGGAACGGCGTTGCCGGGACGGTAAAAGGGCTCTTCTATGGCTGTCCGTCCCAGTTTTTGGCGGAATTCATCGGAGTATTAACGAACTTTGTCTTTGTAGGAGCAATCGGATTTTTGGTCTTTAAATTCATCCAGGTCACGGTCGGAAACAGGGTTGATCCTGCCACTGAAATTGGTGGTTTGGATATACCGGAAATGGGTACGCCGGGATATTGCGGTGTAAAAATGGACAAATACTCTGAAACTCCAATGTCAAGATAACGGCATGTGCCGCAAAAAGGAGAAAACAAATGAAAAAGATTGAAGCAATTATCAGAAGAGAAAAATTGAGGGATGTAATGAACGCCCTTGAAAGCGCGAAATGCCCGGGTATCATGATATGCGACATTGAAGGATACGGAAAGCAAAAGGGCATTACCGAACAGTTCAGGGGCCGGGAAATCCAGGTGAATCTTGTTCCAAAGGTAAAATTGGAATTGGTCTTGCCTTCTTCAAAGGTGCAAGAATTCGTCGCCATCATACAAAAAGCGGCGAAAACCGGGTCCGTTGGCGACGGGAAGATATTTATCTATGAGATAGAAGAGGCGATCAAGATCCGTACCGGGGAAACCGGCGAAGAGGTAGTATCATGACCAACCAAACAATCGGCAAATATTTTATTAAAACCCATGAAACGGACAAAATCCTCATGTGGTCGCTTATTTCCGGCGCCACGGTGCTTATGATGGTGGGCGGCTATGGTTTGTTCGCCCATAGGTTGATGGGGATTTTTATCCTGGCTGTCGACGCTTGGTTTGTTTTCAGGATTTTCAGATTGATAAAGAAGAAATAAGCGTAACAGTACTGGCGCTCCGGGATAGAAAATAAAAAGTTCCACCCCGGAGCCTTTTTAAAATAAGAAAAGAATGTACCTACCATGACGCTTTCATTAATCGGGCTTTTCATAATTCTTCTCGGCGTGCTTGTTTTTCCATTCACCATCAAAATTGTTGAAAAACAGCTCGAAATATTTCTTTTAGCGAGCGGAGTTATAGCGGTCACCATTACCGCGCAATGGCATGGAAAGCTTGTCGTTGACGGTTTTGTCGAACCCATTAAAATAACGCTCGCGGTGTTTATTTCAGGAATCCTTTTTAGGTTTTTTCAAAATCGGATCGCTGGTTTCGTTAAAACCTGGGTAAATGCTCTCGGCATTAAAGTATTCGTACTTGTCATGGTGATAGGCTTGGGTATTCTTTCAAGCGTTATCACGGCCATTATCGCCGCGCTGCTCCTTGTCGAAATAATAAGCCATTTGAAATTCGACAGAAAAAGCGAGATAGCAATGGTCGTTTTTTCATGTTTTTCGATCGGGCTTGGGGCCGTCTTGACGCCGGTGGGCGAGCCGCTCGCAACCCTTGCGATTTCCAAGCTTAGTGGAGAGCCTTTTCACGCGGGGTTTTGGTTTTTGACCGGAAATTTGTGGATATTCATCTTACCCGCCGTTTTAATTTCCGGGGTAACGGCGTTATTTTTCATTCCTAATGTGCACATTGTCAAGCATGGACTTTCCGAAGACCGCCGTGAGTCCTACAAGGACATAATGGTTCGCACGGTCAAAGTGTACTTTTTCATCATGGCGCTTATCTTTCTCGGACAGGGTTTCAAGCCGATTATCGATACCTATATTTCGCATATGCCCGTCGCGGTATTGTACTGGATAAACAGTATCTCGGCCATACTCGATAATGCGACGCTGACTGCAGCGGAGATCGGCCCGTCGATGAGCCTCATGCAGATAAATTCCGCCTTACTGGGGCTGCTTATCGCGGGCGGCATGCTTATACCGGGCAATATACCGAATATAATTTCGGCCGGGAAATTGAAGATAGGAAGCGGCGAATGGGCGAGAATTGGCCTTCCGGCGGGGTTGATTCTGATGTTGATTTACTTTCCGGTTATTTTATTATTAAAATCGATGATAAAATAGAATCTTCAGTTTATTTTGGGCGTTGCACAACGGTTTTATGGTGTACTCAATGAAAAAAATTGAAGTGATAATCCGTATGAGCAAAGTATGCGACGTAATCACCGCGCTTAGCCAGGTGGGATATCAGAGCGCCGAGATTTCTGATGTTGAAGAGCGCGAAAGAGGCAAAGGACCGGATGAAAACCCACAAGGAAAAACCTATATGGATGAGCCTCCGACCAAGAGACGGCTGGAGATCATCGTGAAGGACGAAGACGTTAAAAAAATTATAATTGCCATCCGCGAAGCAAGTCAACCAAAAAAAATCGGTGACGGCAGCGTCTTCCGTCATCCGCTCTACGACACCATTCATATTCGCTCAGTCAAATAATGCAACGAGGCATTAGTTTTTATTGATTTTCTTTGCAAATTCCTCGGATGAGAATTTCTGCTGCGCGGAATCCAACACGAAATTTACCGCGCCTTTATATACATTCGCGAATTCGCTTTTTATACCCCACCAGAGCAAATTTACTTTTCCGCCGCTGATATTCGACTTCCACAAAGTGTCCTTGTCATCCGGCGTGAAGAGACCCAGGTCGATTTTAATCTGTGCATTGGCCACCATGTACATGTCCATCCAGCATTCTTTGATTTTGCCTTTCATTACAGGCGCCGCGGTAGCGTCCGGCGCCGCCGCAGTTTTTGCGGATCCGTAAATGACGGTATATCCCGTATTTTTCAGGGCTTCTGCTATGAAACCGGTCAGAACGCTGTCGAGTTTTGCGCTGTCAAGGGCAACATGGCCAAGGACCATTCCATATCCGTTACGCTTGTTGCCGATATATTCCCCGCCCTGTTCGGACGGGCGTTCATCGGTGAACCTTTCCAGTACGACCGTACCTTGCCTTTTTGCCGGCGGATTCGGCAAAGGGGCATGGGTCAGGGAAATTCGCGCGGTCCCGAAGGCGCAGTTACTGAGCGCGATGCAGATCGCCGTACCTATGGTCATTTGCACTATTCGTTTGAGAAAAGAACGGAATGACATACGGGCTCCCTCTGAAAAGGTTATTCATTGGCAAATTTCAATATGCAATATAAATAATTTTTTGCCTTTTCGACAACGCAACATAATAGTTTAATAAAATTACGCTTCCAACGATTCATACCACAAATTAATTTTCCTATTGGATTGATTTAAAAATCAAATAAAAGGAATTCGCTGAAACTAAAAATACGCCGCTTGTACCGGTCCGGTCACATGGGGTGTAGAAAAAACACTAATAGTAACGGAGGTTTTCTTATGTCACGTTTCCCTTCCCGATTTTCCGCCTTTATCCTACTCTGCTCCACGGTAATGTTTGCTTCCCCTAAAATCGTCATTGAAAAAACTTCATTTCAATGCGGTTCCGTTGTCGAAGGCAAAACCGAAAAGTTGAAAGCGCAGTTTATCGTCAAAAATACCGGTGACGCGGTCCTGAAAATAAACGCCCGGCCCGGATGCGGATGCACGGTCGTAAAGTACGACTCCGTCATCGCGCCGGGAAAGACCTCGGTTATCGAGTCTGAAGTCAATATCAAGGGCTACCACAGCGGCCCTATCACCAAAGCGATCACCGTTACGTCAAACGACACAACCAAATCCTCCATTCGGCTCGAAATCCAGGCGACGGTCCAGGGAATTATCGATGTTTCCGAACAATATATCAATTTGAACGGCGCACATCCGGATTCGGCGCTTGCCATTAAGCTTTCTTCGAAAAAGAACGATCTTACGGTGACTGAGGTCGCCTTCAAAATGAATTCACAGGGTAAAGGTCCCGAATGGCAAAACAACCTGCCGGTGCCGATAAAATTCAAATGGGTCGTTGCCGTCAAGGCTAACGACGACGGCTATCGGACCAATTCCCTTGAGCTGTATCCTCCGGCCCTTGATAAGCCCGCAAGCGGGGAGATCGTCATTAAAACCAACCACCCTGAAAAGCCCGAGATCACGATTCAGGGGAATTTTTCGAAATAACCCTTCGAACGCATTGACATTAAAAAAAAGGCGCGGCCCGTCTTTTCGGCGACAGGGACGCGCCTTTTTATTATGGCGCGTAGGGCGACAATTTTATTTACCAACGGGCAGGCGCGATCCGGAATTATATATATTATTGCTTCGCCGTAAACGCGCTTTACAGGGAGGCTATTTTGGACGATAAAGACGGTCGACAGTCTCAGGCACGCTCAGACAACCGGGAAAGCGAACGGCGCGTCAAAGAGACCGCGGAAATGCTCCCCTGCATCATTTGCGAGTCCAACCTTGATCTGTGCTTTACCTACGCCAATAAACGGGGCCTGGAAACGTTCGGCTATTCGCGGGAAGATTTCGAAAAGGGCATTTTGATGAGCCAGGTGCTCCTTGAGGAGGACCGCGAGCGGGCCAAGCAGGACATCAAAAACGTGCTTGCCGGCGATTTTGGAAATCCGGCGGAATACAAGCTGAAATGCAAAAACGGAAACATAATCGACCTGCTGGTCAATACGGCGCCAATCATGAAGGACGGACGGCCGTGCGGACTGTGGTTTTGCATCATCGACATTACCGAGCGAAAAAAGGCCCAGGAAGCGGCCCTGCAAAAGGCTCAGGACCTGATCGCGGGCCTGAAAAACGAACTTTTGCATAGCGCCACTTTTGGATCCATGGTCAGCCGCTCACCGGCCATGCGGAAAATATTCGACATACTGCCCGAAATCGCACAGTCGAATGCAACGGCGCTCGTGCTTGGCGAAAGCGGGACGGGTAAGGAACTCATCGCCCGCACGCTCCATGAGCTGAGCGTGCGAAAGGCGAAGCCTTTTCTCGCCATTAATTGCAGCGCCCTGCCCGATACGCTGCTTGAAGCGGAGCTCTTCGGATACAAGGCCGGCGCCTTTACCGACGCAAAAAAGGACAAACCAGGGAAGTTCGCCCTTGCCGAGGGCGGGACGCTTTTCCTGGACGAGATCGGGGACGTTTCCCCGGTTGTCCAGGCGAAGTTATTGCGCGTGCTCCAGGAAAAGACCTTCGAGCCGCTCGGGGCGACCAAATCGGTCACGGCAAACGTACGGGTCGTCGCGGCCACGAACCGCAACCTCATGGAGATGATTAAAAAGGGTGAGTTTCGCGAAGACCTGTTTTATCGCATCAACGTGCTTTCCGTCAAATTGCCGCCATTGCGTGAAAGGCGGGGCGACATTCCCCTGCTGTGCTCCCATTTCATCGGGATCTACAACACCCGCTACGAAAAAGAAGTGAAACAAATTTCCAAAGACGCGCTGGACCTTCTTCTCGCCTACGATTTTCCGGGCAACATACGGGAACTGGAAAACATCATCGAACATGCGTTTGTCTTCTGCAAAGGCGACGCGATCCTTGTCGAACATCTGCCCGAAGAGTTCCGGCATGCTTCCCCCGAAGGTCTTTCCTCGCTCGCCGGAATCGACGATTTCGAGAAACTGGAAAGAATGTATCTCGAAAATATTTTAAAGGAAACGGGTAATAATAAACTCCAGGCCGCCAAACGTTTGGGCATCGACAGATCGACACTTTTCAGGAAAATGAAAAAATTGGGAATGTCCTGAAAAGTATTTACAATAAACCACAACAGGTAAATAACCATAAGAATCTCGGTAAAATTAGATTTAATCAGCCTCTTTTAATCTCAATTGGTATAATGGTATAATTCCTCGAAGCGTTGTCTCACTACTGCGAAACGCATAAATAATTCAAACAGAGTAATTAAAAATACTTGTATCATGACATGATACGGTATTTTGTCAAGACGCTGGTATTGTATAGTCAACAAACGGCAATGAATCCTATATTATACATGAAAAAAAGGAGGTGCGTGTATGTAATAAATAGGTGTATCATGAACGGTTTTACCATGCGGTTTTAAACAAACAAACAAACAGAGGAGGTCTTCCATGAAAAAACGATCAATCCCTTTAATAGTGATAATTACGACAGCGTTTATATTGACCGGATGCGGCAGCATTCTATTGAGGCCGGCCATAGATAAAGTCAAGACCGTCGCGCTCATCAGCGTGTACATGAACCGGGATTTTTACGATATCAAGGCCCCTAAGGCCGATGAATCGAAGGACGCGATGAAAACACTCGGGCGCGCGATCATGAAGGAGGCAGGCGCCCTGGACAAAATAGACCATACGTTTGACGCCAAATTCCTCCAGGTCGTATCGTATGCCGTCAAGGCTTATTCCGATGCGCTCGACGGGCTCGGCCCCTTCCGCCTCGCGCCGATGGACAAGGTGCTGCAAAACCCGAGCTATCAGGATTTCGTGGGCCAGGCCGCAAAGGACCAGCCGTTCGGCGGGGCGCTGGTAAAAATCGGGGCCGCGATTAAATCCGCGGACTGGTACACCGCCCCGAGCATGATCCATATACCGGCCGACGCGATTGTTGAAGGCGGCGACACGCATACGACTTATTACGGAAACACGAAAGATCCCAAGGCGGAGTTCAGGGGAGAGCTGGCAAAATTGTGTACGAGCCTCGGGGTGGACGCCGTGGCGATCGTGCAGCTTGACATGGCCTATAAAAAGCCTTTTATCGGGATCAGCCTTGGTGAGGGCTATCCGGCCGCGCCCAGGGTGGCTTCGACGCTGATTGTGGTGAATAAAGACGGGGAAGTGGCGGTCAATACGGGGCTGTATGGCAGGGGCGAAGGCGAGTATTCCGAGGGCGATAACGCGCCGATGCTACGGGGCGGCAGCGTCATCCTGAACGATAAAAGCACGAGCTCCTTTTGCGCGACCATCGATAAATCCTGCGCCGCCATGAAAAAAAATATGGAAAAGGCGTTTTCAAAGCTTAAATGACCATAATTAAAGGCAAAATTATTGTGGGAGGAAACGTGGAGGTAGTGCTAAAATTATAAAGGTCAAGGACTCGTCGAAAAGAATTTAAAAAGGGTGTGAAACATGAAGCAGGCTCATATAATCGCCGTAATGCTTGAAGCGTTTTTTTTGTTCGCACTTTCAAGTTCTTTTTCCGCGCCTTCAGCCTCCACGCCTTCAATTACCGACGCGGATTGGACGCAAATGAACAATAAAGTTTCATCGTTAATGGACGGAGTGATTGAAACCGTTATTTGTGATAGCAATGGAAATCTTTATGCTGGTGGCGACTTTCTTCACATTGATGGAGTTTCAATTGCAGAAATCGCAAAATGGAACGGCAGCATTTGGAGCGCATTTGGATCTAGTATTGACCAGGGTATTCAAGCGCTGGCATTTGACACCAAAGGAAACCTTTATGCGGGCGGTTGGTTTAAAAGCCCATGCAATCACATTGCGAAATGGAACGGAAACATTTGGAGTGCATTGGGCAGCGGCATACCTCAATCAATCAATAATACTGGAATTGTTAATGCTCTTGTGTTTGATAAAAGCGGTAATCTGTATGCTGCTGGTTCATTCGGAGATACACCCTTGCGGAATATAGTGAAATGGGATGGTTTTACTTGGAGCGCGCTTGGAACCGGAATGAATGGAAAGGGAAATAGCTACTCCGTTATTAATGCTCTCGCCTACGATAGCATGGGAAATCTTTACGCAGGAGGACAGTTCGATTCCGCCGGTAGCATCGCTGCGAAAAATATTGCAAAATGGGATGGAAAAACCTGGAGCGCGCTCGGATCAGTCATGAATTCTATTTCTGCTTTGACCTTTGATAAAGTCGGCAACCTTTATGCTGGTGGTCAATCATATAGTAGTGATTCTTCATGCTATCTGGCAAAATGGAACGGAAGCGCTTGGGGCATTCTCGGATCCGACATATATCCGCCAATTATAAATACGCTTTGCTTTGACAAAAAAGGTGTCCTTTATGCAGGAGGACGTTTTACGGGAATTTGTGGCATTTATGCAAAAAATATTGCTAAATGGAACGGAAGTATTTGGAGTCCAGTTGGATTGGGCGTAGAAGGCGATGGTGTTAATGCTATCGCTATAGATGCACATGGGAATCTCTTTGCCGATAAAGAGTTCAGTCAAAATGGCTACTCGGCCAGCGAAATAAAAGAATATGATGGTAATAACTGGAACTCCTTAAAATGGAAAATAAACTCAGGTGTGGCTGCAATTGTTCATAGGGGGAATAAAAACATATATGCAGGAGGAAATTTCTCAAATCCAATTGCGAATTGGAATGGCGCTATCTGGAATTCTGTCGGGACAGCTGGAATAAATAGGTTTGTTACTTCGCTTGCCATTGATACGGTCGGTAATCTGTACACAGGGGGAAATTTCGACTCTTTAGACGGAGTTGCCGCTAAATTCATTGCGAAATGGGACGGAAACACATGGGTTTCGGTCGGATCTGGAATGAACGGCTCAGTAAACGCCCTTGCCTTCTATAAAAAAGGCGTTCTTTACGCCGGAGGAAGTTTTACTATTGCCGGAGGTAATCATGCAAATTTCATGGCGAAATTCAACGGCATTAAATGGGATTCGCTTGGTTCAGGCATGAATAATAGTGTATATGCTCTCGCTCTTGATAGCGGAGGTAATCTTTATGCCGGTGGTAATTTCACTACTGCCGGAGGGGGTTCAGCAAACTATATCGCGAAATGGAATGGAAATAATTGGGATTCGCTAAGCTCTGGAATGAAAGATAGTGGAAACGGATGTAACGTTTACGCCCTTGCCTGTGATGCTCATGGGAACATCTATGCTGGTGGACAATTCATAACAGCTGGCGGGATTTCAGCTAGACATATAGCGAAATGGACCGGAAGCAAATGGGATTCGCTGGGCTCGGGATTAGACAGTACGGTTTTTGCCCTTGCACTTGATGACAGCGGAAATCTTTATGCGGGGGGGCTGTTTGCAAACGCGGGTGGAATATCGGCAAACCACATAGCCAAATGGAACGGGAATAATTGGAGCGCTCTCGGTTCGGGAACTGATTCTACTGTACGCGCGCTTGATTATTCCGACTCAATGCTATTTGTTGGTGGCGATTTTAAGGTTGCCGGTAATATTTCTTCTCCTTACGTTGCTTATGTCAATATTGATAAGTCTTCAAATAACCCGGTCACTTATAATATTAAACCTTTTTCCACATCAACAAATATACGTTTCTATCTTGTTAATTCTTTGTTCCATCTGATAAACATCAACCCGCACGACCGCATTTCCCTCTATTCTCTCTCCGGCCGCTGCGTCCGTCAGGCCGAAGGCGTTTCTGCCATGAAACTTACAGGCGTCGCGCCGCAGCCGCTGTTTGTCCGCGTCAGCCGCGCGGGGAAGATCGTGTCGACGGGGATGGTGATGGTGGAGTGAGAAAAGGATGAAGGCGGAAGGATAATTGAAATCCTTGGTAATTAGTTTACAATACGGAGGCATCCATGAATAGACATAGACTATGCCTTGTCTTGACAATGGCGTTATTGGCGGGATGCGGAAAATCGAATCCTTCAAGCCCGGATGGAAAAACGGGATTTACCCTCACTATCGAGGTTGCCTCTGCCTTGGGAACGGTTACCGTAAGCCCTGAAAAGAATTTCTATTCGGCCCGGGATACTGTTACGCTAAATGTTGTTCCAAAGGGGAAGTACATCTTCAGGGGATGGTCGGGCGATATTATCGATTCGTCAAAAAACGTTCGGGTCGTCATGAATACCGATAAAAAAATATCCGCCGACTTTCAGCGTCAAATCAATGGCCCCAAGCTACTCACGCTTTCGATACAAGCAACGAAAGGAACAATAAATTACGGAACTTCCCCGGTTACTTTCGATTCCGTTGCCGGAGTTTTTGTTTGCGACAGCGGCGCTGAAGTGAACTTTACCGTGAAACCGGACTCCGGCTGCTTATTTGTCTGTTGGAAAGGCGACACGACGCTTAATACTCCAGCGATTACTCTCCGTGTAGTCGGCTTCATTGCGCTTTCCACGGAATGCGTTCAGAACTCCACACCCGCCATTTTCGATACCGTTCAGGTAAAAATCATTGGGGGCGCGGGCCGTGTTGATTTCCATCCGGCCGCGGGCCGTGTGTTTTTCTCGGGTGATAGCGGTACTGCCGACAGCACCTTTATTTTTCCTCATGGCGAGCACTTAGTGGCGATCGCGAAGCCATACATAGACTGGAAATTCACAACATGGGGCGGCAATCTTTCCGGCGGCAATGACACGTCGAATCTTGATGTCAACGGAAATCGGAACATTACGGCGACTTTTGTTAAGGACAGTTCAGGTCCGGCGTTTGTCGGCAGTTGGAATGTTTTTGGTTGGACCTTTCTCAGCGCCTACGGCGGCGATATACTATACACATCCGCGGGGGATTCCTGTCACCTGGACATCCGGGCCGACGGCACCTTTACCGGCTGGTCGATTCATTATTATTCTATAAAGTATTCCACGGGTTCCTGGATCGCGGACAATTCCTATATATACTTTTCTTCATCCGACGGATGGGATGAGCAGGTAATTTGGGAGGTATCCAAAGGGGAATATTCGGCAAGCCTGACGCTGATCGTTGTTGGGGATTCCGGTGAAATACATGAAATGTGCGCGAGAGGAGACTAAAAAAGAGCGGAAGCATCAACGGCAACTATTTCGGCGGATACGGAAGCGGAACCTGGAGCGCCACGGACAGCTCAATATCGTTTACCTACTGTATTTCACAAGTGGATTTTTAATGCGTTCAAAAAAAGAGGACCTTATTCAGTGAAACAAAGTTTAAAAACCCTCGAAGTCGTATTCTTGACCGCGCTTGTTAGCGCCGCGTTCGGGCAAGCTCAATGGACCGTGCGAAACCCATTACCAACAGGAAACAACCTCGCGAACGTTGCATGGGCGGACGGTATGTTTATCGCGGTCGGGAAATCCGGCACGATTGTTACCTCCCCCGACGGCGTTTCGTGGAAATTGCGCACCAGCGGCACGAATGGCGACCTTTACGCAATCGCCGGATCGGACAAAAAATTAGTGACGGCGGGAGACAATACGCTCCTTACATCGACCGACGGAACCGTTTGGAAAAATGTCCCCATGGGCCCGTTGTATGCAAGGGACATTATATACTCCGGAAACCAGTTTATTCTCGTGGGCGGGTATGGTCAAGTCTTTACCTCTCCCGACGGCGATACCTGGACGTCAAGAGTTTCCAATACAACGGCTTTTTTAAATTGTATCGTACGGTTTAAAAATCAATACGTGGCGGCGGGAGAAACCGGCGCCATAATAACTTCACCCGATGCAATAACCTGGACGCCTCGGGATTCCTGGACCACGAATGAGCTGATGAGCCTGGCATGCAACGACAGTTTAATTATTTCCTTCGGATATCCAAACTTTATATTAACTTCGACCGACGGCGTCGAGTGGGCCTTCAACCCTATCGGCACGGCTTTCAATTTGCCATCCATCCTATGGACCGGAAGCAAGTTTCTGTCCGTGGAATACAACGGGTGGGTGGCGAGTTCAACCAACGGCATATCGTGGGTTTACGACTTTTCCTGTACGCACAATAATCTTGTTCACGTAACCAAGAACGACCAAATGTTCGTGGCCGTGGGCAATGATGGCGCGATCATAACGTCCTCAAACGGAATTGCATGGAACGCGGCGTCTTCGACAATTTACGATGATTTTACGGGTATAGCATGGACGGGAAAACTGCTCGCCGTGACCGGGTCCGGCCGTTCGCTTATTACGTCAATCGACGGGATCACCTGGACAAACAGGACATTCAGCCCGCAGGTGCCGCTGTACGCGGTCTGCTGGACCGGCAGCGAGCTCGCTGCCGTCGGCTGGACGGGAATACTGGTCACTTCAAAGGACGGGGTTACCTGGGATATGAAAAATTGGGCGAACCCCTATATGCTCTATGGGGTCGTTTGGGCGGGCAACCAGCTTGTTGGCGTCGGTGACGGGGGAACGATTGTCACGTCTTCCGATGATTCGACCTGGACCATTCGGGCGACCGACACGGTCCATCATTTTACTTTATGGAATGTCGCGTGGACCGGGAGCAGGATCGTTGCCGTGGGAGATTCCGGAACGATCCTGACGTCCGCCGATGGTATTGCCTGGACGTCAAGACTTTCCAGGAAATCGTACCGTTTATGCGGCGTGACCTGGACCGGTAGTCAGCTTGTGGCGGTCGGCGACATAGGCGCGATATTGACGTCGCCGGACGGCAATGTCTGGACGTACCGGTCATCCGGAATATCTCAACTCATAGAGAGCGTTCTTTGGGACGGCATGCAATGCGTCGCGGTCGCGGACCCGAATTACATTCTCACGTCCCCCGATGGAATTACCTGGACGTCCCAAACGATCAACACACAGTCCAACACCATGGGCCGCATTGCCTGGACGGGCGGCCAGTACGTGGCAGTAGGGCGATATGGCGCGATCCTCACGTCTCCGCGCGGGCCTGTAAGCGTTGTCAATGGCTCCGGGAGCGGGAAAAAGAGCGTCGACAAAAAGGATGTTATTGTTTCGTCAAGAGATTCGTATAAGCATCTAACCTTACCGGCGTTCATGGAAGGCATGCCCGTTTCCTGGACAATCTATTCCCTTTCGGGGGAAAAGCTGCAAAGCGGCAATCAAACAATTCCGTCGGCCGGGCTTGATCTTTCACGGAGCGCGTTTGCGAGGGGCGTTTATATGCTGGAAACAAGGCGCCCGGGAGCGGTCTACACATCAAAGTTCTGGATAAATTGACATAAGGAGATTACTGATGAACAAGCTGGTAAATTCCGTCGGAAGCGTTCTGCTGGCCACGGCCCTGTGGTGCGGCGTTTTTGGGCAATCGCAATGGACATGGAGAAATCCCCTGCCCACGGGGGCCGATCTCAATGCCGTGGCCTGGGGAGGACGGTTCGTCGCGGTGGGAATAATGGGCGCGGTCCTGACTTCGCCCGACGGGAAGATATGGACAAACAGGAATCCTGGCACCGCGGCGGCCCTTAACGGCATTGTCTGGACCGACAGCCAGTTTGTCGCGGTCGGCGACTCGAGCAAGGTTCTTTCCTCGGAAGACGGCATTACCTGGACCCCGCGGTATACGGGTTCCGGAAATCAAACTTTTACCGATATCGTTTATGGCAATGAGCAACTTGTCGCGGTCGGACACGGAGGCGCGATTATTGCATCACTCTACAGCGCCCATTGGATCAGAAGACCCTCGGGAACGGCCAATTTCCTTAAAAAAATCGTTTTTTTCGGGGGAAGCCGGCTTATTGCGATCGGCGACAGCGCAACGATTATAGTTTCGTCAAACGGAAAAACATGGGCGCCTGATTCCGTTCCTTTGAAAATTGGACTCAATGACATTGTCGGGACCATCGGCCAGGTTGTCGCTGTCGGGGATTCGGGGACCATTCTTACATCGGCCAACGGCCTGACGTGGACGGCAAGGGTTTCCAATGTCAATAAATCCTTGCGCGGCATAACCTATACCGGCAGTCAATTCATCGTCGTCGGAGATTCGGGAACAATCCTCACATCGTCAAACGCCGTCACCTGGACCAAAAGGTCCGGCGCAGCGGCGGAGAAACTCAACGGCGTCGCTTGGGGTAGCGGCCTGTGCGTTGCGGTCGGCGACAGCGGCGCGATCCTTTATTCTCCCGATGGCGCGATATGGACGGGCAATTCCCCGTCGACCTCGGCGAATTTATATGGCGTAACCAGCCTGGGGGGCGATTTTATTGCCGTCGGTGAACATGGCGTGATAGCGGCCTCTTCGGACGGGAAAGCATGGTCGCCCAGGGCCTCCGGCGCGATCGCCGATTTGCACGGTATTGCTTATGTCAATGACCGGTTGTTCGCTTTGGGTGATTCCGGAACAATGCTTTTCTCTTTCGACGACCATACATGGGCCCGTACCGATTCCAAAACCGACAAGAGGCTTGGCGGCATTGCCTGGACGGGCGCATGGTGGGTCGCCGCGGGTGATTCCGGAACGATTCTCGCTTTGCCGGAAAATTTCAACTGGACCGCGCAATCGTACGGCCCGGCGAATTATCTTGCCGCCGTTGCGCGAAGCGACAGTCAATATGTTGCCGTCGGACTTAACGGGCTGATTATTACGTCCGCTGACGGAGCATATTGGCAAACCGTTCCCCCCATTACGTACAATTATCTCAGCAGCGTTTGCTGGAACGGCAAACGGTTTATCGCGGTTGGCGAAGGCGGGACCATACTATCTTCACTGAACGGAAACGTCTGGACGCAAATTACTCCCGTGACCGGAACTTCATTGCACAAAGTCATGTGGAGTGGAAGTCAATTCCTGGCCGTGGGATTTTCGGATACCATGGTCACGTCTCCCGATGGCGACGTATGGACCCCCGTCAACTCCAATGCGGCTGATATGGGCATGGCGTGGAACGGAAACCGGTTTGTTTCGGTTGGGACCTGCGGAGAAATCAGCTCATCATTAAACGGGACTTCATGGACGGACATGACGACGGGCGATAGAAGCCAATTGAAATCCATCGTATGGGCCGGCAGTCAATACGTTGCCGTTGGAAGTTCCAACAAAATCCTGAAATCTCTCGACGCGCTTTCATGGACCTCAGTTACTCTTCCTGCAAATCATGACCTGAGTTGCATTACCTGGACAGGCAGTTTGCTCGTGGCCGTAGGAAGGTTCGGTGACGTCCTGACGTCTCCCGACGGAAGCGTCTGGACGGCCGGTAATGCCGGGACGAACAATGACCTGAAAAACGTCGTATGGACCGGCAGCCGATGCGTCGCGGTCGGCTGGAACGGGACCATTGTTACTTCACCGGACGGAAAAAACTGGACCTCCATGGTATCAACAACCACCAATACCCTTAATTGCGTCGTCTGGACGGGCAGCAAACTCATTGCCATGGGAGGCGCGGGGACCCTTTCCACGTCGACCGACGGCGTGACCTGGAAGTCAAAAATCATCGAATCAAACAACGATGATTTTGAAGCAGTGGCCTGGACGGGGGACCTGTATGCGGCGGTCGGCGGTTGGGTCGGGTGCGTTTACACCTCAGAAGACGCCGTTACCTGGATAAAAAGAAATTCGGGGACCACTACCAACCTTTCCGATGTCATTTGGACGGGCAAGCAATTCGTCGCGGTTGGAGGAAACAGCGGCATAATCATCACTTCCCAAGATGGAATTTCCTGGTCATCGAATTATACGCCATGGATGGAGAGCAACCTCAATGCCATCATTCGCAACGGGAACCAGATAGTTATTGTCGGGGACAACGGGAGCATTTTGACATCGCAGCTCGATGCCGTGGCGGTTGTGCAAAAACCGGCGCTGAAAAACGCCGATGTATCCTCTATGTCAACTACGATTAACGGGTGCTTTGTAAGAATCACGTCGCCGGTTTTTGCAAAAGACAAGCCCGTGGGCTGGACGCTCTATTCCGTTGCGGGGAAAAAAATAAGAAATGGCGCATATATGGCCGTTCATAATGACCTTGAAATTCCGATAGCTTTTTATCCACCAGGAGCCTACCTCTTGAAAACTGAATGTAATGGGGTGGGCAGAGGGTTCCGGTTAGTCAAGGAACAATGAAAAACGTCTGAACTGGCTGCCTGCCGAAGCGTTAGCGCAGGCAGGTGATTTATTTGATGAAGATGATAAAGATGTTTTGCAATTACTCAGGTACCGCTCACTGAGCGAAGCCGAAGTGAGCAGGCGTAAAAAAAGAGTTCCCTTCGACACTTCGGCGCAACTCAGTGCAGCGCTTATTTGTATCATGGATTAGCAATAAAATAATATACTAATAGTGTTTTTCTAAATAAATCAATTAATTACACATGTATATGTATCATATTAATATAGCTATAAGATATTTTATCGAATATAATGCAGCCCAAACTGCTTAAAATAGGTTAAAATTATTGTCATGAAAACCGTTTTTCAATACATTGATTTTCGCAAATACCTTCACGATTACTATCAGGAAAAAAAGGCGACGACGCGCCATTTTTCCTACCGGTATTTCTGCGGGAAGGCCGGCATCGCCTCGCCGGTGTTCCTGAAGCTTGTCATAGAGGGAAAGAGCAACATCAGCGTGCCGATGATCGATAAATTTTCCTGTGCGCTAGGGCTTAACAAAACGGAGTCGCGGTATTTCAAGCACCTTGTCCTGTTCAACCAGGCCCGCGACGCGGACGAAAAACAGGACCATTACGCCGTTTTGGTGACCATGAGCAACAATGTTTCGCAGCATGTGCTCGGCAGCGAACAATTTGAGTATTTGAGCAGATGGTATAACGTTGTCATCCGGGAGCTGGTGTGCGCCCATGATTACAAGGACGACTTCGCGACGCTCGGGGCGTCGGTCGTGCCGCCTATTTCCAAGAGAGACGCCGAATTCTCCGTGCGGCTGCTGCTGCGCCTTGGATTAATCGTAAAAAATCATGACGGCACGTATCGCCAGGTCAACCGCGCTCTGAGCACGAACCGCGACGTGGCGGGGCCGGCCATACGGGCCTTTAACAAGACCATGATCGGGCTGGCGGGCGAGTCAATTGACACCATGGATACTACCGTGCGCAATATTTCCGGCATGACCCTCGGCCTATCCAAGGAGTGCTATGAAGTGCTCTGCGCGGAACTCTCGGCGTTCAAAGACCGTGTCGCGTCGATCGTTGACAACAGCGCGGAAAGCGATCGCGTGTATCAATTGAACCTTCAACTGTTTCCCGTTGGACGGTCGCCTCAAAAAGTCCAGTCGCATGGAGTAAAAGCATGAAAAAATGCATATTGGGGATTGCGGCAGTTTCATTGATCCTGGTGCAGTGCAGCCGTCCAACCGCCCTCAGCGGCGGTTCCACCACGACTGATAATGCTCAAATAACAGGTAAGGCGTTTTATCCTACCGGGCTCCCTGCATTGGGCGCAGTTGTACGCATGAGAACAAGCAATTACTTGCAACCAATCGGGACCGCGCCTGACTCGCTTTTGCGCTATAATACGATAGTCGACGATTCGGGAAGTTTTTTCATAGATTCTGTAAAGGTTGGAAATTACAAAATAGAAATCAACGATTCAAAGACCTCCGCAGCTTTAATGCCCTGTGTCATTAAAACAACTCATGACAACATTACCTTGCCGGACGATACCCTGAGGCATTATTCAACGATAAGCGGAAAAGTGGATTCACTGAATTCTAATGAGAAGGCGTATGTTCAGGTCGTCGGCCTGGAGCGTCTCGTTCCAGTTGATTCCACCGGATCATTTATCATACCTGATTTACCCGCAAGCACCTACCAGATAAAGATAATTTCACTGGATACTTCGACCAAACCGATAGTAGTTGACAGCGTAAGAACTGCGCCGGACAGCGTGACGCATGTCCTGAACACGACAAAAACCGATTCCATTGTTTCGCCGGTTGTTGGATCTTGGGTACAGACGAATTACCCTTTCAAGGACTGGAGCATAATCAGTCTTGCCGCTTTTCCCGACGGAAAAGGCGGTACGAGGCTTTTTGTGGCCAGCCAAATCGGTGTTTATTATTCATCCGACAACGGCGACAGTTGGGTTTTGTTGAAGAACGGATTGACCGACATTATGGTCGAGTCGGTCGCGGCGCTCGGCAGCTATCTGTTCGCGGGCACCGTTTCCGCGGGCGTTTTTCGCTCCGCGGACAGCGGCGCGAATTGGGCGCCTGTCAATAACGGACTGACCGGCGTGCGGATTTTCAAGTTTGTGGAAAAAAACGGCGTTCTTTTCGCGCTGACCGACGGAGGATTGTGCCGTACCGCCGACAGCGGTAACACATGGACATTGATAGGGAACGGGATCGACCAGACGGGGCCGACGGCCGCTGTATTTAAAGACACGATTTTTTTCGGGGCGAACAATTCAGGAATTTATCGTTCCTTTGACTATGGGGTGAGTTGGGCAAAGATGTCTACCTCATGGTTGCTTCTTGCCGTCCAAGACATGGCCGCTATAGGCAATAACCTTTTTATAGCTGCGCAGAACGGCGGTTCAACGATTGAACATGGGGTGTATGTTTCAAACGATAATGGCGTGAGCTGGACTGCGATCAACAACGGGTTCTCGGATTTAACCATGCTGTATATCCAGTTGTTAGTCGTGAGCGGCGCGAATCTTTTTACTGCCACCTATTATACCGGAGTATTCGTATGCGCCAATAACGGTACATCAGCCTGGATTACAATCAATGACGGACTGCCGGCGATGGAAGTAGACGCCCTTGCGGCAAGTCCCGACTCGGCGGCCAATAGGTTTCTTTTCGCGGGAATCCCCAACTACGGCGTGTGGAAGATCCAGCTAAAATGAAAGGTACGTCATGAAAAAGTTTTCGGCGATTATCATTACTCTTGCATTCACCTTGCAGGCCGCGCCCGTCTCGGATACGTGCAACCAGGAGACCTGGATTACAAATGGCCCCGTATTGACTATTTTGCCTTCCGGAAACAAGGTTTATATAGGAGGCGTTTTTAGCAATGTTGGACCATATACTGGTGGTGGAGCGCCTATTAATTCTTCAACAGGTCTAGCTGCACCTAAGTTCCCAAAAATCAAAGGAGATGTATATGCGGTTTGCACGGATGGCAATGGCGGCTGGTTTATCGGCGGAGAATTTACTTATGCCGGCGACATGGCATGTAACGATATTGCGCATATTTTTCCCAGCGGAAATGTGGACCAAAGTTGGAACCCGAATGCGAACGGCCGTGTTTCTTCACTCATTTTAAACGGAACAACAGTCTATGCAGCAGGGGGGTTTACCAAAATAAGCGGACAAAGCCGAAATTCTATTGCTGCATTAGATGCAACGACAGGAAATGCATTGTCCTGGGACCCGAATATAAACGGCTGGGTCCATTCAATTGCCTTGAGTGGAACAACGGTTTTTGTCGGAGGCGGCTTCACAACCGTTGGAGGACAGTATCGAAATTTTATCGCCGCATTGGATGCGACAACAGGAAATGTATTGGACTGGAACCCGAATGCAAACATGACCGTCCTTTCACTCGCCATCAACGGGAACACATTGTATGCTGGAGGTGAATTCGATAGTATTGGAGGACAAATCCACAACCATATCGCGGCGTTGGACGCAATTACAGGGATTGCCAATCCTGCTTGGAACCCGAATGCCGACGACTATGTCGATGCCTTCGCGGTCCTAGGACAAACGGTATACGTAGGAGGAAACTTCCGCACTATTGGCGATTCGAGCCGGCATTATATTGCCGCTTTAGATGCAAATTCTGGGAAAGTTGTTCCAACATGGAACCCGATTGGACTTGGCACTGTTACGTCAATCGCCACAAGCGGAACAACGGTATATATTGGAGGAACTTTTTATGGAAGCGGCATTATTTCATTAAATGCGACAACAGGGAATGTTGATTCAACCTGGGCCCCCATTACAAACGGCCCGGTTTATTCAATCGCCACGAAGGGCACGGCTGTATTTGTCGGAGGGGTATTCACAAGCATAGGCGGGCAGAACCACAAGAATATTGCTGTATTGAATGCGACAACAGGGAAAGCCGATTCTTCGTGGAATCCGATTATATGGGGCCAGGTTAATTCACTCGCCATAAGCGGCACATCAGTCTACGCAGGAGGCAAGTTCACCAATGTCAACGGAAAAACCCGTAACAACATCGCCGCATTGGATGTAATAACGGGGAATGTCGACACAACATGGAACCCTAATGCAAATGGCGAAGTCACGTCAGTCGCGGCAAGCCGGACAACCGTTTATGCGGGGGGCGGATTTAAAAGCATCGGTGATTCGAGCCGCAACTACATCGCTGCCTTGGATGCGACTACTGGGCGGGTATTGCCCTGGAACCCGAATGCAAACGGCAAGGTCCTTACACTTTCCGTAATCGGAACAACAGTCTATGCGGGAGGGACATTTGACACCATTAGCAGGCAAAGCCATTACAATATTGTCGAATTAGATGCAACAACAGGGAATGTCTTGGCTTGGAACCCAAATCCGCGCGGCTGGGTCTATTCCCTTGATGTGAGCGGGACAACCGTTTACGTAGGAGGAAATGTAAGCCTTTACCTTATTGGGTTGGATGTAACTACAGGGGATACGATTTCCTGGAGACCAAATCCGAACACCACGGTCTATTCGGTGGCAGCTTGCGGAAACATTGTTTATGCCGCAGGCGCTTTTTCGGGGATAGGACCATATGGGAATTCCCACAGTTATGTCGCTGCCCTGGATGGGAAAACAGGGGATGTATTGCCTTGGGAACCAAATCCAAACTACTATGTTTCCTCAATCGCCGTGAGTGGATCAATGGTATATGCAGGTGGAAATTTCACAAGAATCGGTAAAGGCATGAGTCACCCCTATTTCGCCCAATTCGACAGTTCTTTTCATTCTCCCGTGATTCGACCGGCCTCTCCCCTTTCGGGTGCAAACAAAACCGGCCTGCAAATCATCAATCTGAGGGGCTCTAATTTTCGCTCAGGCGCTGTCGTGAGTTTTGTTTATGCGCTGTCAAAATCGGAACATGTTTACTTGCGGTTATATACCATCAAGGGACAGTTGCAAAACGAACTTGTAAATAAGAATCTGGAAGCGGGAAAATATACGCTGAATATGCAAAGCGGTAAACTCGCCGAGGGAATATATCTGGTTGCGTTCAAGGCCGGGGATTTTCATCAGGAGAAAGCGGTCTCTTTGATGAAATAGTAGGAAAAACAACATGGGATTTCGAATATTTATTTTAATTGCGTGGGCTTTGTTCTCCGTGCGATGCGCCAAAGACCCATCTCTCGTCGGCGGTTCAACCACCACCGACAACGCACAAGTTTCAGGCAGCGTTTTCTACGCCAGCGGGCTTCCCGCCAAAGGCGCGGCAGTACGCATGAGAACAAGCAATTATCTGCAACCCATGGGAACAACGCCGGATTCATTGCCGCGCTATGATACGGTGACCGATGACTTTGGCCGTTTTATCATTGATTCCGTGACGATAGGAAATTACCGAATCGAAATCAACGATGAAAAGACCTCGGCGGTGTTGATGCCCTGTGTAGTTAAAACAATTCTTGACAGTATCGCGCTTGGCGCTGATACCCTACGGCGATATTCGACGATCAGCGGCCAAGTGGATTCGCTGAATACCAAAAATGGCAAGGCGTTTGTTCAGGTCGTCGGCCTGGAGCGGCTTGTTCCGGTTGATTCTACGGGTTTATTTATAATACCGGATTTGCCTGCAAGCACCTATCAAATAAAGATACTCTCCCTGGATACCGCCATCAAGCCATTGGTGGTTGACAGTGTGAAAACAGCGCCCGACAGCGTAACGCATGTTATCGACACCGTCAAAACCGCTCCGCCCGACACTTCCAGCCCGGTCGTCGGCCAATGGGTCCCGACAAACGGCCCTTATGCTAGCACGGTCAAATGCATTGCCGTAAGCCTGTCCGGCGATGTTTACGCCGGCACCGATGGCGGCGGGGTTTTTCGTTCGATTGATAACGGGGCAACGTGGACGGCAATCGATTCGGGGCTGTCCCAAAATACGGATAAAAGAATCCAGTTTCTAGCCGTAAGTTCGGATGGAAACAATGTGTATGCCGGAACACAGAGCGGCATATTCCACAGCGCCAACCATGGTTCGAGCTGGACTTCAATCAATAACGGATTGGATACCGTACATGCATTTTACTTCCACAAATTTTCGGCCATCGCAGTAAGTCCGAACAAGGCCGCTATTTTCGCGGCGGTTGAATTACCGGGATTGTATGTTTCCACGGACAACGGCGCGACCTGGAGCGTTATCAACTCCGGCACTGGGATATCCGACTCGGCTTTTTTCCAGTGCCTTGCCGTGTGCCCGGACAACGCGCGCGGCGGTATGGTGTTCGCGGGCACCTTGACTGACGGAATTTACCGGTCGATGGACAACGGTGTGAGCTGGACCCAGGTAAATAACGGATTGACGGATTTAAACATTCCATGCCTTACCGTGAGCCCGGACAGGAAAAAAATCTTTATCGTGAGCGGTCCGGGCATTTATGTATCGGCCGATTCGGGAACGAATTGGACATCTATCGGCACTACCCCCCTCAACTACGCAATCAACGCGATTGCCGTGGCCCAGAACAATTCGGGGACCGCGAATATCGTTGTCTCGTCATATGGCATCGGAATTTTCCTTTCCGCGGACAATGGCGGGAATTGGTCCCAGCAAAATGGCGGATGGACAAATTTATTTGTTAACGCCTTGGCTGCAAACGGTACAACGGTGTTCGCCGGGTTCGAGAAAGATGGCATGTTTACATGCGATATCAACGGCGCAACCTGGACGCCTTCAAATAACGGAATAACCAACGTGGATATTTATTCGTTTGTTACAAGCGGCGCCAGTTTATTTACGGGAACCAGTCTCGGGGTTTTTCGCTCAAATGACAATGGCGTCAACTGGACACAAGTCAATAACGGACTGAACTATAACTTCGGCATTAAATCACTCGCCTCGATTTCCAACGGAACAGGGACCACTACCCTGCTGGCGTCGAACTCATCACCCATTGATCCGGCATTTATATCAAATGACAACGGGGCAAGCTGGACAAGCATAAAAACTCCGGACTCCAATTGCTTTGTCAATACTTTTGCCGTCATCGGTTCGACCATTTTCGCGGGAATCTTTTATAGCGGATCTTCCATTACCTATCCTTTCATAAAGTCTGTTGATTATGGCGTGACCTGGACGCCGACAGGCGCCGGATTATCAAACCCTTTAGGTGTTGCAAATATCGTTTCGGCAACCAACGGTGCGGGCGGGGTGAACGTATTTGCCGGAACGGTCAGTACCGGTATTTTCTTGTCTAAAGATAATTGCGCAAATTGGACCCCGGTAAATACCGGGCTGACTGATCAGGCCCTTTCAGATATTTTTGCCCTTGCCGCGGGTTCCGATGGCGCTCACGGCGCCACGGTTTTAGCGGGAACGGAAGACGGCATATATCTATCCGTTGACAATGGCGCACATTGGGCGCTTTCGAATACCGGGATGCCGCAGAACCCGCGGCCCCTAACGCTGCTGGCAAATCCGAACGGTTCAGGCGGAACCATGTTTTTTGCCGGTACCGGCGGCAATCCCGTGTCCGACGGCGTATTTTTTTCAAGAGACAACGGTGTGACCTGGACGGCCATCAATTCCGGACTGCCCAACGCCTGGGTCTATGCCCTTATTGTCAAAGACAAGTATCTCTTTGCGGGCCTTGAAGGGATCGGCGTTTGGAAGTTACGGCTGAAATGAAGCATACAAGGAGCGCCCGCGGGATGATTGTTTTAGCGCGGATGAAGATGGTACAATAAAAAAGAATACGGAATTCAGGAATCATAAAGCAATCGAAAGAAAAAAGTTTCCAGTTACCGGTTTCCAGTATCCAGTTTGAGGCAGAAGACGAAAAAAAGAGTACAATTTGCATTCCGGTTTGAGCATAAAAAGATTTCGTAGGGGCGCATTGCCATGCGCCCTAACTATTGAATCAATTGCGGAGGAGCGCACCCCCGTGTGCGCGGCGGGCGTGAGAAAGGTTTCTTTATGAAAAAAAATTCAGAGGTCCTTAAAACGGCATTAGCAATTATCATTATCGCGGTAATCGCCCCCGTTTTTGCGTTTTACGCCAAGGTGCAAACGCCGGGAGGAACGCCCATTGCCGGGGTTGCCGTGACCTTTTTGCGGATCGATACAACAGCTTATTCCGACGACAACGGCATCGTCTCGTTTTCGCATGCTTCGGCAATAAATCCTGTCGGTAAAGCAACAATGCCTGCTTCATTGAGAATCTCGAACCGGAATATCTTTGTATTTCTTCCGGCAAAAGGAAACGTGGTTCTTCACCTTTATACTTTGTCGGGAAGGCAGGTGTTTGCAACCAACGGCGGGTTTTCTTCCGGTTTGCATACCATGCATCTGCCGATTTTGGCAACGGGGATTTACATTTTAAGGGCAATAGTGGCCGGCAACTCATTTGTACGCAAAGTAAATTCGACGTCCGTATGCCAATGGCAGGAAGGTTTGCGTGGTGTAAATGCTTTAGGGAAATTATCGAAAAGGACAATGGCCATTGGTGATACCGCGTTTTTTGCCAAGACCGGATACGTCACGGTATATCGATTGTTTGCAACCTATGGTGACAACTTAGGTAGCGTTTTCATGGATTCAAGCGTAAATCCGGTCCGTGTCAAAACCGTTTCGACGGGTAACCATCATACAATAATTCTGAAACAAGACGGGACCTTTTGGGCCATTGGGGATAATTCTTTCGGACAACTTGGCCTTGGGGATACTGTTATGAGGGGTGTTTCAGCAGTTTCGGTGGGCAGCCTTCACACAATGATTCTTAAGCAAGACGGGACACTCTGGGCCACGGGATTTAACTATTATGGTCAGCTTGGGACAGGCGATACTAATACTAGAAAAACCCCAATACAGGTCATGGATGGTGTCTCAGCAGTCTCGGCAGGTTTCTATCATACCATGATCCTGAAGCAGGATGGCACTCTGTGGGCTGCGGGGAATAATGATGCCGGACAACTTGGTGATGGGACGAGAATTAACAAATACACTCCAATACAGGTCATGAGTGGTGTCTTAGAAGTCTCGGCGGGTTTCGATCATACCATGATCCTAAAGCAGGATAGCACTCTTTGGGCCACGGGGTTTGCCTATTACGGTCAGCTTGGCGACGGTGGGGCTGCAAATATTATATACACGCCAAAACAGGTAATGAATGGAGTTTCAGCGGTCTTTTCGGGATACTATCACACAATGATCTTGAAACAGGATGGGACTTTATGGGCAACGGGAAGGGACACGTGCGGCCAATTAGGGATTGGAGATACTTTAGATCGAAAAACCCCGGTACTGGTCATGAGCAGCGTATCAGCCGTTTCAGCTGGATATCTTCACACAATGATCCTGAAGCAGGACAATACTCTTTGGGCTACGGGGCTGAATGTTTTTGGACAGCTTGGCGATGGGACTTTTACCAATAAATCCACACCAATACAGGTCATGAGTGATGTGGCGGCGGTTTCCGCAGGCAGCTTTCAAACTATCATCCTGAAAAAGGATGGGTCAGTATGGGCAACGGGGGATAACTCTTCAAGGCAGCTTGGCCTTGAGAATAGTAATTCTAGGATCTCCACTCCTCAACTAGTTTTACTACCTCCCTATAATGGTTTAACCGTAAGCGGCGGAACAGGATCGGGAACTTATTCAGCCGGAGCTAGGATAGCCATTGCTGCATTTGATTCAACTTCGGCAAATAAAGGCTTTGATCACTGGGGAGGGCCTGATAGTATTTATGTTTCAAGTCATCTTAGTGGTATAACGACGTTTACCATGCCGAAAAGGCCCGCTATGGTAAAGGCCATTTTCGGTGATTTGTATGTTCTTAACATAGATGGCGGCATCGGAACGGGAAGCTATATTCCCGGAAACAATATACTTATTTCCGCTCATGATTCAACGGCAACATTCGACCATTGGGGCGGGCCGGACAGCGCATTGGTTTTAAATGATACCTTAAAATCGACGACTTTTGCGATGCCGTCAAAAGATGCTTATGTCAAGTCGATTTATCGCTAAGACTGTCCCTGTAGGTTCTTATAATCGCAGGCAGGTTGTGCCCCTATAAAACCCCTCTCAATTCTTCGCAAATTGCCTTTTTAAACAATATCTACAACAAAAATTAAATAAATTAATAAATCTATTGACTTTATTAATTTAATTGTGTATATTTAATTAATAAAATAAACATGGAGGTCTAAATGGCATCAGCATGGTATGAATTAACGGCATTAACGGGTCAAAAAGAATTTACTGTCACTTCCGTTAAAATGAAAGAAACGGGTATCGCAATTCAGGGCGAGTTTGAGTTGGCGCCGCTTGCCCGGCTTTCCGACGAGGACCAGGTTTTTGTTGCGCATTTCATCAGGACGCACGGTTCTATAAAGGAAATGGAACAGGCTTTCGGCGTAAGTTACCCAACAATTAAGGCGCGTCTTAATAGGATTGGAAGTCAGTTGCAGTTCGTGGAAGTTGTACCAGCCTCTAAACGCGATGAAATCCTCGGGCAGTTGGAACGCGGAGAAATCTCGGCAAAAGAAGCAACCGAGAAACTTGCTAAAAGTTGAAAGGACAATCATGATTCCGAGCATAGTTATCTTAAAAATTCAACAAGAACGCGGGTTCAGGCTCAAACTGTGGCTTCCGGTTTTTATCCTATGGCCCGTGTTTCTGATCCTGTTTTTGCTTGTTTTGCCGCTGTTGCTCATTGCTGACTTGATTTTGCTCGTTTGCGGCGTTCGCATTCAATTACTGCGCATGATGTGGGGCGTTTTTTCAATCGTATCGTCTTTGCGCGGCACGCGCGTCAAAGTCAACAGTCGTAAAGAAAATTCAATCGTCAATGTGACCATTTTATAACCCAAGGAGGTAGTGTATGAGTGAAGAAAGGAAACGTATATTGAAAATGCTCGCGGAAGGCAAGATTTCCGCGAGCGAAGCCGAGGATTTGCTTGACGCTCTCGACAAAACCGACGGCCGCCGGCGCGATGACGACAGCGGGCCCGCGCTTGCGAAATTGAAAAACGTCAAGTATATCTATGTCAAGGTATTAAGCGCCCAGGACGACAACGTCGACGTGCGCGTTCCGCTTGGGCTTATCCGCGCGGGCATGAAGCTGACGACCCTTATTCCCGCCCAGGCCATGGACCACATCAACAGCGCCATGCGGGAAAAAGGCATGAACTTCGACCTCAACAATATCAAGCCCGACGACATTGAAGAGCTGCTCAGGAACATTGCCGACATGGAAGTCAACGTCAAGTCGAAAAACGGCGATACGGTCCGGGTATATTGCGGGGAATGACAGGATCTCGAAAGGAGCGTTTATGGGTCCCTATGAGATAATGATGGAACATATCGAATTCTGGGCAAGCAACGAATGTCCTCCCTTGTCGTGCGAGGACATTCAATTAATAAGTAAGCTGGCAAACGTGTTAGGAGTAAAGCTTTCAATGAGAACGCGGTTGGAAATCATTAAAGAAGGCTCAGACCGCGGAGGAGTGTAGGCAGCGTCACGTTTTTTATGGATGATGCGCAAGGGAAAAGGCTCAGCCCAAATTCCCATAGATCTGCCGGATATCTCTCTTGTTAAGTTTAACGGGATTGTTCTTGTTGCCTGACTCTGCGACAAGCGCGTCGATATTTGCTTCCGAAAAACCGAAATTGGCCAGCGGCGGCAATTCCAGGTTCCGCGTCCAGGTATCTATCGTATGGAGCAGCAGGTCGCAGCCGTTTTCAATGGTGTTGAAATGCTTTCCGGCAAGGAGATATCCGGCGCGTGCGTACTTTTCGAGGGCCGGATGCTGTTGGCCTTCGGAAAAAAGCTTTTTAATGGTGGCCCGAGTCGCTGGCCCGACAAGGTTCCCGCAGATCACCCCGTGGGGAATCGAATAACGCCCGCCGATGGCCGAGGCCATCCCGTGCACGACGCCAAGGCCGGCATTGGCAAGGGTCATGCCCGACACAAGCGCCGCGTATGCCATTGCGCCGCGTGTGTCAAGGTCTTTCGCCAGCGTCGAACACGCGGGCACAAGGTTTTCGCGGACATGCGCCATGCCGCTTTCGGCCAGTGCGTCGGTCAGGGGAGAGGCCTTGGTTGACACATACGATTCGAGCAGGTGCGTGAAAGCGTCCATGCCGCATGCGGCCGTGACGCCGGGCGGGCAGCCGGTCATGAGTTCCGGGTCGACAATCGCGACGTCGGGCGTGAAATTGACATGGCGAAGGGACTTTTTAAAACCCTCCGGTCCCGGTTTGCTCAGAACCGCGTTGGCCGTTGCCTCGCTTCCGGTTCCCGCGGTCGTGGGGACCGCGATGAAAGGGACTTTAAGGCCGCTGTGTTGTTTAGCGCCGACGTCTTCAAGATATTCAGTGACCGGGCCGTCGGCCTTGAGCATCGCGGACACGGCCTTGCCTGCATCAATCACGCTGCCGCCGCCGATTGCAACGACGGCGTCGATATTGCCTGCGCGCAAGCCTGACACGATTTCGTCAATAAGCTCGGGGGATGGTTCGCCTGAAACACTATACGCACTATGTTCAATGTGGGCGCTTTCCAATAGTGCCTGGATATGCTGATAAAAACCTGACGCTTTTAAAGAAGATCGTCCGGTAATGAGTGCGATTTTATTGCCGAATGCAGATATGGCAGGGACCAAATCCTTAATCGACCCCGGGCCAAATCGGATGTGCGGCGTATGGGAGAAATTAAAAAAGTTCATGAAATCTCATTTATAGCGGGCATTAAAATATAAATAAATCAAATTTTCAAAAGTTTTTCTATATGCGCCGCAATAGCGAGGGCAAGCCCTTCCGGATTATATCCGCCCTCGAGAATTGAAACAAGTCTGTTGCCGCAATGTCTCCGTGCAATGTCCATTGCCATTTCGGTAAGCTTCGCGAAACCGGCGTCGGTGATCGCGAAATCGCCGAGCGGGTCGCCTTTCCTGCTGTCGAAACCCGCCGAAATGAGCACGAAATCGGGCTTGAATTTGTCAACTGCAGGCATAAGAATGGATACCCAAGCGGCAATAATGTCGGCGTCCTGTGCATGGTGAGGCAATCCGACGTTGATGTTCAGGCCGTGCTTGGGTCCTTCACCCTTAAACGCCGGGCTGCCGGTGCCGGGATAGGCGTACAAGGCGTGCGTGGAAAAAAACAATACCGACGGGTCATCACAAAAAGCGTCCTGCGTGCCGTTGCCATGATGAAAGTCCCAATCGATGATAAGGATTTTCCCGTGTCCCAGTTCCTGCGCGTATTTCGCCGCGATTGCCACGTTATTAAAATAGCAGAAACCCTCCTCCCTGCCGCTATTGTGCGCGTGATGGCCGGGCGGCCGGATCGCGCAGAAGGCGTTTTTGATGGTCCCTTCGTGGACTGCCTTGACGGCGGCGAGCGCGCCGCCAACGGCAAGTTTTGCTATCAAACCGGTGGTCGGGATTTTTAGAATGGAAGAAATGTGCTCTTTCGAATGAATACCCCGGATATATTTCTCTACGTCAAGCATGGGTTTGATGATGAGGCATTTTTCCGCGAGCCCGCTTTCCGATAGGAAACTATTGATAAAAACAAGGCGTTCAGGCGATTCAACGTGCCTGTCTTCAATGACGTGCAACAGATAGCGCTCGTCGAAGACATAACCGGTTTGCGGGGTTTTTGGCCGGGGATTCATGAAGGCCTTCTTATTGCGCCGTTCCCATGAACGTCACCCTTCGGCCACACTCAAGGTGAGCGCGAAAAGCATCATTTGAAAGCGAATTTGTATTACCATAAACTTTTATCAAGCGGCCGGACCACCTTGTAGGGAGTGCCTTCGCGCGGTTTTTCCATCCAGCCGGACACTTCGGCTTTCCATTGCAAATAATGGATGGTTTTTTTATGGGCGGCGGCGCCTTCCTCCGATTCGTAGGCTTCATACAGCAAGAATTTTGAAGGGTCATCGGTATTTTGCAGGATATCGAATCGAAGGTTGCCGGGTTCCTGTACCGAGGCTTCGTGGTTTTTAATCGTGGTTTCGATAAATTGGCCGATGTTTTCAGGTTTGACCTGAACGGATACGGTCGTGACGATCATGCCATGGCCTCCTATTTTTCCAGGACCAGCGTTACCGGCCCGTCGTTGACCAATTCCACGTCCATCATCGCCCCAAATACGCCGGTTTCGACGTTCGGGACATGTTTTTTCAGTTGTTTGACAAAGTAATCATACAGGTCCTTGCCTTTTTCAGGCCCCGCGGCCTGCGCGAAACTCGGCCGCCTACCCTTGCTGCAATCGCCGAAAAGGGTAAACTGTGAAACGACCATCGCGGCGCCCCCGGTCTCGATCAGGGAAAGGTTCATTTTGTCCTGCGCGTCGGGAAAAATCCTCAGGGACGCGCATTTCTCCGCCAGGAAATCGGCCTCCGAAAATGAATCTTTTTTGTCAATTCCCAGGAGAATAAGGACGCCCTTGCCGATCCGTCCGGTACCGGCGCCGTTGATCGAAACCTGGCAATGCTTGACGCGCTGAAGCACGATTTTCATGGTTACAACAGAAACCTGAATCCCATGCGAATGCCGATGCCGCTCATGTCCCTGCGGGCAAAAAGTCCTTTGCTGTTTGCATTAGTTTTTGTATCGGCCCATTGATATTCCAAGCCCGCGAATATTGCGGTTTGTTCCCCAAGGTTATAAAGTCCGTCCGCGCCAAGCTTTACAATCAGCCCATAATAATAGCCATTTTCGGAATTTGACGTCGGATGGACCGTACTATCGGTTTTTGAGTTGAAAAAGAGCGAATTGTACCCGATTTCAAACCGCAGCATGGGGTGGACGATGGCGTTGGGTATCGGGTCGAAAACCAGAAACCCCATAACTGGTATCATATAACTTTCTTCTGATTTCGTGACAAATAAAAACCCTGATGTGTCGTGTTGTTCTTGGGATTTTGTATTCCATAAAAAATCTGCCGCAACACCGAACCCAACTTTCCGGTCAATGAAAACCCCATAAAGCAGTTCGCCGTCCCAGGCTGTTGAATTACTAGAGCTTAATAACTCTTGCGGCCAGGTAGGGCCGATCTTTATTGAAACGAAAGTTTCTTTTGCATATGTTGAACCTGTCAGACCTAAAACGATGCAGAGAAAAAGGGCTATTATAGCGGAATACTTCATAAAAAATCCTTTCAAAAAAGGAGAATTATCTCATTGCATATCCGTAATATAATAAAAACGACTATGATTTTTATGATTAATGTGATTTTCGGAATTTTGCTAGGGGAAAGATTATTTGTTATGTAGCTATGATTTACATGATTTTGCTTGGGAAAAAGTTTTTTATTTATTATCCTTACCGTAATTTTTCTGAATAATGTGATTTTTGGGCGATAAATCAATATATTTTTAAGAGAGATGGAACCCCGTTTACATTATAGTATAAAGGGGAACTTTCTTTATAGTAAAAACGTCTAATTAAAGAAAGACAACTCTAAAACACGAGTACCCAAGAGGTAGTATGAAAAAGACCATTTTCATCGGTATGTTATTGGGGATGCTCAGCGGATGTTACACTCAATTTTCGACCCTTGACGAGAAAATACCGCCTGCGCCCAAGGTCACCTATGAAATCGACTCCGCAACGGGAGACACGGTCAAAGTCTACAGCCGGGCCGATACGCTTGTCAAGGCCCCGAACCAAACCTGTTATTGGACGCGCAACCTGTGGGGCGAGCCGGAACTGCGGTGCGATAATTCATATTATTCGCAGGACTGGTATTTGTATAACGATTATCCCTGGTGGTACAATCGCGATCCTTACATGTATGACGCTTACGGAAGGTGCCCGCAATATTATTATTATGATGGATCATGCGGGAGATGCAGATATTATTCCGACAGAGGCAATTATTATAATGGATCGGGCTGGGGCGGCTCAGGGCGTTCATCATCGGTAATGCCGGGCAATGGCGGGTCAAGACGTACGCGGTCTTCAGGAATTCCTAATATTAATAATTCTTCTAACGCCAATCTTCCCAAAACAGGGAATAGTAACATCAATGGAAGTTCCGGAGCTCAAAATACCAATCAGCCGGTGCAAACTGATCCATCCCGGAGAACGAGAAGTTCGGCGGTTCCTAGTAGTGCTACCATTCAAGAGTCAGCGCCCACATACATTAATCAGACTCCAATAACTGAGACAAGGACCGAGGCGCAAGCGCCTGTTTCTGCGCCGCCTCCACAACCGGCAAGCCAGCCGGCTCCGCCTCCTCCGGACCAGTCAAATACTAATGTTCAAAGTTCGCCGCCGCCATCCCAACCCTCAAATAATGGCGGGGACCAGAACCATAATCATCGCAATCCACGGAGTTGGTAATGAAAAACATTAATAGAGCGTTTATCATAGGTTTAGCCGTTGGCTGCTTTTCGGTTGCAAAAGGCGATGCTTTGGCAATCAACCAGGTTGGGGTAGGCGCGCGCGCCTATTCATTTGCAAACAACTATGTTGCGGCGGCAAATGACATATCTGCAATATTTTGGAACCCAGCGGCCTTGTCGTTTATTCCCGTCCGTGAAATTCAGGTTTCCCTTGATATGCTCAGCAATACAAGCAACACTGATTTTCTTGGTAGTAAAGAGAATTCAGATGTTCGCAGGTTACACCTTGCAAACATCGGATATTTATCGGCGGTCCCTACCAGCCGAGGCGGGCTTACGTTTGCGGCCGCGTATCAAAGCCCGTATGTTTTTGATGACAATCCGTCATTTTATGGAAATTATATCGATACCGGCAATCATTCAATTCAACTTAATAAAGATTATCGTGCCTATGGTAATTTAAATTTTTGGAGCGGTGCTTTTGGGTTGCAAGTAGCGCCGGGGTTAGGTATTGGGGCGGCGCTCTCTCTGGTTACCGGATCGGAAAAAATTAATACTGTATTTGCGAGTGACACGGATGGAAACATGACCAGGAACAAAGATTATTCGTTTAATGTCGTGAGAAGCTATGTGGGATACGATCTTCGTCTAGGCATGCTGTATCGTCCCATTGAGAAAGTTTGTTTGGGCGCGCGATTGGTCCTGCCGCAGACCATTTGGTTTACGGAAGACCCCCCCATTTATGAGGGATTTTCAAAAGGGCAACTCTTTTCATCTTACTCAGGCGCCATTGGAATTTCCACGGTTTTGCCCATTGCAACGCTTTCTTCGGAAGTGCGGTTTAGGGCGCCATACGATCTTGTTAATCCGGAGGACATCATTCCTTCAAGCAGTCCGGCCCATAATTCCAGAGTTGGCGCCGGATTGGGCGCGGAGATTCCGTTATTTGTCAAAAATGCCCTTCTACGGTTAGGTTATTCCTGGGACCAATACGATACTCACACTTTTGCAATAAGGTACGATAATGATGATCCCCAAGCGGCCTGGGATGCCAACAAGGTAACTGTAAATCAGGACCGTCATTTATTGGCTGCAGGTTTGGCTCTTGTTTCAAGCAGTATGAGTTTTGATGCGTCCTATGGCTACCAGTTCTGGAAACTTAACACAGATCGGAACCTAAATGAGAACGACCATATCCAGCGTTTATTTGTTTCCATGTCAATACGCTTTTAATGGAGTAAATGATAAAACATAGAATTACAAGCAGCTTAATTATTCCGTGAAAAAAATCCACCTCTATACCGACGGCGCCTGCTCGGGTAACCCCGGGCCGGGCGGCTACGGCATTATCCTCAAATTCGGCGACCATGTCAAGGAACTGTCGGGCGGTTTCGCGAACACCACCAATAACCGCATGGAACTCATGGGCGTGATCAAAGGCCTCGAGCATCTTAAGGAACCCTGCGAAGTCACTGTGGTAAGCGATTCCCGCTACATTGTTGACGCATTGGAAAAGGGCTGGGCCGCCAAATGGCGCGCCAGCGGATGGATGCGCAATAAAAAAGACAAGGCCCTGAACCCCGACCTGTGGGCGCGGCTTCTTGACTTGTGCGCAAAGCATAAGGTCAAATGCACCTGGGTCAACGGTCACGCGGGCCACATCGAAAACGAACGGTGCGACGAGCTGGCCGTGGCCGCCGCTGCGCAGCCCGGTCTGCCGCAGGATTTAAGACAATAAAGTCATTGTCTATCGAAGCCGTTCAATGATTTCGGAGGGAATACGACACAGTTTCCGATCCGATTGTTGAATACAGGCCACTTTGACCGAACCCGTAACAATGGGGACGTTTTTGGCATTGGTGATCGCGGTAAGGAAAATAATGGAAACCGGCGATTTGTTTTCGATGGTGGTTTTTACCTCAAGTAAATCATCATAATAGGCAGGGGCCTCATATTTGACATGGGCTTCCGCGACCACGAACAGAAAACCTTCATCGTGAAGTTTTGCGAAGCTCACTCCTCTGTCCCGCATGAACTCAGTCCGGCCGCGTTCCATATACTTTAAATAATTCGCGTAATACACCACATTGCCGCAATCGGTGTCTTCGTAGTATACCCTAATTTTCATGGGTTAAGGGCCCTTCTATTTTGTATTCCTTGATTTTTCTCCACAAGGTCGACCGGGAGATGCCGAGTTTCTTTGCAGCATCGGAATAATTGTTGTCCAGGAGCGCAAGGGTCTGTTTTATGTAGGTGTATTCGAGTTCCTTAAGCGTATGTATCCCGGACGGCCGATACGGTTTGCAGGCGTCTTCCGGCGCTAACGGTGGCCCTTCCAGGAGCAGACGATTGCGCAGCATGAAATCGGGCAGGTCCTTTTCGGTTATTTCATTGTTGTCCGCCATCACCACGGCATGTTCGATGATGTTTTCAAGTTCGCGCACATTGCCGGGAAATCCGTAATTCGCGAGGATCGACTCCGCGGCAGGCGAAATTCTGCTGATATGCTTTTCAAGCAGGTCATTGTTTTTATGGACAAAAAGCTTGATCAGGTTAGGGATCGTTTCTTTCCGCTCCCTCAGCGGCGGCAGATGAAGGTAGAAAACGTTGATTCGATAAAACAGGTCTTCGCGGAATTTGTTCTCGGAAATCAGCCTGGCCAGGTCTTTGTTGCTCGCCGCGATGATCCGGACGTTGACCGTACGCTGGACATTGTCGCCGATACGGCGGAAGGACCGTTCCTGTAAAAACCTGAGGAGCTTGACCTGCGCCGCGGGGCTGAGCTCTCCGATTTCGTCAAGAAACAGCGTTCCCAGATGCGCTTCTTCCACGAGTCCGGGTTTGTCGCGGTCCGCTCCCGTAAAGGAGCCTTTTTTATGCCCGAACAGCTCGCTTTCGAAAAGGGTGTCGGGGACGCTGCCGCAGTTCATGGCAACGAACTGCCCGTCGATGCGCTTTGACATGCGGTGGATGATGCGGGCAAAAAACTCCTTCCCCGTGCCGCTTTCCCCCCCTATAAGCACCGTCGATGTCGTCGGGGCGATTTTTACGGACAGCTTGAGCAGTTTTTCCATGGCCGGGTTTCCCGACATGAGGTCTGAAAGCACGCGCTGTTCCAGCGCCAGGTATTCTTCCTGCCGGTCTACCTTGGCGCCGAGCTTATCGAGGATGGTCTTGATGTCGGCTGCCTTGACAGGCTTGATTAGATAGAACGAGGCGCCGTTTCTGAGCGCTTTTGTGGCCTCTTCCAACTCGTTGATGGTGGCAAGGATAATGATTTCGGAATTTGGGGAACTCGTTTTTAAATAATTCACCAGGTCGATTTCCTGTTTGGGCATGGCTTCGATGTCGAGAAACACGAAGTCGATCTTTTCTTTTTCAAGGACCGACAATGCTTTTGAAATGGAAGATGCGTTGATAGTGCGGAAACCCTTCAAATTAAAAGCATTGTCGGAGAATGAGGTCACCGTAGTGCTGAGGGTTGCAAAGAGTATTGTTTTTTTATTATCTTCGGATGCCATGATACTTTTTCTTTAAAAAAAGAGTATTTTCTATCTGTGCTCAATAATATCCTGCAGCAGACTGCAAAGTATCTCTAAAAGCAACTCACCCCTTAATCCCCTCTCTTTTAAGAGAGGGGAAACCCGAAGGGAGGGGTGAGTTAAAACCAATGTAATTAATAAAATATACGTTGAAGGTTGCTACCGGTACAACCCGAATGAGAAAGGGACCATGCATTTCGACAGACTGAAATGGGACATAAAGAGAAGCTGCAAAAAGGCAATGCAATGGTTATGTGGTTGGGGCAAAACCGCGCGGACCCTTGGATTTATCGCGTTCGGAATTCTTATGCTTATTTTTCTCCTCGGATTTGTCCCGTTTTCCAACCAGGCCCTTAAAATAAAAGTCGAGCGGATTTTGAAGGAAACATTTGTCGATTCATGCGCTATTGATAAATTAACAATAACCCTGTGGACGGGCGTATCGGTGAAAAATATCCGCTTCGCCTGGCGTGACCCTTCGGGTTCGTCCTATTCCTGTTCCCTTCCCCGAGCGGGGGTTTCGTACTATGCGTTCCCCGTTTTGTTCAAGCGCCTCATCGTAAAAAACATCACGTTGGAAAGGCCGCTTCTCACCTGCAATATCCCTGCGGCGCCACTGGCCCCGCCCGTGCCACACCAGCCGCTTTCCATGGACAAACTCAGCGATGCGCTGGCGGGTTTCCCGTACACCGTGTTCGTAAGGAACATCACCCTTTCGAAGGCCCGTGTTCTCGTGATCCAAAAGCGCTCGACGCTCATGGACTGCAAGGGCATAGGCCTTTCCATGAAAATAGGACTGGACCGGAGCATCGCCCTGGAGGGCGCGTGCGAGGCGGACTCCGTTTGCCTGCTCGATGCCTGGCGCCTGACCAGGCTCAAGGCGGGGCTCAGGGTAAAAGGGCTTTCGGTCATGCTGGACAATTGCAAAGCCGAATGCTATGGCGGCAGGATTTCCGTGAAGGCCATGGTTGACATGGCGCAGGGGACCCTGGAGGAATGCGGGTTTTCCGTGTCGCATGTAAAGCTTGACCAGTGGTATGCCGATGAAAAAGCCGGGCCGGGCAGGCTGTCGGGGAAACTGGACGCGTCCATGGATTTCCAGCGCGGCCCCTTGTGTATGGATTCTCTTAAAGCAAAGGGCAGGATACTGGTAACCGGCGTTGCGGCCTCCGATCTTCCCCTGCAAAAAAACCTTTTGGTGGCGCTCATGGTCCCGAAGCTCGCGGCCATGCATTTTTCCAAGATCTCCTCGGACCTTGACCTAAAGAAGGGGAAGATTTATACCGAAAATGTCACGGGTGAAGGCGATCCCATGGATTTCAAGGCCGACGGTTGGGTCGATATGGACGGCTATTTTTCCGAACGCATTAACGCCGAATTTACCGGCGAATTCATGCGCGCGCTCCCGCCGCTTTTCCAGAAAACGCTGCTGCCAGTGGAGGGCGATCAGGACAAACGAGCGTTCACCTGCAGTGCCTCGGGAACGTTTAAAAAACCACATGTAACCGTCGATCAGCGGATCGTCAACCGGGCCGTGGGGAACATAATTACCGAAATAGGGAAATTTTTCAGGTAAAGGCGTTCAAGACCCGGTGCAGGACCGCTTCCAGATCGGTTTGCGTGTATGGTTTGGGCAATGTATCGGAGAAGCCGAAAGCCCGCGGGTCCGCCATGACCGGGTCGTCGGAATATCCGCTGGATGCGATTGCTTTGACGTGTGCGTTTGCTTTGAGGATTTCTTCGATGGCCTCTCTGCCGCCTATTCCTCCGGGAATGGTCAGGTCAAGGATGACGGCGTCGAACGGTCTTTTTCCGGAAATGGATTCGCGGTATAAATCAACGGCCTGTTTCCCATCGGTGGCAAAGGTGACGGAATATCCCATGCCGTAAAACATTTCGCGGGCAACTTTACGCAGTATCTCTTCATCGTCCATGAATAGTATTGAACCGCGGCCTTTGCGCACGCTGTGCTCGGCTTTGCGGGCCTCGAAGCCCGTCCGGGTCTGGGCCGCGGGAAGGAAAATTATGAAGGATGTGCCTTTTCCGGGTTCAGACTCAACTTCGATACGTCCATCGTGCTTTTTTACAATTGAGAATGCCGTGGCAAGTCCCAGGCCGCTCCCTTTTTGTTTTTCGGAAAAAAACGGGTCAAAGACGCGGGGAAGTATTTCCTTGGGTATACCGTGCCCGTGGTCCCGGATTGAGATTTTCACATTTAAACGCGGGGGCTCGGGCGCTAAGGACGGCCCTGTTTCCGCAATGTTGGCGGCTGAAATGTTGACCGTTCCACCCTGGGGCATGGCCTGCCGGGCATTAACGAGCAAGTTGTTTATGACCTGGCCCATCTGATTTTCGTCGGCATCACAGGGCCACAAATTGTCGGGCAGGTCGAAGACCACCGTGACGTTGGAGGTGGACAAAGTGTTCCGCGCGGTTTCTTTGAGCACGTGGGCCATGTCGACGGATTTTTTTATCGGCACGCCCCCTTTGGCAAAAGTCAAAAGCTGCTGGGTGAGGGCCTGCGCCCGTTTTGACACTGAAAGCGCTTGTAAAAGGTATTCGGTTGTTTTCGGGTCATCAGTTATGCGACGGCGGGCGAGATCGACATATCCGAATATAACGCTTAGAAGGTTATTGAAGTCGTGGGCAATCCCGCCGGCAAGTACACCAAGGGACTCTAATTTTTCGGCTTTAAAGATATTTTCTTTTTCAAGAAATTTTTCTTCTAATTGCCTGCGTTCATTTTCCTGAAGATTTTTCCCCTTTAGAAAGGGCGGATTTTGTTCAGGATTTTCCATACCGACATGCCCGGTGGTTTAATTTTGAGGGGCGATGGATGACGAGTGAAATAACGTGACGTTTCTGGGCACAAATTCAGGTGAAGCCTCAATAAGCTGGGGAACCGTTACGAACCGGTAGCCGCGGTTTTTCAATTCGGAAATGATTACCGGCAGGGCCTGAATAGTGTTATCTTTTTGAAAATTATCTTTTGTTTCAAGTCCGTCATGGAGAAGTATTATCGCGCCTGAATGCGTTTTGGCCAGGACCCTTTTAGACACGACGTCGGAGCCGATGCCCGACCAATCATCAGGCGAGACGGTCCAGGTGACGACCGTATAGTTGTTTTTCTTCAGCATTTGCGCCATCCAGGGGCTTCGCCATCCGTGCGGCGGACGGAACAAATTAGTGGACACACCGGTAGTTTTTTGTATGGCCGCTTCAGCCTGGTCGACCTCGCTCTTTATACGTCCCGGAGTTTCCATGGGCGCCCAGAACGGGTGCGAATAGGTGTGGTTGCCGATGACATGTCCTTCACTGACAATCCGGCAGGCGATATCAGGATAGCGTTCCACGTTTTTTCCAATGGCGAAAAAAGTCGCTTTGACATCGTATTTATCGAGGATGTCGAGTATCCGCGGAGTGTAGCGGCTCGGCCCGTCGTCAAAGGTAAGCGCCACGAGCGGCTCCCGTAGGCCTCCGTGGGCAAACACCGTACCGAAGAATTGATTGTTCGTATTTTCGGTGATCCATAAAAAGCAGCCGATAACTCCCGTAAATATCGCTAATCGCGCCCATACAGAGGAATGCATGGAAGGAGCATGGTTTGCTTGAGGTATTCTGATATTAGGGAAATTGTAAAAGAGGGGGCGCTTAAAGAGCAGCAGCCATAAATCGTTTAAATAGTAAAGCCAGAGGGTTTGAAGGAAAGCGCATTGAAACCTGCGGCCGGAGGTGTCTACTCGAAGTTTTTTATCGATGATCAATGTACCGCGTTTTTTCAAGCGCTGGCCCAACTCAACGTCGGCGCCCATATTGACATTGGTATTGAACCCGCCCGATACCAGGTAGGCCGTGCGCCATACGGCCATATTAGCGCCGGCTAGATGATAGTTGAAACGTCCAAATACTTCGCCGACAAAGCGCAGCCAGGCAGGGCCGTCATAGAAACGGAAAGTCCCGCTGCAGGCAATTGTACCGGGCTTTTCGAGCAGCTCTGTAATGCGAGAAAGCCAGGTCGAAGAAACCCTCGTGTCGGCATCCGTACAAGCAATTATATCACCCGATGCTTCGCTGAACCCGGCACGCAACGCATGCACATACCCTTTTTTCCATTCATTGACTACCTTCGCGCCCGTAGAAGCGGCAATGTCTGAAGTGCTGTCGGTAGAGGCATTGTTTACGACAATTATTTCGTAACCCCCGTCGTAGTTTTGTTGTCGAAGGGAGAGAAGACAATCGGCTATCATGTCCTCTTCATTATAGGCGGGAACAACAATAGAGATGAATGGTTTTTTTATCATAGGCCGAAAAAACAATAAAAAAGGATAATAACAAAAATAATAATAAACCACTGCCTTTGCGCAAATTAAAATTATGAAGGGACGGTTTAAAACGGCGGGAGAAAATAGTATATTTTAAGTAATGTTATGCTGGCCAGCCGTAACGCGTATATTGTATAATATAATAGGGTAAAATTCAATATTAAAATCAAATAAAAAAAGGAGGTTTTTATGGACATTGACACTACCTGGGAAAAGATCAAGAAAGGGGTAAGGGAAGGGGCCGCGATTTCCATTGAAAAGATTGAAGAATATTCAAAAATCGGCAAACTTAAAGTTGAAGAATTCGCGACAAAGAAAAAAATCGAGAGAAATTTTGTCGATATCGGAGAGCGGCTGTTTGAACTCGTCGAGGATGGAAAGCACCCCGAAGGCGCAAGCGATATGGCGATTAAAAAGGCGGTTTCCAATGTCCGGTCACATAAAGAAGAATTGATTTCAATCGAGAAAAAAATTAAGGCGATTCTTGAGGAGTCAAAAAAGTCAAAGAACAAAACCGAAGACGTTGATGACGCCAGCGGGGTATGAAAGACCGAAAACGCAAGGCAATTCTTATTGTGCCGCCCGATGGTTCCGGGATACGGAACATCCGTGTCCCGGGATGGGTTTTTATCGTCCTCTTTATTCTGATCTGCTGCGGATTTGCCGGGTATTTTATCCCCTTCAACAATTATACCCTTGATGTTGTTGAGAAAAACCAGAAACGCAATCTTGATGATCAGAACAATAAACTGCTGTCTTATATCCGTCCGATGAGAAAATTCCTGGATAACCTCGGCGAAAAGGTCGAGGGACTCGAGCGGAAGAAATTAAAACTATCCGCCATGATGGGCATAGGCGAAAGGGGCCAACGGCGAAATGTCCGCTCTCAAAATTTAAAGGCCTCGATGCTCAGTCTCGATGAACTTTCCAATCTTGTTATAAAAAACGACGCACTTTTTTCAAGCGTCGCCGAATCGAATAAAATGCCGGGAGAAAATACATATTTTGATGATATACCCATAATTAAACCCGTTTTAGATTCGGCGCTTATTGCGGCACGCTTTGGCATTGAAAAAGACCCGTTTACCGAAAACAACAAAACTCACCTGGGGATAGATTTTATTGCTTCCCGGGGAGCCCCTGTTATTGCAACGGCATCGGGAATTGTAGCAAAGGTTGAAGACGGCCGCATATGGGGACGCCGTATAGTTATAAACCACAACCATGGATTTGCAAGCGTGTATGCCCATCTGGGGACCGTTAACGCTGTAGCAGGCAGGAAAGTTAAAAAAGGCGAGCAGATCGGCACCGCCGGTTTGTCGGGATTGACAACCGGCGTGCATGTCCATTATGAACTGTGGCGTGATGGAAAACCAATAAACCCCGAAGAGTATTTTTTCCCCGCATTCGCGGCGTCGAATTAGTCTCTTATTCGCATTATGGATTAGCGGGCGTAAAGATGCAACTCTGCCGCTCTATTTGGTAGAAGTGGCTTGCTTATGCTACCTTCTTCCGGGAGTCGAGATAGAGAGTGTCAGGACAAATATCTTGCTCATGAGGCCAAACAACAGTGCCCAAACTAACCCTTGCTTGTTTGAAATAAGTGAGGTTTTTTAATTCTTTGAAAACTCCAAAATCAAGTAATTGACGGCAATCATAAACACCGTGTTCTCCGTCTGTAAAAGTCAACTCCAAGGTATAATCATCTCTAGTTTTTACTTCTTTAATTCTTGGATTCATATAACACCTTATTTGAGAGGATCAATTTTGTAGGGCTGTTCTCCGTTAACTGCAAGGTCCCAATCAGCCGCCAATTCTTCCTTATGAAGTTCTATCCATGCTTGGAGAAGCTTCATTTTGTTTTGAGGAATAGTTCCTTCAAGGATTTCTCCATTAACAATAGAGATAACAGCCTCATTTTCCTGGTATTTCACGTGAATATGCGGAAGCTTGTGCTGCTTGTTGTCAATAAAATACATACTAATGATAATTCCATAAAACATTGAGATTGTCGGCATTTGCACCTCTGGCTTTCGCAGAGAAAAGTATTTGAAAACCTCAAAAAATATAAGTTGCGGCCGCCAATTCGACAAGAGCTACATAAAGAGAATAAACCGAGCGTAAAATTAAAGGGGGGAAAGGGCATATCGGACGAAGAAGCTAAATACCGGATGAAAAAATGGCAAAGGTGATATGGTCGCCAAGTTCTTTGGAATTGGAATCCGCCGGAATTTAAAAAAATCGAATTACAGTAAAAAATACTTCAAACTAAGGCAGCAGCCCCGTAATTTTCAGCGTCCCCCAGATGACCGCGAGGAGCAGCAGTCCGGCGCCCACTGTTGCCAATGTGATAAACAGAGGGTTGGAAAAGCGTTTTTTCTTTTTAAAACGCCCGGAGGAAGGAGGCGGGAGATCGATATTTTTCGTGAAATAATACAGGACATCGGATGGGGAACGGTCGGAAATGTTCCTGAACTCAGCGTACAGGGCGCTGCCGAATTCGGCGGCCGTTCCATAGCGTATCATAAGATTGAGCGACATGCTGCGGTCGATGACATCTTTGAGCGACGCCGGAATATCGATATCGAAGGAGTCTATGGGCGCGTATTCGCCCTTTGATTTGTGCCTGACGAGTTCCGAGATGGTTTTCTGCGGATATGCCCGCTGCCCTGTTATCATTTCGTAAAGAACCGACCCCAATGAGAAAATATCGCTCCGATGGTCGATGTCCTTGCCGTCGAGCTGTTCCGGGCTTAAATAGGCAAGCGAACCCATGACCTTGCCGCCAATGGTATGGAGGCTTACCTCGGAGGGACGGGCAATGCCGAAGTCCATGAGTTTTACGATACCATCTTTTGAAACGATGATATTGTCGGGTTTGATGTCGCGATGGATGAGCCCCTTATAGACCTTTCCGTAGAGCGTGTAGTCCTTGGTATGCGCGTAATGAAGTGATTGACAGGTGAAATACGCTATGGTCAGGGCAACCTGCAGAGGCAGGCGATTGCGTTCCGTCAGCAGCTGGCGGATCGACGAGCCGTCGACGAACTCCATTTCCAGGAAAGGGGTCTTCTGTTCCCAGTAGCCGATGTTATGTATTTCGACGATGTTGGGATAGTGGATGTCGGCGAGGATTTTAGCTTCTGTAAAGAACCGCTCGCGCGCTTCCTTATCCGAGGCGTTTTTCAATATTTTAAGCGCGCGGGTCACTTCCAGGCCTTCGTGCCACACCTTGAAGACGTTTGCCATGCCGCCTTCGCCGATGAGTTCCACGATCCGGTTCGGGCCGACCCGGTCGCCGATTTTTGGCATCTGGACCTGATAGGGATTGGATTGCGGAGCATCGACTCGTATATAATGCTTTTCAGGCGATGGCTGGGAGGGCAAAGGTGTTTGCGGGCCGCTGTTCATGGTAAAAGCCGCTCTTTGAAAAGAAATAACCTAATCGTCATAAAATATATTTTGGCTCGACTTTATAGATAGGTAATGCTATTTTAGTTTCTCTTAGCTTTTGAACGACAATTTTTTGTCGTTTGGAAGCTTAGAGAAACTTATCTGCCCCAGGCAGGTTACATTATACATTTATACAGTATAAATTTCTATGAATATTCTCGTTATCCGATTTACTTCGATGGGCGATGTCGTTTGCGTGACATCCTTGTTTGCATACCTGCATGAGAAATTTCCCGATTCAAAAGTGTACTTCCTTACCGACGCAAAATATGCCGAGCTTTTTAAAGATGATCCGAGGATTTTTCAGGTCGTCGGGCAGGAAAAAAGCAGGGAGAACGACCCGGTATTGCAGTTGATCGATGTGCATTGGGACAAAGTCATCGACCTGCAAAATAATAAAAGAAGCATCCGCGTCAGAAAAATGCTCTTGCTTGGCAGTGCATCAAGCGCAGCGGTGGGTATTTTTAAAAAAAATTATCCGGCCCGAATGCTTCTGTTATTTATGCGAATGAATTTCTACCCCCCCTTTGATACCGTGCCTCGGCGTTATATAAACGCGGTGGCAGGTTTTAAGCAGGCGCCCGAAGAGATTCCCCCTTTGAAGGTCGTCTTGAAAGCCGACAATTACAGGGCCATTTATGATTCTTTTTTTTCCAATGGCGTGATACGTCCGGTGATCGCGCTCATTCCTTTCAGTTCATGGAAAAACAAGGAATGGCCCAGGCGCTACTTTCTCTATGTGGGACGTTATTTTCTTTCAAAAGGATGGCATGTAGTAATTTTAGGAGGGCCTGAAGACCGGTCCGCGGCGCTGGAATTAAAAAAGGCCATTGGCCGGCGCTGCAGCGCTCTGGCAGGGCAGATTTCATTGTATCAAAGCGCCTGTGTGTTGAAGCGGTGTTCTCTTGCCTTGGGCAATGATACGGGGCTTTCCCATCTTGCCCGTGCATGCGGCGTAAAGGTGGGAATTATTTTTGGTTCAACGACCTTTCATTTCGGTTTTTTTCCGTTTGCAAATCCATCGTACCGGGTTTTTCAAACTGAAATTTTTTGCAGGCCATGCCACCCGCATGGAGGGAACTTTTGCTTTTTAGGAGCGCGACCGTGCCTAAAAAGAATAAAACCGGATACGATCATAAGGGGCCTGGAAGAACTTTATTTATGCACTTGACAAGCCTTCTTCCACCCATCATTTTAAATGCCATGAAATTTATAGGTGTTCTCACAGTAGGGGCGCTGGTTTTTGCCGGTTCAGCAGCGGGAGCTGACAAAGCGGGGCGCGATTTTGTCCCTTCAAAAGCCGTGGTCTGTTTTGTTGCCGGAATAGAGCTTATAGATAATGCCCGTAACCTTGATGACACAATAAAAGCAAAAAAATACAAGCAGTTATGTTCCCTTACGGGCCTGAATGCCGCTTCTGCCTCAAAAATCATCGAGCACTATAAGGACCGGCCCGAAGAATGGCAAACAGTGGAAACGTCGGTAATAGAAATGCTTCAATCCAATAAGTAAAATTAAGGAGTTGTTTATGTCGGGAATGGATGTCGTTGAGTTTACAGTTTCAAATTATGATACGGAAGCGCTCAAATCGCAACTGCCTGTCCTCGTGGATTTCTGGGCGGAGTGGTGCGGCCCCTGCAAAATGCTTACACCCGCTATTGAGGAAATTGCTCAGGAATATAAAGGCAGGGTCAAAGTGGGAAAGCTTAATGTAGACAACGCTCCCGAAATAGCTTCCAGGTATGGCGTCACAAGCATTCCGACCTTGCTTTTTATCAGGAACGGAAACGTAATTGAACAGCATGTGGGGATGCTTGCAAAAAAAGTGCTTACCGCAAAAATCGACCAGGTACTTCTCGAATCGAAATGAGAATTGCAGCGATAAACCCGCCCTTTCTCCCTAAATTTTCCAGGGAATCGCGTTCGCCCGCCGTAACGAAAAGCGGAACGCTGTACTACCCCATGTGGCTGGCTTATGCCGTGGGTAACCTTGAAAAACACGGCCACGAGGTACTCTTTTTGGACGCGCCCGCCCAAGGCATGGGACTTGAGGAGGTAAAGACAAAGGTAATTTCCTTTGCGCCGCACATGGCGGTTTTCGATACTTCCACTCCGAGCATCTACAATGATATTAATGCGGCCGTTGAAATCAAGTCCGCGCTCGCCGATCTCTTCGTGGTCCTCGTGGGAGTGCATGTTTCGGCCCTTCCGGAGGCGACCTTGCGGGAAAATGATAAAATCGACGCCGTTGCATTCGGCGAATATGATGCGACGCTCGTCGAGCTGGCCGAAAAATTACCGCTTCTTTCCGATAAACGGGCGCTTGAAGCTATCGACGGCATTGCTTTCAGAAACGCGGGAAAGGTCGTGAAAAACAGGTCCAGGACATTCATTGAAGACCTTGACCAGATTCCCCCGGTTTCGCGGGTTTATCGCAGACATCTTGACATAAGAAATTATTTTTACGGCCACAGCCGCTGCCCGCTCGTGGTTATAGTGAGCGGCAGGGGATGTCCGTTTCAGTGCACCTATTGCGTCATTCCGCAGATGCTCCAGGGACACCGCTACCGCAAGCGTTCGGTCGAAAACGTGGTCGCGGAATTCAAATACATCAGGGACAATTTTCCAGGCGTCAAGGAGATCATGCTTGAAGACGACACCTTGACGGCGGACAAGGAACGTTGCCGGGCGTTTTCGGAGGCGCTCATCGCACAGGGTCTCACCACGGTTCCCTGGTCCGCCAATTCCCGCGCCGATGTGGATTTCCAGACCATGCGGACCATGAAAAAGGCCGGCTGCAGGCTTTTCTGCGTGGGTTTTGAAAGCGGGGACCAGCGGATCCTCGACAATATCAAGAAAGGGACCCGGATCGAAGGCATTAAAGCATTTGTCAAAGACGCAAAACGGGCCGGAATACTCATTCACGGTTGTTTCATGGTGGGTAACCGCGGTGAAACACGCGAAACGCTTGAAAAAACGCTGGCCTTTGCCAAAGAGATCAATCCCGATACCGCGCAGTTTTATCCAATCATGGTGTACCCGGGCACGAGTGATTATGTTTATTTTAAAGAAAAGGGCTGGATTGTCACCGAAGATTTCAGTCAGTGGCTGACGAAAGAAGGCCTGCATTCGTCGGTGGTGTCGAATCCGGAATTACGTTACGAAGAATTGGTCGCTTTTTGCGACAGGGCGCGAAGGGAGTTTCTCCTTCGTCCCAAATACATAGCATTAAAATTATACCAGGTGGTCAGGCACCCCGGCGAAGCAAAGCGGATCATAAAGGCGGCCAATACCATCTGGAAACATCTGCTTGCACCGTCTCTGAAGGTAAGAGGTCGTGAATCGTGATGACATTTTTAAAGATACTCTTTTGGTCGTCACTGTTTTTCACGGTTTACTCATATGTTGTCTATCCGCTCCTTCTTTCGTTGTTTGCGCGCATTTTTGCACGGCCCGTTGCCACAGACGATGCTTTTTGCCCAAGCGTTGCCGTGCTTGTTCCGGTTTTCAATGAAGAATCGGTCATCAGGGCCAAAATCAACAATATCCTTGCCTTGGACTACCCGCCTGATCGGCTTTCGATCTGGGTCGGGTCCGACTGCTCCACAGACGCCACGCATGATATTGTCAGGGGTTTTCCCGATAGCCGGATACACCTGTGGATCGCGCCGAGGCGCGGGGGCAAGACCGAAGTGCTCAATCAGCTTGCGCCCATGGTAAAGGCAGACGTCCTTTTATTTACCGATGCCAATACCATGCACCACGGCGGAAGTGTGCGGAAGATGGTTCGTTCTTTTGCCGATCCCGCCGTGGGCGGGGTGGCCGGGCTCATCAAGCACCGGTCGGACGATCCGGAACCGGAAGAGGTGCTGTATCGTTCTTTTGAGGCCCGACAGAAATTTCTTGAATCGCGCCTGCACAGCAGCATTTCGGCCTTTGGCGGGTTCTATTCGATCCGCAGTTCTCTTTTCAGGCCGATCCGGCCTAACGCTTATTCGAACGATGATGTATTGATCCCCATGAACGTTATCCGCCAGAAGCATCGCGTCATCTTTGATCCGGACGCCGTCTCCGAGGAAGACATGACCGACAGCATCAAACATGAATTTACGCGCCGGATCAGGATCGGGGCCGGAAATTTTCAGGCGTTTTTCTGGTTACTTGATTTTCTCAATCCTATGCAAGGTTGGCCATGGTTCTGCTATTTTTCCCATAAAGTGACCCGCTGGTTTTCCCCGTTTTTATTTGGGACTGTTTTCATATGCGGCACAATACTGTTGTTTATGGGCGCACCCGTCATGTATTCCCTGTTTTCATTGATCGGAATGGCCATTATCGCGGCCGGCATGTCATTTCTCGTATTCCCGTTTGCAATAACGCGGCCTTTGTTTTATTTTCTGTCAATGAATACGGCGCTTGCATTGGGGCTGTTCAGGTTTTGCACCGGCATTAAATCGGCCGCCTGGTCGCGTACCGAACGAAAGTGAGTACCCTTAAAATTCGTTTAGGAGGACATTAAACTTATGGAACGCGTCAATTACGAAACGGTTTTACCGCTGGTGATGAAACAAATTAAGCAAGGCGCATTTTTGACCGCTCTTGCCGGTGACAATTTGAACGTCATGACAATCGGCTGGGCCAGCCTCGGTTTTATCTGGGGAAAGTCCATTATGACAATTGCCGTTCGCCCAACGCGTCATACCTTCGGGATCATCGAACGCGCTACCGATTTCACGGTGTCCGTTCCTCTCAGCGGCATGGACAAGGAGCTGGAATTCTGTGGCACAAATTCGGGCAGGGCAGGGAATAAATTTAAAAAAAGCGGTCTTGAGATATTCCCCAGCATCAAGGCGCACACACCGATCCTTATGGTGCCGGGGATCCATTATGAATGCAGGATAGTTTTCAAGTCACCGATGGACCCGAAAAACCTGGCCGAAGATTATAAGCATTTATATCCTCAGAAAGACTTTCATACGCTGTACTTTGGCGAAATCCTCGAATGCTATTCCACGGCGGACGAGAGGATTAAGTAAGGGCCCCTTTAATGAACCGGGGGTGTTAACGCTCCAAATGCTCGCCTTCCTTCGGAACTTCGGGCGATGGTTTCATATTGAAGTAAACCTTGATAAACAGGGTGAACGCCTCTTCAAAAACTTTTCCTGCCTGGACTTCAACATTGCGGCTGGGGTTGTCTATTTCCTTTTTCCCCCACTCTTTAATCTGGTACATCAGTTCTTTGGTAATAATGCGCAGCTTGATGATATGGTCGGTCTGTTGCTGCCAGTTTTTGACCCGTTCGTCCGATTTTGTTGACGTGAGAGAAATATCGAAGAGCGAATCGGCAATGCACGCCGAGCGTGGAAGCGCATAGGGAGAGTTGCGCGCCGCGCAGTAGAGGTAATAAAAACCCTTTAAGAAGCGGGGAAAATAAGCGTCAAGATACAGGCACCGGTCCCAGTGCTTTTTTTGCAGGTCCTTTTCAAAAATTTCCAGCGTGCTGGTAAAGGACTTACATACTTTGTTAAGGACCATGGCCTCAAAATCCGATATTATATACGCCTTGTCCGGCGCCTCGGCATGGACGAATTTTTGACGACCGTCCCGTGAAGTCCTGATTTCAAAGTCCGTAATGGGAGCGATGATCCAGCAATCGTCCGAAGAATTGTCGTCCGACCCGCCTGGAGATACTTTTACCTTTTCAAAAACATGCGTCCGTTCATCAAATGATACACTTAAGCGCGCAAGCGGAATTGTAAAAGACGAACGCTTGCCTATTTCTTCGGCTTTCAGAAGCGCCGGGCAAAGGAGCGCTGCGGTCAAAACACCAAGTGCCGCATGGAGTAAATGCCGTGTCACGAGTAACTCACGTAGCCTTTCTGTACTCAACTCTATGCTACATGATTAGAAGCTGCGTGTGTGCCTTTACTACATAGTAAAGGTAAACTTACAGATTCTTATCCACCTCGTGGGTTACATAGTGCAGCATAGGAATCAGGTTTCTTCCGCCAACAGCAGAATGTGCGGGTCCAGTTTCAGATGCATGTCTGAATTCGGAATAGTATCATGATCTTTAATGAGCGTTAAGTGTACGAAATCTCCCTTCGGTTCAAGATGGATCAGGATCGCAATGTCCTTAACAAAGGGCAATAACACCTCCGGAACGCCCTGCGCGGCGGATGGTGCGTCTTTTTCCCGGATGGACGCCGAAAACCACATTTCGAGGCCGCTCTCAAGTGCAAAACGCTTGAATTCCTGAAAGTCCTCCGGAGTGGCCTTAGCAAAATTGTACCCATCAACAACGATAGTGTCAACACAGAAATTGCCTTTTTCCAAAAACAGGGAAAAATTCTTTTTTATTTTAGCGATATGCGTGTCGTCCTGCTTGAAATTGACGATGACCCTGTTCCTGATTATATCATCATGCACATCCATTGCGCAATTCAGGTTATTACGCCGGGCGATTTCGTTAAAAATATCCTCGTACCACGTTACAATATGGCTCGCGCCTTCGCCGAAGGACACATGGATAACGTGTTTGCCCAGAAGGAGCTGGTCGGTGGCGATGTGGACAAGGCAGGCGGTTTTCCCGATGCCTTTCCGGGCGGCAATAACGCCGATACAACCCTTGCCGAGGCCGCCGTGTATTGACTTTTCCAATATCCGAAGCGGGCTTTTGCTGATTAATTCTTTTCTTATCATCGTATATTTCCTCTTTTATAGTTACCGCCGAGTACACTATAAATTTAGTTCCTTTTTTTGCTTTTTTCCTGAAAGTCTTTGATAAGTTTTTCGCAAATGGCCGCCGGTACTTTCCCGTATCGGGAAAATTCCATGGTAAATTGCGCTTTCCCCTGGGTCAAAGACCTGAGAATGGTAGAGTATCCGAACATTTCCGAGAGCGGCACCTCGGCCTCTACTCGCGCAAAAAGGTCGTCTTCAGACGTGGATATGATGATTCCCCGTCGCTGGTTAAGGCTGCTGAGGACATTCCCTTGAAAATCGCACGGTCCTTCAACCTCGACCTTCATGATCGGTTCGAGTATTTCCGGTTTTGCTTTTTCAAAACCCTGTCGAAACGCGCCGATGGCCGCGAGCTGGAAGGCCATGTCCGATGAATCGACGGGATGGGAATTACCGTCGTCGATAGTGATTTTTATTCCGACAATCGGGAACCCGATGACCGATCCCCGCGCCAAACACGCCTTGAAACCTTTGTCGCATGCGGAGATGAATTCCCGCGGGATCGCGCCGCCTTTTATGCTGTCGATAAATTCATAGTTTTTGTCGAGACACGGCTCCATGGTCCCGGCCACGCGTCCATATTGGCCGGCGCCGCCGCTCTGCTTTTTATGGGTATAATCGAACTTCACGGATTGCGTAATGGCCTCGCGATACGCCACCTGCGGCATGCCGACGTCGAGTTCCACGTTGTATTCCCGTTTCATGCGCTCTATATAAATGTCCAGGTGCAGCTCTCCCATGCCGCGGACAATTGTTTGCTTTGATTCGGCATCGACATAGGTCCTGAAGGTCGGGTCTTCCTTTGAAAAACGGTTAAGGGCTTTTGACATCGCCTCCGAAGATTTTTTGTCTTTGGGGGAGATTGCCAGGGAAATGACCGGTTCGGGAACGAACATGCTCGTCATGGAATAATTGAGGCCGGACTGGGTGAAGGTATCGCCCGATGCGCAATCGACGCCGAACAGGGCGACGATGTCACCGCATGGCGCATAGTCGATGTCTTCCATGTTGTTCGCGTGCATGCGGATAAGGCGGCCCACCTTGAAATGTTTCCGGGAACGGGTATTGGTGAGCTCGTCCCCTTTTCTGATGGACCCTTGATAGATGCGAATATAAGTGAGCTGGCCGTATTGGCCTTCTTCGAGTTTGAACCCGATGGCAACAGTCGGTTTGTCCACGTCGGGAATGAGCTGCACTTCCTTTTGGTCGTTGTCTATGTCAAGCGCGACGTTTTCAACTTCATAGGGCGAGGGAAGGTAGCTGATCACCGCGTCCAGGAGCGGCTGAATGCCTTTGTTCTTGTAAGCCGTTCCCATGAAGACCGGGGTCATTTGACGTGAAAGGGTCGCCTTACGGATTGCCGCGTATATCTGTCCGGTGGTTTCTTTGCCTTCAAGGTAGGCTTCGGCGAGTTCATCCGAAAACATCGAGGCGGCGTCGATGAGTTCGATATGGGAAGCTTTGGCCCGCGTTAGCAAGGCGGCGGGGATTTCTTCAATGCGAAGGTCGTCGCCGTTCGGACCGTCAAAATACATTGCTTTCATGGTGACAAGATCAATCAGTCCTTCGAGTTTTTCTTCCAGGCCGATGGGAAGCTGCATGAGCACGGCATGATGGCCCAGTTTTGAACACAATTCGCCTTTGACCCGAAGCGGATTGGCGCCCGTACGGTCGCATTTATTGATGAATGCGATACAGGGGACTTCGTATCGCCGCAACTGCCGGTCGACCGTTATCGACTGCGATTGCACGCCGCCCACCGCGCAAAGCACCAGAATGGCACCGTCCAGAACGCGCAGCGCCCGTTCGACCTCTATGGTAAAGTCCACATGACCGGGTGTATCGATGATGTTGATCGAATGCCTGTCCCATTCCACGTTGGTTGCCGCTGAAACGATGGTAATGCCCCGTTCGCGCTCAAGGTCCATGAAATCCATGGTAGCGCCGATGCCGTCCTTTCCCTTGACTTCGTGGATCGCGTGGATCTTGTTGCAGTAATACAGGATGCGTTCGGTCAGGGTCGTTTTACCGGAGTCTATATGGGCGCTGATGCCGATATTCCTCATTTTTAAAGCGTCTGTGGCCATAAAATAAAATTCCTCTAAATAATAATATAGTAATAACCTGCGATAAACCCGATCAAAAGCTTTTTTAAAAGCAGGGGAAAGCCCGGATAAGCGTCTGCGGCGTATGCTTTTTTCAAAAAGGCCAGACCAAAATACTATATGGGTATGTATTTGTCTATGAAAAAGGTTGAAAGGTGAATTTATTTTTAAAAATAAGCGCGGAAATTGCTTGGGCAAACCGTTGGACCTCACCCGGTCGGGGCAAGAGGGGAATGAGGGGTGAAGTCTAAAATAATACAATTAACTATAAAAAGAAACGCTAATATACACTTAATTTAATGATATTAAATAAGTTAAAAAATGAATTATATTATAATATGTTATCGCTTTGATAACATTTAATTATAAATTATATTGACAATTTAGGTTTTTAGTTGTAAATTATTATTGGGCGATGATTGAAAGAAAGAAATAAACATGATCTCATTATTCGACTATCTTGATTACCGGCAATACCTGCGCGCGATTTTCGAGGAGAAAAAGCGCGAAAGCCTTGGTTTTTCACATCGAAGTCTCATGGAAAAGCTGTCCCTTCAGGCGCCCGGGCACATGCTGTTCATCATGCAGGGAAAACGGCGGCTCACTTCGTCTATAGCCCTTCGGCTTGCGTCATACCTCAATTTTTCAAAAAAAGAATCACGCTATCTGCTCTCCCTTATCCGCTATTCCGACGCGAAAACACCGGCTGAGAAGCAATATGCGTTCGAGGAAATGCAGCAATTGCGCCAGCATTCCTCCGTTCCCGTAGCGCCGGGTTCATATCGTTTTTACGAAAAGTGGTATTATGGCGCCATACGCGCCGTTCTTGACGTCGAGCGAATAACTGAGGATTACCAAGGGCTTGCCTCGCTGCTTCGTCCGGCCATTACCGCCACGCAGGCGCGGGAGGCCGTGGAACTGCTGCTTAATCTCGGCATGATCGTTCGCGATGAAACGGGCGTCTTGCACCCGACGAATTCCTCCATAACCACGGGCGACGTTTGGCAGGGTGCGGTCATTCATAATTTACAGCGGAAATTTATAGAACTTAGCAAAGAAGCGCTCGACCGATTTGAAAAAAAAGAGCGTGATATTTCCAATCTGACTGTCACCGTTTCCGAAGAAAGCTTTGAAATAATTAAAAAGAAGGTGGCGGAGCTGCGCTCGCAGATCATGGCAATGGCCTGCGCCGAACAAACCCCCGACAAAGTGCTCCAGGTCAACATCCAGCTTTTCCCGCTGACAGGGCCGAAGAAAGGAGAGAAATCATGAAGTGCATGACCTTCCCGATATTTCCTTCTCTTCTTGCCGCGCTCCTTTTTTCCTGCGGTCATCAATTGGCCGGAAACGGCAGTGAAATAACCAACGGCAACTGCATAGCGGAGGCCGCACCCGCCGAAAGCGCCATGGTGGTGGCCTATCCGCAATACTATGTTCCCTCATCGCCCGCTGTCGCGCCGGAAACCACTTTTACCGATAGTAAAGGGTATTTTTCAATGCGGCTTGGGCGCTGCGGCTGGAACCTCGTTATTTACGACAAAGCCCGGGTCCGCGGAGCGTTCGTCCCGCTTTCTTCAGGCGATTCTACGCTCGACACCATCGTGCTTAACGATCTCGGCGCCATTGCCGGAATTGTCAACGATACCCTGGGCGGCCCGCGATCCGTTGGAATTATAGGCTCGCCTTTTTATGCCGATATTATCGGCAAGGCCGACACTTTTTCAATAGTGAAAATACCGCCCCACTATTACTCGTTCGATGTTTGGCGATTGACTGATGAGCTTTCTGACACCAGCTCAAATAATGTTTTCCATTCTCCTAATGTTTTCCATTCTGATACTAGTTTAAATAGCAATTTCGCTTTGGTCGGATCCGATATTGTATGGGTATTACCGGATAGCACGACTATGTTTATTATCAACTATTAAACTAACCTTTTTCTTTTGAGCGGTTATAGTTGAAAAAAAAGGATGGATTATGGAGAAGCCAAGTAGGTTTATAAGAAAAATTTATATTGCTCTTTTCCTGGGACTCCTTTTTTGGGGGTGCGGCAAAGAGAATATAAATAGCCTATCACAACCGAAAATTTTGCCATTGTCAATTCTACCTGACAATAAAGAATTTGTTCGAACGCAGAACAGCTGGATTTCCGATACAGGATTCTCACAAATTTCAATAGTTGAGAGTTATCAAAAATGGGAAAGCCTAAAAAATTCGCAAGGGAAAACATACGAATTTCAAAGATCATTTTCTTCTTTGCTGTCAAGCTATTATTCGACCTATCAGTTTTTAGTTATTGAGGATTCGATTGCACGAATCATCAGGAATAATTTTCAAATTAATTCACAGACAGGAAAAACTGATTCGCTGGGTAGTTTTGATGTTCCGACGGATTCCGCGGTCTATTATAGAATTTTGAATGTTGACAATATTTATAAATATGCACTCGATTCCGTGTTAATGAAAAACAAGTCAGAAAATACTATTTCTACGGAACTGTTCAATAATGGTCTTTTAAAATCTTGCAAATATCGACCAAACGACTGTGTTGATGATTGTCTTTTTGGCGTATCAATAGATTATCTATTCTTTGGGGAAATCAGACCGAAGAAATAAAAAAAGGATAAGTTGATGAAAATATTCAATGGTGCGATAACGGTGGGTATTATATCTCTTATATTGTGCACTCCGGCAACCAAACCTGTTCCACAAAGTCAAATAGACATTTCTGGGGAATTCACGTCACCCCCTTCAGGTTGTTCGAATTTTAACGTATATATATCGAATCGATTAAAATCCAAGTGGATTGCCGTGGATGCAAACCGGGATTCACTTGGTTTGTCAACCGAATTTAAAACTTTTGTAATCGATAAATCACTTCGTAACCTGGCCGTTCATTATGACTACTATTCGATTAACAAGGACAGTACTAGGCAGCAATATTTTTTATATTGCAACGACGTTTGGGACCCTGGTGCGCAAAGTCCTGAAGTATGGAAGGCAATTGATGGCTTTATAGACATTAAAAGGTCAGAAATTCAACCATCCGGCATATTTAATTTGTATTCGGTCACTCTGAAGCTGAGAAATATCCACTTTGTTGATTCACTGAAAACGGACACATTGTTTCTAAAAGAACTGGAAATGGATTCCGTTGAAGTCGGTTGGCTGCCAGGGTAATGGAGCAAAACATGTTTAATACAATCATAATGCGTTTTAATAGTGAACCATTTTTCAAATGGGTGCGACAATAATGAGTGTCAACTCTTAACCGTTTCCGCAGGAGGTTCCCATGAAAACATTTCGTCGTCTTACCATCGGTTTTCTTGTAGCATCAATTACGATGCTTTCCCTTGATTGTGCTAAAAACGCCTTGAGTCCGGACAACCCCTCTTCAACCAATAATACCGGCGTTTCCACGCAAACACAGGGTGCAATCACCCTTGAAAAATACAATGCCGACCGTGACACCGCTCCCAATGTTTCAAGCGCCGATATTGCTTCTTTGTCAGACGGCAACTCCGCGTTTGCGGTGGACATGTACAAAAAAATAACGGGCGCTAACGATAACGTTTTCTTTTCCCCGTATAGCATTTCCATTGCCCTTGCAATGACTTGGGGAGGCGCGAGAAATCAAACTGAGCGGGACATGGCGTCGGTTTTGCATTTTCCTTTTCCACAAGCGCAATTGCATAGCGCGTTCAACGCCTTGGACCTTGCTCTTGTCCGCCATGCCAGGACAAGCGGTTTCGAGCTGCATATAGTCAACCAGCTCTGGGGCGAAAAGACCTATACCTTCCTGCCGGACTACCTTAAAATGGTAAGCGTCGATTACGGCGCGGCCATGAGGCTGCTCGATTTTATCGGAAACCCGGAACCCTCGCGGGTCGTCATCAATACGTGGGTGGCCGACAGCACCAATCAGCGGATAACCGATTTAATTCCATCCGGAAATATCGACGGGAGCACCCGTCTTGTTTTGACAAATGCGATTTATTTCAAGGCGCAATGGGCGGACACCTTTTTCAGCAGCGACACGCGTGACAATACTTTCTGCCGTTCGCAAGGCGATTCCCTATTGACAAAATTCATGCAGCGCGAAGGCGATTACAGGTACGATTCAACAGCCGACTACCAGGCAGTTGAGTTGCCGTACAAAGGTGAAGCGACTTCCATGCTGATTGTTCTTCCCGCGCCTGGAAAAATGGCCCAGGTCGAGGCCAGCCTTTCAACCGCGTTTTTGAGGTCTGTATTTCCTTCTCTGCATTCCACGCGAGTGTCGGTTTGTTTGCCGAAATTCAAATTTACCACCAAATCCGTAAGCCTTTCCGAAATTCTACAGTCGCTCGGAATGGCCGTAGCTTTTGGCGATAACGCGGATTTTTCAGGGATCAACGGGACAGGTGGCTTGTGCATCGGGGATGTTTTCCATAAAGCTTTCGTCCAGGTCGATGAAAACGGCACTGAAGCAGCGGCGGCAACGGCGGTTGTCGTGCGCGATGCTATGGTTATGCCTCCGCCGGTATTCTTCATGGCTAACAGACCTTTTATCTTTTTAATCCGCGATGTTCAAACCAATGCCATACTTTTCATTGGAAAACTGAACGATCCGTCACAGGGTTAATGAAGGGGGATTTGGGTTTTAACAATCTTGGGTCCCAGGATAGATTTATTTTTTCAAGGGAGAGCACATGAAGAAATTCTTGTATCTTTGCTTATTAATACTTTTCATGGATAATTGCAATAACAACAAAATTGTTTCTTCACCCGCCGTTTCTACTATTTCCTCAATAGAAACATCTATTTCTATTATTCAATCCCCAATTAATGGTTCATTTAATTCGATACATTTTAAAGACTCTATGACCGGTATCGCTGTTGGCGAAAATGGTATCGCCATTAAAACAATTGATGGAGGTGCTACATGGACTCAATTAAATACGCAAACCTCCATTTCCCTTCGCTCTGTTTTTATTGTTAATTCGAAAATTGCTTATATTGCCGGTGGCTGCTATATAACCTGCTCTAGCGAAGACACTAACATTATTATTAAAACAGTTGATGGGGGGGAAACATGGTCAAAATTAGATATCCCTCAAAATGCAAGTGATTTTCGATCAATATTCTTTTATTGCGATAGCACAGGATTTATTGCTGGTAATCCCGGTTACATAGCAACCAGAGATGGTGGTAAATCTTGGTTAGCCGATAGTAGTCAATGCTGTTTAAATAATGCATTCTTTTTAAGTCCCCAAGACGGATATTTTTGTGGTTTTGGAGGCATAATTTTAAAAACAATTGATGGCGGTGATACCTGGCAAAAAATTGATCTCCATTCAAATGATTATATGTATCAGGTTTTCTTTCCATCATTAAATATTGGATATGCAATCGGCGCAAGCCATATATACCCCAGCGTTGCATAAAAATGTGATGCAACTTAGGGAGGAGTCAAGCAGCTTTTGTCAAATATTCGATAATCGAGGTAAAAATTTGTGCGATTTTCGGATCAGCGCTGACGGTAAGGG